>Ga0265297_10000527_pt1 | contig 110760 bp, 87 predicted proteins | sample Munlanlwell13791_FD_192502 | JGI IMG/M metagenome (GOLD analysis project Ga0265297, IMG submission 192502) | Leachate microbial communities from a municipal landfill in Southern Ontario, Canada - Leachate well 137-91 | ecosystem: Engineered > Solid waste > Landfill > Unclassified | place...
CGTACTATCGCGCCCCTTCCCCGTTTTGCAAGCCCGGCCCCGCGAAAATTTCGTTCGGCCCGGCCCGCCCGGCAGACCGCCTGGCGGCGGCCCGCCCGGAATGCGGCGCGAGTTCTAACATCACCCGCCATCCCCGTTTTGCAAGCCCGCCCCCCAGCTTTTTTCCACCCCCCCGCCAGCCACGGCAATCCTGGGCAGCCAAGGCCGCCGCCTGGCAGCAACGGCAACCGCCGGACATGGCCCGGAAAACTGGCGCGAGTGCCCGCATGAGACCCAAGATGGGCGTCTTTCAACCCCAGTTGACCATAAAACTGCCGGGAGAGGCTTCCCGGTCCGGCTTGACTTCGGCGGGAAACCGGCAAGGGTAATGGCAGGCCAAATGCCAAGGAGAATTCCAAATCATGCAACCCCGTCCGCTCGGCCGCACCGGCCTCCAGGTTTCCCCCCTCGGCTTTGGGGCCATGCGGCTGCCCATGGCCGGCGAAGGGAAGGACGCCCGGGTGAACCGCGAGCTGGCCATCCCCATGATCCACCGCGCCTTGGCCGGGGGAGTGACGTATATCGACACCGCCGTCGGCTACTGCAACGAGGACAGCCAGCGCGTGGTCGGCGAAGCGCTGAAGGGCTGGCGCGCCCGCGTCACCATCTCCACGAAGAACCCGTACTTGGGGGAGGACGAGAAGGAGTGGTGGCGGCTGCTGGAGCAGAGCCTGGAACGGTTGGGAGTGGCGAGCATCGACCTCTACCATCACCATGGCGTCAACTGGGAGAGCTTCTCCACCCAGGTCCTGCCGCGCGTGGGCCGGTGGATGCTGAAGGCAAAGGCGCAGGGGCTGGTCAAGCACGTCTGCGTCTCGTTCCATGACACCAATGAGGCGCTGAAGAAAATCGTGGCGACCGGCTACCCGGAGGTGATCACCCTCCAGTACAACTTGCTGGATCGGCAATTGGAGGAAGGGATCGCCTTGGCGCAGGCGGCGGGGATCGGCGTGGTGGTCATGGGTCCGGTGGCCGGCGGCCGGCTCGGCGATGCGAGCCAAGTCCTGGGCGGACTGGTGCCCGGCATCGAACGGGTGCCGGAGCTGGCGCTGCGCTTTGTGCTGGCCAATCCGCATGTGGCCGTGGCCCTTTCCGGCATGGGCACGCTGGCCCAGGTCGAGGCAAACCTGGAAGTTGCCGCCGACCCGGTGCCCCTGCGCCCGGCGGACAAGGACGCCATCGAAGCGCACCTGGAGCGGCTGAAGGCGATGGCCGACCTTTACTGCACGGGCTGCAACTACTGCCTCCCCTGCCCGCAGGAGGTGGCGATCCCCAAGATTTTCGAGCGCTACAACCGGGGGCGGGTCTATGGCCTCTGGGAATCGGCGCGCAATGCCTATGCGACCCTCGGCACCCAGCCCTGGGATCCGGGGCGGAAGGCCGATGCCTGCACCGATTGCGGCCTCTGTGAAACCAAGTGCCCGCAACGGCTCCCCATCCGCCAGCAGCTCCGGGAAGCCCACGCGGCCCTCACGGGCAAACCCGCAACCCCTTGACCGCGCCCCAAGAGGATGGTTCCATGCCCATGCATCCCGCCACCGGCCCGGAAATGCCCCGCCTGCCGTTCCCGCACCCCCCCCAGTCCGGAGGCTGCTGCACGCGCCTGGTCGAGGTCAACGTCACCCTCGGCGGCCACCGGATCCTGGAGGACATCAACCTGCACGTGCATTGCGGCGAACTGACCGCGCTCATTGGCCCCAACGGGGCGGGCAAGACCACCCTGCTGCGGGCGATCCTCGGCCAAGTGCCGCATACGGGCGAACTCCGCTACCTGCATGCCGGCAGCGACCAGCCCCTGCCGCCGCCGCGCATCGGCTATGTGCCCCAGAAACTGGACCTGGACGCCGCCGCGCCCGGCACCGTGCTCGACCTGTTCGCCGCCGCCACCAGCCGCCGCCCCCTCTGGCTCGGCGCCGGCCGGCCGGCCCGCGAGCTGGCGGAGCGGAGCTTGGCGATCACCGGCGCCGACCGCCTGCTCCCGCGGCGCCTGGGGGAACTTTCCGGGGGGCAGCTCCAGCGGGTGCTGCTCGCCCTCGCCCTGACCCCGCTCCCCGACCTGCTCCTGCTGGACGAGCCGGTGGCGGGCGTCGACCGCGCCGGCAGCGGCCAGTTCTATGCCCTGCTCTCGCGGCTCCGCCGGGAGTACGACCTCGCCATCATCCTCGTCTCCCACGACCTGGCGGAAGTCGCCAACGTCGCCGACCGGATCATCTTCCTCAACCGGACCGTGCTCGCCGATGGCACCCCGGCCGCCGTGCTGGCCAACCCGGCCGTCCGCCGCGCCTTCGCCCTCGACCTCGCCGCGCCGCCGCCCCCCGCCGCCATGCCCGCCTCCTTCGTCGAAGACGCCGGGCGGTGAACCCGCCCCCCCCGCCGGCATGGACCAAAAATCCTGGCTGCCGGGAGCCCCGACAGCCATTGTGGCGGCGGCCACCGCGGCCTATAGTATGCGGAAGATCCCCACAAACCCGGAAAGGCACCCCCGCATGAAGAAGGCGTTGATGATCTGGGGCGGCTGGGGCGGCCACACCCCCAGGGAAAGCACGGAACGCGCCGCCGGCCTGCTCCGCGGCAACGGCTTCGCGGTGACGGTCGCCGACAGCTTGGACGCGCTGCTCGACCCGGCGGCCATGGCCGGCCTGGACCTGATCGTGCTCTGCGTCACCATGGCCACCCTCGGCACGGAGCAGGAACAGGCGTTGCTGGCGGCAGTCCGCGGCGGCGTCGGCCTCAGCGGCTGGCATGGCGGGCTGTGCGACGCCTTCCGCGCCAACCCCGAGTACCAGTTCATGACCGGCGGCCAATGGGTCGCGCATCCCGGCAACTGCATCGACTATGTGGTGAACGTGACCCGGCCGGACGACCCGATCATGCGGGGCATCCGCGATTTCACGATGCCCAACAGCGAGCAATACTACCTGCACGTAGACCCCGGCAACGAGGTGCTGGCCACCACCACCTTCAGCGGCGAACATGACGGCATCGCCTGGATCAAGGGCACGGTCATGCCGGTGGTCTGGAAGCGGCGCTGGGGCCAGGGCCGGGTCTTCTACTCCGCCCTCGGCCATACCGTCCAGGATTTCGCCGTGCCCGAGGCGGCGCTCATCCTCGAACGCGGCCTCTGCTGGGCGGCGAAGTGACTGCGGAAAGGGCGCGGCCACGGCGACGGACAGCCTGGCCGTCTCCACATCCTCGACCTGGCCGGCCGGACGCTGCCGCCCCAATGCCCCTGACCGGAAACGCTTGCCGCGGCGCCGCGGGAGAAAAACAATGCGATTCCACCAGGACTCAGCCGACCTCTTCATCCCGGACGGTGCCCCCCCCGGAGGCCGCCTTGGCCCGGACCACCCACCACGGCATCGCCGAATGCTACGGCCGCGGCGGCCGCGCCTTCACCGGCGTGACCCTCACCGACGGCGCCGGCAGCGACCAGCCCCTGCCGCCGCCGCGCATCGGCTATGTGCCCCAGAAACTGGACCTGGACGCCGCCGCGCCCGGCACCGTGCTCGACCTGTTCGCCGCCGCCCCCCGCCGCCATGCCCGCCTCATTCGTCGAAGACGCGGGGGGCTAACCCCGCCGCCCCCGGCGGCGTTCACATTCCACCCGTCCCTTTACACCCGCCACATGGGATGCCCAAGCGAAAAACCCCCGCCGTGCTTGGCGCCGCGGCGGGGGGGGGGTGGGTTCAGGCTGGCGTTTCGGGAGTGCCGGCCGGTGGCCGGGCGCTCAGTCGAGCAGCTTGCGCATCTCCGCCACCTGGGCGGCGCTGAGCGGGTAGAATCCATCCTTGACCACGATTTCCTGCCCCTGCTTGGAGAGGATGAACTTCAGGAACTCGCGGGTGAGCGGATCCAGCGGCTTGGCCGGGTTCTTGAGGATGTAGATGTAGAGCGGCCGCCAGATCGGGTACTTGCCGGAGACCACGTTCGCATAGGTCGGCGCGTAGGCAACGCCATCCTTGCCGGCAATCGGCAGCGCCTTGACGCCGGAGGTGGTGTAGCCGATGCCGGAATAGCCGATGGCGTTCCGGTCCTCGGTGATCCCCATGACCACGGAGGCCGAGCCGGGCTGCTCCTTCACGGTGTCCTTGTAGTCGCCCTTGGCCAACACGTGCTCCTTGAAGAAGCCGTTGGTGCCGGAGGCGGAATTGCGGCCGTAGAGGCTGACCGGGCGGCCGGCCCACGCGGGGTCGGTGACGCCGGCGCCGCCCCAGGTGGCGATCGGGGCGTGCTTGCGCTTGCAGGTCTTGGAGAAGATGGCGTCCACCTGCTCCAGGCTGAGCGCCTGCACCGGGTTGTCCTTGTGGACGAAGACCGCCAGCGAATCCAGGGCGACGCTGACCGCGGTCGGGGCGAAGCCGTACTTGCCCTTGATTTCCTCGATTTCGCTCTTCTTCATGGCGCGGGACATGGGGCCGAGCTGGGCGGTGCCGGCGATCAGCGCCGGGGGCGCCGTGCTGGAGCCCTTCCCCTCGACCTGGATGTTGACGGCCGGGTAGAGGCTGCGGAAGGACTCGGACCAGAAGGTGTTGAGGTTGTTCAGGGTGTCGGAGCCGACGCTGTTGAGGGTGCCGGCAACCCCTTCGACCTTGACATAGTCCGGGAGCTTGGGATCAACGGTGATCTGGGCTTCGGCCCGGGGGGTGCCGGCGGCCAGCAGGGTGGCGGCGGCGAGGGCCAGGGTGCGGTTCCATTTGCCGATGCGGATTTTCATGGCTGTGTTCCTCTTGCGATGGGTCTCAGGTACAATAGGGGCGGGGGACGGGACAGGTCAAATGGGAGGGGGCGCCCGTCCGGGCGGGGCCGGCCACCAGGGGGCGGCCGCCGCCCGCGGGCGGCCAGGGTCAGAACTTGTAGACGGCGTCGAGCTGGAGCATCTGGGCGCGGTCCGGCTCGGTGGCGGCGACCTCGCTGATGCGGTCGAGCATCATCCAGGTGGCGCCCAGCTCGAAGTTCTTGCTCACGTTGTAGCCGAGCTTGAGCACGTGCCCCTGGACGTCGGTGTCGCGCAGGCCGGCGGTCTCGCCGAAGTCGCTGTCGCGCATCGGCCCGAACACCGCGTCGGCGCCGATGGCGGCGTAGGCGTAGCCGAACTTCCACTTGCCGCGCTTGGCGTCCACGCCGAGCATCCAGGCGAGGGCCTCGTCCGAGGGCTCGACCGCTTCGGCCGGGCCCTTGACCTGGCTCTTGGTGCCGTCCGCGCCGAGGTTGTAGGCGACATGGGCGTAGGGCTTCACCTCGAACCCGCCGATGGTGGTCTTGTATTCGCCATAGAGGTCAACGACGTCGTAGGTGTAGTCGGTGTCGCCCAGGCCGATGGTGTTGTTGGGCAGGCTGGACTGGACGAACACGTCGGAGTTGCGGTAGGCGCCGGTGACGTGGCTGTAGCCGAGGGCCGCCAGCCAACTGGCGTCTTCGCCCTTGTGCTTGTAGCCGGTCTGCAGCGCGAAGAGGTTCACGCTGTCATCCCACTTGTCCAGGACATTGCCATTGACGGCGCTGCCGTCGCTCAGCCAGCGGATGACGTAGCCGCCAGCGGTGGCGAAGGCGCCGCTGTAGTCCTTGCCGGCCGGGTCGCCGAGCTGGAAGGTGAAGCCGGCGGGGCGGAGGTCACCATCCCAGTTGAGCATCGTGGTGACGAAGGGGTTGACCTGCTGGCCGAGGGTGATGCTGGCCGGCATCTCCAGCAGCTCGAACTTGTGCTTGGCGTAGGCGTAGTCGAGCCGGAGGTCGCCGGTCTCGAAGACGCCGTTCTTCTCGTCGCCCCAAGTGTCGTTGGTGGAGCGGCCGTCGGCGCCGCCGGTGGCCACGCCCGCGCCGATCTCCCAGGCTTCGCTCTTGTTGGTCCAGACGCCGCCGAGGCGGAAGCGGGTGCGGAAGCGGGAACGGTCGCCGTCCGCCGCCTTGTTGTCCTCCAGGCCGCGGTCGCGCTGCTCGTAGCGGACGCGCAGGTCGCCCTTCAGCGTCAACTGGTCGATCTGCTTGGGAAGCTGGAACTTGGAGTCAATCTTGTCCGCTTTCTTGCTGGCATCGGCAATCGCCTCGTTGGCCTCCATGACCACCGTCTTGATCTGCTTCTGCGACTGTTCGAGCCCTTGCAGGCGCTGGGACAGCGCCTCGAGCTGGGCACTCTGCTGCTGGATGACCTTCAGCAGCTCCTCGTTGCTGAGCGGCTGCTGCGCCTGGGCGGCAGCGGCGCCAAGCAGCGCCGCGCCCAGGCCATTGCGCAGGATCCGGGACTTTTTCATCATCTTTACTCCTATGGGGTTGCGTGGGGACGGGAACTCCGGGAAACAAGGATGAATCTAGGCCCCGATTGTGAGCGCCCGGTGAAGGCGGCGTGAGCGGGCGTTAAGATTGGGCGAGGAGTTGGTGTGCGCGGCGGGAATGGACGGCCTCTTGGGAACTTGCGCCCGTCCGCGGCGACTAAATGGCGTGGCGGTTTCCGGCGGTGCCGGCTGGCGCCGGGCCGGGCTGCGGGCTACATTATTCCACAAAATCCACCGTTTTGGTGCCGTATCCGCCCGGGGGGCGGCACGGCCAGGGGCGGGCGGCGGGCCAGGAGAAGCCGTGAAATCCATTGGGCCACAAGTAATTGCGCTTTCATCGCTGCTGCTGGCCGGCTGCCTCGCCCCGAGCCGCGAGGAAACCGCCGCCCGCGAGCGGCTGGCGCGGACCGGGCGGGAATGGCAGCCGGCGGCGCTGCCGGCGCCCGCCGCCGGCGCGGGGCTGGCGGAACATCTGCGCGTCGCCCTCCACCGCAGTCCCAAGGTCGCCGCCGCCTGGCACCGCTGGCGGGCCGCCGGCGAACGCATCACGGTGGCCCGTTCCCTGCCCGACCCGCGGCTCGCCTTCCAGGCCGACCTGCAAGGGGCCCTGATGAGCCTCATGCCCGGCCTGATGCTCGACCTGCCCGGCCCCGGCAAGCGCGCCGCCGCCGGCGTGGCGGCCGCCGCCGAGACGGAGCGGGCCCATTGGGATTTCGTCGCCGCCACCGTCGAAACCGCCGCGGAAGTCAAGGCTGCCTGGCACCGGCTGGGGTTCCAGGCGGAAGAGATCCGGCTCCTCCGCGAGTCGCTGGAGCTGCTCGCCGAAACGGAAACCGTCGCGGTGGCGCGGAGTGGCGCCGGCCGGACTGGCGTGGCGGACGTGCTGCGCCTGCAAATGGCCCGCGCCCGCCTGGCCAACCGCCTGGCCAACCGCCACGACGAGCGCACCGTCCTGCAACGCCGCCTGGCCACCGCTCTCGGCCTGCCGCCGGACCAGTCGCCGCCGCCCGGCCCGGACCGCGCCACGCCCTCGCCCGCCACCGCCGCCACTGGCGAAGCCGAGGCGGAGCAGATCCAGGCCGCCGTGGCAGGCAATCCCCGCCTGCGCGCCCTGGCCGCCGACGTCCGCCAGGCCGAAGCCGAGTTGCGTCAGGCCGCGCTCGCCGGCGTCCCCGATTTCAGCCTCGGCGTGGAAGCGGACGTGAAAGCGCTGCCGTGGCTCTGGCGGCCACGGCTGGCCATGACCCTGCCCATCTGGCGCGCCAAGATCAAGGCGGAACGGGCCGCGGCCCGCGCCGGCCAGGCCGCCGCCGCCGCCGACCTCGCCGGCGGCCAGCTCGACGTGGCGCTGGCGGCCGCGGAACAGCTTTTCCTCCTCCGCGAGGCCGGCCGCGCCACCGCCTTGGTGGAAAGCCAACTCCTGCCCAAGGCACGGCAGGTGCGGGAGCTGGCCCGCGCCAGCTACACGGCCGGCACAACCCCGCTGGAGACGCTGCTGGACGCCCAGCGGGAACTGCTGGAGCTGGAGCTGGAAGCCGTCGCGGCCAAGACGGCGCGCGAACTCGCCCTCGCTGACCTCTCGCGCCTGCTGGCCGCCCCGCCGCCCGGTGCGCCATCCCTTTCCCCGTCGCCTACGGAGACCACCCCATGACCAGCCCCGGCCGCCGCCCCGCCACTGCCGCCCGCCTCTGGCTCCTGGCGCTCCCGCTCCTGCTGCTGGCCGTCGCCGGCGGCTACCTCCTCGGCCGCCGCGGCGGCCGCGCGGAGTCCGCAACGGCGGCGGCCCCCGCGGCGCCGAAAACGATCTACACCTGTTCCATGCATCCGCAGATCCGCCGGCCAGCGCCCGGCAACTGCCCGATCTGCGAAATGCCGCTGGTCCCCGTCACCGCCGGCGCCGCCCCGGCGGCGGAAGGCGGCGAAGGGGATGAGCAACTGCTGGCCCTCTCCAGGCGCGCCTTGGCGCTGGCCGGGGTCGAGACCGCCGTGGTCACGCGCCGCGAACTGGTCCGCGAACTCCGCGCCTTCGGCAAGATCCAGGTCAACGAACGGGCGCTGGCGACCATCACCCCGCGCTTCGACGGCTATGTCGAGCGGCTGTTCGTTGACTTCACCGGCGTCCAGGTGCGGGCCAGCGACCATTTGGCCGAAGTCTACGGTCCCGACCTGGTGGTGGCGCAGCAGGAGTTCCTCATCGCCCTGGCCGTGGGCGCCGATCCGCGCCTGGTGGAAAGCGCCCGGCTCAAGCTCCGCCGCTGGGGCATCGCCGAGGCGGAGATCGCCGAACTGGAGAAAACCCGGCGCGTGGCGGAACGGCTGACCCTGCGTTCGCCCATCACCGGCACCGTGCTCGAAAAGAACGCCGTGCTCCAAGGCGCCTTCAAGGCGGGCGACGCGCTGTACCGCGTGGCCGACCTCGCCACCGTCTGGGTCTACCTGGAGCTGTATGAAATGGACCTGGCCAGCGTCCGCTACGGCCAGGAGGTCGAACTCCGCGCCGAGGCCTGGCCCGGCGAAGTGTTCCATGGCCAGGTGACCTTCATCAATCCGGTGCTGGACGAGGCCACGCGCACCGTCAAGGTCCCCGTGCATGTCGCCAACCCGGACGGCCGGCTCCGGCCCGGCATGTTCGTCTCCGCCGTGATCCGTGCGCCGCTGCTGGCCGACGGCCGGGCCGCCCCCACCGGCGTCGAGGGGCGCTTCTCCTGCCCCATGCATCCCCAGGTGCTGGCGGCGGCGGCGGGCGCCTGCCCTCTCTGCGAGATGCCGTTGCGGCAGATCCCGCCGCTGGCGCCGCCGGTGGCGCCGGCCGACCGCCTGGCGCTGGCCGTCCCCGCCTCGGCGGTGCTTGACAGCGGCGTGCGCCAGCTCGTCTTCGTCGAGGTCGAGAAGGGGCATTTCCGCGCCACGCCGGTGACGCTCGGGCCGCGGGCGGGCGACTGGTACATGGTGCTCGCCGGACTGGCCGCGGGGGATGAGGTCGCCGTGCGCGGCAACCTCCTGCTCGACAGCCAGTTCCAGATCCAGGGGCTGCCCTCCGCCCTCACCCCGCCCCCGGCCGCGGGCAGCCCCGGGCCAACTCCCGCCGCGCCGCCGCCGCCGCCGCCCGGCCACCAGCACTGACGAAGGGGAACGGCCATGGTCGCAAAACTGATTGGCTGGTGCCTGCGCAACGCCGTCCTCATGCTGCTGGCCATCGGCGTCCTGCTGGTCGCTGGCGTCTGGTGCCTGCGCAACGCCACGGTCGACGCCATCCCCGACATCGGCGAGAAGCAGGTGATCGTCTTCGCCGACTGGCCGGGCCGCTCGCCGCAGGACGTGGACAACCAGGTCACCTACCCGCTCGCCGCCGGCCTCACCGGCACGCCGGGCGTCAAGACGATCCGCTCCATGTCCGGCTTTGGCTTCGGCATGGTCTTTGTCATCTTCGACGACCGCACCGACTACTACTGGGCCCGCTCCCGGGTGCTGGAGCGCCTCAACTCGGTCCAGGGGCGGCTGCCAGCCGGGGTGGTGCCGCAGCTCGGGCCGGACGCCACCGCGCTCGGCCAGATCTTCTGGTACACGCTGGAGGGGGAGGGGTTCGACCTCGCCGAGCTGCGCTCGATCCAGGACTGGTACGTCCGCTACCAGCTCAACGCCGTCGAAGGCGTCTCGGAGGTCGCCAGCGTCGGCGGCTTCGTCAAGCAATACCAGATCGACGTCCACCCCGACAAGCTCCGCGCCCACGGGGTGACGCTGCCGGAGGTGTTCGAGGCGGTGCGCCGCTCGAACCTTGACGTCGGCGCCAATATCCTCGAACGCAACGGGATGGAGTTCTTCATCCGCGGCGTCGGCTTCCTTCGCGGCGTGGCGGACCTGGAGCGGATCGTGCTGCGCCAGCGGGAGGGCGTGCCGCTCCAGATCCGCCACGTCGCCACCGTCACCCTTGGCCCCGAGTTCCGCCGCGGCGCCCTCGACAACGCCGGGCGCGAGGCGGTCGGCGGCGTGGTCACCATGCGCTACGGCGAAAACCCGCGGCGCGTCCTGGAAAAGGTCAAGGCCCAGATCCAGCGGCTGGAGGCCGGGCTGCCGGCCAAGACCCTCGCCGACGGCCGGCTCTCCCGCGTCCGGATCGTCCCGTTCTACGACCGCACCGACATCATCCACGAGGTGATGGCCACCCTCAGCACCGCCCTGCGCGAGGAACTGCTCCTCGCCGGCCTGGTCGTGCTCCTCTTCCTGCTCCACCTGCGCAGCACCCTGGCCGTGCTGCCGACCCTGCCGCTGAGCGTCGCCCTCTGCTTCATCCTGATGTACGTCTTCCGCATCGACTCCAACGTCATGTCCCTCGCCGGCCTGGCCATCGCCATCGGCGACGTCGCCGACATGGGGATCATCATGACCGAGAACATCTACCGCCACGTGGCCGCGCCCGACCGCCGGCGGAGCTTCTTCGAGACGGTCCACGCCGGCGCCAGCGAGGTCGGCGGCGCCATCCTCACCGCCGTCTCCAACACCCTCGTCTCCTTCATCCCCGTCTTCTTCCTCACCGGGCAGGAGGGGAAGCTGTTCCGCCCCCTGGCCTTCACCAAGACCTTCGCCATCGGCGCCTCGGTCGTGCTGGCAATCACCGTGGTGCCGTTCCTCTGCTACCTCCTCTTCCGTCCGGTGAAGGCCTCGCGGCGGACGGTGTGGACGGTGGCGGTTGCGCTGGGGCTGCTGGCGGCGGCGGCCACCCGGCTGGTGCTCGCCCCCACCCTGGCCGGGAGCCTCTACAGCGGCTGGCCGACGGCGCTGGCCGCGGGGGTGATCGTCACCCTCGCCGTGGCGCGGCTGGCGCGGGAACGCTTCCAGCCGCTGGAGGCGAACCTGGTCTCACGCGGCATCGCCCGGGTCTACCGCCCCACCCTGGCCTGGGTGCTGGACCACAAGGCCGCCTTCCTCTGCCTGCCGCTGGCGCTGCTGCTGGCCGGCTTCACGGTCTGGCTCGGCGCCGGCACCGTCTTCCAGCCGGCGGAATGGCTGGTGAACCGCTTCGCCCACGCCAAAGCCTCGCCCGAACTCAAGCGCGAGATGCTCCTCCCACCGGCCGCGCCCGCGCGCCGCCCCCTGCTCGAACTCGGCCAGCTCCGCTGGCAGCGGCTGCGGACTCCGCACGGCGAGCGCTCCCGCCTGCTCTGGCGGCGGCCCGACCCCGGCGAACGCCAGGCCGAGGCGGATGCCGGCATTACCGTGCTCGCGGAGCGGCGCATCCTGCCGGGGCTCGGCCGCGAGTTCATGCCGCCCCTTGACGAAGGGTCGTTCCTCTACATGCCCTCGCTCCTGCCGCAGGCCGGCCTCTCCGAGGCGGTGCGCGTCAACAGCCTCCAGGACCGGCTGATCGCCAGCGTCCCGGAAGTCGAGTCGGTGGTCGGCAAGCTCGGCCGCGCCGAGACCGCGCTCGATCCCGCGCCGATCGGCATGATGGAGACGATCATCATCCTCAAGCCCGAGGCGGAATGGCGGCGGGTGCCGGTCCGCCGTTTCTTTTCGGGCTGGCCGCGCTGGCTGCGCGCGCCGCTTGCCCGGCTCTGGCCCGAAACCCGGCCGCTCACCAAGGGCGAAATCCTCGGCGAACTCCAGGAGATGACCGCCATCCCCGGCGTGCTCCCTTCCTGGCTCCAGCCGATCCAGACCCGCCTGGTCATGCTCCAGACTGGCTTCCGCGCCATGATGGGCGTCAAAATCTACGGCGCCGACCTGCGCCAGATCGAACAGGCCGCCTTGCAAGTCGAGGGAATCCTCAAGCAGGTCCCCGGGGCGAGCGACGTCGTCGCCGACCGCATCGTCGGCAAGCCCTATCTCCAGTTCGAGATTGACCGCGACCGCATCGCCCGCCATGGCGTCGCCGTCCAGGACGTGCAGGACGTGCTGGAAGTCGCCGTCGGCGGCGTGACCCTGACCCAGACCGTCGAGGGGCGCGAACGCTACCCGGTGCGCGTCCGCTACCTGCGCGACTTCCGCGAGGATCTGCCGGCGCTGGAGAAGGTGCTCGTCCCCGCCAGCAACGGCGCCGAGATTCCCCTCGCCCAACTCGTCACCATCCGCACCGTCATCGGCCCGCAGGAGATCAAGGGGGAGCGCGGCCTGCTGGTCGGTTACGTCACCCTCAACACCCGCGACCGCGATGAGGTGTCGGTGGCGGCGGACGGCGAGGCGGCCTTGCAGGCAGCGGTGCGCGACGGCCGGCTCGCCCTCCCGCCCGGCATGTACTGGGAATGGTCCGGCCAGTTCGAGAACCAGCAGCGCGCCATGGCCCGCCTGCGGCTCCTCGTCCCGGCCTGCCTCCTGATCATGTTCGTCATGCTCTACCTCGGCTTCCGCCGCTGGTGGGTCGCGCCGGCGATCTTCTTTGGCGTGCTGGTCTCGGCCTCCGGCGGCTTCATCCTCCTCGGGCTGTGGGGCGTCAACCTCTCCGTCGCCGTCTGGGTCGGCTTCCTCGTGCTCTTTGGCGTGGTTGACGACGACGGCGTGGTGATCGCGACCTACCTCGAAGGCCTCTTCGACGCCCGCGCCGCCCCCTTCCGCGACATCGCCGAAATCCGCGCCACCGTCATCCAGGCCGGGCTCAAACGCATCCGCCCTTGCCTGATGACCACCGCCACCACCGTCTTCGGCCTGCTGCCGGTCTTCTGGGCCAGCGGCCGCGGCGCCGACGTCATGCGCCCCATGGCCATCCCGAGCATGGGCGGCATGGCCATCAGCCTGATCACCCTCTTCATCGTCCCCTGCCTCTTCTGCGCCGTCGAGGAGTGGAAATGGCGCCGCGCCCACCCGGCGCCCGCCACCACCCCTGCCTGAATCCCCGGCTCGCACCAGCCGGAACGCCGGATTTCGGCGCCGTTTTCCCCGGTCGCCCCCGTATTCCCCCCGTCCGGTCCGGCCCGTGAAAGCAAAATTCCGATCAGTGCCTGGACGGCAGGTCCCACGCTTCAGCGGGGGCTGTTTTTGGCGGCTTTTCGCCTTGTATGGTCACCCGAGGCATTCAACTCTCCGCTTTTCCGCCTCCGCGAGAATGGGTCATCAACTCGTCGTGGGGGAGATGGGGACGGGTGAATTGTGACGTCCCCCACGATGGCGCATGGGGTGAGGCGGCAAGAAATACCACAATTCACCCGTCTCCAAGCACCACCACCCACGCAAAACCGGTTCCGGGGGTTCCAGACCGCCCGGAGCGCCCCTCCCGCCTACGAAACAGCCGCCCCCGGCAACTCCCCGGGGCGGTGATATAATAGCCATCCGCGTACCGGTGACGGTTTGCGGCTTGGAGATTACGATGGGGGACATTGGCAGTTTCATCACCCGCTGGCAGAAGGCGGCCGCGTCCGAGCGCGCCAACTACCAGCTTTTCCTCTCCGAACTCTGCGACGTCCTTGGCGTCCCGCGCCCCGAGCCCTCCACCGGCGATGCCGCCCGCGACACCTATGTCTTCGACAAACCCGTCGCCCGCCCCAACCGCGACGGCACCACGACCATCGGCTTCATTGACCTCTACAAGGCCGGCTGTTTCGTGCTGGAGGCCAAGCAGGGCGCCAACGAGGACGCGTCCGCCACCGCCGGCCGCGCCGGCCATGGCAAGCGCGGCACCCGCGGCTGGGACACCGCCCTGGAACGCGCCTACAACCAGGCCGCCGCCTACATCAAGAGCCTTCCCGCCGCCGCCGGCCGCCCGCCCTTCCTCATCGTCTGCGACGTCGGCTATGTCATCGAACTCTATTCCGAGTTCACCAGCACCGGCGGCACCTACGTCCGCTTCCCCGATCCCCAGCACCACCGCATCTACCTCGAGGACCTCGCCCGCCCCGAAATCCGCGAGCGCCTGCAAAAAGTCTGGACCGCCCCCCTCGACCTCGACCCCGCCCGCTACGCCGCCGCCGTCACCCGCGACGTCGCCGCCAAGCTCGCCGAACTCGCCCGCGGCCTCGAACTCGCCGGCCACGCCCCCGCCGTCATCGCCCCTTTCATCCAACGCTGCCTCTTCACCATGTTCGCCGAGGATGTGGATCTTCTCAAACGCGGCGGCTTCGAGCAAATCCTCCGCGACAGCCTGGACCATCCCGAGGGCTTCCCCGCCATGGCCGGCCAGCTCTGGCGCGAAATGGCCGAAGGCGCCGCCTTCTCGCCCCTGCTCAAGTGCGCCGTCCCCTACTTCAACGGCGGCCTCTTCGACGACACCACCGCGCTCCCCCTCGCCAAGCCCCAGATCGAGCTGCTCCGCGCCGCCGCCAGCGCCAACTGGGCCGCCGTCGAACCCGCCATCTTCGGCACCCTCCTCGAACGCGCCCTGGACCCCCGCGAACGCCACAAGCTCGGCGCCCACTACACCCCCCGCGCCTATGTCGAGCGCCTCGTCCAGCCCACCGTCATCCAGCCGCTCCGCGAGGAATGGGACGCCGTCCGCGCCGCCGCCGCCCAGCTCTGCGCCCTGGGCAAGGAGAAAAATGCCCGCGCCGCCGTCGAACAGTACCACCACCGCCTCTGCGCCATCCGCGTCCTCGACCCCGCCTGCGGCTCCGGCAACTTCCTCTACGTCACCCTTGAACACCTCAAGCGCCTCGAAGGCGAAGTCCTCGATCTCTTCGAGCAGCTCGGCGGCCACGCCTTCCTCGAACTCCAGGGCTACCGCATCCGCCCCGAACAATTCCACGGCCTCGAGATCAACCCCCGCGCCGTCGCCATCGCCCAACTCGTCCTCTGGATCGGCTATTTCCAGTGGCACCACCGCGCCACCGGCCGCGCCAACACCGGCGACCGCCCGCTCCTGCCCAAACAGAAAACCATCATCGAGCAAGACGCCGTCCTGGCCTACGAAGCCAAAACGCCAAGAATGGCTGAAACTGGACACGGGAAACTTGAAACTCGGGAACAGCCAGGGCTCTCGCCCGGCGAGGAATCGCCTGGACGGCAGATCCTCACCATCTGGGACGGTGTCACCACCAAGCCCCATCCCGTCACCGGCCGCGAAGTCCCCGACGAATCCGCCCGCATCCCCCTCTACGATTACGCCCATCCCACCCGCCCCGACTGGCCCGCCGCCGACTTCATCGTCGGCAACCCCCCGTTCATCGGCGCCTCCCGCATGCGCGACGCCCTCGGCGACGGCTATGTGGAAGCCCTCCGCGACGCCTGGGAAAATGCCGTCCCCGACTCCGCCGATTTCGTCATGTACTGGTGGCGCAAGGCCGCCGAACTCCTCGCCGCCGGCAAGATCCAGCGCTTCGGCTTCATCACCACCAATTCCATCCACCAGACCTTCAACCGCCGCGTGCTCGAACCGTTCCTGGCGGACTCCGCAAACCCCGTCCATCTCGCCTTTGCCATCCCCGACCATCCCTGGGTGGACGCCACGGACGGCGCCGCGGTCCGCATCGCCATGACCGTCGCCGCCCCCGGCAAGGCCCCCGGCACCCTCGCCAGCGTCGAAACCGAAACCGAAGCCGACAACGGCGAAGTCGCCGTCACCCTCGCCAGCCAGACCACCACCATCGCCGCCAACCTCCGCGGCGGCGCCGACCTCACCGCCTGCGGGCCACTGAAGGCCAATGGTCAGCTTGCCAGCGAAGGCGTAAAACCGCATGGCATGGGATTTGTCATTGAGCCTGCATTGGCCAATCATTGGATTGCTGACAATCCGGCCATTGCCGCCGTAATCAAACCCTACAAGAATGGGCGCGACATCGCACAGACAAATCGCGATGTCTGTATCATCGACGCTTTCGGTCTCAGCGAAGCCGAGTTCCGGGAGCGTTTTCCCGCCGCCTACCAGCACGTCTTCACAACGGTCAAACCCGAACGTGACCAAAACAAACGCGACAGCTACCGCAAGAACTGGTGGATTTTTGGCGAACCACGCGGCAGCTTCCGCCCCGCGCTCGCCAACCTCCCGCGCTACATCGCCACCGTCAAGACCGCCAAGCACCGTGTCTTCACGTTTGTCCAAGCTCCCACACTGCCAGACAGCAAGCTGATATGTTTTGCTTTCGACGACCCCTATTATCTGGGCGTTCTTTCCAGCATCATTCATGCGACTTGGACTCTCCGTGTCGGCGCACACTTGGGTGTTGGAAATGATCCTACCTATGTCATTGGTTCAAGCTTTAACGCCTTCCCCTTCCCGGCGGCGAACGAGGAACAGAAAGCGCGCATCCGGGAGCTGGCGGAGCAGCTTGACGCGCACCGCAAGCGCCAGCAGGCCGCGCATCCGGAACTGACTCTCACCGGTATCTACAACGTCCTCGAAAAATTGCGGACTTCGCAACCGCTCACCGCCAAGGAGAAGCAAATCCACGACGACGGCCTGGTCTCCGTCCTCAAGCAGCTCCACGACGACCTCGACCGCGCCGTGCTCGACGCCTATGGGTGGGTTTTATCCGACCGATCTGGCGAACACTCAAGCGCTGCCACCAATCCCAGTCTCCCGCCCGGCGAGGAGTTGCCTGGACGGCAGGTCCTGGCCGATCGTCTCGCCGCCGCCGCCACGAAGCCCGGTCTCCCGCCCGGCGAGGAGTTGCCTGGACGGCAGGTCCCGCCTGGACGGCAGGTCCCGCCTGGACGGCAGATCCCCGAAGCGCTGGAACAGGACATCCTCGCCCGCCTCGTCGCCCTCAACCGCGAACGTGCCGCCGAGGAAGCCGCCGGCCAGGTCCGCTGGCTCCGCCCCGACTACCAGGCCCCGGGAGCCGAAAACGCAGAAGGCGGAAGGGAGGACTTTGAAGACTTTGAGGACGGGGAGGACAAACGCCAGTGCCCGCCCTTGCCCGGTCTTCCGCCTTGCGAAGAGTTGCCGGGACGGCAGGTCGAGTGGCCCGGCGAACTCCCCGCCCAGTTCGCCCTGGTCCGGCGGCTCCTGGCCGAAACCGGCGGCAGCGCCGAAGCGCTCTCCGCCAGGCTCGCCGGCCGCGGCACCCCCAAGCGCCGCGCCCAAATCCAAGCCATCCTCGAAACCCTCCAAGCCCTCGGGCATGGATGATGGGAATTCAGGGGGGATGGAGTTGTGTTCTGGCGCATTGGTCGCAAGGCCACAAATACTAATATATATTGGCAAAAAGGCACGGAGAGGTGCCTCTTCGGCATGGCACCGGCAAGCCTCCAATTTGATACTCCACAAAGCGCAATCCCGTTGTTGGAACGGCTACGCATGGGGCGGGTTGATGAGAAAATCGGCCTCAAGCGATTCCAAGAACGGGAAGCACCGGCCGATGCGCAGCGTGGTTGAAGAGGAAGAGCCCGGCCATCAGCTCCTCGACAGTGGACTTGATAGCCGACCAGCGTCACCTGGGGATCCGCCAGGAAATCCTGCCGGGTCTGCCAGCGGAAGCCGCAATGGGGGCCCTTGAAGATTGGCATCCGCCGGGATCCTTGGGGTGGTGGCGGCACCGTTCCTGGCGATTGTGGCGATTGCGACGGTGCTGCCGCGGGCCACCGCCGCGCTCTTCTTCGCCCGGCTCAGCCTTTTCTCCAAACCGGTGACGCTGGCCAGCCTTGGCCGCTGGCCGCCGGCGCCGCGCCCCGGCGCGGCTCCGCTCACCCCTGGCCGCCGCCGGCCCGCCAGGCCGCCAAGGCGGCCGGGAAGGGGGCGAGGGCGCGCGGGCAGATCCCGAGGACATGGGCGATGGCGACCCCGTAGTTGGTGAGGGGGACGCCGGCGCGGTCGCAGCGGCGCAGGCGGTGGAGCATCTGCCGGCGGTTCCAGGTGCAGGCCCCGCAGTGGATGACCAGCTTGTAGGGGGAGAGATCCTCGGGGAAGTCGCGGCCGCTCTTCACCTCCACCTGCAAGGCGCCGCCGACGTACTGCTCCAGCCAGCGGGGGATCTTGACCCGGCCAATGTCGTCGCCAATGGCGTGATGGGTGCAGGCCTCGGCGACCAGGATGCGGTCGCCGGGGCGGAGCCGGTCGATGGCGGCGGCGCCGCGGGCCTGGGCGACCAGATCCCCCTTCAGCCGGGCGAAGAGGATGGAGAAGGAAGTCATGGGCACCGCCGGCGGCGTGTCGGCGGCGACCTTGAGGAAGGCCTGGCTGTCGGTCACGACCAGGTTGGGCGGGCGGGCCAGCCGCTCCAGGGCGGCGCGGAGTTCGCGCTCCTTGACCACCAGCGCCAGGCAATCGGCGTCCAGCAGGTCGCGCAACACCTGGACCTGGGGCAGGATCAGGCGGCCCTTGGGCGCCTCCTTGTCGATGGGCACCACCAGCACGGCCAGGCCGCCGGGCGGCAGCAGGTCGGCGACGATGGCCGGCGGCGCGCCGAGGTCGGCGGGCACCACCGCCTTGAGCGCCCAGCGCAGCGCCTCCACCCCCGCGCCGGTGCGGGCGGAGACGGTGGCGATGCCGGCCGCGCACGGTGCCAGCCGCGCCAGGAGCGCCGGTTCCGGCTGGGCCAGGTCGCCCTTGTTGAAGACCACGAACGCCGGGATCTCCGCGGCGTCAAGTTCGGCCAGGAGCCGCTCCTCGAAGGGCGTCCACTCGCCGGCGGCGGCGATGACCAGGGCCAGCTCGGTGCGCTCGAGGACCTTGCGCGTCGCCTGGATGCGCTGCGCGCCGAGGGCGCCGACGTCATCGATCCCGGCGGTATCGATGAACACCACCGGCCCGACCGGCGCCAGCTCCATCGCCTTCTCCACCGGGTCGGTGGTGGTGCCGGCGACGGCGGAGACGATGGCCACCTGCTGCCCGGTGAGCGCATTGAGCAGCGAGGACTTGCCGACGTTGCGCCGGCCGAAGATGCCGATGTGCAGGCGCATCCCGCGCGGGGTCGTCTCCGCCTTCATGGGGAGTGCCTCGCGTTACGCTGCGCCACCCCGGGCTCGACCCAGACATGCAGGGCCATGCCGCGGCCCAAGGCCAGTTCGGTGCCGGCCACCCGCACCAGGATGGGGCCACGGAAGAGTTGCCCACCGAGCTTCACCAAGGTCGCGCCGGCACCCAGCCCCATGTGCGCCAAGCGCCGGCGCAATTCCTCGCCGCCCCGCACTTCAACGACGCGGTAGCTGCCGCCACTCGCGCAAGTGGCCAAGGTCAAGAGGGATGCACCGTCGCCTTTCATCATGGGGAAGGTTTCAATGTAGCCGGCGGCGGCGGGGTTGCAACCGGGGCGGCGGGCGCCGAGAAAAGTAGGGGCGCCCCCCAGGTGCCGCCCTGGACTCATGGCGGTTGCGGAGCGGGGGCGCTCCGCCGGCTTTGTTGGGCGGACGCCTTGGGGCCGGGAAGGTGCGCGGCGGTCAGCGGCGGCGGCGGCTGAGGAGGCTGAGGCCCAGGCTCAGCAGCGCGAGGCTGGCCGGTTCGGGGACGCCCGTCCAGCCGATGTCGGACATCGCGGCATAGTCCAGCGCGGTGAAGCCCTTGCGGGTGCCGACCGTCAGTTCCGGATCCATGGCCGTTTCCTGGCCGCCGCTCATCAGCCCGCTCTGCCAATGGGCCAGGTCGCCGGCCAAGGGGACGTTGCCGCCGTAGGCCGCCACGGAGGCGGTGCCGGTGAAGGTGGCGCCACTGACCAAGTCGTCCCAAGCGGCGGTGGTGCCGAAGCCAAGCACATGCCCGAGTTCATGGACGGCGACGGAATAGAAGTCGTTCTCGCCGGCGCCCGGGCCAGTCGGGATGTCGAAATGCCAGGTCATGCCGCTGTTGAAGGAGATGGAGCCGCCCCAGCGGGTCGCGTCGGTGGCGTCGCCGCGATTCAGGGTATTGATGAACGCCGAGCTGCCGCTGCCGCTGTGGCCGCCATTGCCGCCGACGCCGAGCGAGCCACCATCCGTGAAGGTCCCCACGTAGACTTTCAGGGTGTTGGTGGCGAGGGAGAGGTCGTCCACGTTCACATCCGCGCCGTACGGGTCGCTCGGATTCATGAATGTCGCCGTCCAGGTGTTGCTGCCGCCCGGGGTGATCGCCGTGAGGGAGTTGGTGAACCCGGTGAAGGTGGCGGCGGCGGCGTTGAGGGCGGCCTTCACGTCGCTGGTGTACCAGCCGCCGCTGTCGTAGCTGTAGTCAAAGTCGATGACAATCGCCGCCTCCCCGGTCACGGCGAGGGCGGACGCCAGGGTGACGACGAGGGGCAGGGACAGGGTTGAGCGCATGGGAGGCTCCTTTGCCGCGGGGTGGTTCCCGGACGCAATGAGATGGAAACGAATATAGCCGCCAATGACAGGGCGCGCAATTGTCCCGGCAGAAGGCCAGCGCCGACGAATTCCGGCTGGGCTTGGCGCGGGCGGCGGGCATTGACGGCCCCAGGAGGGGCCTGGGAATAAAGCCCCCGGCTTCAGCCGGGGGGCTGGGTGTCTGGCATTGTGAGTTGCGCCCCAGCGGGGCGCGAGAGGGGCCGGGCCGTTCCGGAGCAAAAAAGCCAGGCCCCTCCGGATCCTCCGGATCCTTCAATGCCCGCCGCGGCACCTGTCACCGCCCGCGCCCCAATGCGGCGGTTTTGCGGTTCGCCGACGTTTGAGGACAGCCGCCCGCCACGGGAAATTCTCCCGCCCCCAAGCCCCCCGTCCGCTCCACCCCCTGAAAGCAAAATTCCGGTCAGTCTGAGTTTCGCGCGGAGGTCACGGAGAGCGCGGAGGGGTGAGGGTGTCTTTTTTCCGTGGATTCCGTGGGCTCCGGGCGAACATTTGTGGATCAACATTTGCTGCGGCTGGCGACCGCGGAGGGGTGAGGGTGTCTTTTTTCCGTGGATTCCGTGGGCTCCGGGCGAAACTCTCCCGGTGGCAATCCGGCCTGGGCCCATCAGTCAGTTTGGTCAAGGATAGAGCCGGCAGGGGGCGGTGCGGGCGCGGAACTCGGCCAAGGCGGGTTCGAGGGCGTGGCGCCAGGCGTCGGTCTCCAGGGCTTGCAGGCGGGCGACGGGCCAGGCGCCGCCGTCGAGCCAAGCCCCCAGTCCGGGGGTGGGCGCCAGCTCCGCCGGCGCCAGCCGCGCCAGTTCCTGGAGGATCGCCATCTGGGTGCGGATCGGGTCAACCGCCGCGGGCTCCAGGAAGAGCAGGTGCGCGCCGCCGCAGGGTTGGCCGGCGAACTTGTTGAATCCCGGCTGGAAATGGAGGGGGCGGAAGAGGAGCCCCGGCAGGCGGCGGGCATTGAGGGCCTCGGCCAGGGCGTGGGCGTCGAGGAAGGGGGCGCCGAAGTAGGCGAAGGGCTGGCAGGTGCCGCGCCCCTCGGAGACGGCGGTCGCCTGCAACAGGCCGGTGCAGGCATAGGCGAGCACCGATTCGGCGGTGGGGAGGTTGGGCGACGGCGGAATCCAGGGCAGGCCGGTGGCCGCCCACGGATCGGCGCGCCGCCAGCCCGCCAGCCCGGCGACGTGATAGTCCGCCCCCCATTCCGGATGCTCCCGGCAGAGCCAGAGGCCGAGTTCGCCATGGGTCAGCCCCGGCAGCACCGGGAACGGCAGGGGGAAGAACTGCCGCGCCACCGGCCCTCGGGCGCCGAGGTAGGCAAGCGGCGAGGGGCGGTCGAGGACGACGACGCGCTTGCCGCGGGCGGCGGCGGAGCGGATGAGGTCGGCCAATGCCTGGTGGAAGGTGTAGGCGCGGTGGGAGGCGTCCTGGGCGCAGAACAGGGCAGTGTCCACCTCCTCCCAGAAGGCGGCGGGCACCTCGTGCCGGTCCCCATAGAAGCTGAAGACGGGGCGGCCGCCGCGGGGGTCGGCGTATTCCGCGACCTTGACGCCGTCCTGGAATTCGCCGCGCAGCCCGTGTTCGAGGGCGAGGAAGGCGCGGACGTCGCCAACCAGTTCGGGACGGTCGGCCAAGGCGGCGCCGGCTTCGGGCAGCCAGGCGGCGGGGGTGGCGGCGATGCCGATGCGGCCGCGGCAGAGGCGGCGGACGGCGGCCAAGTCGAATCGGACCATGGATGGGCCTCGCGGAAATGACACAACCGGTCAGAGGAGGATGGAGCCGCCGGCGCCGAGGGTCTGGCGGAGTTCGGCGGGAGCGACGGTGGCAACGGGGATGCCGTGGCGGTTGGCCAGCACGGCGGCGACGCCGGCGGCCTCGCCGAGCTGGTTCAGGTTGATCATGACCCGCAGCGCGCCGTAGGCCCCGCGGTCGGCGGCGACCATCCGCCCCGCCATGATGGCGTTGGGCAGCCGCCGGCTGACCATCACCCGGTAGGGGATGTTGTACCAAGTGGGATCTTGGGCGACGGCCCCGCGCCAGCGGCCGGTGGCCGTGCCGGCCGCGTCGTGGCTCACCATGGTGCCGTCCAAGTACTTGAACACAAAGCCGCCGCCGGTGGGGTTGTGGAGATCGATGCGGTAGCTGCCTTGGGCCACGGTGTCGGCGAAGGGGCGCCCCCAGAGCAGGTCCTCCTCGGTGACCGTGTATTCCGCCGCGAACCGGCGGGTTTCGCGGATGCCGATGGCGGAGGCGATGGCTTCCAGGGCCAGCGGCTTCTGGCCGGGGGCGTGTTTGCGGAGCATGTCCATGCAGGCGCGCAACTGGCGGCGCCCCTCGATTTCGGCGCGGGTCAGCCCGTCGGCGGTGGCGCAGTTGGCGCCGAAGACATGGGTTTCGGCGAAGAGCTGGGTGTCAGGCAGGCCGGGAACCGGGCCGCTCCAGCCGGCGTCCGGCTCCAGGCCGAACTCCTGCCGGTGCTGGCGGTGGAGCGCCTGGAAGTCAAGCCCTTCCCGCCAGAAGTTGCGGAGGCGGGCGCAGACGGTGGGCGGCTGCAACTGGGTGCCGATGGTGTAGGGCTGGCCGAGGTGCGCCATGAGGTCGCCGTCGCCGGTGGCATCAATGAACTGGCGGGCGCGGATGGCGCCGCGGCCGTCCTTGTTCTCCACCAGCACGGCCTCGACGCGGCCATCGGCGCCGGCCACCGGGGCGCAGTAGGAGGTGTGGAGGAAGGGGCGGATGTCGTGCTCGACCACCAGCTCGTCCAGCTCCAGCTTCAGCTCCTCGCTGTTGAACTCGCACCAGCGGTTCGGGTTCCGCGCGTGCAAGGCCACGGCGCCACGCCTCTCCAGGCGTTTGACGACTTCGACCGAAAGGCCGCCGATGATCGGGCGGTCGCCGGCGGTGTCGTGGATCGAGTGCCAGATGTTGACCAGGCCGTGGGTGGCGGTGCCGCCGAAGGCGTTGAGCCGTTCCACAATCGCCACCGTCGCGCCGAGGCGTGCGGCCCGCACGGCGGCAAAGACGCCGGTGCAGCTTCCGCCGAGCACGCAGAGGTCGCAGTCATGGATCACCGGCACGTCGCGCGCCGGTTCGTGGATGGTGGGCATGGCGTCGGCCTCCCTGGTTCCGGCCGGGTTGGTTCCAAATTGCCCAAAACTTTCAGCTAGCGTGCGGAGTCCGCCCGGCGGCGGTCGGCCAGTTCCTGGGATTTCAGGCAGAGTTCGGCGGCCTTGAAGACATGGGCCTGGGTCATGGCCTTCTCGGTGCGGTTGAGGCAGTCGAGGATGAATTCGCCGAAGAAGGGGAAGCCGACCTGGCCGGCGAGCGGCAGGTGCTTCTCACCTTCGTGGGTGGCCAGGTAGAGGTGGTCGCCCTGGGATTCGCGGGCGAGGTCGAGGTATTTGCGCAGCTCGATGAACCCCTTGGTGCCGAGGATGATGGTGCGGCCGTCGCCCCAGGTGCGGAGGCCGTCGGGGGTGAACCAGTCCACCCGGTAGAAGAAGGAGGCGCCGTTGTTGCCTTCGATCTTGGCCTCGCCAAAGTCCTCGAACTCGGGGAACTCCGGATTGGCGTAGTTGGCGACGCGGGCGTCGGTGACGACGCCGTCGGTGGCGCCGGTGTAGGCGAGGAACTGCTCGCACTGGTGGCTGCCGATGTCGCAGAGGATGCCGCCGTACTGCTGCTTGCGGTAGAACCAGTCGGGGCGGGAGCCCGGCGCCCCGTGGCGGTGCGGGCCGAGGCCGATCACCTGGACGACCCGGCCGATGACCCCTTCCTGGATGAGCTGCCCGGCAAACACCGCGCATTCGACGTGGAGCCGCTCGCTGTAATAGACGAAGTACTTGCGGCCGGTCTCCTGGACGATGCGCTTCGCCGCGGCGAGCTGCGCCAGGGTGGTGAAGGGCGTCTTGTCGGTGAAATAGTCCTTGCCGGCCTGCATCACCCGGCAGCCGATGGGGCCGCGCTGGTCCGGGATGGCGGCGGCGGCGACGAGGCGGACTTCCGGCTTGGCGAGGATTTCGTCGAGGCTGCGCACCGGCGTCGCCTCGGGATGGCGCTGGCGGAACTGCTCGACCTTGGCCGGATCCGGGTCGTAGACATAGCGCAGTTCGGCGCCGGCTTCGATCAGGCCGTTGCACTGGCCGTAGATGTGGCCGTGGTCGAGGTGGGCGGCGGCGAAGACGAATTCGCCGGGCTTCACGACCGGCCGGGGCTTGCCCTGCGGCGCATAGTTCATGCCATCGGCTTTCTGGGTCATGGCGGGGATCTCCGGGGGCGGGGTGATGGGGGGATGGAAACCGGGAGCGTAACCGTCCAACGCCAAGAATCAAGTTGCATCTGGCCGGCGGGAGCGTGTATAGTTCGGGAGTTTTTCCGCGGCCCGCAAGGCGGCACAACTTGATCCGGCCCGGCCGGATCGGGAGGGATGAGCCCATGAACGACTGGTGGAGCGGCCTGAGCCTCGAGCTGCAAATCTATTACGGGATCGGGATCGTCTTCACCCTGATCCTGGTGATCCAGACCCTCCTGCTGGTGGCCGGCGGCACCGGCGAGGGGGATGCGTCGGCCGAGGCGGTGGATACCGGCGGCGAGCCCACAGCGGGGGAGGCCGACGTTGCCGGGCTGCATCTGCTGTCGGTGCGGGGCGTCACCGCCTTCTTTGTCGGCTTCGGCTGGGCCGGCGTCCTGGCGGCGCGGGCCGGGCTGGACTCGCTGTTGGCGGGGGTGGTCGCGCTGGTGGCGGGCAGTGTCTTCCTGGTCGGCGTCGGCCTGCTCATGCGCGCCCTCTACGCCCTCCGGTCGAGCGGCACGCTGGACTATCGCAACGCCATCGGCCGGGTCGGCACCGTCTACATCGCGGTGCCGCCGGCGGGCGACGGCAGCGGCCAGGTGGAAGTCATGATCCAAGGCCGGCTGACGCTCGTCGAGGCCAGCAACGCGGGGGCCAGCCGCATTCCCATCAACAGCAAAGTCAAGGTGGTGGCGCTGCTTGACGAGCGCACCCTGCGCGTCGAGCCGCTGCCCTGACGTGGGGCCGGGGCCCCGGCTTCGCCAGTTTCGGCTTTCAGGCTTCACCCCCCAGGAAAGGAACCATTCCCATGCCCCCCGTCCTGCTGCTCATCGGCAGTCTCGTGCTGGTGTTCTTCGCCACCCTGATCGCCTTCGCCGCCCGCTACAAGCGTTGTCCGTCCGACAAGATCCTGGTGGTCTACGGCAAGGTCTCCGGCGCCGGCCGCCCTGGGCTGGCCGCCAAATGCTACCACGGCGGCGGCACCTTCGTCATCCCGATCATCCAGGACTACCAATACCTGGACCTGACCCCGATCCCGATCGAGATCAAGCTGGAAGGCGCCCTCTCCCTCCAGAACATCCGCGTCAACACCCCCTCCACCTTCACCGTCGGCGTCTCCACCGAGCCGGGGGTGATGGAGAACGCCGCGGAACGCCTGCTCGGCCTGGACCTGGCCGAGATCCAGGACCTGGCGCGGGACATCATCTTCGGCCAGATGCGCGTGGTCATCGCCACCATGCGCATCGAGGAGATCAACTCCGAACGGGAGAAGCTGCTCGAGAACATCTCCACCGGCGTCGAGGTCGAGCTGAAGAAGATCGGCCTGCGGCTGATCAACGTCAACGTCCAGGACATCACCGACGAGTCGGGCTACATCCAGGCGCTGGGGCAGGAGGCGGCCGCCCGCGCCATCAACGAGGCCAAGATCAAGGTTGCCGACCAGACCCGGGCCGGCGAAATCGGCAAGGCCCTGGCGGAACGCGACCAGCGCGTCGAGGTCGCCGCCGCCATGGCCACCGCCGTGGAAGGGGAGAACACTGCGGGGATCAAGGTCGCCCAGTCCAACGCCGCCCGCCGCGAGAAGGAGGCCGAAGCCACCCGCCTCGCCGTCGCCGCCGAGCTGGTGAAGGAGGCCGAGGCCAAGCAGGAAGCCTACGTGGCGGAGGAGACCGCCGAACGGCAGCGCGCCAAGCGCGAGGAGGCGACCCAGTACGCCAACATCGTCGTCCCCGCCGAAATCGAGCGGCGCCGCATCGAGACCATCGCCGAAGCCGATGCCGAGAAGATCCGGCGGCTGAAGAAGGGGGAGGCGGACGGCATCCGCGCCATGATGGAGGCCGAGGCCGCCGGCTTGCTGGCGATCCTGGAGAAGAAGGCCGCCGGCTTCGACGCGTTGGTGAAGGCGGCGGGCAACCGTGCCGAGCTGGCCTCGCTGCTGCTGGTCACCGAGCAACTGCCCAAGCTGGTCGAGGAGCAGGTCAAGGCAATCAGCAACCTCAAGATTGACAAGGTCACCGTCTGGGAAGGGGGCAAGACGGCCGATGGCAAGACCCAGACCGCCGGCTTCCTCTCCGGCCTGGTCGGCGCCCTGCCGCCGCTGCACGAACTGACCAAGAACGTCGGCATCCAGCTCCCCGAATACCTGGGCAAGATGACGGCCGACGGCCAGCCCCAGGCCATGCCGCCGGCCACCACCGCTGGCGAAGGCGGCCCGAAGAAGAAGGGCTGAGCGCCGCTCAGGGCTGGCCGCCGGCGCGCCAGCCCTGGGGGCCGCGGCCGGTGAGCAGCCGGAACTGCCGGGCGAAATGCTTGGGATCCGGCAGGCCGCAACGGCCGGCGATCTCCTTCACCGGCAGCGAGGTCTGCTGGAGGAGCAGCTTGGCGGCCGCCACGCGCCGGGTCAGGATGTAGCGGGGGATCGTCAGGTTGTAGCGCTGGCGGAAGGCTCGGCAGAGGTAGGCGCGGCTGACGCCGAGGCTGCGGGCGAGCCCCGGCACGGTCAGCGGCTGGGCCAGCCGCTCCTCGACCAGTTGGCGGAGTTCGCGCAAGGCGTTTTCCAGTCGCCCGGAGAGGCGCGAAGTCGCCTGGTTGCGGAAAAGCAGCGCCGCGCCAAGGAGCAGCTCCTGGAGCGCCGCGGCGGCGGCCTGCCGCTGTGCCGCCTGCGCCAGGGCGTCGGCGGCCGGGCGCGACCACAGCTCGATCACTCGTTCCAGCCGTTCGGTCAGGTACGCCCCCTCTTCCGGGCCGGGGGTCAGGTGCAGCGGCAGGGGGATGCAGTGGCCGGCGGCGGCCGCCACCGGCTTGAAGTGGACGCACCAGTGGCCGGCGGCGCAGTCCGCCCGGTAGACGCTGGGGGTGTCGGGCGGCGTCACGGTCAGGTCGCCGGGGCACAGGGGGAAGCGGTGCCCGCCGATTTGGATTTCGCCGGCGTATTGGTAGATGTGGAGGGCGACGGTCGGCTCCCGGTAGACGATGCCGTTTTGGGCGGGGCCGAAACGCCAGTTGCCGCCCATGGTGATCTCCGGCAGCGCCGCCAGCGGCCAGGGGAAGAGGGGGGTGTCCATCTGGGGGGGGTAAGTGATGAGTTTTGCCGACAAATTGCCGACTTCGGGCGGTTTTCAAGCGTGGTGCCACAATATATCTTCCCATCTAGGCTTCGTCTTTTTCCCCATCCCACCCACGCTCGCCCGCCAACCTGCCCAGCGGCGGGCGGCAATCCTGGAGCCAGCAGCCATGGACAAGATGACCGGCCGGGAACGAATCGCCCGCATCCTCAAACGCCAGCCGGTGGACCGCATCGGCTTGTACGAGCATTTCTGGGGCGACACGCAGAAGGCGTGGACCGCCCAGGGACACCTCCAGCCCGGGGAGAACCTGGACGACCATTTCGGCTTCGACATGAGCCTCTGCTGGCCCTTTAACTGCACGGCCGACCTCGACCATCAGCCGGAAATCCTCGAGGAGGACGCGGAGACCGTCCTCACCAAGGACGGCAACTACGCCGTGCTCCGCCGCCACAAGCGGCACGACACCACGCCGGAGCACGTGGACTTCACCGTCAAGGAACGGCTGGCCTGGGAGGAGCTGGTCAAGCCAAGGCTGCTGGACACGCGGGACGACCGCCGGCGCATTGACTTCGCCGCCTACCGCCAGGCGAAGGCCCACGCGGCGGCCAAGGGACGCTTCTTCTGCTGGAGCGGGGTCAACGTCTTCGAGCTGATGCATCCCGTCTGCGGCCACGAGCATCTGCTGGCGGGGATGGCGCTCGACCCCGACTGGATCCGCGACATGGCCCAGACCTACGCCGAGCTGAGCCTGCGGCTCATGGCGACCCTGTTCGCCGAGGAAGGGCTGCCGGACGGGGTCTGGTACTACGAGGACATGGGCTACAAGGACCACCCCTTCATGTCGCCGGCCATGTATGAGGGGATCATCCAGCCGTGGCACCGGCGGACCTTCGACTTCTGCCATGCCCGGGGGCTGCCGGTGATCGTCCACTCCTGCGGCTTTGTCGAGCCGCTGCTGCCGGGGCTGGTCGAAGCGGGGATGGACGCCTTGCAGGTGATGGAGGTCAAGGCCGGGATGGACTGCCGGCGGCTGAAGCGGCAGTACGGCGACCGCCTCGCCTTCATCGGCGGCATTGACGTGCGCAAGCTCTACACCAACGACTTGCGCCAGGTCGAGCAGGAGCTGCGCGACCGCGTGCCCGAGATGATGCGCGGCGGCGGCTACGTCCTGCACAGCGACCATTCCATCCCGAAGACGGTGGAATACGCCACCTACCGCGAGTTCATCCGCCGCGGCTTGGAGCTAGGCACCTACTGAGCCGCCGCCGGGGCGGGCCGGAGGGTGTGGCCGGCGGCAGAGCCGCGAAGGTGACGCCGGGTGGGTGGCGGCGCTGAGGGACGGATGCCTGGGGGACAGGCGAATTCGTCCTCGAGGGCGATCTCCGAATTCCAACTTCCCAGCCCGGATCCCGGATGGGCCAGTTGCGGAGGCCGCTGTCCGGTTTTATATTCGTTGTTCTCTACGAAATACAATGCATGCTCCCGCAACCGGAACCGGCTTTCCAATATCCGCAACCCCAGGAACGACCCGCCAATGATCCCAATGCCGCACCTTCAACGACTGGCCCTTTTGACCTGGGTGGCGGCGCTGCTTGGCGCCGGCGCGGCCGAACTGGCCACGCCCCCCCACGACGAGCACGAGGACGAACAGGTGGAGGAGGCCGCGCCCGCCACGGCCCCGGAGGCAGAGGCGTTGCCGGCGCCACCGCTCACCGTGACCCCGGCCGAGCTGAAGGTCGGCACGATCTACGACACGGAGACCAAGCCCTACGCCTTCCAGCTCACCAACACCGGCACGGCCCCGCTCACGGTCCAGATGATCCGGGCCGGCTGTTCCTGCACCGCCGTGGAGGACTATGTGGGGAAGGCCATCGCCCCGGGCGCCACCCTGGAGATGCGCTTCAAGCTCACCGGCACCAAGCTCAAGCCGGGGCCGTTCAGCCGCACCATCGCCGTCCAGTTCACGGGGCATTCCCCGGCCATCCTGCCCTTCTCGGGAACCATGGTGGCGCTGGTGCAGGTGACGCCCAAACGGGACTTGAGCGTGGGCGAAGTGGCGACGGCGGACACGGACTGGGAGGCGACGGCCGAAATCCAGGGCAACTTCCCGGAGGGGCGGCGCATGATCCTGGGCACCCCGGAGCATCCCCGGTTCAAGCTGGCGCTGACGGAACTCGCTCCCTCCCATTACCGCCTGAGCGTCAAGCCCAAAAAGCCGTTCACGCTGGGCCGCTTCCGGGAAGAGGTGAGCCTGCCGATCGTCGAGCCGGCCGGGCAGGAGCCGGTCGTGGTCAAGCTCAGGGGACAGGTGGGCGGCCGGCTCATGGCCTCCTTGCCAGCGCTCACTTTCGCCCCAGCGGCCGCGACGGACAGCGCGCCGCGGGTCGCCACCCTCCGGCTGCGGCTGGCACCAAGCCGGGCGGAACGGCAGGGAACGCTCCGGCACATGATGATGGGCGAGCGGAAAGTGCCCGCCACGCCGGCACCGCGGCTGACCAAGGAGGAATTGACCGTGACCGCCCCGCAAGGCGTCAAAACGGAAGCCTTGGCCGACGCCCGCGGGATCGCCCTCAAGCTGAGCTTTGACGCCGCCCTGCTCCGGGACGAGGGGGGAAAGGGGGAAATCCAGGTCGCCGCCCCCAATTGCGAACCACTGCGCATCCCGTTCCGGGTGCGGACGCCTCCCCCACCGGACGAAACGGATGATGACGGAGAGACGCCGTGACCAGCCTCCCCAGCCGCCTCCTGCGCCTGCTGGCCCTGCCCCTGCTCCTGCTCGCGGCGGCGGCCCCGGCCCAGGCCCGGCCGTTCGCCGTGATCTTCTCCTCGCCTGGCTGCGAGGACTGCGAAACGGTCAAGAAGTGGTGGGAGGAGCCTGCCGCCGCCCACGGCGACGTGGCGCTGGTGGTGGTCAGCATGGATCGCCCCGCCAACCACCTCCTGCTGGCGCGGCTGGAGCGGGAACTCGGCGTGGCCGAGGGCAGCGGCACGGTGCTGCCCGCCCTCTACGCCGGCGGCCGGCTCCTCTACGGGCTCGACGCCATCCAAGACGAGGTCGAGGACTTGCTCGCCGTGGAAGCGGCGGGACACCCGGCACCCGAAAGCCTGCGCGCCGTGGCGACGAAAACCGCCGCGACCACGGAGCGGTTGCTCGCCTACGACGCGGCGGCGCCCACCCGCAAGCCCGTTCCCGAAGCCGGCGCCGCCACCCGCTACCGGATGGCCTATTTCACCCTGCCTGGCTGCCAGAAATGCTCCCGCCAGGAATTGGTGTTGCAAGCGCTGGAGGCGGAACTTCCTGGCTTGACGGTTGACCGCTTCGACGTCACCTCCGCCCGGGGCCGGGCCGCCCTGGAACTGGTCCGGCAACGCTTCAACTTGCCGGGCACGGCGGAAAGCCATGTCCCGCTCCTCGTCTGGCCGGATGCCTGGTCCGGCGAAAAGAACCTGGGGCCGGACGCCGTCAGGGCCCGCCTGAAGCTGGCCGCCGGCACCCCCTTCTGGGAACAGCCGCCGGCGGCGCTGCAAGCCACGGGCGTCAGCCTGGCCCAGCAGGACCTGGCCCGGATGACCGTCGGCCTGGTCGCGGCCGCCGGACTGCTGGACGGGATCAACCCCTGCGCCTTCGCCGTCGCCATCTTCCTGGTGAGCTACCTCCTCTACCTCGGCCGCAGCCCCCGGGAGGTCATCCTGCTCGGCGGCAGCTTCTGCGCCGGCGTCTTCCTCGCCTATCTCCTCTTGGGCATCGGCCTCTCCTTCCTCCTCGACTGGCTCCGGGCGTTCCCCCTCTTCAAGGCCGCACTCTACGGCCTGATCGGCGCCGCCGGCCTCCTGCTCGGCATCCTCCATGTCCGTGACGCCATCCGCTTCCGCCGCTCCGGCCGGGCAAAGGACATGGAGATGGGGCTCTCCCTCGCCACGACCCGGCGGATCCATGACTGCGTCCGGCGCTTCGCCGGCAGCCGCTGGCTGATCCCGGCCGGCGTCGCCCTCGGCTGCATCATCTCCTCCCTGGAGCTGGCCTGCACGGGGCAGATTTATCTGCCGACCCTGGCAATCGTCAACAAGGCGGGGATGGGGCTGCGCTCCCTTGCCCTGCTGCTGCTCTACAACCTGGCGTTCATCCTGCCGCTGGTGGCCGTCACCACCCTTGCCGGCACCGGTGTCAGCGCCAAGGCGCTGGCGGAGTGGGCCAAACGCAACCTGGTCGCCACCAAGCTGGCCATGGCCCTGCTCTTCTTCGTGCTCGGCGGCGTCATGCTCGCCCTGGCGGCGCACGACGCCGCGCAGATGCGCCACCCCGCCACCGCCGGCAACGCCGCCAGCCTCCACCGCCCCCCCCACCCGCCGGCGCCCCTTTGAACAGCGGCTGGGGCACCACCACGCCACGAAGCCACCACGGCAGGGGAAGGAAGGCAAGATTCCGCAAGCGCCCCCGCGAAAACTCAATGGAATCGCGGGCCGCCACTGGCATTTTGCCCACACCCCGTGTTTAGTAGCGGGTGTGGAAAGGCCGACCTGGCCAGGCTACCCTTCAAACCGGAGGAAAGGAGGGCCGCGGAGACGGACAAGCTTCTGATGTGCCAACTGTAGTTTGGTGGTTCGAAGGTTCCCGAAAAACCTGCCATCTTCATTCCGTTGGGGGGGGATGACCAGGGCCAAGAAACCCAACCCCAGGCAGAAGGATGCAAATCATGAAGAAAGTCATCGCCCTGTTCTCGCTCTGCGCCGCCACCCTGACGGCTTTTGCCAACGGCCCCCTTCCCGGAGAGGCCTGCCTTCCTGGGTCGGAACTCGCCGTGATCCTCAAGGGCTCGTTCAAGGACAGCGTCAACTTCGAAAACGACGGCGCCTCCTGCGTCGAGTGGGCGAAGCTCCGCGGCAAGTACGACATCTATCTCGCCCTCTGCTACACCGAAATTGACTGCACGACGTGCGACAACACTGGTGCCATCGACCCGATACGCAGCATCCTCTACGTTGTCAGCAAGTCCGACAAGGAGATCCTCAGCGCACCGCTGGCGAGCCTTCCAGATTATGAACTGCTCTGCCTCGGCGGCAACGACATCGCCCTGAGCTTCTATATGGGCAAGGTCGGCGGCTGGGTCGTCCTGACCGGCAAACGCGACTGCAAGTATGGCATCAAGTCGCTCGCCGGCGCGGGCATCAACATGTGGGAAGATGGCTGCTTCGGCAGCGTCTTCATCACCACGGGCTCCCTCCGCCGCGACGACAGCCTGACCAAGAAGCTCTACGGCTCCCCGGCCGGCAACCCCTACTGCCCCCAATGCACCGAACAGTCCACGCCGTGCGACAGCCTCCAGGCGACCCTTGAAGGGTTCCTGGAGAAGAAGTACAAGGACTATGCCTGGTTCACGGCCACCGACTGACTGGGCCATGCACTGAAATCGCCGGCCACGGCCGGTTCGTCCCTGCCGCCCCCGCGGCGGCAAAGAAAGGAACCCTTTCCCGGGGTTCCTTTTCTTTTGGCGCTTCCGGGGTTTGGGTGGGTCGGCGTGAGCACGAATCTGGGCGTGACGTAGCCGATCCGGGGCGGTTTTCCCAGGCTAATGTCCGCGGTTTTCCCGCACGGGCGTTTGCAACATGCTTGTCCCCAGGATGATATTAGCTCCGGTTTTTTGCGGCCGGGGCGGGGTAAGTTACCCACAGGCGGCGGCCCGGCTCCGACGAGCTTGTCCCGCCTGCGGCTGCCCATTCTCGCCGGGCCGCCACCCATGGATAACTTTCCCGAAGAAAGGGTGCCGACATGGATCTCGTTCCATTCTACCAGATGATGGTCAAGCCGCCGCCGCCATGGAAGGTCTGCCGGGTGGAGGTGCATCCGGAGATCCGGCGCGGCGATGTCTGGCTGGAGCATGGCTCCGGCGCCTTGTTTGCCTGTCCGGCGTGTGCCGGCGCGCTTCCGGTGTACGACCATGCGCGGGAGCGCTCCTGGCGGCACCTGGACACCTGCGACTACGAGACGTGGCTGCACGCCGCGCTGCCGCGGGTGTCCGGCGCGGAACATGGGACTGTCCAGGTGAGGGCGCCGCTTCGCTGACGGGGCTGAGCTGGGACGAGATGGCCACCGTCATGGCCCGGGCCGGCGAGCGCGGGCTGGCGCGCCGCAGCCCGGAACGTCCTGAAGCGCTGGGCATTGACGAGAAAAGCGGGTTTGCGCGGCACCAGTATTTCACCATCATCGCCGACCTGAAGGAGGGGCAGGTGCGGGATGTGGTTCCTCTACAACGAAGAGAACGTCCCGGATCACCGCGCCGCGCAGTTCCAGCAGCTCAAGGAGGCCGCCGTCAAGACCGGCCGGGCCTGGGCCATCAAGGAGGACTTCCGGGAGATCTGGCGGTGCCCAACCGCGGAAGCGGCGGCCGCCTTCTTCAAGAAATGGCATTGGTGGGCCACCCATTCCCGGCTGGCGCCGATGCGCAGGGCCGCGCACACCCCCAAGAACCACTGGCGGGGCATTGCCAACGCCATCACGGCGAAAATCACCAACGCCTGCACCGAAGGCCTCAACAGCAAGACCGGGAAGATCAAGCGCGATGCCTTTGGCTTCCGCAGCAAAGAGAAGTTCCGCACCGCCATCCTTTTCCACTGTGGCGGTCTCGACCTATATCCATCAACCCCATGATTTCAACCCACACAAACCCCGGAAGCGCCAAAAAACGGCCTACGCCGCTTGAAAAACAACACCCCATCGGGTTTTTCACAGGAGCGGCGTGCGGCGGCGATAGGCAAGCGGGGATTCGCCGGTCCATTTCTTGAACAGCTTCGAGAAGTAAAACGGGTCGGGCACCCCCACGAGCCGCCCGATCTCCGCCACCGGCAAGCGGGTGGTGGTCAAGAGATGGCGCGCCCGGCGGACGCGGGCCTGATTGATCCAGTTGACCGGCGACAGTTGCGCCTGGGCACGGAACAGCCGCGTCACCGTCGGTTCGCTGCATCGCAGGCACGCCGCGAGATCGGCCAGCGCCAGCGGCAAGCCGAGATGGGCGGTGATGTGGTCGCAAACCCGGTGGAAATCGGCGGCGGAGCGCGGATTCACCGTCTGCGGAAAGATCCGCCAGGTCCGCGTCAGTTCACGAATCAACTCCGCGGCCAGGACGCGCATCCGCCCCTCCTTCCAGTCCGTGGAGAGAAACAGCCGCACGATGTACTCCGACAGCAGCCACAGCGGCGCCTCCTCCTGCAAGCGGAACGAAACCACTCCGGTCAGCGGGCTCAGATCCGCATCCTGACGCCAGGCACAGCCGGTCAGCGGGTGATCCGGCTGGTGCGGCACGGCGTATTCCACCGGGTGGCCAAGGTCATGGCGGGGTACCAGATGGATGCCGGCGAGCAGAAACGGACGGCTGGCGTCCGGATAGTACTCGATGCGGTGCCGCCAGGGCAGAAACAGGTAGTCGCCGGCATGGAACTCGTACGACTTCCCGTTGACGACCACCCGGCCGCGGCCCTCTTTGCACCACAGGCTCATCCGGCTTTCCACGGCGCGGTTGACAATGACCTGCCCTTTCACGAACCGGGCGTAGTTCGCGTGGCAGACAACGGCGGGCTCCGAGGTTTCCATGCGTTGCTCCCTGTCGCGCGGCCGGCCGGAAAACCTTCGTGTTCGATAAAGACAATTAAAGCCCGGCATTCCGCCAGTTTATGATCGTATAATACAAACAGTAAGCGGTAAACCCATGGTTTTCAAGCGGGCGCGGGGTATGTTTGAAGAATAGGCGGGCCCCGCCGGAATTCCGCGAGACCGGCAAATCAAAAGCCTGTAATCCCAGTCCACGGGAGTCGTCCCATGCCCAAAGCCATGACCTCGAAAGAACGTGTCCTGATCACCTTGGCCAACCAGGAGGCGGACCGCGTCCCGATTGACTACAGCGCCAACGCGGGCATCAACCGCCGTCTGATGGAGCACTATGGCGTCAAGGATGACTGGAATGCGTTCCTGAACCTTCTGGGGGTGGATTTCCGCGAGGTCAACGTTCCCTACACGGGTGCCAGGCTGCACGCCGACATCCCCGGGCGCGGCGTCAAGGTTGATGACTGGGGCATTCACACGCAATGGGTGGAACATGGGAGCGGCGGGTACTGGGATTACTGCGATTTTCCCCTGCGGGACGCCGACGAGGAGACCGTCGCCAACTGGCCCATGCCCTCCGCGGATGACTACGACTACAGCCGCATTGCGGCGGACTGCCAGGCCCGCCGCGAGTATGCGGTCTATCTCGGCGATCCCGGCCTTGCCTGCATCATCAACACCGCCGGCTTCTTCCGCGGCATGGAGCAGACTTTCGTGGATCTGATCACCGACGATCCCGCCGGCCTGTTGCTCATTGACCGGTTTATGGACATCCAGTTCGAACGGACCCGCCGCTGCCTTGAGGCCGCCAGGGGCGGGTACGATTTCATGTGGATCGGCGAGGATCTGGGCACCCAGAAGACGCCGCTCATCTCCATGGACCTCTTTCGCAAGCACATCCAGCCACGACACCAGCGGTTCATTGACCTGGCCAAGGCCTACAAGCTCCCGGTCATGCTGCATACCTGCGGCTCCAGCAGTTGGGCCTACGAGGAATACATCAAGATGGGGGTGAACGCCGTGGACACCCTGCAGCCGGAAGCCGCCAACATGTCGCCCGAGTATCTGAAGAAGACCTTCGGGGGCCGCCTGGCCTTCCACGGCTGCATCAGCACCGGCGGGCCGGTGGCCTTCGGAACGGTTGCCGAAACCATCGCCGACTGTCGGCGCACCCTGGAGATCATGATGCCCGGCGGCGGGTACTGTTTCGCGCCCACCCACTGCCTCCAGGACAACTCGCCCACCGCAAACGTCGTGGCCATGTACGAGACCGCCAGGGCCAGCGGCCGGTATCGGTAAAAAAAACGGGGCGTGCCTGCCGGAAAAGAGGGCTCCCCCGCGCCTCGCCGCGGCGGAGTGCCTTCGGGATTGGCGCAGCCGCCCCGTGAAATCAAAAAGGCGATCCGTTTTTTGCCCGGGTCAGGGCGTCCAGGCCAGCGGCAGCAGGAGGAGGGCGAGGATGGCGGCCAGGAGGGCGAGCCAGCCAGCCAGGGCGACCAGGGCGCCGGCGCGGGGGATGTCGGCGGCGGCGGCCTCGGGACGGCCGTCGCCAAGCCAAGGCTTCTCCACCGTGCCATGGGGATAGGTGGTGGGGCCGCCGAGGCGCAGGCCGAGGGCGCCGGCGACAAAGCTTTCGGTGTGCGCGGAATTCGGCGAGGCGTGCTTGAGGCGGTCGCGCCGCGCGATGCGCCAGCCGTTGCGGGCGTCGGTTCCCGCCAGCAGCGCCGCCAGCCAGAGCAGGGGCAGGGCCAGGCGCGCGGGAATGAAGTTCAGGACATCGTCGGCCCGCGCCGCGACGCGGCCGAAGAGCAGGTATTTCGCGTTCTTGTAGCCGACCATCGAATCCATGGTGTTGGTGGCGCGGTAGAGCAGGATGGCGGCGCCGGCGCCGGTGGCCGGGGCCAGGCCGGCCAGGGGCGCGAGCAGCGCGCCGAGCACGTACCAGAAGACCGGCGCGAGGAAGCCGTCCACGAAACTTTCGGCGACGCTTTCGACGGTGGCGCGGGCGACGCCGGCGGCGTCGAGCAGCGCCGCGTCGCGGCCGACGATCCATTGGACGCGCCGCCGCGCCGTGGCGAGGTCGCCGGCGCGCAGCGCCGCGGCAATGGGATTGGCGTGGGCGAAGAGGTCGCCGAGGGCGATGCAGGAGTAGGCCAGGAAGAGGTTGAGGAGGGGCGGCAGCCAGGGCGTGCGCCAGGCCGCGGCCGCCAGTGCCGCGGCGTAGCCGGCCAGCACGGCCGCCCAGACGACCGCCACCAGCAGGGCGCCGCCCCAGAGCTTGTCGGGCACGAGCCGGCGCGCCAGATTTTCCGCCGCGGCGATCAGCCGCCCCATGAGGCGGACCGGGTGCAGCGGGTAGACCGGGTCGCCGAGCCAGTGGTCAAGGATGACCGCCGCCACAAGGATGAGGCACGCCGTGATCACAGGCCGCGCACTCCCCAGCCCGCGCCGGCCAGCAGCACCGCGGTTTCGACGCACTCATTGGCCGCGCCGAGCAGGTCGCCCGTGATCCCGCCGACGCGGCGGCGGAACCAGAGCCCGAGGAGGTGGGCGCCCAGGCCGGCGGCGATGAGCACGCCGGGGAACTGCCAGGCGGCGGGGCCGCGCAGGCCGCCTGGCGCCGCGAAGGCGAGGAGCCCCAGCAGCGCCAGCGCGGCGGCAATGGCGGTCGCGGCGTTGCGCCAGGTCGCCCCGTTGACGAAGGCGCCGCCGGTGCCGCCTCCGGGCCGGGCGTAGGGAAAGCGCCACGCCAGCGTGACCTGGCAGGTCCGCGACACCGTGCCGGCGACGGGGAGCCAAACCCAGGCGCCGTGTCCGAAAAGCCGCGCGCAGGCCACCCACTTGGCCAGCAGGACAATGACCAGGACGATCACCCCGAAGGCGCCGACCCGCGGGTCTTTCATGATTTCCAGGGTGCGTTCGCGGGTGAAGCCGCCGCCGAAGCCGTCGGCGCAGTCGGACAGCCCGTCGAGGTGGAACCCCCGGGTGACCCAGGCGGAGACGGCCACCGCTGCCAGCGCCGCCCCCTGGCTCCAGCCCGGCGCGCCCCGGCAGACCAGCCCTCCCGCCGCGGCGGCCAGCAGGCCCACCAGCAGCCCGACCAGCGGGAACCACGGCTGCGAATCGGCGATGCGGGTGGATTCCCGGCCGGGGCAGGGCAACTGCGTGAGGAAGCGGATGGCCAGCACCAGCCCGCCCAGGAAGGGTTGCCGGTTGGCCGCTTCCGGCATTTCCCCGCCCGGCGGTGGCGGGGGTGGCAAGGACGAAGGCTGCACGTTCATAGCTCAATCCCCCGGCGCGCCGGGATGCCGGCCTGGAAACAGTGTTTGACGCATTTCATCTCGGTGACCAGGTCCGCGCGTTCGACCAGCGCCGGCGGCGCATTGCGCCCGGTGATCACCAGCTCGACGTTCGGCGGGCGGAGGTCGAGCAGCGCCAGCAGCTCGGCAACCGGGAAGAGGCCGGCGGCCACGGCGCCGTTGGCTTCGTCGGCAACGACCAAGTCATAGCGGCCGGACTGGAGCGCCGCGCGGAGTTTTTGCAGCCCCTCCCGGGCCAGGGCGATGTCTTCAGGCGCGGGCTGGCCGCGGATGAAGCGGCCGCGGCCAAAAGCTTCGAGCGTGACGTTGGGGCAGAGCTGCTTCAGGAACTGGATCTCGCTGGAGTCGCCGGCCTTGATGAACTGGCCGAAGAAGACGCGCAGCCCGGCGGCGGCGGCGCGCACGGCCAGGCCGACGGCGGCGGTGGTCTTGCCCTTGCCGTCGCCCGTGTAGACCTGGACGCAGCCGATGGCGAGGCCAGTGGCGCTTGCGGGATGGTTCTGGGGCATTGCCGGTTTCCTCCTTCTCGGTCAAAAGCTGGTTCCGCACACGGACGGGCACGGACGACGATTGCGATTACGACAACGATTCCGATTTCGACGACACGGACGGGACACGGACAGCGGCACGGACGGCATGCGGGCGAGGGCTACGGCTGCGGCTCATTTGCCTGTCCCCGCTCCCGCAAAGGTCAAAACTTGTCGTCAGCATTCCCTGGGCCTTCCGCTCATGGCGATCGAAATCGGGATCGGGCGGACATGGAATTCGTGATCTTTCGTGGAATTCGTGGACAAACCCGCTTTGATTTGGGGCTTGGAATTACAAGGCGGCCGCCGGCCACAACGCCGCCGCCCACGCCTGGACGGCGGCGGGATTGGAGGCAAAATGGACGTGGACGTAGGACGCCCAGACGTTGCCGCGGCGGATTCCCAGCCTTTCGGCGCGGCGGCCGCGCACGAAGCGGCCAACAAACACCGGCGCCCACGCCTCGGCGGCCGGCGCCAGTTCTGACCAGTGGAACTCGTGCCCGCGCAGCCGCGTCCCCGCTGGCCCGAAAATGCCGGAAGCGCAGCTTTCCACCTCGACGTAGCCCAGCCGCCGGAGCTGCGACTGCATCCGGGTCTGGGCGGGCAGCACGCCGCACATCGGCCAGGTGGCGCCGTCGCGGTCGGTGAGCGTTTCGCACAGGTACATCAGCCCGCCGCACTCGGCGTAGACTGGGCGGCCGCTGGCGGCGAATTGCCGGATGCCGGCGCGCAGCCCCTCATTGCCGGCCAGGGTTGAGGCGAACATTTCCGGGAAGCCGCCGCCGAGGTACAGCCCCGCCAGGTCCGCGGGCAGTGCGGAGTCCGCAAGCGGCGAGAATTCGACCAGTTCGACGCCCGCGGCGCGCAGCGCGTCGAGATTGTCTTCGTAGTAGAAATGGAAGGCGGCGTCGCGGGCAATGCCCAGGCGTGGCGGCCGGCGGCCGGCGGCCGGCGGCGGGTGGGGCAGGGGCGGCGGCGCTGGGGGGCGGGGGATGGTCGGCAGCGCGGCGAGGTCAACGGCCTTTTCCAGGCCGGCGGCGAGGGCGTCAAACCAGGCGGCGTCGTGCGCCGCCTCGGTGTGGGCGACCAGTCCCAGGTGCCGCTCCGTCGTGCCCCATTCGGGCCGGCGCGGCAGCGCGCCGAGCAACGGCGGCAGTTTCGCCGCGGCGAGGGCGGTGGCGAGGAGGTCGCGGTGGTCTTTGGAGCCCACGTTGTTGGCGATGACGCCGGCGATCCGCAACCCCGGCTCGAAGGTGGCGAAGCCGTGGACCAGCGCCGCCGCCGACCGGGCCATGGAGCGGGCGTCAATCACCAGGATGACCGGCAGCCCGAGCAGGAGGCAGACCTGCGCGGTGCTGCCCGTCAGCGTGTCCGCCGCCGCGCCGTCGAAGAGCCCCATGACCCCTTCGACGACGGCGGCATCCGCGCCGGCGGCGGCTCGGCTGAAGGAGTCGCGCACCGCCGGTTCGCCCATCATCCAGGCATCGAGGTTGCGGGAGGCAACGCCGCACGCTTCGCGGTGGTGCCCGGGATCGATGAAGTCGGGGCCGCATTTGAACGGCTGCACCCGCAGGCCGCGGCGGCGCAGGGCGGCGAGCAGCCCGAGGGTGATGGTCGTCTTGCCCGCGCCGGAGTGGGTGCCGGCCACGCAGAAGGCGGGGAGGCGCGGGGACCGGGCGGTGGCAGTGGTGGTGGTGGCGGCGGTGGTCATTCGTCCATCCTTTTGGCATAGCCCCGGCGGGTGAGCAGGCGGCCGCCGAGGATGCAGCTCTGGCTGCCGCCGATGACGACGAGGGTGGACATGTCAATGCGGGCGACGGGGAGGTCGGCCAGCGCCCCGACCCAGCGTTCCTGGCCGTCGCGCCCCGCGTTGCGCACAAAGCCGCAGGGCTGCGCGGCGCCGTAGGCTTGGCGGAAGATGTCCAGGGCCTGGTCGAACAGTTCCCGGCGCTTCTGGCTGCGCGGGTTGTAGAGGGCGCAGGGGATGCCGGCCTGGGCGGTGTGCTCCAGGCGGCGCAGGATCGTTTCCCGGTCGGTCAGCAGGTCGGAGAGGCTGATGACGGCGAAGTCGTTCATGAACGGCGCACCCAGCACGGCGGCGGCGGCCAGCGCCGCGGTGATGCCGGGGACGACGCGCAGCTCGACCGCCAGCTCCGGCCGTTCCGCCAGCAGCTCCAGGAGGAGCCCGGCCATGCCGTAGACGCCGGCGTCGCCGGAGGAAATGACCGCCACGTTGCGGCCCTCGGCGCATTCGGCTATGGCGGCGCGGCAGCGTTCGACCTCGCGTGTCATGCCGGAAGAAAGGAACCGCTTGGCGGGGAAGAACGGCCGGACCTGGTCGCAATAGGGGCCGTAGCCGACGATCACATCGGCATGGCCCAGGGCCTCCAGGGCTTCGCCGGTCAGGGTTTCCCAAGTGCCGCCGCCAATGCCGACGGCGGCCAGGGCGCCGGACGGCTGGCGTGGGGTGGCGGGGGGCGACGGCTGGCCCGCCACGGCGACGGCGACGGTCACCCGGCCACGGATCTGCTTGGGCCACAGGAGCCGGCCGCCGGCGCCAGCCAGCCGCAGGGCGGCGGCCTCGGCCACGGAGGGCGTCCCTACCGCCTTCGCCGGGGCGCTGGACGGGGTCGGCACGGGCACGGCCGCCAGTTCGGTGGCCGGATAGAAGCGGAGCGGCAGGGCACGCCGGCCGGCGAAAGTAATCAGGCCAGGCTCGTCCTGCTTGGCGTCAACGGAGGCCAGCCCGGCGACGCGTTCCGGTTCGAGGCCGGCGGCGGCCAGGGCGGTCTCGACGGCGGCGGCGATCTCTTCGGCAGTGGTGCCGCGGCGGCAGCCGATCCCGAGGCAGAGGGGTTGGCGGCGCAGGCGCAGGGCCGGAATCGCGCCGGGATCGAAACCGGCGGGCGGGTCAACGGCGACGATGGCGGCGAGGTCGGCGGGGAACGGCCCGGCCGCGGCGAGCGCCTGGACCGCGGGGCGGCGGGCGTAGTGGCGGGCCAGGATTTCCGGCGGCCCGAAGAAGCCGACCGGACGGTTGGCGAGCAGGGCGGCATTGGCGGGCTTGATGGCCGCGGGGTTCAGGATTTCCCAGCCCTGCCCGGCGGCGAGTTCGTCGAAGGCGAGCAGCCCCTGGGCGTCGGTGGCGGTGGTGACGACGGGGGCCGCGCCGATGGCGGCCGCGACTTGGCGGGCGAGGCGGTTGCCGCCGCCGATGTGGCCGCCGACGAGGCTGATGGCGAACCGCCCCGTCTCGTCGCAGACGACGGCGGCGGGGTCGGCGGTCTTGTCGCGGAGGAGCGGCGCGAGTTTGCGCACGGCAATGCCGGTAGCCATCACCAGCACGAGGGCGTCATAGGCTTTCCAGCAACCGGCGAGCAGGGTTCCCAGGGTGGCCGGATCGAAAGGGGTGACGCGGCGCGCCGGGTCGGCGGCGGCCGGCAGATGTTTTTCCGGGAGGAAGAGGTCGCCGCCCGTCGCCGTGGCGATGCTGGCGGCCAGCCGGCTTCCCGCCGCGGTGAGGGCGACGAGGGCGACGCGGCCAGTGAAGGGCGGTGGTGCGGCAACCGTGGCCGCCGCGGCCGGCGTGGTTTGCGCCGGCACCAACGGGGTCGTGCGGCCGCGGTAGCCGTGGGAGAAGCCGGCGTCATAGAGGCGCGAGGGCTCGCCGTCGCCAGCCAGGGCGCGGCCCACCAGGACCAGGGCCTGGCGGGAGATGTCCGCGGCGGCGAATTGGCTGGCGATGGTGGCCAGGGTGCCGCGGACGATTTTCTCGTCGGGCCAACTGGCGCGGTGGACGACGACGACCGGCGTGTCGTCCGCATAGCCGCCGGCACGCAGGTCCGCAACGAGCCCCGGCATGTCGCCGGCGCTGAGGAACAGGGCCAGGGTGGCGCCATGCGCCGCCAGCGCGGGGAGTTCCTGCCCCGCCGGCACGGGAGTGCGTCCGGCGCGGCGGGTGAGGATCACCGTTTGCGAGACTCCCGGCAGCGTCAGTTCGCAGCCCGCGGCGGCGGCGGCGGCGAAGACGGAGCTGACCCCGGGGATGATCTCCCACGGCACGCCCGCGGCGTCCAGCCGCGCGATCTGTTCGGCAATGGCGCCGTAGACGGCGGGGTCGCCGGTGTGCAGGCGCAGCGCCCGCTTGCCCTGCCGCGCGGCCGCGACCAGGACGCGGGTGGTGTCGTCGAGGGTCATGCCGGCGCTGTCGAAGATTTCGGCCTGGGGCGAAGCGAATTGGAGGGTTTCCGGGTTGACGAGCGAGCCGGCGTAGACGATGGTCTCGGCCTGGGCGATGGCGTCGCGGCAGCGGAGGGTGAGCAGGTCAACGGCCCCGGGGCCGGCGCCGGCAAAGGTGACAGTTCCTGGCTTCATTCAGTTTCCTTCGGGGCGCTTGGCAAACACGGCCAGGAGGACCGCGTTTTCCGGTTTCATCATGGTTCCGTGCCCGAGCGGCGCCTGGCGGCGGACGGCGATCTCGAGAACTTCGCTTTCGGCGGCCGCCAGGATTCCGGCCAGGGCGGCCCGGGTTTCGTTCAGGATGGCGGCGGCCACCAGGACGCCGCCGGGACGCAGGGCGGCGAAGGCCGCCGTTGCGATCTCCGCAATCTGGCTGCCGCCACCGCCGATGAACACCGCGTCCGGCGGGGGGAGCCGGGGGATGGCGGCGAGGATGTCCTCCTGGATGACGGTGATGCCGGCGCGGCCGAAGCGCTCCGCGTTGGCTTGGATCTGCCGGCAGCGCTCGGGCTTGCCTTCGACGGCATAGGCCCGCAAGCCTTCGCACAGGCCGGCCGCCTCGACCGCGACCGAGCCGCTCCCCGCCCCCAGGTCCCAGAGCACGCCGGGGCGCAGCCGCAGCTTGGCGAGGGCGACGGCGCGGATTTCGGGATGGGTGATCAGCCCGTGCTCGTGGTCGTAGGCGGCATCGGGGAGGCCGAGCGGCAGGGGCGGGGCCGTGGCGGCGCCCGGCGCGGACTCCGCGGGCGGCAGGAGCACGAGCATGGCGAGCGTGCCGACGGCCGGCTGCCGGGCCAGTTCGCCCAGGGACGCTTCGCGGAGGGTTTCGTCCGCGGCGCCCAGGTCCGCGGCGAGGGCGGCCGGGCGGCTGGCGGCGGCGGGATGCCGCTCCACGAGCGTGGCGGCGACCTGTTGCGGAGTCCGCACGCCGTCGCAGTAGACGATGGCGCTCGGGGCGCGCAGGATGCGTTCCCACGGCAGCGGCGCCTCGCGCCCGTGGACGCTGAAGAAGCGGGTGCCGTGCCAGGGCAGCTTCAGCCGGGCCAGGGCGGCTTGGGCGGCGGAGACGTTCGGCAGGATGGTCACCATTTCCGGGGGGAGCAGGCGGGTGAAGAGGCGGGCAATGCCAAAAAACAGCGGATCGCCGGATGCCAGCACGGCCACGCGCCGGCGGCGGGCGGACTCCGCCAGGGCGGCGGCGGCGGTGGCGGCGGCGTGGTCGAGGACGATGGTTTCGCCGGGGAACTCGGGGAACCAGGCCAGGAGGCGCTGGCCGCCGGCGAGGAGGTCGGCGGCTTCGACGGCCTGGCGGTGGCGCGGCGTCAGGTCGTCCGGGCCGAGGCCGCAGCCGATGATGGTGAGGTGGCCGGTGGTCATGGCGTGAGGGCCTTTGCCGCGGCGGCGAGGAAGGTTTCGCTGTCGCGGTCGGTGTGCGCGGCCGAGACGAAGGCGACCTCGAATTGCGAGGGCGGGAGGTAGACCCCCTGGTCGAGCATGGCGTGGAAGAAGCGGGCGTGGGCGGCGGTGTCGGAGCGTTTGGCGTCGGCCAGGTTGTGGACGGGGCCGGCCTGGAAATAGATGGTGAACATGCCGCCGCGGCTGGCGATGTGCAGGTGGCGGCCGGCGGCGGCGGCGAGTTTGCGGAGTTCGCAGACCAGGTGCGTGGTCCGCGCCGCAATGGCGTCGTAGGGTGGCGTTTCGCGGAGGGCGCGCAGGGTTGCCAGGCCGGCGGCGACGGCAACGGGGTTGCCGCTGAGGGTTCCGGCTTGGTAGACGGGGCCGCAGGGCGCCAGTTTCTGCATGACCTCGCGCCGGCCGCCGACAGCGCCGAGGGGGAGGCCGCCGCCGGCGATCTTGCCGAGGCAGGTCAGGTCCGGCGTGATGCCACACAGGGCGCCGAAGCTGGTGGGGGCGAGGCGGAAGCCGGTGATGACCTCGTCGAAGATCAGGAGTGCGCCGGTGCGGTCGGCCACGGCGCGGAGGCCGGCGAGGAAGCCGGGGAGCGGTTCGACCAGCCCCATGTTGCCGGCGATCGGTTCGACGATGATGGCGGCGAGGTCGGCGCCATGGCGGCTGGCGATGTCGGCCACGGCGGCGGCATCGTTGTAGGGGGCGACGAGCACGTCTTCGACGGCACCGGGACAGACGCCGGCGGAAGCGGCCAGGCCGTGGGTCAGCAGGCCGCTGCCGGCGGCGACCAGCAGGTAGTCGGCGTGGCCGTGGTAGCAGCCATCGAACTTGAGGATCTTGCGGCGGCCGGTGTGGCCGCGGGCCAGGCGCAACGCGGTCATGGTCGCTTCGGTGCCGGAGCTGACCAGGCGGACCTGGTCCAGGCCGGGAATGGCAGCGCAGAGCTGTTCGGCGAACTCGACCTCGCCGGGGGTGTTGATGCCGAAGGTCGTGCCCAGGGCGGCGGCGCGGCAGACGGCTTCGACCACGCGCGGGTCGGCATGGCCGAGGATGAGCGGTCCCCAGGAGCCGCAGAAGTCGAGCAGCTCGCGGCCTTCGACGGTGGTGAGGCGGGCGCCCTGCCCCGCGGCGACATAGACGGGGGTGCCGCCGACGGCGCCAAAGGCGCGGACGGGGCTGTTGACGCCGCCCGGAATGACCTTGAGGGCGCGGGCGAAGAGGGTTGCGGAGTCCGGCATGGCGTGGTTCCTGTATTTGTTACCCACAAATCTTCACAAATCTTCACAAATCTTTTTGCCCACGAAACACACGAAAGAACACGAAAAAAGCCGAACCGAGTTTACCCACAGCGCCGCAAGGCGGCACGGGCGGCCAAAGGCCGCAGCGAAGCGTCAAATCTGCACAAATCCGCACAAATCCTTTTGCCCACCAAACACCCGAAACCGCACGAAAGCTTCAAATCCCCACCGCGGAGATTTGTGGGCTAAAAATCTTCGCTCGAACTTCGTGTCCTTCGTGGCGCTCGTGGTGAATCATCCGGTTCAGGGTTGGAGCAGCTCGCGGTAGCGCAGGGCCCAATAGGAGATGAAGATGTCGGTGCCGGCGCGGGCCAGGGCGAAGATGGCTTCGCGGACCATGGCCCGGAGGTCGCCATAGCCTTTTTCGGCGGCGGCGTGGAGCATGGCGTATTCGCCGCTGACGTTGTAGGCGGCCAGCGGGAGGGCGGTGTTTTTGCGGAGTTCGCAGATGACGTCGAGGTAGAACAGCGCCGGCTTGACCATGAGGATGTCGGCGCCCTCGGCGGCGTCGGCGGCGGCTTCGCGCAGGGCGGTGCGGAGGTCGCGATAGTCGGCCTGGTAGCCGGAGCGGTCGCCGTGGCCGGGGGCGGAGCCGGCGGCGTCGCGGAAGGGGCCGTACATGGCGGAGGCGAACTTGGTGGAGTAGCTCATGAGGAGGCGGTCGGCGAAGCCGGCGGCGTCGAGGGCGGTGCGGATGGCCTGGACCTGGCCGTCCATCATGGCGCTGGGGGCGACACCGGCGGCGCCGGCGGCGGCATGGCAGAGGGCCATGCGGGCGAGGGCGTCGAGGGCGCGGTCGTTGCGGGCAGCCGGGGTGGCAGCGGGCAATTCGCAGTGGCCGTCGCTGGTGTAGGCGCAGATGCAGACGTCGGTGAAGAGCTGGAGGTCGGGGAAGTCGGCGCGGAGGGTGCGCAGCGCCTGGGGGACGAGCCCCTCGGGATCGGCGGCGGCGGCGGCGTCCGGCGACTTGGCGGCGGGCGGCGGCACGCCGAAGAGCAGCAGGGTGCGCACGCCCTGGCCGGCGACGGCGGCGGCGACTTCGCCCAGGCGGTCAACGCTCCAGCGGTGCTGGCCGGGCATGGTGGGGATTTCCGCCTTGACGCCGCGGCCGGCGGTGACGAAGACCGGATAGATGAAGCGTTCCGGCCCGGGCATGGGCAGGGCGAGCATGTCGCGGATGGCGGGCGAACTCCGCAGGCGCCGCAGGCGGGTGATGGGGAAGGTGGTCATGATTTCCAATTCTTTTTACCCACGAAACACACGAAAGAACACGAAAAAATCCGAACCAGTTTTGCCCACGAAACACACGAAAGAACACGAAAAAATCCGAACCAGTTTTGCCCACGAAACACACGAAAGAACACGAATTGCCGCAAAAGCAGTAAGGGGCTGAGCGCTGTTTTTTTGGCGTGGTTTCGGGTGTTTCGTGGGGGAAAAATCTACACCCGTTTTCGAATTGGCCGATGGAATTTAGGAAGGCTGGTTCAATTTGGGGGCGGTCCAGTGGCCGGCGAGGGCGAGGGCACAGCTTGGGAGCGAGGCTTCGCCGGCCGTGAGGATGGTGCGTCCCGGGAAATGCTCGGCCAGGGCGGCGGCAGTGGGGGCGCCGATGGCACAGGCGACGCGGCCGGCCAAGGCGGCGGGGCCGAAGTTGGCGGCAAAGGCGTGGACGGTGGAGGCGCTGGTGAAGATGGCGGCCTCCGCCGGCGGCAGGTGCGGGTGGCGGATGGGGCGGTTGGCGTAGAAGTCGGCGTCGGCCACGGTGGCGCCCCTGGCGCGGAGGAAGCGCGGGAGCGCGTCGCTGGCGAGGTTCGAGCGCAGCCGGAGGATCTTCCAGCCGTCCAGCGGGGTGTCGGCGAGGGCTTCCATGAGGCCGTCGGCGCCGAAGTTTGTCGGCGGGGCGATGTCGGGTTGGATGCCGCGGGTGCGGAAGACGTGGGCGGTGCCTTCGCCGCAGACCATGAGCTTGGGGAGGCGGCGCAAATCCAGGGCGGCGTCGGCGCAGGCGTCGAGGAAGAGGCGGGCGGCGGTGGGGGAGGTGAGGAGGAGGCAGTCGTAGCCGGGGGCGGTGCGGACGATTTCGCTGGCCCGTGAGGACGGCAGAAGCTCGATCATGGGCAGGGGGATGCAGCGGCCGCCGTGGCGCTCGATGGCGGCAGTGGCGGCGGCGGTTCCGGCGGCGGCGCCGCAATGGAGGACGCGGACGTTTTCGAGCGGGGCGTGGGTGCGGAAGCGGAAGCGAGGGTGCGCGGGTTCGCCGATGACGAGCAGGGCGGGGGCGGCGTCCGCGGAGTCCGCGGGGGCGGCGGGACGGCTGGCGAAGTCTTGCAGGGTGCCGTCGGCAATGTGTTGCGCGGGGGTGCCGGCGTCGTGGATGAGGGCGACGGGCGTGTCGGGCGGAAAGCCTTCGGCAAGAGCCTGTTGCGCCAGTTGTGGCGCGACGGTTGCCGCCATGTAGAGGATTTGCGGCAGGCGCAGCCGTTCGGTGGGCGGGAGCGGCGCGAAGTGCGCGCTGCCGGCGCGGCGCGGGGTCATGACGGCAAAGCCGCGGGCGCTGCCGCGGCGGGTGGGGAGGATGCCGGTGGCGGCGGCGGCGACGGTGAGCGCGCCGACGCCGGGGAGGACGCGGAAGGGAAGCTGTTCCTGCTGGAGGGCGTCCACTTCCTCGGCGAGGCGGCCGAAGACGGTGGGGTCGCCGCCCTTGAGGCGGACGGTGCGCCAGCCCTGTTTGGCGCCGGCGACGAGGCGGGCGCAGATTTCCGCCTGGGGCACGGAGTGGCGGCCGGTGCGTTTGCCGACGGCGACGCGCAAAGCGGTGGCGGGGAGGGCGTCGAGGAGGGCGTCGGGGATCAAGGCGTCGTACAGGCAGACCTCGCAGTCGCGGAGGGCGTCGAGGGTGGCGGTGGTGGCGTTGGCGGCGCTGCCGGTGCCGGCGCCGGCGAGGATGACGGGCGGGAGGAAGAGGTTGCGGAGGGCAAGGAAACGGGAGTCGCCGCGGCGGAAGGTGAGGGCGAGGCTGCCTTGGGCGTCGGGGACGGCGAGCTGGTCGCGGGGGATGTATTCGTGGATGCGGTGGGCGAGGCCGAGGCGGTGGAGGGCGGCGGCGGCCATGACGATGAGGCCGTAGTCGTGGCGGTCCAACTGGGCCAGCCGTTCCTCGATGTTGCCGCGGATGGGGGCGAGTTCGGCGGCGGGGAAGCGTTGGCGGCAATACTCCTCGCGGCGGTGGCTGCTGACGCCGATGCGGCAAGGGCCCTTGGGGAGGGCGGTGGCGTCGGCGGGGAGGACGAGGGCGTCGCGGGGGTCTTCGCGCCAGGGCAGCCAGAAGCAATCGAGGCCGGCGGGGAGCGGGTCGGGGAGATCCTTGGCGCTGTGGAGGGCGCAGTCGAGGTCGCCGCGGCTGATGGCCTCGTCCAGGTCGCGGGAGAAGAAGTCGGCGGGGCTGGTGCGCAGGTCGGTGGCGCGGTCGCGGTCGCCGGGGGTGGTGAGGACGACGGTCTCGAAGCTGAGGCCTGGCAGGGGTGCCGCGAGGCGGGCGAGGGCGGCGCGCGTTTGCCGCCGCGCCAGGTTACTGCCCCGGGTTCCCGCCCTGAAAACTGGCAATGAGTCGGTCATACATTTCCTTGTGGGCGGCGGCGATGGCGGCGGCGCGGCCGAGGGTGTGTTCGAGATCCACCCCTTCGCGGCGGTGCCAGTGCTTGAGGCCGTCGAGGTCAAGAATGGTGACGGGGGCGGCGGCGGCCAGGTCGGGGGCGACGTTGCGCGGGGTGGCGAGGTCGAGGATGCAGGTGGTCCGGCCGCGGTTGAAGAAGGGGGCGTGGGCGGCGTGGAGGACTGGCTCCGGGCTGGCGGTGGCGCAGACGACGGCCTCGGCGGCGGCCAGGCGTTGGGGCAGTTCGCGCAGGTCGAAGAGGGTGATGGCGCCGGCGGCGGCGCCGGGGGGCGGTTCGGGCCGCTGGCGGTGGTAGCACCAGTCCACCGGGACGCCGGCGGCGGCGAGGTTGGCGACGAGGGCGCGGCCGACGACGCCGCTGCCGACGACGAGGGTGCGGCGCGGGTTTCCATTCCCGCCGGCCGGTTCCGCGCGCAGGTAGCGCAGGCAGAGGTCCTCGATCTCGCAGGCATGGAAAAGCCCCTCCGTTTCCTGGCGGATTTCCTTGCTGACGTGGAGGGCCGAGGAGAGCCACTGCTCCAGCATCGCGCCGGCCCAGCCGCGGCGGGCGGCGCTGGCCTGCGCCTCCTTGAGCTGGGCGACAATGTGTTTTTCGCCAGGGGTTTGCGAGAGCAGCCCGGCGGCGACCGTGGCGGCATGGCTGAAGGCGTCGAAGCCGCGCTTGAGGTAGAAGCCGGCGGCGGGCAGGCGGTCGAAGCCCAGGAGGCGGAGGATGGCGCGCTCCAGCCCGGCGGCGGCGCCGGCCACGGCATGGAGTTCGATGCGGTTGCAGGTGTTGAGGATGGCGAATTCGTGGAGCCCCCAGAGTTGCGCGAGCATCTCGCCGGTCTCCTCGAAGCGGCGGCCCGTGAGATGGAACGGCTCGCGCTCCTCCAGCGGCAGATGTTCGTGGCTGGTGCCGACGACGAGGAGGTCGGCGGTCTCCACCAGCGCCAGGTGCTTGGCCAGGCTGTCCTTGACCAGCCGCGCCCGCCGGCAGGACTTGCCGCCGGTGGAGACGGCGACGACCACGCCGTCGGTGCGGAAGGTGGCGGGAGTGACGAAGGCGCCGTCCGGCCAGTTCTCGTCAATGCCGCAGGCCAGCACGCCCCGCTGCCGGCAAAGGGCCAGGATTTCCCGGTTGACGCCGCGGTCGGCGGTGGCGGCGAAGACCAGGAAGCGCCCCTCGACGTCGGCGGGAATGAATTTCCGGGGGATATGGCCGACGGCCCCTTGTCCGGCCAGCGCGGCCAGTTCCGGGTGCAGGTCGGGGCTGACCACCGTGACCTGGGCGGCGGCCTCCAGGAGCAGGCGGACCTTGCGCAGGCCGACGCGGCCGCCGCCGACCACCAGGGCCGGCTTCCCGGCCGCCAGGAGGCTGACGGGGAAGACCGGTTTCTTCACGTTGCCAGTGGGGGTCAGTTCAGCCATGTGGCGTCCTCGCTGGAGAGGGTTTTGATTTCGATTTCCAGCCCCGGCGCCCAGGCGGCGAGGGTTTGCCGTGCCTGTCGGGTGAGGATGCGGATGGCGGCGGCGGCGTCCGCGGCGTCGAGGCGCGCCAGGCATTCACGGACGCTGCGGGCGGCCTGGCAGGCCGCGGCGGCCGGGGGTGGGAGTCCGCCGGCGACCAGCCGCTCCAGCAACTCGGGCACCGCCAGCGCCACCTGGTGCGCATGGGTGTTCGCCAGTTCCAGCGCATATTTGGCGAGCTTGCCCGGCATGGAGCAGACGACCACCTTGGTGAAGCCGGCTTCGGCGGCGAGCTGGAGCGTGTCGCGGATGAAGTCGCCGAAACGGATGAAGGCGACCTCGGGAAGCGCCGGATAGGCCTGGCGGGCGGCGGCGTGGGTGCGGCCGCCGGTGACGAGGACGGCTTCCCGGCAGCCCTCCCGGCGCGCCCCGCGCAGGAGGATCTCGATGGTCCGGATGTAGGCGCGGTTCGAGCAGGGGACGACAATGCCGGAGGAGCCGAGGATGCTGAGGCCGCCGACCACGCCCAGGGTGGGGTTCAGCGTCTTGGCGGCCAGGGCTTCGCCGTTGTCAATGCCGATCTCCGCCAGCCAGAGTTGCGGGGCGCGCGCCAGCCCCGCCCGCGCCAGGTTTTCGACAATCATCCGCCGCGGGCCGGGATTGACCGCCCATTTGCCGGCGGGGACATCGAGCCCCGGACGCGAGACCCGGCCGACGCCGGCGCCGGCGCGGATGGCCAGGGTTGCGCCGGCACAGGCTTCGAGGTGGTCCTCCGGGCGCAGTTCGGCGGCCGTGGCGGGGCGGAGCTGCGTCCGGATGACGGCGTGGTTGGTGATGTCAATGTCGTCGCCGGCATCCTTGGTGGCCCAGGCGGTCGCGCCGGGGCCCTCCAGGCGGCGGGCGCCATCCACGTTCACGCGGCGGACGCGCCCGTCCGGGAAGGCCAGGGCCACGCGGGCGGCGGGGCGGCGGCCGTGCAGGCAGCGCCAGGCCGCGACGGCGGTGGCGGCGGCATAGGCGCCGGTGGTGAAGCCTGTCCGTAGGCGGGTCATGGGGGGTTGGCCGGAATGATTCACCAGAGTGGTCTCAGAGGGCACGGAGAAGGTCAGAGGGCGCGGTTCATGAATGGATCCGGTCAGGCGTTCTCCAGAATGCCGTGGAAGGCGGCGACCGCCAGCGGGCTGCCGCCGCGGCGCCCCTTGAGGACAAGCTGCGGCAGGTCGGTGCGCATCAGCATCTCCTTCGATTCGAGGACGTGGACGAAGCCGACCGGCATGCCGATGACCACCGCCGGGCGGAGGCCGGCTTCCGCATGGAGCCTGACCAGCCCCGCGAGGGCCAACGGGGCATTGCCAATGAGCACGATGGCGCCGGGGAGCAGATCGCGGGCCGTTTCCAGCGCGGCCAGGGCGCGGGTGCAGCCGCGTTCGGCGGCCAGGCGCGCCACGGCGGGATCGTCAATGAGGCAGCAGAGGTGGTCGCGGGTGTAGGCGGGATTGAGGGCGCGGAGGCGCGCCAGCGAGACGCCGCCGCGGATCATGTTGGAATCGCAGTAGATGCGGGCGCCGGCGCGGACGGCGGCGAGGGTGGCGGCAATGGGGTCGTGCGCGAAGTGGAGGTCGGCGGCGAGGCTGAAGTCGGCGGTGGCATGGATCAGGCGGCGGACGACCGGCCACTGGCTGGGGGTGAAGGGGTGGGCGGGCATTTCTGCCTCGATGCGGCGGAAGCTCTCGCGCTCGACCTCGGCGCCGCTCATCCGCCACGCAATCTGGGCGGCTGGATTCATGCGAACCTCCCGCGCTGAAGGAGGAGCCAGACGATGACCAGGGCCAGCCCCAGGAGGAAGCGCGGCGCCTGGCTGAGCAGGATCACCCACATCCCGTTGCGCCCCGGATAGAGCGCCAGCGCGCCCGGCAAGTTGCGGCGCACCACGCGCATTGGCAGGCTGATGACGTAGCCGGCGACCAGGGCGAAGAACACCGTGGCCGTTGACAACGCGCCGGAGTCCAGGAACCCCTTGGCAACGGGGACGGCGCGGCTGGTGTTGGCCATCTGCGTGACGATGACCGCCATCGCCTCCGCGGGCAGGACCGCCGCCAGTTGCGGCGGCAATTTCTTGGACAGGGCGGCAAAGACGCCCGTCTCGTCGAGGACGGCCACCAGGGTGTAGACGGGGATCGCCACCAGCAGCGCCTTGGGCAGCAGCCGCCGCCAGCGTTCCCAGGCGGTCCGCCAACCTGCCGGGGTTGGCGGCGCCGGAGTGGCGGCCGCGGCGGTGGTTGCCGCTTCCGGCACGGGGCGTCCCGCGGGGACGGGATCCGGCCAGCGCCGGGCGAGGAGGAGGACGAACGCCAGCGTCGCCACCGAACTGGCAATGGTGAAGGCAACATAGGCGGTGCCGGCGGCGCCGAGGGTGACAATCAGCAGCGGGCCGGCCACGCGCAGATGCGTCAGCCCGCCCAGGAAGGAGTTGGCGGCGGCGCCGAGGACAAGCGAGCGGCGGCTGATTTCGCCATTGGCGTGGGCGGCGGAGAGCATGCCCCCCGCCGCTTTCGGGGACGCCAGCGCGGTCACGAAGGCGACGGCGCACACCGGCGGCAGGGCAGCCCGGCGGATCGCCGGCGCCGCCAGCCGGGCCAGGGCCTGCATGGCGCCGGCCGCTTCCAGCAGCCAGCCCAGCAGGATGCCGCCGGTGATGTAGATGGCCAGCCAGCCGACGCCGGGCAGCACCTCCTTGAGAATGGACTCGATCATGCGCGTTCCCCGCGTTTGGCAATCACCAGGGACAGATAGTCTATGGGCTGTTCGGCGATGGCCGCCGGCTCGGTTTCCAGCCGCTGGTCCCCATGCCCGACCCGGGCGGCGTAGAGGATGGCCGCGGGGTTCAGGCTGGCATGCAGCGCATCGAGCACGGTGGCGCGGTCGTGGTAGGTCTTCAGGCAGACAACGGTGTCGGCGGCTTCGAGCGCTTGCCGGTGGCGGCGGTCTGGGTTCCAGCGCGGCACCAGGGTCAGCACCTCCTCGTCCTCCACCAGCGGCTCGCCCCAGGCCGCGGCGGCGGCCTGGAAGCAGGTGATGCCGGGAACCACTTCAATGACAGCCGCCGGCAAGAGTTGCCGGATCTCGCGCTGGAGATAAGTGAAGGTGCTGTAGACCAGCGGGTCGCCAATCGTGGCGAAGGCGCAGTCCTGGCCGTTGCGCATGGCCGCGGCCACCTCTTCGGCGGCGGCCCGCACCGCGGCGCGGCGGACGGCGGCGGCGGTGGACATGGAGAAGAGGAGGGGGCGGCTCTTCGCCGCACAGCCCGTCACGGCGGCCACGATCCGTTCAGAGACGCTCTCGCGGGAATGCGGCCCGGCGACGTGGAAGATCACCTGGGCGCTTTTCAGGGCCTCGACCGCCCGGAGGGTCAGCAGTTGCGGGTCGCCGGGGCCGAGGCCGACGCCCCAGAGCCGCCCCAACTTTTCGCCCGCTGGAGGTGTGCCGGCCATTCAGTTGCCCTCCAGCTTGGCGAAAGCCTCGCCCAAATGGTCGAGCCAGACGTTCCGCGCCGCTTCGTTCTCGCCCAGGCCGGCGAAGACGGGGATGCATTTGACGCCGAGCTGTTCCAGTTGGGACTTCCACGAGTCCGCCTCGGGGCCGGCCAGGTCGTTGCGGGCATGGTCGCCCGCCACCAGCATGAAGGGCACGAGCAGGGCGCGCTTGGGGCGGTGGCGGCGGCATTGCGCCAGCACGTCCTCGAAGGTCGGCTGTCCCTCGACCGTCCCCAGGAAGGCCAGCGGCGCCGCCTTCTGGAAACTGGCGGCCGTGGCCAGGAAGGTCAGGTCGCCGTCGCCGCGGGCATTGCCGTGGCCCATGAGCACGATGGCGTCGCCGGGCTGATGGGGCGGCAGGGCGGCAAGGACGCCGGCGACGACCCGGTCGAGGTCGGCGCGGCGGAAGAGCAGCGGCTGGCCGAGTTCGAGGCGCTGGAAGGCGTCCGGCCCGGCGCGGAAGAGGGCGACCGTCTGGGCCAGGTCATGGTATTCGCTGCCGGCGGCGATGTGGAGGGACTGCACGGCCACGTGGGTGAAGCCGTCCTGGCGCAACCTGGCCAGGGCGACGGCGGGGGAGTCGAGGGTTTCGCCGGCGCTGGCCAGTTTGCGGCGGATGACCGCCGATGTGTAGGCCCAGCGGATTTCGGTGGTGGGGAAGCGTTTTTTGGCGGCGGCGCCAATCGCGTCAAGCGCCACGCGCGCCTCGGGCACGCTGGTGCCGAAGGCCACCAGCAAGATGCCTTTTTTGCCGCTGCCGGCCATGCCGCCACCCTCCCCTGCCCCGGCCGGGGCCGCCAGCAGGCACCAGGCCCCGGCAACCACGGCTGCCATCACGCTGATCCAGTTCTTCATCTTCCTCATCGGCCACGGCCTCCTTCGGTCATTGGCAATCCGACGCTGCCTGTTGGGTTTCGCCAGCTTGCCGGCCGCCGGAAGATTCCGTTGCCGTCCCCCGGAAAAAAACAGCCCCTGCCGCACCAGTGCGTCAGGGGCCGTCATGCATCGGAATTTTCGCTTGGGCTCCCCTGGCGCGAAGGAGCCATCAAGCAAAACGAGGGGACGCGCTTCCTGGCTTCAGCCGGCCCCTGGGTGAGGGTGCCGGGCTGTTCACAGTGGCGCGACCGCATCCGATTTTCACGGATTTCCGCGCGCCCCTCGTTTTGACCGAGCTTTTCAGTTGGGGAAAGCCGTTAGCATATCCCGGCGGCGGCGGTTGTCAAGGACGCTGCGCATCCTGGATGCTCACTTCGGCGAAGGTCCTGATTTCCGCGAGAACGCGGGTGGCGGCGTCGAGCAGTTCCATGGCCAGGGCGGCGCCGGTGCCTTCGCCGAGGCGGAGCTGGAGGTCGAGGAGCGGCTCGAGGCCGAGGCGTTCATGCATGAAGCGATGGCCGTTCTCGACCGAGCGGTGGCTGGCGAAGAGATAGTTCTTCGCCAGCGGTGCCAGCTCACAGGCGACCAGCGCCCCGGCGGTGGCGATCAACCCGTCGCAGACCACCGGAATGCCGCGGGCCGCCGCGCCGAGCACCAGCCCGGCCAGGCCGCCAATCTCGCAGCCGCCGACCTTGGCCAGCACGTCCAGCGGCGCCGCCGGATTGGGGCGGTTGACCGCGAGCGCCCGCTCGATGACCTGGATTTTGTGGGCCAGCATCGCGTCGTCAATGCCGGTGCCGCGGCCGGTGAGGGTGGCGACGGGCAGGCCGGAGAAGGCGGCGATGATGGCGGTCGAAGGGGTGGTGTTGCCGATCCCCATGTCGCCGGTCCCCAGCAGATCCACGGGGCCTTGGGCCAGCAGTTCCTCGACGATCTCGATCCCCGCCTCGACGCTGCGCCGGGCCTCGGCGCTGGTCATGGCCGGCCCCTGGGCGAGGTTGGCGGTGCCCTTGCGGACCTTCTTGTGGAAGATGGGGAGGTCGGCGGGGAAGTCGTGGGCGACGCCGAGATCCGCCACCACGACCCGGGCGCCGGCGTGGCGGGCCAGGACGTTGATCGAGGCGCCGCCGGCCACGAAGTTGTAGACCATTTGCGGCGTCACTTCGGCGGGGAAGAGGCTGACCCCCTCGGCGACGACCCCGTGGTCGCCGGCGCAGGTGACGATGACCTTGTTGGCCAGCCGCACGTCGAGCGTCCCGGCAATCGCCGCCAAGCGCGCGGCCACCGGTTCGAGGAGCCCCAGGCTGCCCGCCGGCCGGGCCTGGTCGCGCAGCCGTTGCCGGGCGGCCTCCCAGGTGGTTTCGTCCAGCGGCCGGATGGCGGCGATGGCGGTTTCCAGCAGTCCCATGGTCGGGCGCTCCTTATTCCAATACAGGTCACGTTGATTGCAAGGCTGTCCGCGAATGACGCACATGGCGCAGAGCACAAAAGTCTTCTCATGCGGTTTCGTGCGGATTCGCGGACAAGGCCGATTTGATTTATTGGGGCGAGGCCGGGCGTTTGTCGGCCGAGATGTCGTTGGCGAAGACGTCCATGCCTTTGCGCATGGCACAGAACTCGCCGCACATGGTGCAGGTTTCGGCCTTTTCCGGCTGGCGGCTGGCGCGGACGGCTTGGGCGACGCTGGGGAAGAGCAGTTGCTGGAGGTGGTCGTCCCAGCGCATGTCGCGGCGGGCGATGGCGACCTGCTTCTCGCGCTCGCGCCGTTCCGGGTACTTGGCCAGGTCGCCGATATGCACCGCCAGGCGGGTGACGCGCACCCCTTCGCGGACATCCGCCTCGTTGGGCAGCGCCAGATGCTCGGCCGGGGTGATGTAGCAGACCAGGTCGGCGCCGAAGCGGGCGGAGCTGGCCGCGCCGATGGCGGCGGTGATGTGGTCGTAGCCCGCGCCGCGGTCGCAGGGGATCGGCCCGAGCACATAGTAGGGGGCGTTGCCGCTCATCCGCTTCTCCAGCAGGATGTTGGCCTCGATCTCGTCCAGCGGCACATGCCCTGGGCCTTCGACCATCATCTGGCAGCCGAGGTTGCGCCCGATCTCGGCCAGCTCGCAGTTGATGATCATTTCGGCCATCTGGGCGCGGTCATGGCTGTCGTGGATCGCCCCGGCGCGGATGCCGTTGCCGAGGGAGAGCACGGCGTCGTACTTCTTCATCAGCGCGCAAACCCGCTCGAACTGTTCGTAGAGGGGATTTTCGCGCTTGGTCCGGTCCATCCAGGAGACCAGGAAGGTGCCGCCCTTGGAGACCAGGCCGCCGTAGCGGTAGCCCTGCTTGCGCAGCCGTTCGATGCTGAACTGGTTGATCCCGCAGTGGATGGCCATGAAGCTCAGGCCGTCGGCGAGCTGCCGCTCGATCAGGTCGAAGAGCATCTCGGGATCCATGCGGTCGGGGTTGCCATGCTTGCGGGCCGCCTCGCAGAACGCCTGGTAGAGCGGCACGTTGCCGACCGGCAGGCTGGTGCTGGCCAGCACCGCCCGGCGGACGGCGTCGAGGTCGCCGCCGGCCGAAAGCTCCATCAGCGTGTCGGCGCCCTCGGCCTCGGCGATCCGCGCCTTGCGCACCTCCTGCGCGAGGTCGCAGATGTCGGAAGAGGTGCCGATGGAGGCGTTGACCTTCGTGCGCAGCCCGCGGCCAATCCCCACCACCTTCTGCCCCCGCCGCGCGGGGTTGCAGGGAATGACGATCTCCCCGGCCGCGACCCGTTGGCTGATGACGGCGGGGTCGAACCCCTCGGCCTCGGCGACGCCACGGACGGCGTCGGTGACAATGCCCTCGCGGGCCAGCTCGATCTGCGATTTCATGCGGCTGCGTCCTCTCTTCTGCTCTTCCGCGGCACGCTTCCGGCACAAAAAAAAACGGGTGCCAGAAGGCGCCAATGCCTTCCGGAACCCGTTGCCATAGGATTCACGTCATTGTTTCATTCGCAGTTCGTCTTCTGACTTCAGATCAACCACTGCTCCGGCCTTCCCGGGCGCGGATGGCGCCCAGTGGCGGCGAATGCCTTGGAGGCAGTGTCCCTGTTACAGCGGCGGGACCGTTGCGGATTTGCACCGCATTCCGTTCACTGCGAATGACCGGTTGTTACGACCGCGGTACTATAGGCGGGCATCCCGCCGGGTCAAGCGCTGCCGCCGGCGGCGCGGCGGGCGCAACGGGAGCCTGACAATCCTGTTGGCGGCGTGGCGCAACCCGCCAGACGCCTGCTGCCTGTCCCCATGAGGCACCGCTGGAGCGTGAACTCCAACCCGAGCCAAACCGCCCCCGCTGAAGGCGCGGCCCCCGCCGGGGCCGGGCAGCGGCGCCTTCAGGCTGGCCAGACCGCCTGCCCACTTGACAATGGCGGGAAGGTGGCTACGTTGCGCCGCCATTGCTGAAAATCGGTAGCCCGGAAGGGCTTTGATAGGGAAGACGGTGCGATTCCGTCGCGGTCCCGCCGCCGTAACCGGGGACGAACGCCGCATCAAGTCACTGTCCGCAAGGATGGGAAGGCGCGGCATGTAGGCTGATCCGGAAGCCGGAAGACCTGCCGATGAGTTGAACGACTGGTTTCGGCTCTCGTGGAAATGGGCCGGGACGGATTGCGCCGCGGCTGGAAAACGGCAACCGCGGATCCCATTGCGCATGGGGTTCGCGGTTTTTTTGTGCCCAGGAGAAATGAAATGTCCCAGCCACCGGGGAAAGTGCCTGTCCGGCGAACTTCCGCAACGACCGCCCTTCCCGCGCCGCGGCGGCGGCGTTACGGCATTGCGGCCGGCGTTGGCGTCGCCCTGGCGCTGCTGCTGGCCGGGGCTTGGGGGCTCCAGCACCGGGTTGCCGGCGGCGGCGCCGCGGAAGCGGTCCGGCTGGCGGCCCGGGCCGGCCAGGCCCTGGCGGCGGATTCGCGGCTCGCGGCCGTCCTGGCCGCCGGCGGCCGGGATCGCGGAACGGCGCAAGCGCTGATTGATTTCCTGGAAACGGAGTGCCAGGCCAACGGCGGGCGTTCAGTGCTGCTCGGCTGCCTCTACCAGGAGAGCTTCCGCGCGGTCTTGCCCGAACATGGGCTGGGCTGGGGCGAGGTGCTGGCGAAGCTTTCCCCGGCCGACGCGGCGCGGCTGGGTGCGCAGCGGCGCCTGACCACGGCGGAGGATACGGGGGCGCTGGCGCTCCGGCATGACTATCTCCTGCTGGACGGGCCAAAGGTTGCCGGGGAATATCCCCTGGCCCTGCGCGTCACCACCGTCCAGGCCAACCACTTGCGCAAGGATGGCCGGTCGCGGTGGCTGCTCGGCGCCCTCGGCGCGGGCGTCCTGCTGGTGGCCGGCGGCGGGCGGCACCTGCGGAACGCCGCCTTTGCCCGCGGGCGGAACGGCCCGCTTCGTTCCGCCCGGGGCTTCACCCTGGTCGAACTCCTGGTCGTGATCGGCATCATTGCGATCCTGGCGGGGCTGTTCCTGCCCGCACTGCAAAAGGCGCAGGACACGGCAAAGGGGGCGAGCTGCACCAACAATCTCCATCAACTGGGGCTGGCCATCAACATGTATGCCAACGACCATGACGACTGCGTCCCCCGCGGCTGGGTCTTTGACGCCGCCGCGGCGACCACCTTCTGGTGGTATCATGCCCTCATCGCATCCGACGATCTGAACCTGGCGGTTTTCCAATGCCCCAACGGCCACAAGGCAGCGGTGAGGAGCGACGACTTCATCACCCCGCCGCCGCGGATCAATTACACCTGGAACTCAATGGTGCGGAACAAGGGGTATCTCACCGAAGACCCGGCGAACGCCGCCGACGCCTGGGCCAGCGGCTTCATCCGCTCGGACAGCACGGGGATGGAGTGCAAGCTCCATCTGCGGCGGCACCAAGCCGAGCCCGACACCCTCGTCATCCTGGACGGAAGCGTGGGCGACCGCGGCACCGGCAATGGCAAGGCCATCACGGAAATCCCCAGCTCCTTGTCCCTGAACGCCTACCGCAACTACGACTGGCGGGACGCGGCCACCCGGCAAGCGTTCACCACGGCGCTCCCGGGCGTCAACTATTGTCACGGCGGCGGGGTGAACGCCCTCCGCATTGACGGCACGGTGGAAGGGGCTCTCCGGCGCATCCCCTTTTGCCGCCTGACAATCCGCAAGGATGATGACAGCACCCCGCCGTGACGGCGCGCCGCCCCGGCCGGCCACGCCCGCCGTTTCCCTCATTATGTTATCCGCCGTCACGGGCGCGGCGGCCGCGCCCGGCCGGCCGAGCCGCTGCGAGGCGCCCTCTTGCTCTATCACGAACCCGTCCCCAAACGCACCTGGTGGATCCTGATCCTCGGGCTTTTCCTGGTGCTGCACCTGCCGCATCTCGGCCTGCGGGAACTCCGCCGCGAGGAGGCGATCCTGCTGGCGGTGGCCGACGGGCTGGGCGATGGCTGGTTCCAGGCCCAGATCCACGGCCAGCCCGTCCAGGCCCTGCCGCTGGTCCCCGGGCTGATGCGGCTGGTCGCCACCACCGGCCTGCCCCCGGAATGGTGCGCCCGGCTCCCGGCGGCGCTGGCCATCCTGGGATTGGCGGGGCTGGCGGGATGGATGGCCGGCCGGATGGCGGGGCACCTGGCCGGCGCCGTCGCGGCGGCGGTCTGCGTCAGCGCCTACGGCGTTTTGGGCATCGCCTCCCGCGAACCGGTGGTGCCGGTGGGGGCGTTCTTCCTGGCCGCGGCCTGGTTCCTCTGGTACCGCTTCGGGCGGATGCGGCACCAGTGGGCAATGGCCTGGGCCACCGGCCTCGGCCTGGCCACCCTCGCCTTCTTCTGCATTGGGCTGCCCGCCTTCCTGATCTTCTACCTGCCGCTCCTCCTGCTCCGCCGCCCCCTGCGCGTCTGGCCCCGGATCTGGAACTGGGGGCACCTCCTGACCCTGGCCAGCGTCGCCGCCCTGCTCTGGGCGTGGCACGCCGGCCAGCCCCCTGGCCGCCCGCCCCCCGCCTGGGGCGAGGTCAATGTCGCCGGCTTCTTCCACCATCTGCTGGCCTACCCGCTGGCGACCGCCGTGCAGCTCCTGCCCTGGACCTTCCTGGCCTGGCCCGGCTTCTGCGCCGCTTTCCGGCCGGTGGAGCGCACCCCCGTCTTCTGCTCCTACCTCCGCACCATCCTGCTCAGCGTCTGGATCGGCGGCTGGCTGCTGCCCACGGTGCGGCCGGAGCAGCTCCACCCCCTGCTGGCACCGCTCGCCGTGCTCACCGGCATCCATGCCGACATCCTCCTGCGCCGCCATTTCCGCCCGCTCTTCCTGCTGCCCGAAATCCTCTTCCGCGGCGGCACCGCGCTGGCCGTCCTGGCGACCCTGCTGCTGGCCACCATCGCCGCCGGCTGGCTGCGGCTCGCCGGCCTGGACGCCCCGCTGTATTTCCTCTGCCTGGGCTCCGCCTTCGCCGCCCTCCTGCTCGGCATCGGCTGGCTCCGCCGCCGCCCGCCGCCCACCTTCCTCGCCCAGATGCTGGCCGGCATCGTCTGTGCGACCTTCGCGATCCAGGCGTTCTACCCGGCCTGGCGGATGCTCTTCTTCGAGACCCGGCGCGCGGCGGGCGCGGCGCTGGCCGCCGCCGTCCCCCCCGGGGCGACCGTCTTCCTGCCGCCGGAAACCAACCTGCCGGTGGAAACCCTCTACCTCCGGCGGCCGGCCCGGCGCATCCAGGCCCCGGCGGAACTGCCGGAGACGGCGGCGGAAGCCTACGTCCTGGGCGGCGCGAAACCACCGCTCCTGGAAACCCGGAGCTGGGAGGCGGTCAGCCCCCCCATCCCCGCCCAGCAGCGCTCCGGCCCGCGCTGGCACTGGCTCCCCGAAGAGGGCGGCCTGCTCCGGATCGAGCGCGGCGCCAGCCCCGCCGCCGCCCCCGTGGTGCGCATGTACCGCGGCACCCTGAAAACCCTGCGGGAACCGGCCGCCGTCCCCGCCGCCGTCCCCGCCGCCTCCCTCAACCGCCAACCGCCCCGCCGCCCCCGTGCGGAGTCCGCAACCCATTTGGAAAAAACATGATGAAACTGTGGAAAGACTTGACCGCCGAGGAGCAGGCCGCCTGGCTCGCGGAACAGGGGCAGCCCGCCTTCCGCCGCCAGCAAATCCAGGAATGGCTCTACCCCAAACAGGCCATCGCCTTCAGCGAGATGAGCAACCTTCCCGCGCCCCTGCGCGAGAAGCTCGCGGCGGAGTTCCAGCCCTTCGCCCTCACCACCGTCCTGGAACGGCAGGCCACCGACGGCACCCGCAAGTTCCTCTTCCAGCTCCTGGACGGCGAAACCATCGAAACCGTGCTCATCCCCGCCCCGCGCCGCCACACGGTCTGCATCAGCACCCAGGTCGGCTGCCCCGTCCACTGCACCTTCTGCGCCAGCGGCCAGTCCGGCTTCGTGCGCAACCTGACCCCCGCCGAAATCGCCGACCAGGTCATCGCCGCCAACCGCGCCCTCGGCGAACGCGTCAACAACATCGTCGTCATGGGCATGGGCGAGCCACTGCTGAACCTGGACAACCTGCTGGCGGCCCTGGACGCCATCTGCGACCCGGAACGGCTCGGCTTCGGCGCCCGCCACATCACCATCTCCACCAGCGGCATCGTCCCCGGCATCCGCCGGCTGGCGGAACTGGGGCGGCAGTGGAACCTGGCCCTCTCCCTCCACGCCGTCACCGACCCGCTGCGCGCCAAGCTGATCCCCGCCACCCACCGCTTCCCCCTCGCCGAAATCCTCGCCGCCTGCCGCGACTACCGGGAGAAATGCAGCCGCATGGTCACCCTCGAATACGCCCTCATCCAGGGGCTGAACGACAGCCACGCCGACATCCGCGGCCTGGCGGAGATCGCCCGCGACCTCCGGGCCAAGGTCAACCTCATCCCCTGCAACCGCACCGGCGCCGGCAAGCTCGCCGCGCCCGACCGCGCCGCCGTCCAGCGCATCGAGGAGGCCCTGCTCAAGGCGGGCGTCCAGGTCGCCGTCCGCCGGGAGAAGGGCGCCGAGATCATGGCCGCCTGCGGCCAGCTCCGCCGGCTGGCCCCGGGGGGCGAGCCTCAGCGCAAGTAGGGGTTTTGCCGCCGCTCCGCGCCGATGGTGGACTCCGCCCCGTGGCCGGGCAGGACGCGCGTCGCGTCCGGCAGCGGCAGGAGCCGGTCGCGGATCGAGCGGAGCAGCGCCCCGTGGTCGCCGCCGGGCAGGTCGGCGCGGCCGATGGCGCCGGCGAAGAGGGTGTCGCCGGTGAACACCACCCCGGCCTCGGGGAAGAAATAACAGCCGCCGCCCGGCGTGTGCCCCGGCGTCTCCAGGATCTCAAACGCCAGCCCCGGCAAGTCCGCCGGCACCGTCCCCGGCGCCGGCAGGTCTACCGCCGCCGCCAGCCACGGCGGCAGGGCGTTGGCGGGGCTGCGGTACAGCGGCAGATCCGCCGGCGACAGCCGCACCGGGCAGCCAAACGCCGCCGCCACCGCCCCCACGCCGCGGATGTGGTCAACATGCGCATGGGTCAGCAGCACGCCGCGCACCACCAGCTCCCGCCGCCGGCACTCCGCCACGATCCCGGCCCCGTCGTCCCCCGGATCCACCACCAGCGCCCCGCGGCCCTCCGGGTTCCAGAGCAAGTAGCAGTTCACGCCGAGCGGCCCGACGACCAGCCGATCCACTTCCATCATGCCCCAATCTCCTCTGTTCCCCCACAACGTAATCCCTCCCCGCCGCAATGGCAGCCCCCATGCGGACTCCGCAACTTGGGCCTGGGGCCCGTTCCCGCATCAATCCGGCAGCACGACGCTGACCGTGTCGATCCACGGGCCGGGCAGGTCGGACTTCTCCGCCTTCTTGATGATCAGGCCGCTCCACTCCTCCTTGGCGGTCACCGGCACATCCACGGCCACAAAGATCCCCGCCTTGGCATCGGCCGGGACTTTCAGTTCGCCGACCAGGTTTTGGCCATCCTTGCCGGAGGTGTAGAGGAAGCACTTGGCTGGCTTCTGCCCGTCAACATAAATCCGCAGCCGCACCAGGGAGCTGCCCTGGGGCGCCGGAATCCCGAACCAGCAGGTCACGTAGCCCCACTGGGGCAGGTTGCCCTTGATTCGGGCCACCTGGCCACTCTCGGCCCCTTCGACCTTGCTGGTTTCCATCTGTCCCTTGGCCACGGCATTGCCGCCGTCGCCGGTGTAGAGCTTGTCGCCCGGCAGGCTTTGATGCACCCTCCCGGCCAGCGCCACGCCACCAAGGAACACCACCACCGCCGCCACCATCAACGCTTTACCAGTTCGCATGACGCATCTCCTTGCCATTGCCTGTGCTTGTCCGATCACTTCAACTCCAGCTCACATTCATGCCAGCCCCCGCCGGGCAAGGCGAGTTGGCCACTGCCCGCCACCAGCGCCGGCGGCGCGGCGGCTGCCGCCAGAGGGCGCGGCCGGGTCAGGCGTACCTGCCATTGCCTGCCGCCTTGCGGCGGCTTCATTCCCGTGAGCCGGATGGCCGGCCCCTCGGCTTCGACATTGCCCTTGCCGAGATTCGTCCGGCTGATGACCAGGTGTCCGCTGGCGGCCAGCGGCTGGCCGTCGGCGGCAACCATGACCACCGTGGCGAAGCCGTCGCCGCGCAGTTCGAGGTGTTTCAGCCCGGCAGGGGGGTTGCCGTCGAGCCAGCCACTGAAGGCCTCCACCTGGGGCGCGGCCACCGTCAACTGCTTGCGGTCAATGTCCTTGACGATCTGGCCGGTGTCGGAAACCAGGGGGTTCGGCGGGGCCGCGGCCAGCCACGGGGCCTTGGCCTGCCCGGCCGGGGCGGGACCAAAAGTTTTGCGGCTCGCATGGCGGTTCTGCCAGCCCGGCGTGAGCTGATACTTGCCGCGCATCAGGGCATGGTAGTTGCCAACCGCCACCGGGTCATCCACGTGGAGCGTAATCGGCGCGACGCTTGGCGCCAGCAGGCCGCGCCGGAAGATCATGCCGCAGATCCGCAGATGGTCGAGCAGCATTCCGTCGCGGACCATGTCGCCCAAGGCGGATTCGCGCCCTTCGGCATTGGCCCAGCCGTCCGGCCCAATCGCCTTGTCGCCATGCGTCCAGGCGAAGAAGGTGATGCCGCTCCAGTTCTGGAGCAGGCCGTAGGCGCTGGCGGCGAGGGGGAGCATCGCCCGGGTGGGGGCCTGCTGGGCGAGGGCCTTGGGGCCTTCCCCGTGGTTCAATTCACCGACGATGAAGGGCTTGCCGGCGACCGCCGACCGGCTCAGTTGGAGGACAAGGTCGTCAGCCTTCCCCGCCACCATTGGATCGTAGTACAGGTGATCCTCGATGTAGTCGGCATGGCGGGCCTGCATCCGCAGGGCGTTTTCGCCACGCCAGAGATTGGAGAAGGCCACGGCCGCCTTGCTGCCGGTGCCTTGCACCACCCCCTTCATCCGGAGGAGATAATCCTCGTCGAGCTTGCGGAAGAAGCGGGCGCGGACTTGGACCGCCGTCGCATCGGCCGGCTTGTACAGGTCGCCCGGCTCGATCCCGGCCGCCCGGGCAAAGGCCTCCCACTGGGCGAGGAGCTTCTTCTGGAAATAGTCGGGCAGGCGGTTGCCGCAGATGACAACGTACTCGCTGGAAGCCTCGTTGAGCAATTCCAGCGTCAGCACCTGCGGCTCCTGGGCATAGGAAAGTTTCGTATATGGATTGACGTGCGTGAGCAACTGGCGGGCGAACTCCTCCTCCAGCGCGGCCACCCGTTCATCCACCAGGCAGAGGATTTTGCGGGGGTCGAACGCCTTCTGCCAGCCCCAACTGTTGAGTTCCTCAATCCCCGCCATCCACGCCTGGCGGTCGGCCGGGTCAGTCCGCAAGACGTCCACGTCGCCCGGCAGATAGCGCCGCGTCCACCACACCGACAGCATCAGGTAAATCCCCCGTTTGCGCAAGGCGGCATTGAGATAGTCGAAGCGGTCCCAGGCTTCGGGATCGGCCTGCCGGGTCGTCCCCTGCTTATAGTCCTGCAACGCGACGATCGGCGCGCCGGCCACCACCCAGTCGCCGCTGGGGCGGAGCATGTGGTGCGGGCGGACCAGGTTCACCTGGCAGGCGGCCAGGTTCTCGGCCACCTTGTCCGCCAGGTCATGCGGCGGATAGAACGCAACCAGGTTCATCCCCCAGAAGCGCACCGGCTGCCCCTTGGCATCCACGAAGCTCTCGCCTTGGACGTGCAGGGGCTGGATCGGGGCGGCGGCCTCCTGGGTCACGCAACTCGTCCCCAACCCCGCCAACAGTGCGGCGGCGACAATTCCTGGCAGCTTCCCCATGAAATCGGTCTCCCTATCTTCTCCGGTGCGCCGCCGGGTCAGGTCCGGGCCAGGAGCTGGTCCACGGCGACCAAGGCGACATCAATGGTTCCAAGCACATTCGTCGTGTAGCAGATGTAGCGGTCCCGGCGGCAGAACCGCGGGTGCGGATGGAGATGGTACTGGGCGCGGTTGTAGCCGGGCGTCACGGCGGAGAGGGAGGAACCGCCCGGCGTGGCCCCGGGATGGAGGGGGAAGCGGGAGACGATGTCCACCTCGCGGCCGCTGCCGATGTTGAAGAACGCCAGCCGCCAATTGTCGGGGGCGGGGTAGATGTCGCCCACGAGCCAGCGCCCCTGCCGGTCGCAGTGGGAATGGGTGTGGCCGCCGGGCCAGACGGTGGTGCGCCTACCGGTCTGGATGTTGACCTTCTCGGTGCCGCGGCGGTAATCAATGTACCAGACGTGTTCGCCGTCGGCGTCCCACCACTCGTGGCCGCGATGGTCGGAGGAGAGCGGGAAGCCGGGCAGGAGTGGCCGGGCCTTTTCGCCGCGCCGGAGCAGCCAGAGCCGGTCTTCGCTGCCGCCATAGTTGCCGGTGGCGGCGTCATGCCAGCCGTCCTGGGCGGTCAGGAGCAGGTCCGGGTCGGTGGGGCTGAACTGGGTGTGGTTGTAGCAGCGGTCGAAGGTCTGCCAGATGCGGGCGGGGCCGGAGCCGGCCACCGGGATGTCGCCCAAGTACCAGTCGGGGCTGAACTCGGCGTCGAAGGCAAAGGCCTTGCCGTCGGCCGAACGGGTCAGGTGCGTGGCGATGCGCCGCGGCCGGCGGTGGTTGGCCAGTTCCGCCGGGAAGGAACCAACGACCGTGGCCTGGTCGGCCGCCAGCGGGCCGCGCTTCCAGATCTCCAGCCCCGTGGTCCAGTAGGCCTCGCCCGTCACCGTGTCCACAAAGGGTGAGGCGTCCATGAACATGGTTTCCGGATAATGCCGCACCTCGCCGGCGGCAAAGTCCACCACGGCGAGCTGCCCGCCGAAGGGGCCGCCCTGGCCGCCGGGCGGGAAGAAGACGTACAGCCAGAGGAACCGGCCGTCGTCGGTGAAGCTGGAGTTGACAAAGTAGAACCCGGACTGGATCGGCGCGACGCGCCGCGACAGCAGCAGGCTTTCCACGCCGCTGGCCGGATCCGGCCAGCGGGTGAACAGGGGCGATTGTTCCGGGGTCGGCACGGCCATGAGGGATTCCTTGGGGGTGGCGGCGAGGCTTGGGGCTATTTGTTGTCCAGGTAATCAATGAACCATTGCCTCACCGCCCCGGAGGAGATGGGGGTGGGAAGCATCGGCAGCTTGTTGAACCCCTGGACCTGGGTGTCGAGGTAGAGCGCATTGAAGTGCCCCACGCCGTGGTAGGGGCGCCCCGGATTGATGCGGGGATTGTCAACCTCGATGCCCTTCCGGCCATCCACGTTGTTGCGCAGGGGGCCGTAGTCGAAATTGCTGACCCGCTGGAAATAGTCGCTGCCCCAATAGCTCGGCGGGTTGCTGATCTCGGCATGGACATACTGGTCATAGGCATAGACGCCCTTGGTGGCGGACGGGCACTGGAAAACGTCGCCGGTGGGCAGGTAGCCGTGCTGCAGCAAGAGGCCGCTGCCGAGGAAATAGGTGTCCTTGTGCAGCAGGGAGGCCGCCCCCGCGGCGTCCTGCGTCCAGGTCGAGCCATCCCAATCGTCCATGTAGAGATTGTAGCCGATGCCGATCTGGCGGAGATTGCTCATGCACTTGGCCCGCTTGGCGCTCTCCCGGGCCCGCTGGAGCGCGGGCAGCAGCATGCTCGCCAGCACCGCAATGATCGTGATGACCACCAGCAGCTCGATCAGGGTGAATGATGAATTGCGTTTCATAATTTCACCACGCCGATTTTCCCCACAAATCTTCACGAATCCACACAAATCCTTTAGTCCACCAAACACACGAAACCACACGAAAGTTTATGGGGGGATTTGTTGATAAAAATGGTTTGGTGTTTTAATTCGTGTGAATTCGTGAAATTCGTGGATAAAAACGGTTCGGCTTTTTCCGTGGGCCCAAAGCAATCGCGGCTCCCCCCCATCCGAGCCGCGACAGCCGCGGAACGGCCTTTCCCTCACGCCGGACGGGAACGGCAGGAGCCAAGGATCGCCTGGACGGCAGGTCCCCGCCGGCGGAGCAGGCCGACCGCCCCGAGGCAGAGCAGCGCCAGGGCCGCCGGCTCCGGCACGACCTGGATCGCCAGGTCGTTGCCGCCGGTGAAGGAGGAGCCGTCGTAGTTCGCCTGGTAGGTGATCTGCCAATCCTGCGAGTTCCAGGAGAACGTGCTGCCCCCGCTCAGGTCCAGGGTGCCATTGAGCGTGGTGAACTCGCCGGCGATGGCGTCCGAACCGTCGTTGCTGATCAGGTAGAAGATGTCGCCCACCTCCGGATTGTCCAGCCCCGAATAGAGCGTCAGCTTCAGGTCGGAACCCAAATCTGGGTCGATCCCAACCGTGCCGGTGACGGCGACAAGGTCGCTGACCGGGTTGCCGCCGCTGCGGCCCAGCTCGACGTCCAGCGCGCCGCTGCCGTTGCCGATGCCGAGGTCGCCGGTGCTGATCGTGCCGATGCTGTTGCCGGGGGCGAGGCTGCCGGCGACCTGCACCGAACCGACCGTGCCGAAGCCGCCCAGGGTCGCGCCGCTGGCCACCGTCACCGCGCTGCCGGCGGCGAGCGAACCATTGACCACCAGCTTGCCGGCACTGACCGCGGTCGCGCCGGTGTAGCCGTTGGCGCCAGCCAGCTCCAGCGTGCCCGGCCCGGCCTTGACCAACCCGCCCACCGTGGCGCCGTTGTCGTTGATGGCGGGGTCAATGCGGAAATCCACGGCGGCGTCGCCGTCGGCGATGGTGAAGGTGCGGCTGCCGTTGAGTTCGACCGTGCCCCGGATCGGATTGGCGGTGTCGGCGGCGATGGTCGTGGTGTTGGCGTTGCCGGCATAGCCGGTGAAGCTCACGTCACCCTGGAGGACCAGCTTGTTGGTGGCTTTCCCCGCCACGCTGCTGCCGAGCGTGATCGGCGCATAGGCGCCGGCCGCCTGGTTGGTGATCGCCAGCCCGCCGGAACCGATGGTGAGCTTCCGCTCCGTGCCGGCATAGGACGTGCCGATGCGGTTGACCACGCCGCCGCCGGAAATGGCGAGGCTGGCCATCCTCCACTCCGTGCCGCCGCTGACCCGGAGGGTGCCACCCGTGACGGTGGTCGCGTCGTTCTGGATCAGGCCGCTGCCGGTTCCGGTCAGGTTCCCCGCGCCGTCGGAGTAGACCGTGCCGCCGGACATGGCCAGGTTGTTGAACGTTTCCGCGCCGATGCCGGTGGAGCCCGTTGCGGCCTTGTAGAAGTTCAGGCTCCCCGCCGCCATCGTGATGTTGGAGGTGTCGGCAATCTGATCGTCAGTGTACCAAGTCACGGTTCCGCCACTGGCACCCAGGGCCAGGTCGCCGGCCAAGGCGGTGACACCCGCACTCTTGTTGAGGTAGAGCCGGCCGTTGGCGCTGTTGAGCGTGATCGTCCCGCTGTAGGTGTTGCTGGATTCGCCGTTGAGGGAGAGATAGCCCGGCGCCGTCAGAGTCACCGCACTGCTGCCACCGAAGACGCCATTGAGGTTGAGGGTGTTCCGGATGCTCCAGGTCTGCGCTCCGGACACCGTCACGTTCGGGGCAATCGTGCTGGGGCTGCTGGTGCCACCGCTGAGGGTCTGTGTGATCCCCGAGGCGCCAACAGTGAGGGTGTAGTCGGATCCGCCAAGCGTCAGGCTCTGGGTGCTGTTGTTGACGATATTCAGCCCCGCGATGCTGCGGCTCGTCGTGAGCGACGGCTGGGTCATCCCGGCCGCCGTGTTGAAGCCCGCGATGTTGGTGGTCAGGTCATCCGCGGGCTTGCTGCCACCCACCCAGTTGGTGCCGACTTCGAAGTCGGTCGAGCCTGCGCTGTTGTCCCAGGTGATGGTGGTGGGGGCGGCCAGGGCCAGCGGGCCCGCCGCCAGCGCCGTGCCCAGCGCCAGCCGCCGGCTGATGGTGTCGAGACTCTTGAGGCTCTGCATGGGCATCTCCTTACTTTCCTGTTTCCTGTTGCGTGTTCCCGGCCGTGGCGGAGAATCCACCGCGGCCACCGGTTGCTTACTTGGGGATCCGATCAAGACTGCCATTTTTCCACGGGCGCCGGCCCGCAGGTGTCGCCCGGGTCAAGCTTCAACGGCAGGACGCAGGCCGGCAGTTTCTCCGCCGGGGCGGCAATCTTGCGCAGCAGCAGGTCCACGGCGTTGTGGCCCGCGTCCTCCACCGGCAGCCCCATCTGACCGACCGCGCGGCCCAGAAAGCTCTCGCCCCGGCGGCCGCCGGCGTCGCCGCGCTGGGGCGCGAAGGTGAGGATGGAGAGATCCCGCGGCACTTGCAGTCCGGCAAGCGCCGCCGCAAGGAGGGCACGCGCGCCGGTGTCGTAACAGACGAGGGCCGTGGGCCGGCGTTCCCCCTTCAGCAGGGCCACGGTGGCGTCCAGCCGTTCCGCCACATCCACGTCCGCAAACGCCTCCCGCGGCATCGGCGTCAGCCCCGCCGCCAGCATGGCGCGGGAATACCCGTCATGGCGATCGGCGTGGCTGTAGTGGGAGTTGTGCCACCGATCCCTGGGGATGAAATCAAGATAAGCAATGCCGCGGTGTCCCTGTTCGATCAGATGCCGCGTGCCCGCTTCGGCGCCGCCCCGGTCGTCGTAGTAAATACAGTCGTTTTCCTGCTTGCGGTTGATCCAGACCGAAGGGATGTGGTACTTGCCGATGAGCTGGACCATCTCGGGCGGGACGCGGTCGGTGTAGTTGATCAGCAACCCGTCGCAGGACCATTCCCTGAGGATGGCCGGCATCACCTGGCCGCTGGTGAGCTGTTCATCCGCAAGCTTGGAGATGACCAGCCGCATGGAGTGGTCGTGCAAGGCGTCATGGATGCCGTTGAAAAGTTCGTCCGGGAGATAGCTCCGCCCCCGATCCGTGCTCAGCAGCAGCGCCATGCAGTTGAAGCGCCCCCGCCGCATGGCCCGCGCCGAGCCGTTGGGCAGGTAGCCGTGCTTCATGGCGATCCGCCGGATTTCGGCGGCCCGGCGAATGGCGCTGGGCCAGCGCTCCTTGTTCTCGCCGCGCAAGACCCGCAGGACCGTGTTCGGCGAGATGCCGGCCTCCGCCGCGATCAGTTTGAGCTTGCCGTCCCGCACCGCGTCCGCCCTCCTGATTATGGTGGCGTCACCATTTTGGAATCGTCACCAAATACCTTAGCACTCCCGACGCCACCTGTCAAACCGGAAATGGGAAAAGTGGTATCCGCTGCCGCGCGGATGCTACAGTATGGACTGGCCGCGGCAGGGCTCCCGCCGGGCCAGGACTGCCCCACCAACCCACCTTCCGCACCAGCCCCCACCGTGATTGCCTCCATTGGCATCTTCGATTCCGGCATCGGCGGCTTTTCGGTGCTCCGGGCCATCCGCGAGCAACTGCCCTGGCTGCCGGTCGTCTACGTGGCCGACCAGGCGCATGTGCCGTATGGCGGCCGCGGCGTGGCGGAAATCCGCGCCCTGAGCTTCGGCGTCGTCCAGCACCTGGTCGAGACGGCCGGCGTCGGGCTGGTCGTGGTGGCCTGCAACACCGCCTCGGCGGCGGCGCTGCGGCCGTTGCGCGCGGCGCGGCCGGACACGCCGTTCGTGGGGATGGAGCCGGCGGTGAAGCCGGCGGCGCGACTCACCCGCGGCGGCACCGTTGGCGTCCTGGCGACGCCGGCGACGCTGCAAGGGGAGCTGTATGCCGGCGTGGTCCGGCGCTTCGCCCCCGGCCTGACCGTGCTGGAGGATCCCTGCGCCGGCCTGGTCGAGCGCATCGAGGCGGGGGACTTGGCCGGGCCGAAGACGCGGGAGATCCTGGCGCGGGCGGTGCTCCCCATGCTGGAACGGGGGGCGGACGTGCTGGTGCTGGGCTGCACTCACTACCCCTTCGTCCTGCCGCTGATCCGCGAACTGGCCGGGCCGGCGGTGCAAATCATTGATCCCGCCCCGGCCGTCGCCCGGCACACCGCCCAACTGCTGGCCGAGCGCGGCGGGGCTGGGCCGCCGCGGGAGGGCGCGGCGGCGGGGCGGCTGCGCATCCTGACCACCGGCGCGGCCGCGACCCTGGCCCGGCAAATCCAGGCCTTGCTGCCCGCCGAGACGCCCGAGACGGGGCAACTGGCCTGGCTGGACGGACGGCTGCTGCCGCTGACCGGCAGCCAGTGAGCCGTTGGGGAGAGGCTAACCGCGGGCGCACAAAGCCTTCACCGCCCGGCCGGCGGCGGCGGCGGCAGCGGCAGGAGGTGGACCGTGAGCGTCAGGTTGAAGCTGCTGCCGTTGAACACCGAGCCGCGCCCCAGGATGCGGGAATAGGCCTCGCGCCGGCTTTCATCCAGCCCGCCGAGGGGCACCGGCTGGCCGGCGGCCGCCACCACCGTGGTGGCAAGTTCGCGGACGTCAATGCTCCGCGGCCGGTCGCCGCGGAAGGTGATCCGCGGGTACAGCTCCACCTCGACCAGGTTGCCGCCGAGGACGCGCGGGCGCACCCAGAGGGAGGCGCCCAGCTCCTGCCAGACCCAATCCTGCCGCCACCAGCCGCGGCCGCAGCCGTATTCGAAGACCCATTGCGGCTCGGGAACGCTCTGCCCGACCCAGATCTGGGCGGGCCGGCCGTTGACGGTGGTGATGAACTGCCGGCCGCTGGCGGCCGTCGTCCGCCGCGTGTCGCGCCCCTGGAGGCGGGCCGAACCCCGGACCTTGCCGCCCGGAGCAACCCGGAGCTGGAGGTCGTCCACGCCAAGGCCGCGCTCGCCGCGGCCGCCGCTTTCCAGGCTGGCGACCTCGATGCGGATGTTCATCGGCGGCAGGTCCGCGCCGGCCAGGGCCTTCTTGATCGCCTCGATCCGCGGCTTGACGTCGTGGATGATCAGCAGGTTGCGCGAGGGCAGGTAGCCCAGCTTCCCCTGGGGCGAGAGCAGCGGCTCGGCAACCATCCGGGCCTCCTCCGGAGCCATCCCCTGGATCGCGTAGAACCCGGTCTCGATGGGGTCCGGCGGGAGGAAGGGTGCCGTCCCCTCTCCTGGCCCCGCCGCCATCACCCGGCCCAGCAGGGCGGCCAGCCCCAGGACCGCCACCCACAGCGGCAGCCGCCGCAACGGTTGCCGCCCCCACCGCCAAAATCGCAAGGCCGATTTCATGGGCGCCTCCTTGGCGGCGCCGCCGGCCCGGCTGGCCACCGCCAGCCATACCCTATCATGCCCCCGCGCTTCCGGCAACCGCCGCCCGGTGCGGCCGCGGACCGCGGTGGCACCCCAGCAGCCAGGCCGATGGCCATCGCCAGCCAGCGGCGGGTGGGCGGGGTCAGCCGGCCACCTTGGCGGCGGCGAAGGCGGCGCGGTTGCGCCGGGTGGCGTCCAGGATCTTCTTGCGCAGGCGCAGGAAGCGGGGGGTGACCTCGACGAACTCGTCGCCGGCAATGTATTCCAGGGCGCGCTCCATGCTCATGCGGATGGGCGGCTCGAGCTGGGTTGCCTTCCCCTCCCCCTGGGAACGGACGTTGGAGAGATGCTTGGCCTTGGTCGGGTTGACCAGGATGTCGTCCGGCCGCGGGTTGTCGCCGACGATCATGCCGACATACACTTCCTCGCCCGGGCCGATGAACAGCCGGCCGCGCTCCTGGAGGTTTTCCAGGGCATAGTGGGTGGCGATGCCGTTGTCCATGGAGACGAGGGTCGAGCCCTGGCGGGTGTTGAACTCGCCAACGTACGGCTCGTAGTCCTTGAACAGATGTGACATGACGCCGCGGCCACTGGTCAGGTTGGCCAGGTCGGCCTCGAAGCCGATCAGGCCGCGGGTGGGGATGGCGAACTCCAGGCTCACCGTGCTGCCGTGCGGGTGCTTCTGCATGTTCTGCATCACCCCCTTGCGGCCGGCGAGGTTCTGGATGACGCCGCCCATGCAGTCGTCGGGCAGCTCCAGCCACAGCGTCTCAAACGGCTCGCACTTGACGCCGTTGACCTGGCGCAGGATGACGGTCGGGCGGGAGACGCACAGTTCGAACCCCTCCCGGCGCATCTGTTCGACGAGCACGGCGATCTGCATCAGGCCGCGGGCGCTGATCCGGTAGGCGCCGGCGGTGTCGCCCTCCTCCAGGGCGAGGGAGATGTTGGTGCGGACTTCCTTCACCAGCCGGTCGCGCAGGTAGCGGGAGGTGACAAATTTGCCGTCACGCCCGGCCAAGGGGCCGTCGTTGACGCAGAGATCCATCTGGATGGTGGGCGGATCCAGCTCGATGAACGGCAGTGGCGCCACATCCTCGCTGGCGCCGATGGTCTCGCCGATGGTGACCTCCTCGAAGCCGGAAAGGCCAATGATCGTCCCCGCCTCACCTTCGGCCGCCTCGGTGAAGCCGCCGGTGCCGGAGAAGACGAAAATCTTGGTGACGCTGCCGCGGAGCTTCCTGCCATCCTGGCGGAAAAGCACGGCGCCGTCGCCGGTCTGGACCTTGCCGCTGAGCACGCGGCCAACGGCGATGCGCCCCACGTAGTCATTCCAGTCAAGGTTGGCCACCTGCATCCGGAAGGGCGCGCCCAGGTCGGCCCGCGGCGGCGGGATGTGCTCGATGACCGCCTCGAAGAGCGGCGTCATGCCCTCGCGCGGATCGCCGATGTGGCGCACCGCGTAGCCGTCGCGGCCGCTGGCGTAGAGGAAGGGGGCGTTGAACTGCTCCTCGGTGGCGTTCAGCTCCAAAAACAGCTCCAGCACCTGGTCGTGGACCTTTTCCGGGTTGGCGTGCTCGCGGTCAATCTTGTTGACCACCACGATCGGCTTGAGATGGTGCTCCAGCGCCTTGCGCAGGACGAAGCGGGTCTGGGCCTGCGGCCCGTCATAGGCGTCCACCAGCAGCAGCACGCCGTCAACCATCCCCATGATCCGCTCGACCTCGCCGCCGAAATCGGCGTGTCCCGGGGTGTCGACGATGTTGATCAGGCAGTCGTGCCAGCGGATCGAGGCGTTCTTCGCCTTGATGGTGATCCCCTTCTCCCGCTCCAGGTCCATGTTGTCCATGACCCGCTCTTCCATGACTTGGTTCGCGCGGAAGACCCCGGCCTCCTTGATGAGCTTGTCGACTAGGGTGGTCTTGCCATGGTCGACGTGGGCGATGATGGCGATGTTGCGGATTTTGGTCATAAACTCTTTGGTCACCAAGAGGTGCTGGGCGGGGCGGGACGGGACGGAAAAAAGTGAGTTAATGTAATCTCTTGTCAACCGGAAGTCCAATTTGTCAGCAGGATGCCGGAAGGGGCTTGCATTGGCCGGGGAAAGGGATATCGTGCCCACTGCACGTGCCCCCCGCAACCAGGGAATGCCATGCCTGTGAACGCCTCATCCCCCGGCCGACGGCACCGCCCCGGCCCGGACGCCGCCCTCCGCTGCCTGCTGCAAATCATTGCCGCGGATGCGCCGGTCGCCGCCCCGGAACTCGCCAGCCGCCAGCGGCTGGCCGCCGGCCAAGTCCCACGGCTGCTGGCGCCGCTGGCGGCCCTCGGCCTGCTTTCGCGCACCCCCGACCGGCGCTGGCTGGCCGGCCCCGGCGTCCACGCCCTCGCCGCCATGGCCGAGCGCCGCTCCCGGTTGCTGGCCTGTGCATTGCCCCATCTGCGCGACCTGGCCGCCGCCAGCGGCCGCCCCGTCACTCTTGGCGTGCTCTGGCAGCTTACGCTCTTTCCGGTCTACCATGGCGACGCCGCCACGCCGCTGGAGACCACCATCACCGGCGGTCCGCCGCGGCGGGCGGACCGCTGCGCCAGCGGCCGGGTGCTGCTGGCCGCCCGCCCGCCGCGGGAGCTGCTGGCTTTGCTGGACGCGGAGGGCTATGCCGAAGACGAACGCCCCGAGCTGCTCCTCGACCTGGCGGAGATCCGCGGCCGCCAATACGCCGTGCAGGCGGACCGCAACGCCCTCGCGGTCAGCGTCGGCACCGGCCCCGCCGCCGGCCTGGCCCTGCATGGGCCCGTGACCGACGACCTCCTGCCCGCCCTGCTCGGCCACCTGCGGGCCACCGCCCGGCAAATCACCGAAAGCCTGCTCCGCCACCGCCCCTGAGCGGAATGTTCCACCACCGCGGCTCAGCCCGGCGGCGAAGCGTCGGCCGGCTCGTCGAAGGTGAAGCGGCCCAGCTTGCCCTCGCGGTAGTCGAGGAGCAGATGGATGGCGCTCTGCCGGCGGTCGAAGCTGGCGGCGGCGGCGCGGAACAGGCCGCGGCGCTTGGCCACGGCGGCGAGCAGCTCATCGGCGCTGGCGGGCGGGGCGGCGAGGCCATAGCGTTCCCAGCGGGTGGCGGCGGGGGGCGGTGCCTGGGCGAGGCGGAACCAGAGGTATTCGGCCAGCAGCTCCTCGCCGATGACCTCGTCCTTGATGCAGCCGGCCAGGCCGAGCAGCAGCTCGTCCTGCTTGCATTCCAGGTGGGGGAAGAAGACGCCGGGGGTGTCGAGCATCTCCATGCCGTCCTGGAGCCGGATCCACTGGGTGGCCCGGGTCACGCCCGGCTTCGGGCCGACGGCGGCCTTGTGCCGTTCCGCCAGCCGGTTGATGAGGGTGGATTTGCCGACATTGGGCACGCCGGCGATCATCAGGCGCAGGCCGCGCAGCAGCGGCCGGGTCGCGCCGCGCCGCCGCCGTTCCGCCTCCCAGAGCTGGCGCGCCGCCGGCAGCAGGCGCGCCGCGCCGCCGCCGGTGCGGCCGTCCACGAACAAGGCCGGAATCGAACCGGCGGCAAACCACGCCTCCCAGCGCCGGGTCAGGGCCGGCGCCGCCAGATCCGCCTTGTTGAAGACCAGGAGCTGCGGCTTGTGGGTACAGGCGGCCTCGATCGCCGGATTGCGGGAGGCGCGGGGGATGCGGGCGTCGAGGATCTGCACCACCACGTCCACCAGCTCCAGCCGCTGCTGCATCTCCCGGCCAGCCTTGAGCATGTGCCCCGGAAACCAGCCGGTCAGCGGGATTGTGTCGAACTCGGAACCGGTCATCTGCCATCCTTGCAATTGCCAGCGGACAACATAATGCCGGCCGGCCGCCCTGCGCGGCGGCGTCTCCCGGCAACGCTCTTGCACCCGGCACCTCCTGAGCCGCCGCCGGGGTGGGCCGGAAGGTGTATAGTTCCGGCGTCCAATTGTGTACCGCCGCCACGCCGGCCCGGCGCCGGGCCTGGGAGCCACGCCATGGAACCGCAAGCCCCGTCCCACCCGCAACCGCAACATCAGGACATCAAGAGCCTGCTCAAGGCCACGTTGCCGGTGGTCGAACGGATGCTGGCGAGCAAGGGTGATTTCCCGCCGCTGGGCGCGGCGTTGTATACCGACAACCGCGTGCGCATCCTGCCGGCCGTCGAGGAGGGGGAGATGATTCCCGCCGAGGTCGCGGTCACCCGCTACCGGCGCATGTTCCGCAACCTCGCCGCCAGCGGCCGGATCCGGGCCGCGGTGGTCTACTGCAACGAGTTCATCGAACACTCGCCCAACGTCCAGAACTCGGACGCCATCTGCGCCGAGCTGGACCATGTGGACGGCTATTCGGCGGACTACCTCTTCCCCTACCGCAAGACCCCCGAGGGCCTCAAGTTCGGCGAGACCTTCGGCGTCGAGGCGGAGAACCGGCTGAAGCCGACGGTGGCGGCGGCGGCGGCGCCGCCGCCGGCCGTGCCGGCCTGATTGCGGACTCCGCAAAAGGGTTGGCGGCCTCTGGAGGCGGTGGGGACAAGGAGAATTCGCCATCGCGCCCGGGATCGGGTTCCCGGCATGGCCAACGGCCGATCCTGAGGGTGCCGCCGCCGCCGCCGCCGCCGGCCCCGGACTTGCCCCCGGGATTTTTGGTATTATTGTACCTGTATTCCAATAAGCCCGCCGCGGCCCCGGCCGCCCCTCCCCCCCATCACACCTCCGGAGAAAAGAGCGACCATGACCAATCCAACCCGTGCCATCATCCACATCGCCGAGGAGAAGTGCAATGGCTGCGGCCTCTGCGCCAGCGCCTGCGCCGAAGGGGCCATCCAGATCATTGACGGCAAGGCCAAACTGGTCAGCGACAACTATTGCGACGGCCTCGGCGCCTGCCTGGGCACCTGCCCGATGGACGCCATCTGGATCGAGGAGCGGACGGCGGCGCCGTTCGACCCCGCCGCCGTCGAAGAGCATCTGGCCGCCCAGGACGTGGCCACCCCCGCCGCCGAAGCCGCGCCGAAAGTGGCGGCACCGCCGCCCCGGGCGCACGGCCCCGGCCATGGCCATGCCGGCTGCCCCGGCAGCATGGCCCGGCTCTTCGCGCGGCCGGCCGCGGCGGCCGCCAAGCCAGCCGCCGGCCCGCCGGCGGGCGAGGCGCCCTCGCGCCTGGAGCAATGGCCCGTCCAGCTCCACCTGGTGCCGGCGAACGCCCCCTACTGGGCCGGCGCCGAGCTGCTGGTCGCCGCCGACTGCACGGCGTTCGCCCTCGGCGCCTTCCACGAGCGGCTGCTCAAGGGGCGGCGGCTGATGATCGCCTGCCCGAAGCTGGACGACAAGGATGGCTATCTGGAAAAGCTCACCGCGATCCTCCGCGACAACCCGGTCCGCGGCATCACGGTCGCCATCATGGAAGTCCCCTGCTGCCAAGGGCTGCGGCTGCTGGTCGAGCAGGCGTTGCGTGCCAGCGGCAAGGTCCTGCCCTACCGGGTCGTGACGGTGACGCTGGAGGGGGAAGTGGCCGAATGACGGCGGCGGCCGCCGGCCGGGTCAGCCGCCGGCGACCGTGACCACGATGGCGGTGAGGTCATCCTGGATCCCCTCCGTCCCCGTGAAGGCCTGGACGGCGGCGAAGAGCGATTCGATCACCGCCGCGGCGCCGCGGCCACGCTCCCGCCGGACCAGGTCGAGGGTGCGTTCCACGCCAAAGGCGTCGCCCTCGGGGCCGGCGGCCTCCAGCAGGCCGTCGGTCAGCAGGAGCACGGTGTCGCCGGGGGCGAGGGTCAGCTCGCTGGCCTCCGGGAAGGCGGCCTCCGGGAAGAGGCCGAGGGCGGGGGCAATGGGGCCCAGCTCGGCCTTGGCCTTGCCGGCGGCGTCGAGCACAAAGCCGGCGGGATGGCCGGCATTGAGCCAGCGGAAGCGGCGGCTGGCGGGGTCGAGGCTGGCAAGGAAAAAGGTGACGAAGCGCTCCTTGCCGGTGTCGTGGCAGAGGAGGCCGTTGGCGTTTTCGAGCAGCGCGCGGAACCCCGTCTGGGCCAGCGCCAGGGAATGCAGGTAGGCATGCACGTCGGCCATGAGCAGGGCCGGGCCGACGCCGTGGCCGGTGACGTCGCCAATGGCGATCAGCAGCTCGTTGCCCGGGCCGGGGAGGAAGTCGTAGTAGTCGCCGCCGGTGGCGTCGGCGGGGTGGGAGGCGCCGGCGATGTCGAAGCCGGGGAGGCGGGGCGGTTCGGCGGGCAGGAGCCGCCGCTGCACGTCCCGGGCGATGCGCATTGCCTCCTGCTGGGCCAGCAGCTCATGCTCGGCCGCGCGCCGGGCGCGGCGGTCGGCCGCGTCCTTGAGTTCGCGTTCGACGGCCGCCACCAGCCGCGTGAGGTTGTCCTTCATCAGATAGTCTTGGGCGCCGGCCCGCATGGCCTTGACCGCCACATCTTCGCCGATGCTGTTGGAGACGATGATGAAGGGGATGTCGGCCTGGTTGGCCTTGACCATTTCCAGGGCGGCCGTGGAGCTGAAGCGCGGCATGCTGTGGTCGGAGAGGATGATGTCCCAGGGCCCCTCGCGCAGGGCGGCGGCGAGGTCGGGCGCCTCGTCGACACGCCGGAAGTCGGGCTCAAAGCCGCCGCGGCGCAGCAGCCGCAGGATGAGCTGGGCGTCACTTTCCGAGTCTTCGATCAGCAGCACGCGGAGCGGCTTGGGCATGGTTCCCCCGGGGGTTGGGCGCGCCGGCGGCGGCCGCCGCCATTTGCACTGCACCCATTGAACAACGTAATCCGGTGGCCGGGGAATGTCAACAATCGCTGGGGCAGGGACGCCGGCCCACCGTTTTCAGTGGTGCGAGAAGATGCGTTCGGGGGCGTGGTAGAGGGCGACGCCGAGTTCGTTGGCGCGGGCCACGACCTCCGCGTCCTTGAGCGAGCCGGCCGGGGCGACGATCGCCGCCACCCCCGCCTTCGCCGCCACCTCCACGCCGTCCGGCATCGGGAAGAAGCCGTCGCTGGCCATGACCGCCCCCGCCAGCGTCTCCTGGCCGGCGTACTTGAGCCTGCACTTCTCCACCGCCTGCTCGACCGCGCCGACGCGGTCCTGCTCGCCCGTGCCCACCGCCAAGGTGCCGCCATCCTTGACGATCACCACGCCGTTGGAGCGGACGTTGAGGTTGATGTACCAGGCGATCAGCAGGTCGTCGAGCTGCCGCGGCGTGGCGGCGACGGCCGCCTTCACCGTGCCGAGGGCCTTGCTGCTGCCGGAAGCCGGCGCGAAGTCCGCAACGGAGCGCACCTTGGTCAGCAGCGGATCGGCGATGACCAGCGAGCCGTCGGCCAACACCTTCAGCGTGCGGTGGCCGGCCACCGGGTCGCCGACGTACTTGGGCAGGGTCGCGAGGTCGCCGCACTGGAGGATGCGGATGTGCTGGTTGAGCCGGAAGCTCTCCTGGTCCTGGAAGACCGCCAGCGCCGCCGCGTCGTAGGCTGGGGCGACCACGCATTCGGTGAAGAGCTGCATGATCTCACGGGCGGTGGCGGCGTCCACCTTGCAGTTGAAGGCGGTGGTGGAGCCGAAGGCGGCGCGGGGGTCGGCGGCGCGGGCCTTGCGGTAGACGGTGAGGGCGTCTTCGCCGGGGAGGGCGACGGCGGCGCCGCTGGGGTTGACGTGCTTCATCACGGCGCAGGCGGGGCGGGCGAAGAACTTGACGATGTTCAGGGCGTAGGAGATGTCTTCCAGGTTGGTCTGGGAGAGGCCGCCCTTGCCGCTCTTCAGCAGTTGCATGTCGCCGATGGCGCAGGGGTGGCCGGCGGGCTTGTAGTAGGCGGCGGTCTGGTGCGGGTTCGTGCCGTAGCGCAGGTCATCAACCTTGGTGAACTTCAGGCCGTTGACCTCGATTTCGGCGGCATAATCGCCGACGTTCCGGGTGAGATAGGTGGCGCGGGACATCGTGTCGCTGGACATAACCTCGGGTCTCCAATGGCTTGCGTCAGAACCGCCGGGCACTGCATTTGGAAGGAAAGGGGGGTTGCAATGCCCCCCCAGGCGGTCAGATGATTTCCAGGGCGTCGCGGCCGGGGAGGGCCGGGAAGGGGGCGTGCGGCTCGGCCTGGTACCAGAACGCCACCGAGCTGATGTCATCCTGCGCCGGCAGGTAGCGCCCGGCGCTGCGCCAGCCGAGGGCCTGGATGGTCACCGCCAGCTCCTGCTGGAAGCGCACCGGATCCATGATGTGCCAGCGGTAGAGGCTGAAGCGGGTGTTCGCCTGGTAGCAGCCGTCCGGGCGCACGATGTGCGGCACCCCGGCGTAGGCGGTGGTGTATTCCTGGTACTGCTTGGTCGCCTTGTTCTCGAAGTTGTAGGAGCCGCAGAAGTAGTCTTCGGTGCCGGTGCCGCAGATGGTGGGGAAGCATTTCCCGCCGTATTCGGCGACCGCCTCGCGCACGCTCGTGCCGGCCGGGATGTCGCCGTCGAGGTAGAACTTGATCTCGCCCTCGCCCCACCAGCCGTTGTTGTTCATCTGCCAGGCCATGTAGGTGCCGACGTAGTGGCCCTGGCCCTTCACCCCGTCGAGCAGGGTGTAGATGTCCTTGTACGGCAGCGGATTGGTGCGGCGGAACTGGGCGTGGAAATAGGCCGCGTCGGCGGGAACCTGGGTGAGGGTGTAATTGATCTGGTAGTAGATGGTCATCGGCTCGAAGCCGATGTTCTCCAGCGTGATCTTGCAGTGCTTGCGGAAGGGCATCTCCCAGTAGCAGTTGAAGGCGTTGCCGGGATTGACGCAGACCGGCAGGGAAGTGATTGGGGCGAAGCTGGTGTAGCTGGTGTAGGCGCTGGCGAAGAAGTCGCCGATCGGCACTTCCACCGACGGCGTGCCCTCACCATCCCAGTAGAAGCGGATGATGGTGAAGCGGTAGTTGCCGGTCGGGGTCATCCAGATCTGCTGGATCGCGCCGGGGCCTTCGACATCGGCCAGGACCAGGGTCTCGCCCGGCTTGACCTGGGTGCATGGCCTGACCTTCCAGCCGGTGCCGAGATCGCGGGAGCAAGTGTGGTTCGGGTCGACATGGCGGCCGCCCTGCCCCTTGCCGCCGGTGGGGTTTTCCGCCGACAGCGAGCGGCTCTCCGCCTTGGAAAGGCGGGAGAGATTGCCGAGGTGCAGGCCGAGGCCATTGAATTCCATGGACGCGCTCCTTGGTGGCGAAACTTTTTAGGCGCCGCTGGCAGTGTGCCGCCAAGGGCCAACTGCAAGAGGCAGTACCTTATTGAGGGAACGGCCGGATGCAACCGCCGGGGGAATCGGGTGCTTGAAACTTGAAACTCGGGAACCCCCGCCCGCGGTGAGGGATTTGCCTGTCCCCAAGGCACTCGCCTGTCCCCAAGGCACTCAACCGGCGCCACCCAGTCATGGCGTCACTGAGTCACCCCCTTGCCCCCTTCGCCGGAGCGGGGGGGGGCGCGGCGGGCCCGTTAAAAATCTCACAGACGGCCGCCGTCGCCGGCCGTCGCCGGCCACCCCGGCTCCACCCCGACGATGCCCGAAGCCGGTGCCAGGGGAACATGACAAAAGTCAAAAAGACCGGACACCAATCCCACAACCGCCGCCATGTCCGCCATGGTTGTCCATGAAAGTCGGCATGCGTCAAATTTTGTCCGAAAGGTGCCGGCCGGTGCCCGTTATTTTTTTAACTATCTTAACTTGCTTGCCGCCAAGAGGTAACGGGGCAGGGCCGGCGGCGAGCCCTTGTCAAACCCCCATTTCCGCCTATAGTAAGCGGTATTCGCGCCGATTTTCCCGGCGGCCCGACGGGGATTGCCGCGGCACCGGTGAGAGACCGCCCGTAAAACCACCCGATGCGACGAGGTGACTTGACCATGGGTACCGACACTGACCACAAGAAGTTCCAGGAGCTGGAGGCCATGATTGACGGCCTGGCCCTGGCCGGCAAGGACACGGAGGGGCGGCGCGCCGTCCTCATCCAGGTGCTGCACAAGGCCCAGGAGCTGTTCGGCTACCTGCCCGAGGAGGTGCAGAAGTTCGTCGCCGGCAAGCTGGCGCTGCACCTCAGCGAGGTCTACGGGGTGGTTTCCTTCTACCATCTCTTCAAGACCAAGCGTTCCGGCAAGTATTGCATTGAGTTCTGCATGGGCACCGCCTGCTATGTCCGCGGCGCCACCAAGCTGATCGAGCAGGCCGAACAGGCCCTCGGGGTCAAGCTGGGGGAGACGACCCCGGACGGCCGCTTCACCCTCGGCCAGCTCCGCTGCGTCGGCGCCTGTTCGCTGGCGCCCGTGATCCAGATTGCCGGCAAGACCTTTGGCCGGGTCACGGCGGAGCAGCTCCCCGGCATCCTCGCCGAGTTCAAGTGAAATTCCGTGCGGACTCCGCACGCCCCAGCCGTTGAAGCAAGCAACCTTTTTCGTGGAGAAGAGCGGATGAGCAGATTGGCGACACGGTACGATTTGACGGCGCTGGCGCGGAAGCTGGCCGCCGGGCCGGGGGCGGGCGCGCCGCCGGTGCAGGTCTTTGTCGGCATGTCCACCTGTGGCCTGGCCTCCGGGGCCGGGGCGGTGTATGAGGCCATGGCGAAGGCGCTGGCGGCGCGGAAGCTGGCCAACGTCACGCTGGTGAAGGCGGGCTGCGTCGGGCTGTGCTACGCGGAGCCGACGGTCGAGGTGCAGGTGGCGGGCCAGCCGATCGTGACCCTGGGCAACGTGACCCCGGAGCGCGGCGAGGAGCTGGTGGCGGAGCTGGCCGCCGGCGGCAAGATTGCCGGGGCGATCTCGGAAGGGGACGCCATCTTCAAGAAGCAGGTGCGCATCGCCCTCCGCCACTGTGGCCGGCTCGACCCGGAGAAGGTCGAGGACTATCTGCGCGACGGCGGCTACCAGACCTTGGCCAAGGCGCTGTTCGACCAGAAGCCGGAGGAGCTGATCCAAACCATGAAGGACTCGGGGCTGCGCGGCCGCGGCGGCGCCGGCTTCCCGACCGGGCTCAAGTGGGAGGCGGCGCGCAAGGCGGCCAACACCCCGAAATACATTGTCTGCAACGCCGATGAGGGCGACCCCGGGGCGTTCATGGACCGCTCCGTGCTCGAGGGCGACCCGCACTGCGTGCTCGAAGCCATGGCCCTGGCCGGCTACGCCATCGGCGCCCGCTTCGGCTACATCTACTGCCGCGCCGAATATCCGCTGGCGGTGAAGCGGCTGGAGATCGCCATCGGCCAGGCCCGCCAGCTCGGGCTGCTCGGCGCCAACATCCTTGGCAGCGGCTTTGACTTCGACATCGAGGTCAAGCTGGGCGCCGGCGCCTTCGTCTGCGGCGAGGAGACCTCGCTGATCCACTCCATCGAGGGGAAGCGCGGCGAGCCGACGGTGAAGCCGCCCTTCCCGGCCGAGTCCGGGCTGTGGGGCAAGTCCACCACGGTGAACAACGTCGAGACCCTGGCCTGCGTCGTGCCGATTTTGGAGAAGGGCGCGGCCTGGTTCCGCGGCATTGGCACTCCGAAGTGCCCGGGCACCAAGGTCTTCGCCCTGGCCGGCGACGTCAAGAACGTGGGGCTGGCCGAGGTGCCGATGGGGATCACCATCCACGAGGTGCTCGAGGAGATCGGTGGCGGCAGCCGCGACGGCAAGCCGATCAAGGCGGTGCAGACCGGCGGCCCCTCCGGCGGCTGCATCCCCGCCAGCAAGTTCGACACCCCGATCGAGTACGAGACCCTGGCCAGCCTCGGCTCGATCATGGGCTCTGGCGGCCTGATCGTCATGGGCGCCGACACCTCGATGGTCAAGATCGCCCACTTCTACCTCCAATTCACCTGCGACGAGAGCTGCGGCAAATGCACCCCCTGCCGGGTCGGCAACAAGCGGCTGCTGGAGATCCTCGACCGCCTGCTGAAGGGCGAAGGCAAGCCGGAGGATCTGGAGAAGCTCCAGGAGCTGGGCAACGTGATCAAGGACACGGCGCTCTGCGGCCTCGGCCAGACCTCCCCCAACCCGGTCCTCTCCACCCTGCACTGGTTCCGCGGCGAATATGAGGAGTGCCTGAAGAAGGGGCCCAAGGCCGTCACCTACCGCATCGTCGCGGAGAAGTGCGTCGGCTGCCGCGCCTGCGCCAAGGTCTGCCCGGTGAGCTGCATTGACGGCAAGCTCAAGAAGCCGCATGTCATCCGCCAGGAGGAGTGCATCCATTGCGGCGCCTGCTTCAGCGCCTGCAAGTTCGACGCCATCGTCCGCGAGTAACCCTTTAGGAGACCCCTTCCATGCCTTTGGTCAACATCACCATTGACGGCATCCGCATGCAGGTGCCCCAGGACAGCACCATCCTGGAGGCCGCCCGCAAGGCCAACATCAAGATCCCCACCCTCTGCCACCTGGAGCTGCACAACCGGGAGACGGTCAACCGCGTCGCCTCCTGCCGCATCTGCGTGGTCGAGATCCCCGGCCGGCGCAACCTCGCCCCCGCCTGCGCGACCAAGGTCGCCCCCAACATGGAAATCCGCACCTGCACGCCGCGGGTGCTCACCGCCCGCCGCACCAACATGCAGCTCCTGCTTTCCAACCATCCCAAGGACTGCCTGAACTGCTACGCCAGCGGCAACTGCGAGCTGCAGGACCTGGCCAACCAGATGCACACCGACACCAACCGCTACGAGGGCACCTCCTCCGAGTTCGCCATCGAGACCTCGAACCAATCGATCGTGCGCGACCTCAACAAGTGCATCCGCTGCCGCCGCTGCGAGACCGCCTGCAACGAGATGCAGACCGTCGGCGTCCTCTCCGGCGTCGGCCGCGGCTTCGACATGGTCGTCGGCCCCGCCCTGCACAAGCCGCTCGCCGAGACCCAGTGCGTCTTCTGCGGCCAGTGCGTCAAGGTCTGCCCCACCGGCGCGCTGATGGGCAAGAGCCACATCGAGGAGGTCTGGAAGGCGATCGCCGACCCGGAGAAGGTCGTGATCGTCCAGACCGCCCCCGCCGTCCGCGCCGCCCTCGGCGAGGAGTTCGGCCTCGAGCCCGGCCACAGCGTCACCAAGAAGATGGTCACCGCCCTGCGCCGCCTCGGCTTCGACCACGTCTTCGACACCAACTTCGGCGCCGACCTGACCATCGTCGAGGAGGCCACCGAGTTCATCCACCGCCTGCAACATGGCGGCCGGCTGCCGATGCTGACGAGCTGCTGCCCGGCCTGGGTCAAGTTCTTCGAGCACCAGTTCCAGGATCTGCTGGACGTGCCGTCGAGCTGCAAGAGCCCGCAGCAGATGTTCGGCGCCATCGCCAAGACCTACTGGGCGCAGAAAATGCAGATCGACCCCGCCAAGATCGTGGTCGTCTCGGTCATGCCCTGCCTCTCCAAGAAGTACGAGGCCAGCCGCGGCGAACTCTCCGCCAGCGGCCATCAGGACGTGGACTTCGTCCTCTCCACCCGCGAGATGGGGCGGATGCTCAAGGAGGCGGGGCTTGACTTCCTCAGCCTGCCCGACGGCGAGTTCGACCACCCCCTCGGCTACTCCACCGGCGGCGCCGACATCTTCGCCGTCTCCGGCGGCGTCCTGGAAGCCGCCCTGCGCATGGCCGCCGAGGTGATCACCGGCCAGGAGCTGGAGAACGTTGACTTCGAGGAGGTGCGCGGCCTGCGCGGCCTGCGCCACGCCCACGTCGAGATCGCCGGCAAGACGGTCAACGTCGCCATCGCCTGCGGCCTCGGCAACGCCCGCAAGCTGCTGGAGGAGGTGCGCGCCGGCAAGAGCGAGTACCACCTGATCGAGATCATGGCCTGCCCCGGCGGCTGCATCGGCGGCGGCGGCCAGCCGTTCGTTGACTCGAAGAAGGAGCCGGAAGTCATCGCCAAGCGCGCCGCGGCCATCTATGCCGAGGACGCCGGCAAGGAAATCCGCTCCTCGCACAAGAACCCCTACATCCAGGAACTCTACCAGGAGTTCCTCGGCGAAGCCTACGGCGAAAAGGCGCACCAGCTCCTGCACACCCACTACACCGGGCGCGAAAAGCTCTGACCCCGCCGCCCCCGCGGCCCGTCCCCGCCCCCCCGGGGCGGGCGCGGGCCGCGGCCGTCCATCCTCCGTCCCGTTCGTCCATCCCGTCAATCTTGCCCGACTGGCACAGGGGAAAAGCATGGCAGCGGCTTCGGCAAGCGCCCCCAAGACAAGCACGGTCTTCACGCCATCCGTGGCCGGCATGCTGCTCATGGTCATCCTGGTCGGCCTGGGCGAGAAAATGGCGGAGCGCTTCCTGCCGCTCTACCTGATCGAGCTGGGCGGCAGCCGCTTCGCCCCGGCCGCGGACTCCGCAACCGGCGGCGGCAGCCTGGCAAGCACGCTGACCGTGTTCGGCGCGCTCATGGTCGGCGGCCTCAACTCCCTCGACAACCTGCTTTCGGCCTTCTATTCCTATCCCGGCGGCTGGCTCAGCGACCGCCTCGGCTACAAGCGCGCCCTGATCCTCTTCACCCTCATGGCCGCCGCCGGCTACGCCTTCGTCATCGCCGTGCCCACCTGGTGGGCGGCCTTCGTCGGCGCCCTCCTCTTCATCTCCTGGACCGCGATCTCGCTGCCGGCCGTGATGAGCCTGATCGCCAAGAGCGTGCCGCGGGAACGGCGCACCCTTGGCGTGACGCTGCATTCGCTGGTGCGGCGCGTCCCGATGGCGCTGGGGCCGCTGTTGGGCGGGCTGCTGATCACCCTCTACGGCGTCCGCACCGGCGTCCGCCTCGCCTTTGCCGCCGCCCTCGTCCTGGCCGTTGTCGCCATCGGCGTCATGCACCGCTACGTGCGGGACGACCCGGCGGCCCTGAAGAAGCCCGCACCGTTCCGCCAGGCCCTGGGCAACCTCCAGCCGGCCCTGCGCAACCTGCTGATCAGCGACATCCTGGTGCGCTTCGCCGAACAGATCCCCTACGCCTTCGTGGTCGTCTGGGTCGTCAAGAACCTGGGGCTGAGCGAGGCGCAGTTCGGCCTGCTCTCCGCCATCGAGATGGCCACGGCGATGCTGATCTACCTGCCGGTGGCCTGGCTGGCGGACCGCGGCACCAAGAAGCCCTACGTCGTCGCCACCTTCGCCTTCTTCACCGCCTTCCCGCTGGCGCTCTACTTCTCGCGCAGCTTCTGGCTGCTGGTGCTGGCCTTCATCCTCCGCGGGCTCAAGGAGTTCGGCGAACCGACCCGCAAGGCGCTGATCCTCGACCTGGCCCCGGAGGAGGCGAAGGCGGCCACCTTCGGCACCTACTACCTGATCCGCGACACGGTCGTGGGCGTGGTCGCCTTCGGCGGCGCCTGGCTCTGGAGCGGCCTCTCGCCGGCGGCGGCCTTCTTCGCCGCCAGCGGCTGCGGCCTGGCCGGCACCCTCTGGTTCGCCTGGCGCGGCCACAACGCCGCCGCGCCCGCCGGCAACTGATCAGCCACCCCGCGGCAGCAGCGCCCCGAACGCCACCAGCCCCTTGCGGACCATCATCACGGCGATGGCGGCCAGCAGGAGGCTGGCGAGCTTGGAGAGCGCCCGCGTGCCCGCCTTCCCCAGCCAGCGGTAGATCCACGGCGCCGCCGCAAACACCACTCCGGCGGCGGCGATGTTGGCGACCAGCGCCAGCGCCGTGGGCGCGAACCCGTGCAAGTCAACCAGCAGCAGCGAAGTGGTCAGCACCGCGGGGCCGCTGATCAACGGCACGCCGAGCGGCACCACCCCCAGCCCCTCCGGGTCGGGCTGCCGCCGCCGGTGCCCCTGGACGCTCAGCAGGTCGTTCAGCGCCAGCGCAAAGAGCAGGACGCCGCCGGCGACCATGAAATCCGCCACCGTGATCCCCAGCAGCTTCAGCACCCCCTTGCCCAGCAGCAGGAAGGCCAGCGACACCGCCGCCGCCGTCGCCACCGACTGCCAGATCACCTGCCGCCGCCGCTCCGGCGCGGCTTCCGCCGTCATCCCGACGAACAGCGGCAGCACCCCCAGCGCGTCCACCGCCACGAACAGCGGCACCAGGCAGAACAGGAACCTCTGGATGAACATGGCCACCGCCTCCGGGTCATTCCATTCCACCCCCAAATGTAGCACCGGCAATCCGGCCCGCCGTTCCCCGCCGCCGCCCGGCCGCCCGGCCGGTGGCTTGACCAAGCCGCGCCGGGCCACTACGGTAAAATGATTCTGCCATTTGCCCTCCCCCGCTCACCGGAGATGCCCATGGCCTGGCGCTGCCTTGCCGAGCTGGTCGTGCTGGTCCACGCCGCCTTTGTGGCGTTCGTGGTCGTCGGCGGGCTGCTGGCCCTCCGCTGGCGAAGGCTCGCCTGGCTGCACCTGCCGGTGGCGGCCTGGGGGGTGCTGGTCGAGTTCACGGGCTGGGTCTGCCCGCTGACGCCGCTGGAGAAATGGCTGCGCGTCCGCGGCGGCGGCGAGGGCTACGAGGGCGGCTTCATCTCCCACCATTTGACCTCGCTGCTCTACCCCGCCGGACTCACCCGCGAAAGCCAGTGGCTGCTGGGCGCCCTGGCGCTGGCCATCAACCTGGCGGTCTACGCCCTGTTCCTGGCCCGCGGCCACCGCCGGCGGCGGGATCACCCCCCGGCGGGCTGACGCCGGTATTGCGCCCGGTAGGCCGCCGGGGTCAGGCCGATTTTCGCCTTGAAGCAGCGGCAGAAGTGGACCGTGTCCCGGAAGCCGCAGGCATAGCCGACCTCCTTCACCTGGCGGTCGCCGGCGGCCAGCAGGTGCCGCGCCTCCTGCAGCCGCCGCTCCAGCAGCAGCCGGTGCGGCGTCCGCCCAAGGTGCCGCCGGAAGAGGGCATGCAGATGCACCGGGCTCACCCCCGCCCGCCGGGCCAGCTCCGGGACGGAGAGGGGGCTGGGGAAGCGGCGCTCCACCAGCTCCAGGGCGGCGCGGACGGCGGCGGGCAGCGCCGCCACCGGCTCGCGCCGGGCGGCCAGGTGCGCCTGCCAGAGCAGCCGGACGTAGGCCTGGAGCCCGAGCAGGTCGCGGTCGCCGGGGTCGCGGTGGTAGCAGCGCTGCAATTCCTCCACGAAGGCGTCCAGCTCGGGACCGGGCGGCCAGAGGCTGAGCCGGGGGACGCCCCGGGGGCGGGCGGCGGCGACCGGGAAGACGAGCACCAGGCATTCGTAGGGGAAGGCCGGGTTGTTGCGCCAGATCGTCTCCTCCCCCGGCAAGTGCCAGAGGATGGTGCCGCGGCGGCAGGGGTGGAGGGTGCCTTCCCATTCGAAGAACCCCTCGCCATCAATGATCAGTTCGACCTCCTCGCAGCCCGGCAGGATCCGGCGGCCCAGGCAGTCCCGGCCGGCGGGGGCGCGGAAGCGGTGGAGGGCGAACCCCTCGCGGAGATGGGCGATTCCGATCTTCGGCATATCCTTCCCTGGCCCAAAAGATAGAAAAGGGCAATGTATCATGCTTTTTGCATATTGCATCGGCGCCGGCCGGCGGCTACACTGTCAACCTGGAAGGCGGCCGCCGCCAGTCCCGGTCCGCGGCGGCGGCCATTTCCCGGCACCGGGCGGCTCCACGACAAGCGAAAGCGGATTCCCCATGAAAGTCGGCATCATCGGCTGCGGCAACATTTCCCAGGCCTATTTCAACGCCTCGCGCACCTTTCCGGTGCTGGAGGTGGTCGCCTGCGCGGACATCAACCTCGAGGCGGCCCGCGCCAAGGCGGCGGAGAACAAGGTCGAGGCGCTGACGGTCGAGGAGCTGCTGGAACGCCCCGACATCGAGGCGGTCATCAACCTCACCATTCCGGCGGCGCACGCGGACGTGAGCCTGCGCGCCCTCGCCGCCGGCAAGCACGTCCATGGCGAGAAGCCGCTGGCCACCAGCCGCGAAGACGGCCGCAAGATTTTGGCCCTGGCCAAGGAGAAGGGGCTGCGGGTCGGCTGCGCGCCCGACACCTTCCTCGGCGCCGGCCTCCAGACCTGCCGCAAGCTGATTGACGACGGCTGGATCGGCCGCCCCTTCGGCGGCACCGCGTTCATGATGGGGCGCGGCCCCGAGTCCTGGCATCCCAATCCCGCCTTCTTCTACCAGCGCGGGGCCGGGCCGATGTTCGACATGGGGCCATACTACCTGACGGCGCTGGTGCACCTGCTCGGCCCGGTCAAGAGCGTCGCCGCCTGCGTCACCAAGGCGCACGCGGAACGGGTGGCGACCTGCAAGGAGCAGTACGGCAAGCTGTTGCCGGTGGAAGTGCCGACCCACCTCTCCGGGTCGCTCCTCTTCCACAATGGCGCGGTGGTGACCGTCACCATCAGCTTCGACGTCTGGAAGCACACCCGCCAGGCGCCGATCGAGATCTACGGCACCGCCGGCTCCCTCCAGGTGCCGGACCCCAACACCTTCAAGGGGCCGGTGCGCCTGTTCACCCCCGGCAGCGACGACTGGAAGGAGATGCCCCTCTCCCACGGCTATGCCGAGAACATGCGCAGCATCGGCCTGGCCGACCTGGCCACCGCCCTCCACGCCGGCCGCCCCCACCGCTGCTGCGGCGACCTCGCCTTCCATGTGCTCGACATCATGAGCGCCTTCGAGGAATCCTCCCTCACCGGCCGCCACATTGAGCTGGAGAGCAGTTGCGCCCAGCCGGCGCCCCTGCCCATGGGGCTGCTCCACGGCACCCTCGACTGAACCGGAAAAACATGAGTCCCATGGGTCTCATGAGTCTCAGGGGACTCATGGGCCCCAGCCAAGCCCCACCCCAAGGAAACCCGCCGCCATGCCGCCCAAACCGCTTTCCGTCCAGCTCTACTCGCTCCGCGACGCCTCCCAGGCCGACTTCCCCGGCGTGCTCAAGCGCGTCGCGGCGATCGGCTACAAGGGGGTCGAACCCGCCGGCTTCTACGGCCTGGGGGCCCGCGAACTCCGCAAGATGGTCACCGACCTGGGGATGGCCATCTCCTCCAGCCACACCCCGTGGGCCAAGCCCGACAACCTGCCGGAGGTGATCGCCACCGCCGGCGAACTCGGCCTCGACATGGTCTGCACCGGCTTCGGCGCCAAGGAGTTCGAGAGCGAGGCGGCGATCCGCCAGACCGCCGAACAGGTCAACGGCATGATCGCGACCCTGAAGACGGCCGGGCTCAAGCTCTTCCTCCACAACCACCAATGGGAATTCCGCCAGGTCGGCGGCCGCCTCGCCTACGACCTCTTCGCCGAGCTTTGCCCGGAGGCGCTCTTCGAGCTGGACACCTACTGGGCCGCCAACTTCGGCGCCAACGACCCGGCCGCGCAGGTCGCCAAGTTCAAGCGGCGCACGCCGCTGCTGCACATCAAGGACGGGAGCCTTGTCGAGGGGCAGCCGATGGTCGCCGTCGGCAGCGGCAAGCAGGACATCCCGAAGATCATTGCCGCCGCCGACCCGCGGGTGCTGCGCTGGCTGGTGGTCGAGCTCGACTCCTGCGCGACCGACATGTTCGAGGCGGTCGCGGCCAGCTACCGCTACCTGGTCGGCAACGGCCTCGCCCTCGGCAACCGCTGACCGGCGGCGCCGCGGCGTTCCTCCCGGTAGCGGCGGGGGGTGATGCCGGTGACCTCGCGGAACTGGCGGATGAAGTGGCTCTGGTCGGTGAAGCCGAGCTGGAACGCCAGCTCGGCGCTGCCCAGCTCCGTCTCCACCAGCAGCCGGCAGCCCTCGCGGATGCGGAAGCCGCGCAGGTGCTGGGGCAAGGTCAGCCCCGTGACCCCCTTCACCAGCCGCGACAAGTGGAAGCGGCTCAGCCCGGCGGCCGCCGCCAGGTCGGCCAGCCGCACCGGCTCCCGGTAGTGGCCAGCCAGATAGTCGAGCGCGGCCTGGACATGGCGGTTGCCGCGGTTGATGCCGTGGACGCGGATGCACTCCATGAAGTCGTCCAGCATGTCCCGGATCGCGGCGCAGAGCGGCTCGAACTCGCGGGCGGCGACGATCCGCTCCAGCCATTGCAGATGCCGGGCCAGCAGCGGCTCCTGGAGCGGGCTGTCCTCGACCGCGGCGCGGACCAGGTAGCCGATCAGCTCCATGGCCCGGGCCTGGAGCACCGGCAGCCGCGGCGCATCCAGGAAAATGCCCGCCAGCATCCGGTTGAGGTCCTTGCGCGCCCCGGCCTGATCCCCCACCCGCATCAGCGAGAGGAGCCGCCGCTCCTCCTGCATCAGCGGCGGGCGCTGGCGGCCATCCTCCTTGCGCTCGTGGATCGTCTCGGCGATCTGCCGCTGCTGCAAGGCGTTGGCATGGTTGCGCTCGAGCAGGCTCGGCCGCCAGCCGCTCATGGCATAGAAGTCGGCCGCCAACCGTTCCGCCGCCGGCCGGATCTGCTGCTGGGGCCAGGCCGGCACCTGCCGCACAAACGCCGCGGCCTCGGCGCGGCGCGCCCCGGCCTCGACCAGGCAGTTCACCGCCGCCTGGCGGTCATCCCCCTCCTCTTCCGGCACGACCGGCCCGGCGGCGAGCCCGCCGCGCACCACCTCCCCCTCCACCAGCGGCACCAGCCAACTGACCAGGCCGGGGGCCAGGAAGAAGATCGCCGGCTCCCCCCAGCGCACCCCCTCCTGGAGGGCGTCGCGCCGCGCCTTGACCAGCAGCGGCAGGCCGGCAACGCCGCCCCCGCCGGCCGGCGGCACCGCCGCCGCCAAGGCAACCCCTTCCGGCGTGACCGGCAGCGGCTCCAGGCCGGTCGCCGCCCGGTAGCGCCGGCAGAGGCTGCTCCAGCAAGTCTTGGACAACATTCTGCGATTCCCCCGCCGCCAAGGCCGGAACCCCGGCGGAAAAAAGTTGCGGACTCCGCAACAATCTACCATTCCCGGCAGGGATCCGCCAGCGCCGGCCGCCGGCTCTCAGGAACCCCCGGCGACCGGGGCGGCGAGGCCGGCAACCCGGCCAACGGCGGTCGCGGCGTCGTAGGGCAGGGTCAGCACGTCGCGCGCCAGCTTGAAGGGTGCGACCAGGCCGGTGCCGAGGTGCTTCAGGCCGGAGAGGAAGGCGACGCCGGGCAGCGGCGCCGCCACGCATTCCACCACCCCCATCGGCAACAGCAGCACCTCGCCGACATCCCGGGGCACCTTGCCGATTTCCTGGGCCAGCCCCACCCCATCCTTGACCACCGGCAGGGCCTGCGCGGCCGTGGCCGGAGCCACGGCGGCGGCGCGGGCCGCGGCCGGGCACAGGAGCAGAAGGGCCGCCAGGGCGGCGAGCCGCCGGGGCCGCCACCACGCGGGGGGTTGTTGGGGCATGGGCCACCTCCTTCCTTCCTGGCTACATCCGGATCCAACTCAACCACACCCGTTGGTGTCCAGCCCTAGGCCGCGGATTTCCGGGCCGCGGGCTGAAGCCTCTACACCAAACCGCCGCACTTGGTGACAGGGCCGGAAGACACAATTCGACAAACACTGCCCACCGGCGCGGGCGACCCGCGCCCGCGAAAAATCATTCGGGCGCAACATAGTGCCGCGGGCCGCCGCGGGCCATGAATTCCCGGTGCAAAAGGAGCATGCATGCCAATCCCAGGATTGCCAGGATGGCTCCGAACAAGAACGTATACCGGTAAATATGCCCGGTATAGCCAAGAAACGTTCCCACTGCCGGGGCAAGCAGAATCGTGGCGATGGAAGTGATGATGCCGAGTGCGGAAGCGAACTGGGCGAATTTGGCTACCGGGAAGAGGCGCTGCCCCAACGACGCCATGGTGGTTCCCACGGCGCCGCTCAAAACCACATGGGCGACGAACGCGATCCCAAAGGTCAGATTGTCGTGAATGCAGGTTCCCGCCCAGAACATGGCCGCCGCATACAAGGCGATGGCCGCCATTCCGGCCCGCAAGGGATGGAACCGGTCGGCTGCCCAGCCAAGAAAATAGGCCAGGCCAAGTGAAACGGTGTAGGACAGGGCCAGCAGTTTTCCGTAGACGCCCATGTCCAGGTCAATGCTTTTGGCATAAAATACGCTGAACAGGTTGACCGGCACGGCGGCGAGGAAGGGAAGCCCAAAAGCGACAAATACCAGCAGGTAATAGGAACTGGCGAAACAGTGGCAATTTCAAAAATCCCCCAGAACAGCCCGAAAAACAGGAGCGTCGCCGGATGCAGGCCCGGAGAGTGCGGCCCGAGCAATTCATGGAGCGTCGAGCCGCACTGCGGGCTGAACGCCAGGCCGGCCATGGCCAACGCCGCGCCGGGCGTGGGAAAGAGGAGAAACGGGATGCGCCGCCCCAAGCGTCCGCGATGCCGGTCCGAGCGGTAACTGACGATCGGCCCCAATCCCATTACGATGACCGCGGGCAGGGAACCCATCAACAGCCCCGCCAGCAAATCGGATGCCTCATCTTTTTTTCCGGAGAAGCTGTCCGACCGGACCAATGGCCCGCTCCTTCATGGACCAGGCGAAATCCCCCCAGAGCAACCAGCCGAAAAGCGCAAGCAGTCCGCCCCGCGTGTAACTCAGCGTGCCGACCGACCAGCGCGGCGGCGGGCACTCGGCTGGCTGGGGAATCTCGCCGGGCGGACCGGGATGGCGGTTGGCGGCAGTGGAGGTCATGGTCATCGGGGGTTACGCCGCGCCGCCGGGGAGCCGGCGTTTTTTCATCGTGACGTCAACCGTGTGCGTTTTGCCGTCACCGAAAATCGGCACCAGGTTGCCGGCGATGGCGCGGCCATCAACCGCCACTTCGACTGCGCCGCGCTCGACATGCTCTGGATTCCTCACCGTGATCCGGTAGATTGCGCCGCGGAAATGCCGCTCGACTGCCACCGTCTCCCAGGCCGAGGGCAGGCAGGGTTGGATGCGGATGCCGTCGTAGCCGGCCTCGGCCCCAGCCATCTCGCGCAGGATCACGTTGTGGAACCAGGCGACGGAGCCGGTGATCCAGGTGAACTCCATCTGGAACGCGTTGTTCTTGTGGTCGGGGCCGAAATAGGAGTTGGCATATTGGAAGGTGACGGTGCGGCGCTTGGGATCGTCGGCGCCGCGGTAGTACCCGGGGCTGATCCGCCGGAACAGCTCGTAGGCCCTGTCCGCCATCCCCTGGCGCAGCAGGCCGAGGATCATCCAGATGTTCAAATGGGAATACACGGTGCCGTTTTCGGCGATGCCCGGTTCCATGCTGCTGATGCGGCCGACGCGCTCCTCGATGCGGCGGTAGGTCGGGGCGAGCAGCAGGTAGCCCGCCCCGGTCAACAGTTTTTCGTCCAGCGACTGGAGGATCGCGGCGACGCGCTCGGGCCCGGCGATTCCGGCGATCAGCGCCCAGCACTGCGGCTCCATGAAGATGGCGGCCTGGTCGTTTTCGCGGGAGCCGACCGGTTTGCCGTCATCGTCGTAGCAACGGCGGTACCAGGCGCCGTCCCAGGCGTTCCGGTTCACCGCGTCGCTGATGCGCTGGCGGCGCTCCAGGTATTCCTCTTTCTTGGGCGCGTCGTGCTGGAACTCCGCCAGCTCCGCCATCTGGCGCATCGCTTCGGCATAGGCGATGCTGAGCCAGACGCTTTCCCCGCGGCCGTCCTTGCCCACCGAGGTGAGCGAATCGTTCCAGTCGCCGAACTTGATCAGGATCAGTTCATGCGCGCCCTTGTTGGCTTCGAGGAAATCGAGCGCCGCGTCAATATGCTCGCGCACGGACGCCTGGCCCTCGTCGAAAAAGGGCACGCCCTCGTCAAGCAGCGCCAGGTCGCCGGTCTCGCGCAGGTACGCGGTCAGCGTGAAGACCAGCCACAGCGCACTGTCCGAATAGGGCTTGGTATCCACCGGGTTCCAGCCGCGCACCGCCAACCCGCTCCGGTATTGGTGGTTGAGCGCGGCGAGGAGGATGGCGCGGGTCCGGCGCGGCTCGATGGTCGTGACGCCGTAGCCATGCTGGACGATGTCGCGGTATCCCATGTATCCCCAGCGGCACCAGGTGGCGCCGAAGAGAGTCGCCTGTTTCACCCAGTTGTTCAGCAGATGGTTCAGGTGCGCATCGGGGGTCGCGACGCGGTTCGCCGCCGTCATTGCCGCCTTGGCGTTTTTCACCTCAGCCAGGCAGCGGTCAAACTTTCCCAGGTACCGGTCTTTCAGCACGCGCATTTTTTCCGTGTCGCGCGGGTCGTCGGTGACGCCGATGACGAGGCTGATTTCCTTCTCTTCCCCGCCGTCCAGTTGCAGATCGAACTGCAGCGCGGCGATGGTCGCCTCGAAGGTGCCCTCGTGGTTGCCGCACCGGCCGCGCTCGACGGCCAGCGGCGATTGCAGGGTGCGGTACATGCCGCAGAACTTCTCCTGCGAGCCGTCAAAGGCGGCGATCGGTTCGTCCGCGGCGAAAAACGCGGCCAGATAATCGTGCGGACGGCGGTAGGGGTGCTTGGCGGCGATGACCGCGTTGAGTTCCTGGTTCCAGACGACCGAGCGGTAAATCGCCGAGCCGTAGGAGTCGAAGCCCCACTTGTATTTGAATTCCACTTGGTTGTAGATGAACAGGGAAAGCTTGCGTTTCCGGGCGGAGGCGTTCCTGGTCTTCACGGTCCAGAGTTCCACCGGGTCGGCGCCGACGGGGACGAGGATCCGGTGTTCGGAAGCGATGCCGCGCGTCCGCGAGGAAATGCTGGTGTAGCCGAGCCCATGCACACACTGGTAGCTCTCATACGGCTTGCACACCGGCTCCCAGCCGATGTTCCAGAATTCCCCGGTGTCGTTGTCGCGCACGTAGACGAGCCGGCTCATCAGATGGCCGCGGCCGAAGACCTCGATGTCGCAGGTGCGGCCGATGCCCGAGAACAACTGCACGCCCTCGCCGCCGGCGATCTGGTAGTCGCAGTACCCGACGCCGGTCTGCCAGACATTGGACTGGATGGAATCGTTCCAGAGGAAGTTGTCGAAGGCGTGCGGCGTATCGGGGGTGGTGACGACGAACTCGGCGCCGTCGGCGCTGAAATGTCCGTAGGGATGATCTGGCATGGGTGGCCTCGGGGGAAGCGTTGGGAAACGAATCACAGTTTGTCGCGCTGCTCTTCCATGGTGAAGCGGGTCAGCATCCAGCGGAATTTTTTCTGGAGATCGGCGTACATGCCCACCACGTCCTCGCGCGTGCCGCGGAAGCTGCACTTGACGCAGTAGTAGGTGCGCCCTTGCTGGCAGAGCACCACGTCGGTCTCGCGCCCGAAGCAGACCGGGCAACGATGCTTCACGGGATTTTTTTCATGCGCAGCCATGTGGTCGCCTCCTTGTCCGGTTTCAGGATTTTTTCCAGGGTCAACGTGTAGTAGGGATTGAACAGGTACCCTTCGGTCGCCGTGCCGAGCAGCGCCGGTTCGGCGCCGGCATCGAGACTGACCTCGGTTTGGACCTGCGGCACCCGGGCCCGCACGGTTTGCGCCGCCGCCGAGCGGATGCTCCGCCCCTGGTCGTCATACACCAGCGCCGGGCTCGAGGCGCCGTCCACGGCCAGTTGGATGCCTTTCATCCGCTCCGGGTACTCCGTGACCCCCCAGCACCCCTTGAAGTATTCCTGGATGCGCACCTCGGCGTCCGGAGCGGAAATTTCCACCAGCCGGCGCACGATTTGAATGTTTCCGCCGGGCGCGAAGAGGAATTCGCTTTCAATTGCCAGCCGCGCGCCGTTGGCGAACTCGACCAGCGCCGGGGTCAGGCGGACCTGGACGCCGGTTTCGGTGCGAGTCACCGCGGCCACGCGGGTCGGGCACAACCCCAGATCCGCCGTTTCGCCGCGGCAGGAGACCAGGAGCGTGGTGCGGGCGCCGTCCGCGAAATGGTGCGCCAGGCCGCTGCGGTACTGGGAATGGATCAGGTACGGGTACGAGCCGTAAATGGTGTGCGGCGTGTCGGGGCCGGTGTCCACCGCGACCTGGCCGACGTAGGGGCGCAGGTCGCCGATCGAGCCGCCCTGGGTGGCATCGAGCAGCACGCGCATCGAACCGTCCGCGTACCAGACGTAATGCTTCCCCGTGCCGTAGAGCATCTCCTTGGCCAACGCCACCGCGGGTTTCCCCACCGGGATGTGCTCCCGGTGCCAGCGGCCGAACTCGCCCATGGTCATGTCGGTGCATTTCCCCTCCCGGCGCAGCGCGCCGAAATACTCCAGGAATTCCTGGTACAAGCCCTGCGACACCGCCTCCGGATCCGGGACATTGTGGTTGGGCTCCAGCCAGCCGGCGCTGACATGCACATGGCAATAGGAATAGCCGTCGTTGTACGCTTCCTGGAGGCGCACCTGGTCCACGAGGTTGAGCATGTAGGGGCATTCCGCCCCCCGGTAGGCCATGGCCCGCTGGACATTCGCCGGGTGCGTGGCAAAAAAGTCGTTGCGCCCCTCGTAGGACAGCACCAGGTCGCGGTTGAGGTGCGGCACCGCCACGAGCCCGGCCCAGTCCGCCTCATCCAGCGCCGGCCGCAGGGCGTGGGTCTTCGACGGATACCAGGCGCCCCACGGCATCCCCTCGTTGAACAGGTACCAGGAATTGTTGCAGCCATGGAAGACCTTGACCCCTTCCTCGAAGCAGCCGGCCACGGCAACCTGCACCGCGGGACAGAGTTCGCGGATCAGGCGCAGGCAGCCCGCGTCGAAATGGTACGAGCCGATGGCTTCGGGATCGCGGCCGAAAATTTCCCGGTACCGGCGGAACATGATTTCGAAAATCCGCCGCTTTTCCGGCTGCGCGTGCAGCCAGATGAACGGCTCCTTGCTGCTGATGCCGTCAATGTCGCCGACCGACGAAAACCAGATCCCCAGTTCATCGCCGAACTGTTCGCTGTCGCGGCGCACGTCCTGCATGACGGCCGGATTGTTCATCGCCGGCAGGTCCAGGAGCAGCGTCACCTTCAGGTCAAGCCGGTGGGCCATCTCCTGCTGCAGGCGGAAGAGGCGATAGTGCTCGGCGCGCTCTGGCGGCCGGTGGAGGATGTTGACGATCATGGTTCCTCGCAAGCGGGAATGGGGAGGTTACGGGGCGGGTTGGGCTTGGGATGCAAAGCGGTCCAGCATTCATTCCTGGGGCTGGGCGCCGGCGGGTGGTTCCGGCGGCGGTCGCCATGCCTCAGGCCAGGCCGGCATACCGTTCCGGCGCCGGTGGCATGGCCGGCAGGCGGTTCGCGGGCTGATCCAGATAGAACCAGGCGCAGCTCGACCAGTCGTCCTGACGCTCAAAAAGCCCAAAACCCTTCTCCTTGATGCGGGCCGGCAGATCGACCGCCGCCGCGCCATGCACCAGCGACCGGCCGGAACCGGCCATTTGTGGCAGGGTGTCCGGATCCCAGCAGCCGATCTGCTGGATGGTCACCCGGGCGCACTGCTGGAACCATACCGGATCCGGCACGTGCAGCCGGTAGAAGCAATAATGGTACTTGTCGTGATCCGCCCGCGGGCACCCTTGGTAAAGGCTGGCGTATTGGCCCAGGCTCCAGGCGGTGCCGATGTAGTCCTCCGTGCCCGTCCCGCACAGCGTGGGATAATCCTGGTCGCCGTCAAGGTAGACCTTGACCTCACCCTCCCCCCACCAGGATTTGAAATACAGCCCCCGATTGGCGATGACGCCGACATTGCACCCCAGGAAACGGCCGCGGCCCCGCACTTCGGGCAGGATTTCGTAATCTTGCCGCAGCGTGGTGGGGTTCTCGCGCCGCCAATGGGCATGCAGATAGGCCGCGCTCTCCGGGTGCTGGTCGCCGATGGTGCAGTCCACGTCGTAGTAGAGCGCCCCCAGGTCTTCGTCCGTGTCATTGTGGATCACGATTCGCGCCGCGCGGCGAAAGGGCATGGGGAGATACGAAGTGAAGCTGCGCCCCTCCGGGCTGGCGAACAGGGCCGACTGGAAGGTGGACATGCGCCCCAACCCGAGGCAGAAAAAGTCGCCAAGAGGCGCCGCGACCGCCGGGGTTGCCGCGTCGTCCCAGAACGCCTCCAGCCGGAGGCCGCGCAGCATTTTCGGGCTGCGGTTGTCAATCGTGATCCAGATGCGGCGCACCGTCCCGCTGGTGTTCCCAAGATCCAGCAGCGTCGCCGCCGCGCCGGCCCGGAGCGGGAAACAGGCGCGCCGCTTGCGCCCATCGGTTCCCAAGCCGGCGCGCCCTTTCTCCGCCGCGGGGTTTTCGGGACTTGCCCAGCGCGACTGGACATGCCGGGGAACCACATACAGTTCAGCCGATTCCATCATGCCGTTCCTCTTCCTTGTCATGAACCATCCCGGACGATGCAGTTCAACGTGATCTTCTGCGGGTCGTTTGGCGGATTATAGGAGTGCGTTCGCCCCTGGATTAGCTCCAGTCGCTTTGGCGCTTTGAGGTTGTTGTAGAGGACGCAGACTCCGGAGGGCGGACAGACGTAATCTCCCAAACCGGCGACGATGGTGGTTTCGCATTGGCTGCGCTTCGCCATGTTGACCGGATCGTAGTAGCCGAGGCCCTCCGCCCAGTCCGGCCGCCAACCGCGCAGGCGTCCAAGCGTCACGCCGCCCAGATCACAGCACCAGGGAACCAGCGCCAGGCATTTGGAGACATCCTTGTCCAATGCGGCCGCGGCAAGCGCCTGGAACCCGCCCTGGCTGCCGCCGCTGGAGATCAGATTCCTGCCATCCCATTCCGGCTGGGCCTTCAAGAACTCCAACGCCCGCAGGACCCGCAAGATCATGCCATTGAAGTAGGCCGTCTCCGGTTTGGCGTTTTCCTCGTTCCTAAAGGCATACTTTTTGAGTTCGCCAGCTCCGAGATCTTTATAAAAATCGTTGGGCTTCCCATTCTCAATGCCGTGCGCATTGATGTTCAGCATCATCATGCCGGGAGAATAGTAGGGCCTGGCCGAGGCGATTCCATAGCCCATGAACGTGGCGTGCGCCTTGAGCGATTTCGGGGCGGCCCCCTTTGGCTTGGTGAAATAGCCGGACACGGGTTTGCCGCCCGCGCAGTCAATCTTCACATCGCAGGTGACATAAGCGGGATCTTTCGAGGGCACTTCCACCATGGTGAACTTCAAGGGCACTTCGGCCAGCCTTGCCCGCTGTTTCGTCCAGAAGTCGTCAAAATCGGCAGGCTCCGGGATGCCCTGTTGCAGTTTTTCCACTTCGACGCCCGCGCCCCCGTCAAATCTGACCGGCTGATTTTTGGCAGCCAGGAGAGGTTTTCCCTTCGCGTCCAGAACCCAGACTTCGATGCGCACGAAACCGGGCTTGTCCAATGCCGTGGAAATGGCCAGCGGCTCTGTCGCCGAAGAGACCGCCTCGCCAGTCTCGGTCTTGGCATCGTCACCCGTTCTCCGCCATTTCAGCGTTTTCCCGGCCGCCAGCTTGGAGTCGTCCAGCAATTGAACGCGAAACACCATGGTTTCGCCAGGTTGATAGAGGGCGGCGGCTTTGTCCGTGGTCCCGTTGAAGGTTAGTTCGCCGCCCTGCGTGGCGAGGGCGGCAATCCATAACCAGGAGAGGAGAAACCGTAGTTTGTTCATCATCGGGGGTGAAGCCTGCTGAGGTGTGAACCTGAAGTGAAGGTCATTTCCCGTTTCCCGCCGGCGTCTTGCCCCCGCCCAATTCCGCATGAGTCAGGGTTTCCCAGGCGAGGGCGAGGTTGGCGGGATTCATCTGGCTGGCGCGGACGCCCGGCTCCGGCTCCACATAGCACCAGCCAGGAGATTCCACCAGCTTCTTTGCAATGCCGGGGCGAATCGCCCGCTCAAGCAGCAGCCGCGTCCGCGGCAGCTCCAGGCCCATGCGGTTATGGTAATGGTTGTAGGCGATCTCGAACGTCGCGGGCATTCCCAGCGATTGGACGCGGTAGAACTCCTTGGGAATCGGATCCCCCACGCGGAGCAATGCTTCCAGCTCCATGAACGCGGTGATCCGTTTGGCGTGGATGGAATACAGGTCAACCCCCTGGTGCCAGGCGATTTCCGCGGTGTTGATCAGTTGGTAGAAGCCCATGTCGCAGTGCCCCAAATCCCGGAAGGTCTCGGCGCACAGGCCATCCACAAAGGCCGCCGGCGGCGCCCGATTCCACGCCACATCCTTGTCGTATCTCACAAGTCCGCCGCGGTCGTCCCCCAGCTTGTTCGTTTTCATGACTGCGGCGACTTGGTCGCCGGCATAAATCCACGACTGTTTGCCGTCGGGAAACCGCCCCTCGTCAAGCTTGGCCAACGCGTCGTCCGACGGCAGGGTCAGCCAATAGTCCGGCTTGACCGGCTCGGGACCATCCGCCTTCAAATAGATCCAGGACGGGACATAGCTCACCCAGCGGTGCATGGCCTCGGCGACGGCGGCCCGGTCGTTGGTGAACACGCCGATGGCCATCAGGGCGTTGATGACGCCGAAATGACGGTTGCCGTAAGCCATGCGCTTGTGGAGGACCGGCAGATACGTCCGGCTGAGCATTTCGGAAAACCTGGCGATCTCCTCCGGCTTCCATTTCGGATAGGTCGCCCGGATCAGCTCGGCGCCCTGGGGAAACATGCAGCCTGTCCACTGGGCGGCCATATACCAGTTCGGGCCGTCGTGGCTTTTCAGGATGGTCCAGGCGTTGAAAATGTCAACCGCGTTTTGCGCATGCCTTTCATCGCCGGTGAAAATCCACATCAGCGCCTGGGTGTAGGCGGCGATGGAGTCATTGTTCTGGTCATACGCGCCGCCCGCGGCCCCGCTCACCCCGAGAAAACCGGAGCTGACGGTTTCGTGAGGGCGGGGCTGGTATTTCAGGCTGGCATACTTCGACGCCTTCATCTGCGCGAAGGCGCCCTTCCACGGCTCTTCGCCGGCTTCGATTTTCTTCTTGACTAGCTGCAACTCCTCCAGATTGTGCAACAATCCCGGATGTGCAAACTGGGCGGGAACGGCGGGAAGGCTCAGCGCCAGGGGCGCCTGGGCGTTTTCATGGGGAAGCGGGGCCGCCGCCGGACTCGCCGCGGGGATGGCCAGGGATGCGAGCCCCAGCGCCAGGCCGCCGAGGGCCAGGCCAAACTTGGCCGGAGCGAACCGGGATCCCCGATTCCGGAACTGCGGTTTCACCGCGCTGGCTTTGGAAAGGAAGCTGCCCATACGCCTCCGGACGGCCGCCGCCGCCAATTGACACGATTCAGCCATGCCCAAATGTAACCGCCGCCCGCCGCCGGTCAAGGCCGGCGGCGGCTGTTGCCGCTCATGGGGAACCGGACATGAATCAGCGGCGCGATCGTTTCCGCCAATGCGAACCGAAGCCGGAAGCGGAGCACCGCTGTTTCGGTCGGGGCTTTCCCAGGATGCCAGACCCAAGCTCCCTTCTCCGCGGGATGACGCCCCAAAGCGTTCCCATCGGCGAAAAATCCCGAAGCTTTGAGAAGAACACGGTCTGCCATGCGAGGCGGCAGATCTTTTCCGCTTCTCCAAACTGGCATCACTTTCCCTCTTTGAGCATTTCGGCGAGCAGCGGCTGCATCGCGTCGGCCCAGATTTGGTAGCCTGCGGCGCTGGGATGCAGCCCATCGGGCATGACCTCCTTGCGGATGAACCCCCGTTCATCGAGGAACTTGTCGCCGATGTCCAGGAATCGGGTTTGCTTGCCATCGTCCAGCGTGGCCAACTCCTTGTTGACCTGTGCGGTAAAGGCGCGGGCCCTTGCGGCCCAGGGCGGATTCACGGGATCGTGGAAGCGCGGGAAGATGCCTAGAAGCAAAAGTTTCGCCTGGGGCAGCTTGGCATGAATTTCCGCGACCACCTTCTTGACCCCGGCAACGACCCCGGGGTCGCCGCCGTTATTGACCCCGATCAACAGCACTACGACTTTCGGGGAAATGCCGTCCAACTCGCCATTTTCAATCCGCCACAGGACATTCTGGGTGCGATCCCCGCCGAAACCGAAATTCGCGGGGTTGTAGGCGCTGTAATACTTCCGCCAGATATCCTTGCCAACGGCGGGCCATCCCGCGGTGATCGAATCCCCGATGAAGAGCAGATCGATCGGGCCTTTCGTCTTGAGTTTCAAGAATCTCTCGTGCGCCGCCAGGAAGGTCTCGCTGGGCTGGCCGGTTTTATCCAATCTCATTGCGGGGACATCCGCCATTTCCTTCGCGGGACGAGAAGCCGGGGACGGAGCCGGCTGAGGCGCGGAAGCGGGATCGGCCGCCAATGCATTCAGGCAGAAGAGGTGAAGGCCGATCACCGCTGCGATGAGGATCCCCAGCGCTTTCAGATGTTGCCTGTCCATTCTTGAAGTGAACTCCAGTGATTGCCGCTTGGCGGGCGTGATCAATTCCGCGGGGGACAACTGTTTCATGGCTTTTTCCCTTATGCCTTTGCTGTTTTTCAGCACTAGAACGCGGTGAAGCTGGAGCCGGCTTGGGCACCCGCGGGGAGGGCGCATTTTACGGCCGCGCCGTTGCGCCTGACGGTGATCTCCGCCAATTTTTGCGTCGGATCCGCGAGCGTGAGCCGGTTTGTTTTTTCATTGAGGAGCAGGACGCAGGGTTTGTCGACGGCAATCGTTTTGCCAGCGGCATACGCGAGCGTTCCGGGCTCGTAGAAAATGGCCTGCGTCATCTTCAGCCTGGCGTGACGTACGGCCTGCAGTGCGGCGGTGTTGCCAAGAATGGTGACCTCCGGCGCGCGCACCTGCGCCTCAACTGTCGCCACCGAGGCGCCGGGAAGGACCACGTAGCTGTAGTGGTCCGCCTGGGGCCTGGCGCCGTGGTTGATCCAAATGGAGAACACCTTTGCGGTTGCCGTTGACTGATTGCCTCCCGAGGACGCGACTTCATTCCACCTGCCGGCCTGCTCCTGGCTGCCAAGGATGAGGGTCAGCGGCTCGGGAAAGATGTAGCCGACGTGGTCATGCCAGGCCCATTTGAGCGTTGCATATTCCTGGAGCCCCGCCGGCGGCGTGCCCGGCCCCTTGCCGCTCTCCACGGTGATGTCGCCCCGGGCGAGGCATTGGTTGATGCCGGTGGTGATTGGGAGGGGCTCGTTGCCGGAGATGCCTGCGCCGAGGCAGACGATCTGGTCGTCAAAATAGAACCAGCCTTTTTGGGCGACCAAGCCATCACGATTGAGCGCCAGCGCGGCGACGCCGTATTCGCCGTCCGAAACCCCACCGACAAACTCGCTGGGATTGGTGATCCGCCAATTCCGTGGCTTGAGCCGGGTTTTGTCGGTGATGCTCGGCGACGTCACCCCGGGTAGCCGCGACCAATCCCAGACGGGGAAAATGTCGTCATATTCACGGCCGGTCAGGTAAACATACGTGGCCCCATCCCCCAGGTACCCGCCCTGGAGGTTTTCACCGTTGACCAGTTCGCTGGCGTAGGTTCGCGCGGAACTCATCCGCGTGGAAACGTAATAGCCCGGCCGCCGGTGTACCATGAAATCCGCGCGCCAGAAGTATTTGTTGCTCGCCGGGATGTTCGTTGCCGATGCGGAGGCGCTGTCCCGGTCCATCGCGGCCTGGTATTCCGCGGCATGGGCCGCGTCCGCCACTTTCGCCGTGGCGAGGATGCGGAGCACCTCCCGCCCTTTTCCGCGGGGGGATTGCGGGCCAAGCTGGCGGCCGCAGGCGTTGATGTCCATGACGCCTTTCCAGACGACCGTGCTCTCCCCCTTCAAGAGGTAATCCCTGACAATCCCCAGTTTGTGTTGATCCAGCGCCAGACTGGTGTCGCGCAACACCGTCAGCCACATGACGATGTCCCCGGCGAATCCAAGGCCATAGTTGCCGAGTTGCAACTGCGGGCCGTGTTGAAAGAAGGAGAAGTCGGGCTGGATCCCATCCTGCGTGGAGAGGAGCACCACGCCCGAGCCGCCCCTGGTCACTTTCGGTTCGTGCCCGCCGGCCTGCGTGGCGACGGCGACCTCCTCGAAAATGACTTGGCGCGCGTGTTGCACCAACTCAAAATCAGAGGTGAGCAGGCCGCGGGTCAGCGCGTTGGCCGCCACCCACACCCGGTTTTGCCCGGTGAGCAGCCCGCGGCCACCAAAATAGGGGGGGCTGTCAATGACCGCACGGGAGACGATCCGGATTCCCGCGGCGCGTTCCCGCGGGGAAAGCTCCGCGTCCAAGAGGAGCATGATGGTCGAAAGCTCGCGCGGCACGCCGATTTCGCTGTGCCACCAGTTGGGGTTGCGGTAATCCATTTGCAGCCAGTGGCCGAGGGCCGCATGGATCGCCTTGGACAGCGCGGGATCACCGTGCAGCCTGCCTTCCGGCGACGTGTACGCCATGCACATCTTGTTGAGGCGGCTGAGATGATCGCTGGTCCGCCAGTAGCCGCTGGTCTGGTCCGCGTAGTTGACGTCGGGCCAGGTCCCGTCCGCGGCCAGCGATTTCAGCCATGCGGCGACCAGCTCTTCGTCCTTGCCGGCACCGGTGGCCATCTTCCAGGCTTCACGCTGATAGTCGCGGAATTGCTTCTTGGCAACGGCCATCTCCGCCAGTTGTTCCGGCGCGGCGATTTTGACGGCGGCTTTGACCAACGCCAATCCATCCAAGTACAGCACCGCCTCAGGATCCGGCTTGATTCCCCAGCCGGCCACGGTGAACGAGATGGAGTCGATCTGATTCCAGCCGGCGGGGGCGCGGGTGCGGCCAAAACGGGAAAACGGGATGGCGACTTCTTTCCAGCCCTCCCAGGCGACGGTCAGCCGGGAACTGAAATAGGAGAAGATCTTCGGGTCGCTGCGGGAAGTGAGCACCACCATCATGGAAACCGGACGCGGTGTTGCATTGTAAATCCAGAGCCGCATGCCATCGAAGCCGCTCCAGTCATGCGGGATGTTGCCGGTGGAGACGGAATTGTTCAGCGGGTGATCCTTCCAGAGTCCGGAATGTTTCCCGGTTTTCACTTGGTTGGTGGAAAGCTCGAGCCCTTTCCAATCGCCAGTCTCGAAGCCGATGGCAACGGCGCCCACGCCGGCCGACTCGGCCGCGGCCGTGCCGGCCGCCGCGGCCATTGCGTTCCACGTCCCGAGTGCGAAGGCCATGAGCGTCAACCCACGCCTTAACCGCTTGGCGGCGGCGGCCAGGCACGGAATGGCCGGCGCGGCCCCAATGCGTTTTTGCTTGCTCCGTTCCGTGGTGGGGAGGTGTCTCATGGCTGCCTTGGGCGAAGAGGATGACCAAGCCCCGGGGACGGCCGCGGCCCGCGACTGACACGATTCAGTTTTTTACTATAGCCGCCGCTGGCCACCGGGTCAAGCCAGTCCGGCAACTTTTCCCGCCACGACCACCAACCTTGGCGAAGAACCCAATTCCCAAAAAAGGCGCGGCGGGGTTGATCCGATTCAAGCGCGGCGGTAGAGTAGGGGCGCACTTGGAGAAGGTTCATGGCCCGCCCCGTCACTGCCACCGCCCCCACAGCCCCGCGGCGGCGCATCACCAGCCTGGACGTGGCCCGCGAGGCGGGCGTGTCCCGCACCCTGGTCTCCTACGTCCTGAACAATGTCGCCGGCATCAAAGTCCGCGAGGGGACGCGCCGCGCCATCATCGAGGCCGCCGACCGCCTCCACTACCGCCCGAACCAGTCCGCCCGCGCCATCCGCACCGGCCGCTTCCGCTGCCTCGCCCTCCTCCTCGGTCCCCGCTATTACCTCCCCCCCGAACTCATCGGCGGGCTGTACCGCGCCACCACCCGGCGCGACCTGCACCTGGCCCTCGCCGCCCTGCCTGAAGCCAAGCTGATCAACGAAGAACAGGCCCCGAAGATCCTCCGCGAACTGCTCGCGGACGGCCTGCTGATCAACACCATCGAGGACGCACCGCCGCTGCTCTACGACCGGCTGAACCAGTTCCGCATTCCCGGCGTGGCCATCAACAGCAGACGCGCCCATGACTGCGTGTATTCCGACGACCGGGCGGCGGCCCGGCACGCCGTGGCGGCGCTGGCGGAGATGGGGCACCGCCGCATCCTGTACGCCAATTTCTCGGAGCATCGGCATGGGCCGCCGCATTACAGCGTCGCCGACCGCGAGGGCGGCTACCGGGAAGGGATGGCGACGGCCGGCTTGACGCCGCATTCCTGTGGCGCCGACCTGGTGGAAGACGCCGCGGCGCGCGTGGCGCTGGCCGCGAAGCTGCTCGGCGCGCCGCCGCGGCCGACGGCGGTGGTGGCCTATTCCTATCCCACGGCGGCGGCGCTGCACGCGGCGGCCCTGACCCTGGGGCTGCGCGTGCCCGGCGACCTTTCGCTCCTGACCTTGGACAACCGCCCTTTCGACTATCTGGGGCTGCCCATGAGCACCCTGGAGATCCCGTGGGACGCCGTGGCGGAAAACGCCGTCGAAATGCTTCTCGCCAAGATCGAAAACCCGCGGATGAGCCTGCCCTCCCGGGCGGTCGCCTACAGCCCGGAGATCCGCGGCGGCACCTGCGCCCCGCCGCCGCCGCCCCAAACCGCCCACGCTGAAGCGTGAACTCCAACCCGAACCGCCCACGCTGGAGTTCACACTTCAGCGAAGCCACCGGCACGGCGGCCTGAAACCATAGGGAGAGACTTGATTTATTGCCCTGGCGTGCTTGGCTATAGGCGTGACACCCGCCGCCGGCATCTTGTGCTCGTC
>Ga0265297_10000528_pt1 | contig 110733 bp, 101 predicted proteins | sample Munlanlwell13791_FD_192502 | JGI IMG/M metagenome (GOLD analysis project Ga0265297, IMG submission 192502) | Leachate microbial communities from a municipal landfill in Southern Ontario, Canada - Leachate well 137-91 | ecosystem: Engineered > Solid waste > Landfill > Unclassified | place...
CCACAGGCGGCAATGCGATTTTGGCTAATATTGGCTCTACTGATAGTGGTAATAATAGTAACTGGATATTCTATGCTGATTACACATGGACGGGCTCTGGCGATGGCACCAGCTGGGATGATGCTTCTAACTGGACTGGTGGCAGTGGTTATCCACGATACAATACGCATACGGCGACGCTTGATAACGGAGCTTATAACATCACTACACCGGCTACCGATCTAACGGTTGGGGAAATTACTTTTGGTACCAACTATGAAGGCAGCTTAACACTGGGCGCTAATCTGACTATTGATAATGATCGTGGTCTGTCTGGTAACTTTACTACCATCAATTGCTTTACTTATGTTAACGATAACGGCCATACATTAACTGTTGACGGTACTGATTCTCGTCCATATTGTCACTGGGGTTATACATGGACGGGAGCAGGGGATGGAACTAGCTGGGAAGATGATGACAACTGGATTGGCGGGCCAACTCATCCGGAAGTATCAACCGATACCGCCCTCATCAATACCGGTATGGCAACAATTGTCACACCATCTTCGACACCGCTTAGTATTGGCGCTGTCACATTGGGTAGCAATTTCTTTGGTCGGGTTGAGATCAACAGTGATTTTGCGACCACCAATAGTGGTAATGAATCGGGTAATTTGACTATCGATGGAACTTTCGCCATCTTCGATGCCAACGGCTACAACCTCACAGTCACTGGCCAGTTCACTAACAAAGGTTATATTTATTTCAATGGCGGCGAACAACTCAATATGATCTTTGATGAAGATTCCGGAACGGCAGTTTATGATCCGCCATCCGGAGCTAATAACCCAACAGCGGAAGTGAATTTCTATAATCTGACAATCAACGATGGAGTATCTACTGTAACTCTTGCATCTAATACGGTAGTAAATAATGATTTTTCAGTCGTCAGTGGAGCGTTTGACCAGCCAGCCGGACGAACCCTAACGATTGGGGGAGATCTAACTATTTCTGCCGGTGCAACCTTTTCGTCGGCAGCCGCCATTGTTATGAATAAGGTATCCGGCACTTCTATAATTGAAACTAACGGCAGCTCCCTTCATCACCTCACCATCGACGGCGGAGCAACTTATCAATTAGCTGATGATCTTGACGTTAACGGCGCTTTGACGGTTGAAAGCGGTAACTTGGATATGGCCACCAATAATGTCGATGTCAATATAGCCGGTAATGTCACTATTGACAGTACTATTACAGCCGGAACCGGTCTTACTACCTTAGATGGCGATCTGACCTATGATGACAATACTGGCGTAGCTAACTTCGGAAGAGTACAAATTGGTACTAGCCCAGATACTACTACCTTAGCTAGTAATCTGTTGTGTTCTAGTCTCTATATAGCTTCAGGCGATGTCTTGATTACCAACGGTTACGATATTGCTGACTCCGGCGACCTCACTATCGATGGTACATTAACAGCCACTAGTGGCACCGGCGGTACCACACAGATCAATGTCGGTGGCAATTGGGTCAACAACGGTATTCTGACAGCCGGTAACTCGACCGTTATCCTCGACGGGGCTGGCAGCCAGTCCATTACTGCTGGCGGTAATACTAGTAGTAAGGCTTTCTATAATCTCACTCTGTCTAGTCCATCAAATACGTCCTTTATCGATGGTGCCAATATAAATGGTATTTTATCTAATACCGTTCCCGGTACATCCATTACCTTTGCTGAAGGTGCGACCTATAATGTCGGGGATATCGATCTACAAGGCGCTAGCAGTCAGCTGATTACTTTGGTTAGTGATAATCCCGGCAATCAGTGGTATCTCAATGTTACCGCAGCTAATCCATCGGCCAGCTATGTTGATGTCCAAGACTCAAATGCTAATGGCGGTAATGCGATTCTAGCTCAAAACGGTTCGGTTGATAGCGGCAATAATAATAACTGGATGTTCTATGCCGATTACACATGGACCGGCTCTGGCGATGGAACCAGCTGGGATGATCCAAGTAACTGGACTGGTGGTAATGGTTATCCGCGATATGCCACCCATACTGCCTCATTGGATAGCGCTACATATGACATCATTACACCCAATACGCTTCTAACAGTTGGGGAGATTACTTTTGGTAGTAATTATGGCGGTACTTTTACACTGGGCGCTAACTTAACAGTTAGTAATAGTTATGGCTTATCGGGAAACTTCACTACTACCAACTGTCAGACCGAAATCATTGAATCGCCATATACTATTACTACCAGTGGTACCAGAACTGACGCTTATTGTCTGATTACTTACACTTGGACAGGAGCAGGGGATGGCACCAGTTGGACCGATCCGGCCAACTGGGGCGGTGGCGCATTGGGTGACTATCCACGTACCGGTTATGATATTGCCGTTATCAGCTCTGGCACATACTTTATTCAAACACCAAGTAGCGCACCACTTGAAATCGGGGAGTTATTACTTGGTCCAGATTTCTCTGGCGCTTTGACTCTCTATAATCACTTCTCAACCACTAGGGCCCATAATGCAACCGGAAATATTACTGTTTCGAGTTGTAATTCATACATTCTGACTAATAGCTTCAACTTAACGGCAGCCGGCACGCTAAGTCAGCCCAGCTGTAAATTGGCTACTACCGGATCGACAGTGATCGATACCGGTACTGTTCTGCCTGAAACCGGATCACAATTTATTGAGGCATTGAAGACAATGACTATACCGACTGCTGCCATACTACTAACCGGGTTTATTATCTTTATCGTGTCATACGTTAGGATTGAGAGGGCAAAGAGATAGTGAGATAAGTATTAATACGGTACTATATAAACATGAATACCCTTATTACCAGTATAATAATTATTATTGGTTTGATAGTGATTGTGAGTTTGTTGTTAATCATCAACCTCCTAAATAAACTCAAATCGCTGAATAGCCCCAATGAAAGTATAGGCGTTTTGAATCAAAATCTAATCGCCTTAGAACAACGATTACACTCCAGCAATCAAAATATTAGCCAGCGCCTCGATAGTGCAACTCATGTGATCAACTCTATTACTCGTGAACTAGGTCAAATTCAACAGCTCGGTACTCAACTTAAGGACTTTCAAAACCTGCTTCGTTCACCAAAATTAAGGGGCAATTTAGGTGAGCAAGGCCTTAAAGACCTCCTATCCCAAGTCTTACCGACTGATTTATTTAAATTCCAATACCGGTTTAATTCTGGTGTAACGGTTGATGCAATTATCCGTATTGATAGCGGTATTATCCCGATCGATGCCAAATTTCCTCTCGAAAATTTTAATAAATATTTATCCTCCGACACACCGGAAAATAAACTTGCTTACCTGAAAGCCTTTCGTCAAGATACTAAGAAGCATATTGATGACATAGCGCAGAAATATATTAAAACAGATGAAGGCACTATTGATTTTGCATTTATGTATTTGCCGTCGGAAAGTATTTTCTTTGAAATGATAAACAATCCCAATTTGCATGATCTATATCAGCACGCAACAAATAAGAAGATAATAATTGCTTCACCCAGTACTTTCCTGTATTATTTACGCACAATAATGCTTGGGCTTGAAGGCAGGCGAATCAACGAAATGTCACAACAGATATTAACCGTTCTCCAAGCATTAAGAATTCAAAATAATAAATTCGGCGATAATTTATCGACACTAAACAGACATATTACCCACGCTAAAAGTTCCATGGACAGTGTTCAAAATGAATACAACCAGCTAGCCAACAAACTAAATCAAGTATCTGTAATTAAAGAAGCTTACGATGAAAGCAAACAATACATTGACTCAAACAATTGACGTTTTATATGAAGATGATGACTGTGCGGTAATCAATAAACCAGCTGGTTTATTGGTTCATCCCTTACCAGGCCATAATATTAACAATACTTTAGTTGAATGGTGGCTTCACTATCCGGGAGTTGATTCTAATAACTGGCCGGAACCATTAAGGGCCGGGGTAGTCCATCGGCTCGATAAGGATACATCTGGAGCAATACTACTCGCTAAACATAAAGAGGCATTATTATTTTTGCAATCGCAATTTTACGAACGAGTCGTAGAAAAACATTATCAATCTTTATGCTGGGATAAGCCTGCCAATACCAAAGGCAAAGTAACTAGCTTGATTAGCCGAAATCGTAATAATCGCACCAAACGGGTTACTAGTTTGATAAATTTTACCGATAGCGAAGCCAAGGAAGCATCATCACTATATGATGTACTAAAAATATACACATATAAATCCAATACAACATCACTTATTCATTGGCAAATACTAACCGGCCGAACTCATCAAATTAGACTGCATGCTAAAATGCTCAATTGTCCGATTTTAGGTGACCCTGATTACAGTATCAAGCCATCAAGAATTTTAACGCAAGCCCTAAAAATTGAGAGGCAATTGCTGCACTGTGAATACTTGGTCTTTAATCGACCGGGTGATCATAAAAGAATTACAGCCCAAGCACCGATGGCTGACGATATTTTATCAACCATATCAAAACTTAGTCCAAATGAATAATATTATTGTAATATCTGGTCCCTCAGGCTCAGGTAAGGGCACGGTTGCCCACCAACTAATCAAGCGCCTCGCATCTCGTTTAATCTGGTCAAAAACCGCTACCACTCGGCCAATTCGTAATGACGATATTGATTTAAGTCGACGGATTTTTTTAAACGAAACAGATTTCTTTAAGGCAGTAAGGTCGGGCGATATCATTGAACACATTAAGTACAATGACCATTATTACGGCACTCTTCGAAGTGAACTTGAAAAAATATTATCAACTAACGCAAACGCATTACTCGAAATCGATATTGATGGTGCTTTAAAAATTAAAGATCTATATGGCGAAAAAGCTAAGTTAATATTTCTTAAAGTTCCAATCAGTCAATTACGCTCCCGACTTGAAGCTAGGGGAATGGCTGAAAAGGATATAAAAACGAGACTATTGATTGCCGAGGAAGAATTCACTAAGTCCGATAAATGTGATTTGATTGTTGACAATATTGATAATCAGTTAGAAGATACGGTTGAACAAATAACTAATTACTTGAAGAAATTATGAAGAAATTTATTATCGTTTTAATTGCTGCCAGTTTTATTTTTGGCAGTATTGTTACATTTTCATCATTAATTACTGGCTCGGATTCAAATGCCAACAGCGTCGACACCAATAGTTCAAACAATGGAGAGGGTATGGGTCTTGAAGGAGGCCAGGATACTACGAAGATTTACGGCACCAGTCGCCACATCTACGGACAAGCCGATGCACTAGTTACAATTACCATTTTTACCGACTTCGATTGTAGCTATTGTGCGACATTAGCTCCGAATCTTAAAGCTATAGTCGATACTTATCCAAGTCAGTTTAAGTTGATTTTTAGACAATATCCATCGCCATCCAATGACTTATCTATCTTGATAGCTAACGCAACCGAATATGCTGCTCAAAATACAAATAATGATACTTTTTGGAAACTACACGATCGGATATTTGATAATCAGGATGTCTTAAGCAGAGAAAAAATCGTTGAACTCGCAACTGGTCTCGGAATAGATAAAGAAGGATTGAATCATGCCATCGATAATCGTATCAATCAGTCATTAATCGACCAGGATATCGCCGATGGTAACGCACTAGGAATCAATGGCAGTCCTACTGTATTTATAGATGATCAAAGAGCAAAATTCGACACCATTGAAGATTTATTAACTCTTATCAGCCTAAAGATGTATAACGGAGCTGAGTAGATCTACGAGGGTTCTGTTTTTTTGGTAAACTAATAGTATTAAGGAGTATAATGATTTGGTTCGGATCTGATCATGCGGGTTTTGAGTTGAAGGAAGCAATTAAACAATTTCTATTAAACCGGAATGTATTAGTTGCTGATCTTGGCACCGAATCAGTTGAAAGTGTTGATTACCCTTCCTTTGCTGAAAAAGTATCAAAGCGAATTATCGACAGCCCTCATGATAAGGGTATATTATTTTGTTCATCAGGCCAGGGTATGGCTATGGCGGCCAATCGTCACAAGGGGATCAGATGTGCCATCGGTTGGAATGAAAAAGTCGCCAAAGAAAGTCGTGTCGATAATGATAGTAATATTTTATCATTACCCGCAAATTATATAACAGTTAAAGAAGCTGAAGAAATCGTCTGGCTATGGCTCGAAACCGAATTTTCACATGCCGAACGCCATCTTAGAAGAATTCATAATCTTGATCATTAGAAATATGCAAATTATCCCAACCATCTTATGTGACGATACTACCGAGTTCAAAAAACAATGGCGAAATATTTTGCATCTTAAAACACCAATCCAGATCGATATTACCGATAACACATTAACTCCCTCACAAACTTTATTACCCAGCCAGCTGGGCAAATTAAGTGGTACGGATATTATATTTCATCTGATGTCTGACGCACCGGATCAGTATTTAAATACGCTTGCCGAATACCGTCCTAAAAAAATAATCCTCCACGTTAATACCAATACTAACTGGTCATTGTGGCAAGACCATTTTACGAAAGCACAGCTTGGAATTGCACTTAATCCGGAAAATCATGTTGATGAATTGGAGCAATATATTGCTAATTTTTCTGAAGTGTTAATAATGACCGTCCACCCAGGTTCTATTGGTCAACCCTTACTGACTGAGAATCTTGAGAAAATTTCTGCAGTCAAGAAGTTATATCCGGATATAACCGTATCGGTTGATGGAGGAATTAAGCCGGGTAATATCAAATCAGTTGCAATTTCAGGTGCGGATATCGCCTATATCGGAAGCGCAATTACTCGAGCTGTTAATCCAAGTCAAGCATATCGGGAGTTACTCAAGGAGGGAAATGAGGTCGTATACCCTTAACAACTTGTATGAGCATGCCCGTAATATCCGGCACTATATTATTGCCATGACAACACGGGCTAACTCCGGCCATCCCGGCGGTAGCTTATCAAGTGCGGATATTATTACTTATGTATATTTTAACTTACTAAACATTCGTGCCTTAAGAGATCAGGATCCTAATCGTGATCGTTTCATTTTATCAGCGGGCCATCTTTGTCCGGCCGTATATGCCGCACTGGCTGAAGCTAATCTTATTAGTCAAGAACAAATTTTAACCCTCCGACAATTCGGTTCTCCGCTACAAGGTCACCCCGATCGATTAATGATGCCATATCTTGAAACTTCAAGCGGATCACTGGGCCAGGGTCTGTCGATTGCCCTTGGATTCGCCTTGTCATTGCCCAAAAAATCGAATGTATTTTGTTTGACTAGCGACGCCGAGCATCAAGAGGGTAGTACTTGGGAAGCAATTATGGCAGCCGCTCATTTCAAGACTAGTAATTTAATTAGTATTGTCGACCGTAATTATTTACAGATTGACGGTTCAACAGAGAATGTGATGGCACTAAATTCTTTAAAGGACAAATACCGTTCCTTTGGCTGGAATGTCATTGAAATTGATGGACACTGTTTTAATGCCATAGATGGCGCTTTTAATGAAGCTATCTCATATAAAAAAGGCCCAACGGCAATAATTGCCTTAACCCATCTAGGCCACGGTGTGAGTATCATCGAAAACGATTGTCGGTATCACGGCAAGGCGTTGACCCTGGATCAAGCTCATCAAGCTCATCAACAGATCGATCAATATTACCAAAGGATAAATAAGTAAATATATGTCTGAACCAGTTGCCATGCGCGATGTAATTAGTGAAACAATTATTGGATTAGCAAAAAACAATCCGGATATTGTTGTATTAACCGGTGACGTTAGTGAATCAACAAGAACTAGTGAGTTTGCAAAAATTTATCCCGATCGATTTTTTAACTGCGGTGTTGCCGAGCAAAATATTATTGGTATTGCTTCAGGAATGGCATTAGCCGGGAAGATTCCCTTTGTGGCAGCCTATGCTTCTTTTATTGTCGGGCGCACATTCGACCATGTCCGTATTTCGGTCGCTTATAATAAAGCCAATGTTAAAATCATTGCTACACATGCCGGATTAAGTGTGGGACCGGATGGCGCTACTCACCAAATGCTCGAAGATATCGCTATGATGCGTAGTCTACCAAATATAACCATCATTATTCCAGCTGATGCCAACGAGGCTAAAAAAGCAATTAAAGCCGCCGTTAGTATTAATGGTCCGGTTTATATCCGAATGTCTCGTGAAGTATTTCCAACTGTTATCGCCCCACAAAGCCCTTTCGAAATCGGAAAATGCCAAAAAATACATAATGGTCACGATGTCGCTATTATCGCCTGCGGACCGATGTTAGCTGAAGCGTTATCGGCTACTGAAATTTTAAAAGCCAAGGGTATAAGTTCCAAGGTAATTAATAACGCTACAATAAAACCACTTGACACTAAAGGCTTGTTACGGGAACTTAAAAATACCAAAGTAATTTTATCCGTTGAAGAAGCACAGAAAAATGGTGGACTTGGAGGGGCTATTGCAGAGTTAATTGCTGAATTTCAACCGAAACCGTTAAAGATTATCGGAGTAATGGATCGATTTGGACAATCCGGATCAACTAAAGAGTTATTTAATGCTTATAAATTAACCGCCCGGCATATCGCTCAAGCGGCCGAATCATTACTAAAAGGAGTTTAATGGCCTTAGATATTATTACCATAGGCGATGTCGCCGTCGATACGTATTGTCTAGTTGATCACGATGAAGCGCAAGTTTTATGTGATCTCGATCGAACCAATTGTCGTATATGTTTCGACTTTGCAGATAAAATTCCGGTAAAAGAAGTCTTTGAATCTGTCGGCGGCAACGCAGCAAATACTGCGGTCGGGTTCAATCGACTTGGTTTTAAAACCAGTATTTGGGCGGTCATTGGGCAAGATGAAGCCGGCAGCAAGGCCTTGCTTTCCATGGAAAAAGAGGGGATTGATCTAAGTAATATTGTGCGTAACGGGAAAACCAACCAAACCATTGCTATGGTTTACAGGGGAGAGCGTACCCTGTTTGTGCACCATGAACAACGCGATTATAGATTCAAATCACCGGAGCCGGCAAAATGGATTTATTTAACCAGTCTCGCCTCCGGGGGTGAAGTAATCGTTGATGACGTTGTTACATATGCTCATAATAATAATTCAAAAATTGTTTTTAATCCTGGCACATTCCAGCTTAGGCTTGGCCCCAATGCGTACCGTCCAATTTTAAAGAACGCAGAAATAATTATTATGAACAAAGATGAGGCGATGCAATACTTGGGTATTAAAAAACCCGACACTGAAATACTACTGTCAAATCTACTAAAACTGGGACCAACAATTGCCGTTATTACCGATGGCAAGAATGGCGCTTACGCTGCAACCGAGCATACTGGATTTTTCTGCAGTATCGTTGAAAATAAACCGGTTGAAACTACAGGGGCAGGGGATAGCTTTGCTTCGGGTTTTGTAGGCGCTGTAATGTCCGGTTGTGATATTACTGAGGCCTTAAAGTGGGGAGCAGCTAATGCATCAAGCGTTGTAGCTCAGATTGGTCCGCAACTTGGGTTACTTAATATTGCCCAAATTAAAAATTCGATTAGCTCTATTAAAAATTCTCAAACAAAAGAATTTACTTTATAAAGGAGCATGATGAAACAAAAAATCGCCATTTGCCGACCAATTCCGAGTACGGGCATTAAAATACTTGAACGTCACCCTAGTTACGAGATCGTAAAAAATTCTAGTAATAAAGTGTTATCTCGAGCTAAACTAAAGGAATTAGTTAAGGGATCCGCGGCCATTATTTCACTTTTAACTGATCGCATCGACGATGAAATTATCCAAGTCGCTGGGCCAAACTTAAAAATCATCGCTAATTATACCGTTGGCTATGACAATGTCGATCTGGATGCGGCCACCAAGCATAAAATCATGGTTACTAACACCGCCAATTCATCTAATCGAGCCGTAGCCGAACATGCCATCGCTTTAATGCTAGCTGCGTCTCGCCGACTGGTCGAAGCTGATGAATATATGCGTAGGGGTAAGTACCGGCAATGGGATCCTGAATTATTTATTTCACCGGGATTATTCGGTCAAACACTTGGTATTATTGGCACTGGTCGCATCGGTTCTGAAGTGGCCCATAGTTGTTACCATGGTTTAGGCATGAAGATTCAATATTTTGATTTACAAAAAAATGAGGACCTGGAACGAACCACCCATGCATACCACGTCTCACTAGATCATTTACTAAAAACTTCTGATTTTGTTTCTCTCCACGTACCATTGCTACCATCAACCCATCATATGATCAACGCTGCAAAACTAAAGATTATGAAACCAACCGCTGTGTTAATCAATACCGCTCGTGGCCAGGTTGTTGACGAAAAGGCTTTAATCAATGCTTTGAAAAAAAACACCATTATGGCAGCCGGATTGGATGTTTTTGAAGATGAGACGCGAGTTAATAAGAGCCTAATTAAACTACCAAATGTAATTATGACGCCGCATATCGCTTCTGCAACGAGAGATACTCGCGATTTAATGAGTACCATGGCCGCCGAAAACGTCGTAGCTGCTCTTGCGGGAAATCGTCCATCGTGTTTAGTTAATGTAGAAGTACTTGCACAATAATATTAGGAGGAATCTATGATTAAAATTGCTATCAACGGGTTCGGTCGCATCGGTCGTACCGTTCTCAAGGCGATAATGGAGGGTGAAGGCATGCAGGTCGTGGCCGTCAATGACCTGGCTGACGCCAAAACTTTAGCTCATTTATTTAAGTACGATACTGTTTATGGCATTTATCCAAAGGCCGTATCGGCTACAAGTGATACGATTAAAGTCGGGGATCAGGAAATAAAAGTATTATCCGAGAAAGATCCAGCCCGACTGCCCTGGAAGGATATGGGGGTTGATGTCGTTATTGAATCTACTGGACGTTTTACCGATAAGGAATCAGCCTCTTTACATCTGACGGCTGGAGCTAAAAAAGTCATTATTTCAGCCCCCGGCAAAGGTGGTGTACCCATTTATGTGATGAGCGTGAATGATCAAGACTACAAGGGAGAGGATGTAATTTCTAATGCCTCCTGTACAACTAATTGTATTGCCCCGATTACAGCCGTAATTCATAAAGAATTTAAAATTGAAAAATCATTAATGAGTACGGTCCATGCTTATACTGCTGATCAGGTATTACAGGATGGTCCACACAAAGATCTACGCCGAGCTCGTGCCGCGGCTTTTAATATCGTACCGACCACAACGGGTGCTGCGATCGCCGTAACCGAAGTAATTCCCGATTTAAAGAATAGCTTTGACGGCATATCATATCGAGTACCAGTACCGGTTGGTTCATTATCCGATCTAGTTTATGTCGTAGCCAAAAAGACGTCGATCGAAGCCGTTAATGAGGCACTAACCGAAGCCAGTAAAAAGGCACCCCTCAAAGGAATTATGTCGGTTTCCGATGAACCATTGGTTTCGAGTGATATCATTGGTAACCAATATTCATCGATTGTTGACTTGCAGAGTACTAATGTTATCGGTGGCGATTTAGTTAAAGTTGTAGCGTGGTACGACAACGAGTGGGGTTATTCGCACCGCATGGCCGATATGGTGAAATTAGTCACTAAATAATTAATAAAAAAGCCCGGCGCGATGATGACATGTGCGCCGGGGGGGGTGGGGACGTGCTCCCGACTGGCGAGAAACAGATGATCGTGCGGAACGGGGGATGATAGTCACGATGATGCCAACATTATATTAAATAAATTATTAAAAGTCAAGTATGCCCAAACATATGTATGATGTTATTATCATCGGTGCCGGACCAGCTGGTTTAACGGCCGCTCTTTACACCGGACGTAATTCACTAAAGACTCTTATTCTTTCAAAAGATCTTGGTGGCCAGACGGCGATTTCGGGCGAAATCGGAAATTTCCCTGGTGTGCCATCGACCGAAGGCATCAATCTGATAGCCACGATGCAATCCCAGGTTAATGCTCTCAAAACTGTTGAGATGAAGATCGGGGAGGATTGTATGGTTAACAAGCTGAACAGGAAAGATGATATTTTTACCGTTCATGATTCAGCCGGCACTCAATACCAATCGAGAACGGTGATCGTTACCAGCGGCAAAACCCATCGCAAGCTTGGCGTGCCCGGTGAAGCCGAATTCGAAGGCAGGGGAGTAAATTATTGCGCAACCTGCGATGGGCCTTTATACCGCAATAAAGACGTTGCCATAATAGGCGGTGGATATTCAGCCACCGAAGCTGCATATATGCTAGATAAATACGCATCAAATATTTACATTTTGACCATCAATCCCCAGATGAAAGGGGAAAGAGTGACACTTGATAAGATATCTCAGTCGGACAAAATTGAGATTATTGCTGACGCTGTAACCACTGAAATTTTGCACGATGATATCCGTGTCACCGGAGTTAGGTATAAAAATGATAAAACCGGAAAAACTCATGACTTACCAGTTCAGGGTGTTTTTGTTGAAATCGGTTCAGTTCCCAACACAAAACAATTCGGTGATTTAGTTAAACTAAATAAATACACCGAAATTGAAATTGATAATAAAAATATGACTTCGGTCCCGGGATTGTTTGCAGCCGGCGATGTTACTAGTGTCTGGGGCAAGCAAACAGTAATCGCCGCCGGTGAAGGCGCCAAAGCCGCCATGGCAGTAGGGGAATATCTAAGTAAAAGATAGTAATATGCAACTAATTCTTGCAATTATTCTAATCATATTATCAATCTGTAGTACCATATTGACAATTATTTATGTATGTATAGGTACTCATATTCACACTGATACACTCGCAACATTATCTATTGGTCTTTTAGCTGGTTCTATAGCTTTTTATTGGAGCAATATACAACATCTACTCAATATTACCAAGGCAAAGGGTAGCCTGAGGATAACAATAAGACCAGATAGTGTCGTGGAGTGTATAAATGAAAGTCAGTTATCTATCCATATTTCCTCCGTAAAATCTAAACATAAAATAATTAGATTCGATAGATGGAAGAAAAAACATAAAAGGATGTCTCATTTGGATGTTTTAAAGAAACTGAATAAGTTATCTCTCGATGAACACCCTTGGCGCTCTAAACTCGCCTCCGAGTCAACTCTCGCACCTAACGACAAGATATTGTTAGCACTTGAGAATATGTCCATTGGGGCTATCGAAAAGGAATGGATAATTATTTTATTCATCGAAGTCGCTTATAGTATCGCCGAACAGAATAATATGATAATCACTAAACGAATTGGATGCTATTGGCATACATCGCCCGATCAATATCTAGACTATATGTTAAAAACAGACTATTGCACCAATATGCAGGCTGCAATATCCCAACTCGAAAAGGACATGGGGATTCCTTATATTAAAAATCCCGACATTTTTAAAAGTATGTTTCTAGATTTAGTACCAAACGGCTCTCTGCGCGATGAAAAATTATCTGAATTATATGATAAGTACTCCGAGAGGTGTGACTTCCAAGTCGATCAGCTCCCGCATAATAATTGGTATATTTTTCGAATTGACTATCCTTAATCGATTAAATTTATTTATCAATAAACGCCCGAGTTCGGGCGTTTTTTTGTTTACTAGTTAGAGCTTGTTAACTCGGTTATATTTAAAATCTTCGGTTTCTTTGACCACCTTACGCATTACCTCAAGCGCTTTAAGTGGATGATCGCCGACAGTGGTTTCGTTGCTCATCATAACTGCATCCGTTCCGTCCATAATCGCATTGGCGATATCAGTGACTTCGGCACGAGTGGGAACGGGGTTTTTAGTCATCGACGCAAGCATTTGTGTGGCAGTAACCACCGGTTTATCTAGATAGTTGCAGACACGAATCACTATTTTTTGAATAATCGGCAAACGCTCAATAGGGATTTCAACTCCTAAATCACCACGAGCTACCATGATACCATCGGAAGCGTCCACGATTTCGTGAATGTTTGTAAATGCCAAGGCACGTTCAATTTTACACATTACTTTAGCCTTACTTTTACCCATCAGTTTTCGTAAAACTTCGACATCTTTGGCACTTTGAACAAATGATATCGCCACCCAATCTGGTTCAAATTCTAGAATAAACTTTAAATCTTTTTTATCCTTAGCCGTTAATGATGATGTGGTTGTTCGGGTAAGCGGTAAATTGACTCCTTTGCGTGGATAAAGCTCGCCGCCATTGACTACTTCGCAATGGATTTTGTGATTGGTTACCTTTTTAACCCTTAATTCCATCAATCCGTCGTCAAGCAGGACTACGTCACCGACTGACACATCACTGTGGACATATGGATCCTCGACGACGATTTCACTTGGTTTAATATCTTTGCACGATGAGGCTGATAGCACGACTTTCTGGCCATTGGTTAATACTCGTGGTGCATCAGCGAATTCGCGAACGCGAATTTTCGGTCCTTGAAGATCACAAAGAATATCGACTCGTTTTTTCAATTTTTTAGCAATTTTACGGATTTTTTTAATTCGCTCACCATGAACTTCGAGACTATCGTGGGAAAAATTCAATCGAGCAATATTCATCCCGCCTTCAATTAGTTGAGTAATCATGGCTTCCGACTCGGTGGCCGGACCAATACTGCAAATAATTTTGGTACGCATAAGTTATCTTTTATTAGTTATTAACGACTTATTACTCTACATTATTCAAACCTAAAAGTCAATTATCGGTTATTAAAAAAAGCAGGCGATCCCGAAACATGAATGGGATGCCTGCAAGCTGGTATGGTGCGTGCCCTCTCGTCGGACACTAGATATTTATTATAACTTTCTGCCCTTTTGTGTGTTGCTTCCATTATCTTAATCTAGACAGTCAGTTTTTTCATATTCTAAGCATATTTTCGAGAGGACGGGGGACTCTTACAGCTAGCGGGACAATCGAATCGTCCGAGTCTGACCATCGTCGACGACTTGGCAGTGACGGAACTCCGTACCGTCGGTAACGATGACAATGGCGGTCTCGGCGATCCAGGTTTCCGCTTGCTTGGCGCCAGTTGTTGACACCGCAGTCGACTTGGCAGGGAAGGCGTAGCCGATGAGGCGAGATCCAGATACGACATAGTACAGGTAGCAGCTGGTGGTATCACCAGGAACGGGCTGATTCCCGTCCCAGCCCTCGATCATGTCCCTGATGTGAGCAGAGCATGCCTTCTCGCGATAGTCGTCGGCTAACGGCAGAAAGACGCGGGCATAGGTACCTTCGTCAATCATGATTGACGAGATGACCTGGGCCTCGCCATCGGCTTTCTCCCAGGTAATGTCGACGGGCACAGCGCTCCCAGGAAGAAGAACCGACTTGCCGAACACTACGGGATAGGCATGAGCAGTTGTGCTACCTATCGCCTGGTACAACTCGCACTCCTCGTACTGCCCTGGTACCGGCCAGTCACTTCTGGTTGCCGATACCTCAGGGTCAGGGGAAAGATGGCCGGGATTTGACGGGAAAACCGTCAGGGAGCCCTTACCGGTCTTGATGAAGCCGACTACTGGTGACCTGTTTGGGTCACCATTCCTTCTCTCATTCGTTTGCCAAAGAACATACTGACGCATAGCTAATCACCTCACAGGTGACAGTATCGACGACTAAGCCGTCGAGCACCGGAGTGCATGTATACAATATCATATATATCATAAAGCGTCAATTTATCATCTTATTGACGATTTTATCGTAACCTCAATATATTTAAAATTGTTTTTTTACCAGTCTTGCATCCCAATAATTATCAGCTATAGTAAGAATTGATTTGTGACATATTGTCGGAGATTATTTTATATTGATAATTAAAGGAATGATATGAGAAAGAATTGGTGGCAGCTAGCGTTTATCATTGTTATCGTTGGTTTATCAATAGCGATCGTCTATCCCAAAGGATTAAATATTGGCGGTCGAGATAATTTTCAACTTGGTCTCGATTTAAAAGGTGGTGTGCAGCTTACATATTCCCTTGATACATCCAATATTGGTGATCGCACTTTGGCCGAAGTCGAAAGCGGTGTCACTGAAGTTATTAATCGTCGCATTAACTCACTGGGCGTTACCGAACCCACTATCCACACTACCGATATTAACGGCCAGTCATCGATTATTATTGAATTGCCAGGAGTGAGCGAGGTTGAGAGTGCCAAGGAGATGATTGGTCAGACCGCCCAGCTGATATTCAAGGAATTAAATGAAAATCAGGAGTTTATCGACACCGATTTAACTGGAGCCGACTTGAAAAAGGCAACTGCCACACTTGACACCAGTGGATCTGGAAGTAGCGGTTTTAACTCATCACCAATTGTCCAATTGGACTTTACTAGTGAGGGAGGGGATAAATTCGAAGCCATTACTTCACGTAATCTGCAAAAACAGGTTGCAATTTACCTTGACGATCAGGTTATTAACGCACCAACCGTCGAGAGTGTAATTAGTGACGGCAGTGCAGTTATCACCAATATGGAAAGCTTAGAATCCGCCAAAGAACTCGCCAAACTCCTTAATGCCGGATCATTGCCAGTCCCGATTAAGTTAATAGGGGAGAATAGGATTGGGGCAACACTTGGTCAGAATTCGGTACAAACTAGTGTAATTGCCGGAATACTAGGAATTTTGTTGGTAATAATTTTTATGTTGACATATTATCGTCGAGCCGGACTATTTGCATCTGTTGCATTGTTGTTTTATATGACAATTACCTTAGCGTTATTTAAATTAATTCCGGTCACCGTTACTTTAGCGGGCATTGCCGGATTTATTTTCTCAGTAGGTATCGCGGTCGACGCCAATGTATTGGTATATGAGAGAATGAAGGAAGAATTAAGACGCGGTAAAGATATTAATACTGCCATAGAGGATAGTTTTAAGCGGAGCTGGTCTAGTATTTGGCCAAGTAATATGGCCAGTTTAATAACTGCTCTAATCTTATATTTTGGAACTACTGGAATGATTCGAGGCTTCGCGGTTACATTAGCCCTCGGTATATTTGTCAGTTTATTCACAGCAATATTCGTAACTCGTACACTGTTACGGATATGGGGTAATCGAATTAAGAAGGTGACTATATGAACATAGTTGGTAAAATTAAACTTTGGTATACCATTTCGACCTTATTGATCGTCGCCAGTATTGTGAGCCTGATAGTATTTGGATTACACCTGGGAGCTGATTTTCAAGGTGGAACATTACTAGAAATTGGCTTTAATAAGGCGGTAAATGCTAGAAATGTTGAAGAAACCTTGTCCGATCTTAATCTTCCTTCTTTACAGGTATCTGAAACTGATAACAACGGTGTAATTATCAAGACAGCACCAATTGATGGGGGAGTGGTAACACAAATTAAAGATTTACTTAAAGAAAAAATCGGTAATAACGTTGACGGATCTGTTGAAGAGCGTCAAGTCCAAACGATCGGTGCCACGGTTGGTAAAGACCTAACTAAAAAGGCCGTAATCGCAACCATAGTTGCGATTATTGCAATTTCAATCTACATCGCCTGGTCTTTTCGAAAGGTCCAAAAACCATTCTCTTCCTTTTCCATGTCTGTTGCCACCGTTATTGCACTAGCACATGATGTAATTATTACCCTCGGATTTGTTAGTGTTATTAATCATTTTTACGGCTATGAAGCGAATAGTTATTTACTAGTCGCCCTTTTAACAATCCTGGGATTTTCTGTTCACGATTCGATCGTCGTACTTGACCGAGTTCGCGAAAACTTATTGCACACTAGCTCAAAAATGAGCGTAAAAGATATTGTTAATGAAAGTATCCAACAAACGATCGCTCGTTCGTTAAACACTTCATTAACCGCAATTTTAGTCTTATTGGCATTATCTACTATCGGTAGTGGCTCAATTCGTCCGTTTGCATTAACATTATTAGCTGGCATTGCCTTTGGTACTTATAGTTCAATATTTATTGCCTCGATGATATTAGTAACTTGGGATGGGATGAAAAACCGCACCAAAAATAAGATTGAAGCCGTAAAGCAATAACGTACTCACTTATTTAGAAGGCCTTCTGCTTCGCCAACCAGAGCAGGGGAGGCATCTTAGGATACCTTTACGTTAATTAGTATTTCATCCATACCATATTGGAATTATTTAATTTTTATTTAACACCAGTAGCATGTGGATATTTATTAGTATTTACCAATTACTTAATAATTATGTATTTATGGTATTTTGCACTCAATAACTGATCAAAATAATATCATTTCACTCTTCATTTTTTAACAATATATTACTTTATTTAATTTAAATATTTTATTTAAAATAGTAATAAATATTTTTCAGTACAATTATTTCTTCAACTGATTGTGTCGTATAAGTGTCATTATCCGCCTCGCGGAAGAGCAGAGAGCGGAGGACCTTTAATATTAAATAATTTATGTAATTTTAAATACAATCCATCTAAATATTTACTACAAACTAAATCGTGTTTAAGACCATCGCTTCGCTATATTCTATTTATTTACTATTCTCTATATTTATTAATTTAATTTCATATTTTATCAGTTGTCACGATCAATCATTTTTTTATGCTCCCCTACTTTATATCATTATTTGATCACTATCGATCTATTTACTGTCATTATGATAATTTTTACTATTAAAAGACGATTATTACAGGTTTAATCGCCCAAAATCGCGCTCTAACGCATTATTTATTATACGAACGATAACTTACACCTCTGTGATCGTTTTTTTATAGAACCACCGAGCATTATTGGCATCTATCGCTTTTTTATATGCACCGCTAGAATGCTCTACGATATTTTCACGTTTGGATAGTTTTTTTGTAGTTGATTTTAAGTATTCCTGCAAACTATCACTATTTTCACCATAGTCGCTTTGGGTTAATATTTCTTTCTCCGCTTCTTCCTTGGTCTTAGAATACTTGTGACGTGATCGTTCGAATATCAATTCAGTCAACCCAGCTGGATTATCAGCGGGAACCAATGTCTTAGCAGAAAAAGGGATCGATGTAATACCGTCAATCGCCATTTTAGTGTAAATATGATAGTTATCTAAATTAACCAAGTCATTAGCGGTAAATACTGGCTCAAATTCTTGCGCCAAGTTCGATGCATCGCTTGCACCGACCCGAAATGATACAAGAGTACCAATATTGCCAAAGACGGCGTTGGCAACAGTTTCTGGCATTTGAGCAATGTATTGATTGGTCATAATCAAATTCAATTTATACTTACGTGCTTCAGATAAAATTACAGCAAACGAATCGGTAGCAAAATTTTGAAACTCATCAACGTATAAATAAAAGGGGATTCGTTCTTCTTTGGGCATATTAGCTCTACCCATCGCCGCTAATTGCATTTTAGTTATCATCATCGAACCCAATAACGCCGAATTGTCCTCCCCTATTCTTCCAATTGACAAATCTAAAAGAAGAATTTTACGGTTATTCATAATCGATTCGATGTTGATCGTACTCTTGGACTGACCAACTATATTTCTAATAGTTGTTGAAGATAAAAATTGTCCGACTTTATTCTGAATTGGGGCAATCGCTTCCGTTCTAAACTTTTCATCATATTTTTCGAATTCATTAATAAAGAAATCTCTAATTACCGGATCTTTAATCTGCTCGACCACTTTTACACGATAACGTTGATCGGTTAATATCCTAATAATACCAAGCATCGTCGCACCTGGATAATCTAATAGAGCCAAAACTGCATTACGCAATATATATTCAAGTCGCGGACCCCAACTTTCGCCGAATATTTTCTTAAATATTCCGACAACACCTGAAGCAATAATATTTTTTAAATCCGGATCAACACTTTCTAAAATATTAAATGCGATCGGATATTCCTTATCTGATGGATCGAAAATCACTACATCCTCTACCCTTTCCCGTGGAACAAAGGCTAATACCTTTTTAATCAGATCGCCGTGAGGATCAACAACCGCGACTCCCCTACCCTTGCGAATATCGTCAATAATCATATTTTCCAGTAATGTAGATTTACCAGTACCAGTTTTACCAATGGCGTACATATGCAAACTACGATCAAGTTGTTTAATACCAAAATGCTGTGACGATCCCCTATAATTTGTTGAACCAAATATTGTAACATCCGGATCCTGAGCATCAAGTGGTAAATTAGCCGGTGGCTCCCCTTTCTTCGAACCAGCCCATACAATTCTCGGTGTCTCAACTGAGATATTCGGTAAATGAAATAACGAAGCTAGTTCTTCAATATTTAAGACATAGCCCTTTTCGAAAAATCTTCGCTGAAATTGTTTTAGTATTTCTAGGTCGGTACGGTTAGTACCGGGAATAAAACTGTTTAAATTATTGGTATTGTATTGTTTAAAAGCGCCAACCAATGACTGCATTTTTCGCGATGCCGATGCTTCATCGCCAGAAGCGACGATAATTCTCACTAAAGATTCAAATCCTAATTTTGTGATCTTCTCCTCTACTCCCTTCAATGCCGCTTCAACTGGAGCCGGCAAATTTTCTCCACCTTCCTTTGCCGCTGGAGCTTCCGGCGCTTTGCCTAAAAATATTCCCTGCACCACGTCTTTAGCAATGCCCCCCACTAGCTTTCTTGCCTTAGCTCCAATCCCTTCATTTATATCTTTGCCGGTCTTTATTTTTGCCACATGCTCAATCCCCCTTTGCTGCCAGGTGTCTGATTCTGGTCTAATCAATATCTGAATTAGTATTTCTTCCTGGGATGAAGCCTCAGCTAATACACTGGTAATACTAGCTAATGGATCGACTGTAAAATTAACAAATGTTTTTATCGGATAAACATCCTCTTTCGATAGCTGCAGTTCATTGCCAAGCAAATATCTCTGATCGGTTAAAATATTTTCAGAATAATCGTCAATTACTTCCATTTCCACCGTTGGGTATTGGGCATATATCTGTCCCTCGACAAAATTTTTCAAATGTTCCGGAATGGCAAAATAAAACTGGATACACCCATTAATAGCCGCAACTTCAAATGAAATTATTTCCTGATGAACATTAGCTGCGTTATATATGCCATGTAGAGCCGCATATAAATATTCGGCTGCGATTGGTTCTTTCTCGTTGCTCTTAGGTACCAACGCTCTCAGCACAATATATTTACGCTGCAAATGCCAATCGATTCGCTCAATGTTGTTCTTGCGCACACTCCAGGCCATAGGTTATTCAATAATTTTATTTTCAATCGCAGCCCAATCCGCCTCACCATCGGCCGGTATAACCAATGTCAGTTTATCGCCTACGTTAGCTTTAAAATATGTTACTGAAGCTTTTAATACCCGATAACGTCGGTCGTCAATCTGTACGAAATAATTATCACCATTACCATCTAATTGACCAATAATATGTTGACGTTCAACCGGCCCAATCTGCTTATACACAAATCTTCCATCATCACCAACGGTAAGTTTAAGTTTATCTCCAACCACCAACAATGACTTTGATGCATAATTCGGTGAAACCGAATAGTCGTTTCCATCGGCATCAATCATTTTCTCTCCGTCAAATACTCCTTCAATTATCTTGCCATCTGGTGATTTATAAAAGTCTTCGGCTTCGCTTACAACTCGATCCTTAAAAAGAAGTTTCTTAACCGCCATTACATGCTTATCAATTTCTTCCAGGTGTTTATTTATGTCGGACAATAATTTTTCTTCTTTCATACCACACTTTCCCTGCTTTTATCTAATAATGGTTCTAAAATCTCGTTAGAACGAGTTCTTTCCGACACCTCTGCTTCTACAATACTTCTATCTCGCCCATACTTCAACCTGGACAGCTGCTTTATCGCCGCTGATAATTTTTCATTATCAGGAGTTTCGTCTTTAATTGTTTTCATACTAAACGGCTTCGTCGGAGCATTATTGACTAACAATTTAATATAAGCGTTATATGCTTCAATATTATTTAAATCAGTTTCGTTAAATACTGGAGCAAATTCATGAGCCATAAATTCTGCATCAGGTACACCGATACGAAATGAAGCAATCGTACCCACATTTCCTATAATTGCATCGCGAATTGGTTCCGGGATTTGAGCAATATATTGATTGGTAATATTTAGATTCAAACGATATTTTCTAGCCTCGGACAATATCGATCCAAATGTATCGGTTGCAAAATTCTGAAACTCATCAACGTACACATAAGTATCAATACGCTCACTTTCCGAGATATTTTGTCTCGATAAAGCCGATGTAAAGAGTCTGGCAATAAATATCATACCAAGTAAATTGCTGTTTATTTCCCCTATCGTTCCTTTACTGAGATTGATTAAAAGAATTTTTTTACTATCCATTGCTTCACGTAAATCAAATGAATTTTTAGCTTGACCCATAATATTACGCATTAAATCATTAGTCATGAAACGCCCGAACTTCGAGATGAAATAGTTAAACATTTCCGATTTATGGAATTCAGCTGTTTGAGCCATTTGTTTTTCCCAAAATGATTTCACTACCGGATCGGTCACTTCAGCGACTTTCTTTTGCCGGTAGCTGTCATCAACAAATAGTCGAGGTATTTCAATTAACGTACCGCCATCACGTGATTCCATCAGGGTTAACGCCGCATTACGCATCCAGTGCTCAAATTGGGGACCAATAAATCCTTGACCTGTCGGATCAAACAATTTATAAAATATTTGAATTGCTTCTTGTACCAAAAAGTCCTTTTGCTCAGGGGTTTTCCATTCAAAAAGGTTTAGCCCCAGTGGTCGGTCGCGGTCGGCAGGATCAAAAATTATCACATCCTCAGCTCGTTCTTTGGGAATTTTACCAATTATTGCATTTACCAATTCGCCATGAGGATCCATTACTACCACGCCATTACCAACTCTAATATCCTGTAAAATCATTGATTCAAATAATGTTGATTTACCAGTACCAGTCATGCCAATCGAATAGAGATGACGGCGGCGATCATCATTTTTAATCCTTACGGGCATTTCAACCCCGCGATAAATATTCCGTCCGAGTAGTAATCCTTCGGTCGGTAAACTCGCTGGAGCCGGAGCACGCTTCGCCATAAACCATCTAATGCCCGGTGTTTCAATTAAATAGTTAGGGAAATGAAATATCGTGGCCAGTTCTTCGGTATTTAAAAGCAATATATGACGCCGAGTAAAATGGCGCAAAATCACATAAGGCAAATATCGCTTAGTACTTTCTGGATAAGTTAATTTAAATCCATTGTGATCCGGTGAACCAAATTGAGCAAAAGCGGCAAATATATTCCTTACGTCTTCCTTTGCCTCGGCATGAGTGGGAGCCACTACTACTATGCGTATCTGACAATCAAACCCTGTTTTCTCACCCTTTTGTTGAATAAGCTTCATTCGAGCTTCACGCATCAGATCGGGTTTCATATCTTTGATATCGCGGTTTTTATTGTACAATAAGTCACTAATAGAGGCCTGAGCAAATCTTGTTACCGGGTGACGAGCCATTGATACATTTCGCCCCGATCGCAACTGTTCCATCGCTTGATTAACCGCAACACGCCAACCGCCATGATGCGGCCTAATCAGTATTTGAATATTAGCTTTAACTTGATCGCCAAGTTTAGAAAGACTGTTGGTTAAGTTATTCATCGGATCCGCACTTAGATCTCGATATGTCTTGAGAGGATAAACAAATAGTTTATTCAGATCCAACACACCGACGGCTGCCTCTTTCTCCTTATCAAATATTCGAAAATCATGACTGGGTTCAATTTGGGCGTTGGGATAATAACCGGCAATTTGTTTTTCGACTGATTCCTGAAACTGCTTTGGCGTACCGACAAAGAATATTATTTCCTTATCTCTAGTCACAACCTCAAAAGAAAATACCGGTTGGCCATACCACCAAGCCGATAAGCGACTATCAAAATAATGACCGAGAGTACTGAACATCTGATCGGCCACCTGCAAATAGTCGGCTAATTGCTTATTGGGTTCATCCTCTTTTTTTTGCGATTCTTTAGGCAATTTAACCTCAAGCATCACTAACTCGGCGACTCGTTGACTTAATAGTCGTCTTCGTCGAATCATATCAACCACAAACGCCAGTACAACAAAACATGCAACCAACACCAAAATTGCCACCAACCACCAATTAGGACTGGTTGTCCCCGCACCCGTAACTAAAAATTTATCTTGCATATTTTGCTTTTTATTTCGATTTTATTATACCACCTTCAGGCTTTTTTTATGAATTGATTGATTGCTGTAATGTCTCCATTAACCGGTAAATAAAGCTCAAATTATGCAGCGTCAATAATCGTATTCCTAATACTTCGTTTTCATTAAGTAAATGACGTAAATATGCCCGACTAAAACCATTGCTACAGGCTGGGCATGAACATTTTGTATCAATAGGCTTTAGATCGTCTTTGAATTTTTCTAACCTTATATCAATTCGTTTATATCCAAACATTTTACCATTTGGTAAAACCGCTTTTTTAAGACCAGTTGCTTGCTTAGTATCTGCGGTTACCCATAATTGACCATGTCGAGCCAATCTGGTCGGCAAAACACAATCAAACATATCTATACCTAGTCCTACAGCGGTTATTATATCTGACGGCTCCCCTACTCCCATTAAATATCTGGGTTTGTTTTCGGTTAATAATGGTACGGACCATTTTACTGCCTGCCATACTTTATTTCTTGACTCTCCAACCGACACACCCCCAATCGCATTTCCCGGTAAATCTTGGTCATTAATATATTTTGCTGACATCTCCCTAAGATGACGATTAGTTGCTCCTTGAACAATCCCGAACAGAGCTTGGTTTTCACGGTTCGTCCAAGCTCGAACGGATCGATCCAGCCAATTATGGGTTCGAATTACGGCTTGTTCGATATAATCAACCGACGCGTCACCTGGAGGACATTCATCAAAGGCCATAATAATATCTGCGCCCAATTTCTGCTGAATATCAATGCTTCTTTCTGCATCGAGCCACATTTTAATTCCATCAATATGTGAATAGAAAGTAACTCCGTCATCAGTAATTTGAGCCGGTTTGATATTATTCGTTTTACGTCCACTGTCATTATCGATATTCATTCTGCCGCCGAGTGAAAAAACTTGAAAACCCCCACTATCTGTTAATATTGGTCTATCCCACTTCATAAACTGATGTAAACCACCAGCTTTCTTAATTAAGTCCTCGCCTGGACGTAACATCAAATGATAAGTGTTACCCAGAACAACATCAGCTCCCAGTTGTTTCAATTCCCACGGCGCCACTGTTTTTACTGCCCCGACAGTTCCAACCGCCATAAAAACTGGGGTTTTTATGATCCCATGTAATGTAGTAAATTCACCGACTCTAGCCCGCCCCTTTTTAGCCCTGACTTTATAATCAAACATGGTTAATTAATAAACTAAATCAAAAGACCCCGACATCGGTCGGGGCCTTATTGATTTACTTCATTTCAACTTTAGCACCGGCTGTTTCAAGCTTCTTCTTAGCCTCTTCAGCCTGTTCCTTAGGAGCATCCTTTAAAATTTCTTTTGGCGGATTGTCAACTAAGTCCTTGGCTTCTTTAAGGCCTAAGTTCTGATTGATTTCGCGAACTGCTTTAATCACTGCAATTTTCTGAGCACCACTGTCAGTTAAGACAACGGTAAATTCTGTTTTATCGTCTTCAGCCGCGGCTGCAGCGCCACCGGCTGCAGCGCCACCGGCTGCCATCATCGGGGCAGCAGCTGATACGCCAAAGCGCTCTTCGAGCACCTTAACGAGATCGGCTAACTCAGCAACTGACAGATCTTCGATTTGTTTAACCAAATCAGCAAATTTGCCGGTTGGAGCAGCTTTTTCTTCTTTTGCGGGTGCTTCGACAGGCTCAGCATTGCTAGCTTCGACAGGCTCAGCGCTGGTGGCTTCAGCCTCTTCGGCTGGAGCAGTCGTTTCTTCTACCTTTTCTACGGTAGTAGTTTCTTCTTTCTTCTCTTCTTCTGACATATATTCTCCTATATAAATTGTTTTTATTGACTAATTTTTTGCTGATATTGACTTAACACACTGACTAACCCTCGCAAATTTCCAGCTAAGACATTAACCAATCCTGACAATGGAGCGTTAATACTGCCGACAACCTTGGCCAGTAATTCTTCTCTACCAGGTAATTGTGACAGCATCTTAATTGTTGATGCATCAACATATTTACCTTCGACTATCCCTCCAAAGATTTGCATTTTTTCATGCTCGTCAGCAAAATTCTGTACCGTCTTAGCTAACGTAACTTCATCGGTTTTAGATGCAACCATTATTATTGGTTGATCCATAATACTCTGATCAGCTTCAATCCCAGCGTTTTTTAAAGCAATATTAAGTAGAGTGTTTTTAACTACCGTTAATTGCAGCTGAGCGTCATAACCCTTATCACGCAATTCTGACGACTCTTTTACCGTCAGGCCTTTATAACCAGCCAGGACAACGCCCTGTCCGGCAATATCAGCCGTGATACGAGCCAGCATCGTTTCTTTTTGTGACCGTGTTTTTGCCATTGTGCTCCTTGGTCAATTAATAAAAATGGTGCCCGACGGTGGACACTCGACATTTTCAGCTAAATAGGACAAATAACTGATTATGCCTCGGTAGCAAATTAAGCCTCGCGGCAGCTACTGTCTCCGGCGAACTATACATATACTAGCCCGATCTCGTTAATAAGTCAATACATTTACTCTTATTTTTCATTCTTTTTCTTTTTTAGTAGCGCGTTAATTGCATCAACAACCTGACCTGGCATCGTTTCGGCTTTAGCAATATACATGTCGGCACCAGCCGATAAGCCCTTTTCCTTATTCTCCTCCGTCCCTAATGCCGAAAGAATAATAACAGGAATATCCGCACTTTCCTTTTGAGCTTTAAGCATTTCCAAAACTTGAAAGCCACTAATTTTTGGCATCATAATATCAAGCAATATAATATCAGGCTGAAAATCAGACACCCGTGCTAATCCTTTTTCACCATCCGGCGCCACCGCGACTGCAAATCCCTCAAGACTCATTCTCTCTGAATACATATCTGTCAGGGTCTGATCGTCGTCAATTATCAATACTTTTACGGGCATAAATCTCCTTTATTAAAATATTCCATTATTACATTACTACGTCAACCATATCGCTACTTTTCGCCAATGGCTTGGCGTCTTTAGCTACTCTCATACATTTATCCAATTTAACTATTAATGCCTTATTACTACTTGGCGGCAGTGATAGATAAAAAGTACTCCCCTTATCTCTTCCTAGACTCGTAACCCATATTCGGCCATGATTCATACCGGCTAAAGCTTGCGAAATATAAAGACCCAATCCTGTTCCTTGAATCGAATGATGCTCCCAATCAATTACACGGGAGAATTTCTTAAACAGCAACTTGATATCACCATCGGTCAAACCGATGCCATTATCCTTGACCGCAATAACCACCTGTTCATTGCCAGCCAGTATCTGGCACTCAGACTCTACAAGTCGATCTAACACTGCTCGGGTTGATTTTTGGATATTGCGTTGATTGGCGTTATAGGCTTTGATAATTTTTTTAGTTGGCCAAACGTCTATATATATCTCCACTTTACCACCCGGACGGTTATATTTAATCGCATTGCTGATTAAATTTATTAGTATTTCAGAAATATTATCTCTATCGGCATATATATTTGGGATTGTTATATTAGCCTGATCAATAATTTTAATCGTAACCGATTCCGATTTAGCCGATAGTTCATCTTTCAATTCCTTTATCAATGAACTGATCGCGAATTCACTTCGACTGACCTTTAATCGATGTTCCTCGATTCGTGAAACATTAAGTAGGTCCGTTACCAACCCCGCTACCCTTCGAGCCGAGCCATACATGCTTTTGAGATATTTCATCAGCTTTTTATCATTAACCGGGAACAGTTTTTCATCTACTAACATAGATAGATAACCTTCAATGGCAGATATCGGTGTTAGTAATTCATGAGATGTCATAGTTACAAATTCGGTTTTAGCTTCATCAAGCTTCACTAATTCATTTTTATCTCTGGCTAATTGCCGATTCAATAAATTTAATTCAGCGCTCCTAGCCGCATCAACGTACACCGATTTCACTACCAACCATGCAGTTATTAATACGGCAACAAATACAATTATATTACTAACTGAGGGGTCATAGACTAATTGAATCAGTAAGACGATAGATAATATAAAGGCCCAGATTTCAGAAAATATTACTATCATGTTCAACATATGAAATCGAGTGATGACGATAAAGATAGTACCGGTTAATACTAGTGCAATAATGCTTCGATATGGGGTAAACGTTGAAATACCTAATACAGGCAATAGATATTGGGCTGTGGTTGCTAAGCTTAGCGATATACCCATCATTAACCATATATATCCTAATTGGAACCTGACTAACCGGTTCATTCTTTTAGCAGCAAGAACAAGAATAATTAACGCAACAATCAAGTACAGTACTAATAAAACGTACTCATAGGCCAATAATATACCGGGGTTTGTGATTTCGATTACTCCATTACAAATTACTATCCCCGATATTGAGTATGGCGTGAAGACAATAATTGGCGCAAAAATAAAAGGCGGCATGAACAGAATTATTTTTTGCCACCAATTTCCCCAGCTTTTATAGATGAACTCTAGAGTAAATTTAATCATCAGTGGAAATAAGAAAATTATTATGGCATACAGGATGCGTAAAACATAAATATTTTCAAACACCAAAGCAATATAATTCAAGGTCGTCCACGCACTTAAATACAGTAAGGAAACAGCTAAAGTTCTACTGGCATCCTTATGTCTAGAGTTGAAAAATAAAATTATACTAATAAAAGTACTTAACGAAATACTGATCAATGTAATAATAATATATGCTAGTGAAAACTGATAATATCCCATATCAAGTCTGAATTATGTTAGACGAACGAGTAATTGGTTTAGCATTTTTAGCAACCTTTATCATATGATCAAGTTTAGTAATATTATTTCTCTGCTCTGCAGATGGTAACGATATATAAAAACTACTCCCTCTTCCATGTCCCTCGCTTTGTGCCCAAATTCGACCATGATTCATACCAGCTAATGCTTGAGAAATATATAATCCGAGCCCAGTTCCTTGAACGTTCTGTCTCTGCCAGGTTCCAACCCGTGAAAATTTCTGAAATAATTGCTCCATATCATCCTCGGATAATCCGATACCATCGTCTTTAATCTCAATAACCACTTGTTTATCACCTAATAATTTTCGGCTTTGACCATCAACAAACTTTTGTAGAGTATTTCGCGTCGATATCTTGATCTTCCCCTGCATTTCACTAAAAGCAGCTTGGACCTTTTCAGTGGCCCATTGACTGCAATTAATATTTACTTCTCCTCCGGGACGGTTATACTTGATTGCATTTGTCATAATATTAATCAATATTTCAGCGATATTATCTTGATCGCAGAATGTTTTTACATCTTGAATCCCATCAAAATCCTCAACAAATTGTATGTTATTGCGGCTTGCCCTAATTTCCAATTCTGCCGCAATCCCTTCGACTAGATTTTTTACTTCAAATTCACTTCGAGTCACCTTTAATCGTCTTTCTTCGATTCTTGATACATTTAATAAGTCGGTTACAAGTAATGCCACTCTCTTGGCCGAACCATATATATTCTCCAGATATTCTAATACTTTTTTATTCTTAACCTTAACGACCCTTTCATCTAAAATCATTGATAAATAACCCTCGATGGCAGATATTGGCGTCAACAATTCATGTGAAGCCATCGATACGAATTCTGTTTTTGCATCGTCTAATTTAACCAGAGCCCTCTTGTCACGAGAAAGCTGTTTATTAGCTCGATTGAGGGCTTTATTTTTTTCCTGTCCCGAAGAGACTGATTTGACAAGAAACCATGCTGCCACCAGAACCGAAACCAGTACAAATAAATTAATAATGCTGAACTTGATGATTAACTGGATTAGACTAATCAGAATCAACAAAAAAGCCCATACTTCTGTAATCACGATGGTATTATCAAATAACTGATATTTTGATATAGCATAAAATGCTGAGTATATAAAAAATATTGTCCCCAGTGGGCTATATGCTACGGTCGAGCTTGATCCCATAATTAGTGGGATTACTAAATCTCCGATAGTAATAAAAATAACTGATACCGAAAGACCGATTGTTAAAAATTTTATTTTCTCTCTCGTTAATTGGTCGGAGTTCCTGTATTGTGAAACGAATCCGTATATTACACCGGTAATCACTACTACAGCGAAAACGACATAAATCCAGAAGTTATTTGAGTAAACGGGAATAATCGTCTCTCCTCGATAATAAAAATCGGTTATTAAATAATTCTTTAACGCAAGATAGGCCATAATTGCCGTAATTAAGTAGATAACATACAAGGGAGTATCGTTTTTTATCAGTATCTTTGCTGGGTATGAAAACGCAAACAATAATAATTCTACAAAAACCAATAACCCGCTAGCATATGTTGCTCTAAGAATAAGGAGAGTCGTCGCTGTATCCTGAAACTGACCAACCAAGAAATTTGTAGACAACCAGACGATGATGCAAAATATTAAAAGCTGAAAGTGAAGTAAATTCTTCTGTTCCGAATTTTTAACAATAATCAGTATCTCCAATACTGCGAGGCTGGCGATAAATAATATATATAAAATCTCTACTAAAGAGAGCATTGTTAACACTTAGATTATTGTATTCATCTTACCAAAAAATCACCGGGCCTTGATGGCCCGGCTTGGAAAACGTGTCGAAGATGGATCAGCCACTCCTCACAACAGCGCTGATCGCCTCGCATGCTCGATCAACCTGTTCGTCAGTATGAGTAGCCATAGGCATGAACCTGACGAGGTCTTCTCCGCGGCGTACAGCGGGATACACCACCGGTTTGGCATAGACGCCCCAGTCCACGAGCCCCCTGTAAACGCGGACTGCCTTAGCGTCGTTGCCGATACGCCATGGAACGATATGGCCTTCGCCCATAACCAGCTGGCCTTCGGCCTTGAGATGACTCCGCATCCTTTCGGCGAGTATCATGACCCTTTCTCGCCGCCACGGTTCGCTGATCATAGTGGCGAGATTGCACCTCACCGCAGCCGGAATAGAGGCCGGTAGTGTGCCAGAGAACATGTAGGACTCGGCTGAGAAACGGAGATAGAGACAGTAGTCACAGGTACCGGCCACCCAACCGCCTCTTATCCCCAGGCCCTTACCAGCTGAGTGAGCGACGACGAACATGTCACTCGTTAACCTGTAATGCTCCATCGTGCCTCTGCCACCGTGGCCGAGGACTCCAGTTGCGTGAGCGTCGTCAACGACAACGACCGCACCGTACTGATCTGCTAACTGACTGATGGCTGGCAACGGAGCGATCCTTGCACTCATCGAGAAGTAGCCATCGGTAACGATCACCTTTCGCCGATGTCTGCTCTTTGCGAGCCATCGCTCCAACGCTCCCGCGTCACAGCTCCTGTAGACATAGACCTTGTCAGGTTGCGTCTCCCGTACCGCTCGATGTAAGCTTGAGTGGTTGTCGTGATCACAGAAGACCGCAACATCGCCTGCGTCGATCGTCGGAACATACGTGCGTAGAGACAGTCTGACCAGTGACGACATGATGCCGCTGGTCGCGTCGCTGACAGAGTTGAAGTAGACTGCCGATTCTGCCCCCATAAAGGCGGCGAAATCGGCCTCTGCCAAACGATGCTCGTCGGTATAGCCAGACATGATACCGGAACCGTTCGTCCCGACACCATATGTCTCTACGGCACTCACGAACGCAGCCCGCGAGCGCTTGTCATTGGAAAGACCCAGGTAGTTCGGAGAAGAGAAGTTGATGAGCTTCTTGCCCCCAACTACGATCTCTGGGTCTGCCGGCGGTCCGGTAATCGGCTCCGGATCAGGATAGTACTCTTTGAAGCCCTCCATCAGGGGCCGAATGCCCAGCCTATCAATGAACGACACGGGTTCTCCTCCTCTCCGCGACTGAAATCGATACTGTATACCCATAAATAGACTAACACATAATTATTAAATTACGCCATTAAATAAAAAAGAGCTGCCTCAATTGGCAGCTCTTTTTATCAATTACAATTTAACGTTCAACTTCAACTTTCACACTTGGACTCATAGTAGCACTAACCGATAAGGTGGCAATATTTCGTTTTGGCAAAATTCCAATCACCGCTTGAGCATTAGCTTCAAGCTGTTCAACCGTCCAAGAGACTTTACCGATAGCGATATGTAGATTGCCCTGGGCATCCGTCTTATACTCAGTTGTTCCACCTGATAATTCGGCCTTTGTTTTTTCAATATCGGTTGTTATTGTCCCTGATTTTGGAGAAGGCATTTTGCCTTTTGGCCCAAGTACCTTGGCGACGCGAGCCAACTTCGGCATCATATCTGGAGTAGTTAATAAAATATCAAAATCAATTTTGCCTTTCTGAATCTCCTCAATTAAAGCGTCGGTTGCTACAGCAATAGTTTTAGTCTTGGGACTGCCCGACGGTAGTTTAATCATTCCGCGTAACTGAATGGTATCACCTTTTTTGGTCGGCAGAAGACGGGAATGTAACTCCACGGTTCCATCGAATTTTGAGTAAGACAATTCCTTCACGGTCGACAATGCATCAGCCAAGCTATGGGTTTTTTTCAAATCCGCTTTATCGGCAACTGACTGATATTTAGCACTCCGCTTCTTTGGAATCTTAGTGATTTTATTGGCTGATTTTGCCTTGCTTTTTTTAACTGGCTTATCAGTATGAATCGCTGCCACCTCGGCTGGAGTTGATGGCTGAGCATCAATAATCGCTTCCGTCTGAGCGGCGTCGATAGTCTGATCTTCGGCCGTGGAATCATCGCTAGCTCCGGTCGTTACCTGCGCTTCTTTCATAGCCGTTTTTTCTTCGGCAATCGCCTCATCCGGTTCCGGCTTCGATTCTTCTCCGGTTGATAGTTCTTCGGCCTTAGTTGCCTCTTTGATCGCCGATTCTTCGGCTACAGACTGCTCATCGATATTAGTATCGGACATATTTTCTCCTCGTGGTACAAACCCCATTATTGGGTCCCACAATTATTTATATTATATTTGCAGTTTGCTCGGGAATATTCGTGCCATGAGCAACATTACCAATGATCCAATCTATCATATTAGATATTAAATTGTCAATCTGTTTTACCATCATTTCTTTTTCTGGCTGTGTCAACTGTTTTAAAACATAGTCCTCAGCCGGAATTGTTTCGTTATATCCAACTCCAATTCTAACCCGCGTAAAATTTTCTCCGATCGACAAAATTATTGATCTTAAACCGTTATGACCGCCATCTTGCCCCCCCGTTCTAACCCGCGCTTTTCCCCATTCTAGATTAATATCATCACTAAAAATAATCACATCATCCGGACTGATTTTATAGTAATGCATTAGTTTCGATACAGCATTGCCGGATAAATTCATAAACGTTAAAGGCTTAGCCGCAATCACATCAGTCGATCCGATTTTAATCTTAGCCACTATGGCTTCATTTTTAGTCTCTGTCCGCCAATCACCCCCTTGCGTTTCAACAATTTTCTCTACCGCCAAAAAACCGGCATTATGTCGAGTCCATTTATATTCCTGACCTGGATTCCCTAAACCAACCAACAAAATCATTACATCCCCGGTAAATCGATACCCATATTACCCATTAAATGCTTGGTCCGCTCAGCCGCAACCATCTGTGCCCGGTTTATTGCCTCACTAACCACCTTGACCAATTCCTGTTCAAGCTCGCTCTTTTTATCCGTATTTAAGTATTCGGGCGCAACTTCAATTGATTTTATATGTTGTTCGCCGTTAATAATAACAGTTACCGCGCCCTCTTTACTTTTGGCTTCAATTTCCGTTTCACGCAATTCTTTCTGGATTGCCTTAGCTTCTTTCTGTAATTGATATAATTGCTTTGCCTTATCAAATTGGCCTGCCATTATAACTCCTATTTATTTGCTTTATATCGTAGAAAACTATCAACAAAACCGTCAATAAGACCATCTAGCACTTTCATTGGTTCGTTTGACACGTAGTCAGTTCTATGATCTTTAACTTGCTGATATGGCTGCAATACATAACTCCTGATTTGATTCCCCCACTCTGCCGATTTATGCTCACCTTTGAGTTTAGCTTCTTCCTCTCCTCGCTCTTTTAATTGTATCTGATAGAGTTTGGATTTTAAAATTGACATCGCCCTCTCTTTATTTTGCATCTGAGACCGTTCGTTCTGTACGCTAACAACCGTTCCGGTTGGCATATGGGTGATACGGACTGCGCTGTCGGTTGTATTTACACTCTGACCACCATGACCCGATGATCTAAATGTATCAACCTTTAAATCTTTTTCGTTAATAACTATATCGGCCGAAGGTCCCATATCAGGAATTACTTCAACTAAAGCAAAAGAAGTATGTCGGGCTTTATCGGCATCAAACGGCGAGATTCGAACCAATCGATGTACTCCGGCTTCACCTTGCAAGAAACCATAAGCCATAAGTCCTTTAATTTCAATGCTGACTGATTTAATGCCGGCTTCTTCGCCGGTAGTCTGATCCAAGATAACTGTCGGCCAGTTTTTCTTTTCCGCATATCGAAGATACATCCGTTTAAGCATTTCCGCCCAATCTTGAGCCTCTGTTCCGCCAGCACCGGCATGAATCGATAAAATCGCCGATTTATCATCATTTACACCCGAGAGTAAGGCCTGGTTCTCTAGCTCAATTAATTCTTCCTCACTAGAAGCAGAATTGTATTTACTAATTACATCATTCAAAAATGCCATTCGTTGCGACAACGTTGTGGAACGGTCTCTGTCTTGCCAAAACATTGGATCAGCCATCTGACCCTCAATTTCAGCCACTTCGGCAATTTTTGCATCAATTTTTAATACTTCTTTTAACTCGTCTTTAGATAAGGCCATAACTTTATTTTAACCTTAATAAACCAATTAGTCTACATAATTATGGTATAAAAATAGGCATTGATCTAGCCAGAGATAGGGATGAGGGGCATGCCTTTTAAAAAAATATAAGGCTTCTCTCCACAATCTCCAGCCAGGTCAATGCCTGTTTATAGGGGAACGATTAATGTATCTTATTATTAATTGTTTGTCAAGAGGGAATCACCCTGCCCGCGGTGTGTGTAGCGGGCAGGGATTGTTGTAGGTGGCGTGCCCGGAGCAGAAAGCCATGGTTTACCTAACGACGACGTCTATCCATCTGGTTCACATTGGCTATACTGCTCCCAAGGCACGTGAAATACGATATCATAATTAGAAACACTAGTCAAGACAACACGATTACAATCCTTGCATCATTTAACAGATTTAATTATAATTAGTGAGTTAATTGGAGCTAATATGAATAAAAAAAGAAAAGTCGCCAAAAAGAAACATGCCCGCGCCAAAGGCAAAGACACTAATTGCCGGCATCGATAAAAAGGCCATATTGGCCTTTTTCATTTCCGCTTTATAGCATAACTGCCATGGGCCGAGTTCTCTATTTCATAGTCTAATTGGTTTAGCTTAGCCCTAATCCGATCCGATTCAGTGTAATCTTTTTTACTTCTGGCTTCATCCATAATCTTTAACAGATTCACGATCTCTTCGGGAGTAGATTGTGCAATATTTAATCCCAGTATCTGATCAACTTGTTGCATAAAGATTAAGCCAGCTGGTCCAATATTGGCTTCATTACCTATTACTTCAAAAACTATAGCTAGGGCTTCGGGAGTATTAAAGTCGTTGGCCAGAGCATGCATAAATTTTTGGTAAGCCGCCTCAGCATCAAATTCAGAATTTGAATCAAATAATTCCGACTTGACATAAAAGCGTCGCATATCACCAATAATCGTTTCCGCCCCTTTTATAGACTCCCATGTGAAATCAAGCAATGTCCGATAATGAGCCGAGATCAATACATACCGAAGGGCCAGGGGGCTAAAATCTTTTTTAACAATATCTTCCAACGTCAAGTAATTATGCAATGATTTCGACATCTTTTCACCCTCTATCATCAAGAATTCATTATGCAGCCAATAATTAGCTAATTTTTTATTATATGCCGCCTCCGATTGGGCGACTTCGTTTTGGTGATGCGGAAATATCAAATCAACTCCACCAGTATGGATATCAAATGGTTGTCCTAAATATTTTGCACTCATAACCGAACATTCAATATGCCAGCCAGGTCGTCCACCTTCAAAATCAGGGTCATTTTTCCATAAAGCGAAATCCTGCGGTGATGTTTTATCATAAGTATCATTAGCAATACGCGCTTGTGTCTTCCCGGAATCCATTACGATCCCGGCAAACTTTCCATAATCCTTGAATTTATCGACAGCGAAGTAAATGCCATCGCTGGCTTCATATGCTATACCCTTATTTACCAAAAGATCAACCATATCTCGCATTTCCTTGAGATGATCAGTTGCTTTGACAATTTCTATTTCATCAATCGAAATATTAATGGCCCTTAAATCATCAAACAGTACTTTGGTGTAACGCCGGGCTATTTCTGTGATACTACAATTTTCCGCTTGAGCCTTAGCAATCATTTTATCATCGATATCCGTCAAGTTCATAACCCAATGGGTATTGTATGCTGCCGCCTTAAAGAAGCGATAAAATATATCATTGACCACGACAAAACGGAGATTTCCAATATGAACCCGATCATAGACGGTCGGACCACATGAGTACATACCAACACTTCCCGCATGAATCGGCTTAAAATCCTCTAGCCTGCGACCGTCAGTATTGAATAGTTTAATATTGAAATTCTTCGTCAAAATTCTCCTCAGCTGTTGAATATAACGGGTCACGATCTATACCATAGCTGCTTCGACGTCTTGGTGCAACATCGGTTTCAGTGAGATCGTCTTCATAGTAGCCAAATTCGTCAGTTTTTCTGTCTCCGTCATTTATGGTTTCTAGTGCTGTCCGACATAGCGGACACACCCCAGGCTCCGATTGGGTATAATTTCCACAACCGGGACAGAAATAATCGTCTGGCATCTATCCCCTCCTATAGTCCCAATATTATATTGGAACACTTTTTGTTTTTTTATTTTTTGGTCCTTATTAATAATCCTTACGCCCTTCTAAAGCTCGTGTCAAGGTGGCCTCATCGGCGTATTCTAAATCGCCTCCGACCGGTAATCCGCGAGCTAAGCGTGTTGTTTTAATTGCATAAGGCGTAAGCTGTTGTCGAATATACATGGCCGTTGCCTCTCCTTCGAGCGAGGGGTCGGTAGCTAAGATGATTTCATCTATAACACCCGGTTCATTTTTAACTCGCTTAACTAATTGCTGAATTCTTAATTCATCAGGACCAATGCCATTTACTGGTGAAATCACTCCCCCCAAGACATGATAAACCCCATCAAAACCAGTTTTCTCCAATGCCATAATATCAAGTGGCTCCTCAACTACGGCAATAATATTTTGTCGTCTACGTTGATCTGAGCAGATAGGACAGGGATCGGAATTTGAATAATTAAAACAACGACTACAAGTTAATAAATCAGCTTGTAAATTTATAATCGACTGACCCAATCGTTCAACGTCACTCGTCTTTTTAGTTAAAAGATAAAACGTTAAACGCGCCGCCGATTTTGGACCAATGCCCGGCAAGTGCGATAATTCTTCAATAAGGTTATTAATTGATTGAGGTAAAACCGACATAGTTTAAAAATACAGCAAAACAAGGATAACACAAATATTTATTTATTCCGAGACTTCAATGAGATTAATCACTTAACCACTGCTTTATCGGCTTTGATATTCTCAATGAACTTACATTCAGGATATTTTGAACAACCGACAAACCATCCAAATCGGCCTTTACGAACAACAAGATCGGCCTTACACTTCGGGCATTTTTTTGATTTAGCCACGGCATCAGCTTTTGCCTGAAGTTCCTCGTCCTTGGGGGTTAAAAATGGTTTAGTGTATTTACAATCTGGAAAGCCGCTACAAGCATAAAACTGGCCAAACCGGCCGCGACGAATCACGATCGACTTGCCACACTCGGGACAAACTTGATCTGTCGTTTCAACCATATCCACTTTTTCAATTTTTTCCTCTTCGGTCTCGATTTGCTTTGAAAGTGGCTGATAAATTTCATCGACTACTTTTGTCCATTCAATTGCTCCCTCGGCGATATCATCCAATTCTTTTTCAACATTAGCCGTAAAATCGTAATTAACGATATCGGGAAAATGTTTAACGAGTAAATCATTTACCGTCAGTCCAACTTTTTCCGGATGCAGACGCCCGCTATCGCGTCTAACATAACCCCGATCAATAATCGTTGCTAAAGTTGGTGCATATGTTGATGGGCGGCCAATTCCCCGCTCTTCCAAGGCTTTAATTAAGGTCGCCTCGGAATATCTGGCTGGTGGCTCAGTAAAATGCTGATCCTTATTTAGTGTAATGAAGTCGAGACTTTCTCCGGTATTTAGTTCCGGTAATATTTTGTCATCCGTACTTCGGCCATATACCTTTCGCCAACCATCAAACTGCATTTGAATACCGTTTGCTTGAAATATTGCCGGCGCTTTTTGACCGGTAGCATCAATCGTTACAGCTGTAGATAAGAAACGGGCTTCCGCCATTTGTGTCGCCATAAACCGACCCCAAATCAATTCATACAATTTTTTCTGATCGGCATCTAGATTGGTTAACACATCGACCGCTTTTGTCGGATCAGCCGGACGAATGGCTTCATGAGCTTCTTGAGCCAATTTGGCTTTAGTTTTAAATACTCTCACTGAAGTCGACAAATATTTATCACCATAAGTTTTGCGAATATATTGACGCGCAGCGTCGATAGCCAATGGTGAGATGTTCATCGAGTCGGTACGCATATATGTGATATGTCCGGCTTCATAGAGACCTTGAGCTACCATCATTGTTTTCTTTGCCGACCAAGTCAGGCGATTATAAGCATCCTGCTGCAGTGATGAGGTGATATACGGACCATATGGCTGACGTTTTTCCTCTTTGGCATTAATTTCCCGCACTGTGTACTTCGCATTTTCCAAATTCTGTGTAATCGTTTCCGCTTCTTTGGCTGATGTAATTGTCAACTTGTCAATTTTCTTATTGTCATAGTTTACAAGACCGGCTTTAAATTCGGTCTTGTCCTTAGCCAATTCCGCATCGATACTCCAATATTCAACTGGCTTAAAAGCTTCAATTTCACGCTCGCGCTCAACTACCAAGCGGACTGCTACCGATTGTACTCGCCCAGCCGAAAGACCACGATAAACTTTTCGCCATAAAACCGGGCTTAAACTAAAACCAACTAAACGATCTATAATCCGTCTCGCCTGCTGAGCATTAACCAAATCGACATCAATTTGGCGAGGATGTTTAAGCGCGTCATTGACATCAGCCTTGGTGATCGCATGAAATGCAATTCTTTTTAGATTTTCTCCCGTTTTTAAACCGGTAGCTTCAACCACATGCCACGCTATAGCTTCACCTTCGCGATCCGGGTCAGTTGCTAAATATATTGTTTTTGCATCGGTAATGGCTTTTTTTAAGGCGGTAACGTTTTTTCGAGCCTTAGTGGGAATTACATACGTCGGAGTATAGTGATTCTCTGTGTCAACGCCCATTTTGCCACTCGGTAAGTCACGCACGTGGCCATATGAGGCCAGAACTTTATAATCACCGCCAAGATATTTCTCAATTGTTTTAGACTTGGCTGGCGATTCGACGATAATTAAATTATAGGATTTTTTATTCATAATTTTATATAAGTGTCTCCCCTACTTTGCCTGATTAATCCCTTGAGTTCTAATGAGCTTAAGATCGAATTAGTCTTGGCTATAGACATTTTACTCACATTCACCAACTTGTCAACTGAAACGATTCCTGATTCGATACATTGATATATCGTGGCTTCTTCTTGACTGAGATCCGAAACGACATTAGCCTTTACGCTCGATTTTATATCCAGCCACGATAAAATATCATCTGCTGTAGTTACTACTAACGCACCATTTTGTATCAGATAATTGGGACCGACCGATCTCGAAGTATTGATGTCACCCGGAACTGCCCCAACATCACGATTATACCCCAATGCAATTCTAGCAGTAATTAATGCTCCTGACGTGATAGGGCCTTCTACTACAATCGTCAAGTCTGATAATCCGGCTACGATACGGTTTCGCATGGGGAAATGATGCTTAAGTGGTGAAATACCCGGAGCATATTCACTGATCAATAATCCGCCCCGTTCGATTATTGCTTGCGCCAGATGGGTGTTGGTCGATGGATATATTCTGTCCAAACCGTTACCTAGAACCGCTACAGTCGGTCGTCCCAGGCGAACGGCGGACGTATGGGCAACACTATCAATGCCTAAGGCCAGCCCCGATATAATCGTTACACCAGACTCAGCTAATGACGTAGAAATACTTTCGGTAATGCTCCGTCCATATGGACTCATCTTTCTAGTACCAACTACCGCTACAGTCGGAGCGTTAAGACTTTCAAGGTTACCACGGTAATAAATCACCGCCGGTCCATCGTCGATTGTTGTTAAACGCCCTGGATAATCCTTACTTAAGTAAGAAGTAATTTTTAATCGATATCTTTCTACTAGATCAACTTCCCTATCCGGATCATATTCTTTTCGACAATATATAATATTATTTACGGTATCATGGTCGATTCCGGTCTCCTTTAACTCACCTTCCGTCAACCGCCATATTTTTGCCCACGATTTAATATTTCGATAAAGCAGCTTTAACTTCATCGCACCGATTTTCGGATGACGATTAAGAGCTAATAAATACTTTTCTCCCCCATTAAGCATTTTAATTATCGTATCACAATCAGTTGTTATATACTTGAACCTTTCAGTAAAAGTTATCCACAGCCAACGCTATTGACGGAATCGTTCGCACCCTGCAATGATAAATTCGTGAGGGGAATCTTCTCTCCACGGCAAGACTAGGCGAACTGAGAGTTCGCATAACGAAAAGCCCAGGTAATCCGGGGCTTTTTGTTTGTCGACTCATAATGCCCTTTTAGGTATTAACAGCCACTAATTAAAACAATGGTGCTGCATATTGACAAAAAAATGATATTGTGATACCTTGTTCTTTCGAACCTAAAATGTAGCAGGGAGTGTCCTGGTTGCGGGAGAGAGAGGTTCCCCCTCCTTACTTTCTTTAGCTCGCAATCAGGACTCTCTCTACTACCCCGATCACGGCCCCATTAAATTTCACGGGTCGTTAAAACTCGCAAGAGGATCGGATCAGTAGCTAGGGGGTAAAAAAAGAAGGACCGTCCGCAAGGATTGGTCCTTTTTTTATATTTTATTTACACTGAGCAATTATGCTATTTAGTAATTTCAATACCCATGGAGCGAGCTGTACCAGAAATAATTTTTACGGCCTGTTCGATCGTATGTGCATTAAGATCGGCCATCTTTTTTTCAGCAATCTCCCTAACCTGAGCCTCAGTAACTTTACCGACTTTTTGACGATTCGGCGTGCCCGAACCGCTTTCAACCCCAGCCGCCTTTTTTAACATTATTGCGGCCGGTGGAGTCTTTAATACAAACGTGAAACTACGATCTTCATATATCGTGATTTCAGCTGGAACAATCGTGTCTCCCATTTCCTTAGTCTTAGCATTAAAAGCATTAACAAACTCCATAATATTGATACCATGGGGCCCGAGAGCAGTACCAACGGGAGGTGCTGGAGTAGCCTTGCCGGCTGGCGATTGTAGTTTTACGATTGCTTTAATTTTTTTCGCTTTTGCCATTTTCTGTATCCTTTATCCTAAACCTTTTTGACTTGCAATGAATCTAATACCACTGGGGTTTCTCGACCAAACATATTAACCGTGACTTTCACCTTACCTTTTTCTTCATCAATTTCAGTCACTTTGCCCTCAAAGTTTTTTAACGGACCATCGGTAATTTTAATCAGCTCGTCAATTTTTAATTCAATTTTAAACTTCGGTTCTTTAACACCCATTCTCTCCTTAATACGTGCAACTTCATTAGGCATCATCGGTGTCGGTCTAATTCCCAGACCGATGAATCCAGTCACGTTCGGAGTGTTTCTAACCACATACCACGAATCATCGGTCACATTCATCTCCACCATCACATAGCCGGGAAAGATTTTCTTTTCAACCACCTTGCGTTTGCTGTTTTTAATTTCAATCTGTTTTTCAGTTGGAACTAATACATTAAAAATAAAATCTTGCATGTTGAATGACTGAATTCTTTGTCGTAAACTTTCGGCCACTTGGTCCTCATAACCGGAATAAGTATGAATTACGTACCAGCCCCTCTTACCTTCTTGCTTAAAGGTTTTTATTAAGGGCTTGTCTTCGGTTATGTTGTCTTGATCCGAATTCAATTCTTCTTCCTCAGACGCATCAGCCTTCAATGGCTCGTCATCACTTTTTACTGATGAAACGTCTTCGTCTTGAATTTTTTTTGTCTCTTGATCCGTCATTTATACTCCGACAATAAAATGCTTAACTATATACACCAAGCCATAATCAATCGCTGCTACTATTGCCAATGTTACTAATATACTTCCAATAACAGTGATCGATGAACTCGTTAAATGTTGTCGCGTTGGCCAAACAACTTTTTTAGATTCAGAAATAACTTCTTGAAAATATTTTTTTATCTTTTTAAACATTGGTCTTTACTTGGCTGACTTAATTAAAGTTTTTTTCTTAGACCCTGTCTTCTTCACTGCTTTCGATTCGGATACACTTTTCTTCGAATTCTCTTTTGCCTTTGGTGCGAGAGCCTCGATTGTCTCCGAGCCAACTGCAGTAATTTCAACGGCAGTATAGGGTTGACGATGACCAATACGTTTAATATATCGTGATTTATTTTTATATTTAATCATCGATACTTTTTTACCCATTCCTTGGGCTAAAACCTTACCCTTAATTAAATTCGTGGCGTCCAAGATATTTTTAAAATCAACAATATCGCCGGCCTTGGCCGCGATTTTTTCGATTTTTATCTTTTGTCCAACAGCAACAATATATTGCTTACCACCAGTAGCAATAACACCAATCATAAAACCTCGCTTCTCTTTTTTGTCATCATTAGCTTACCTAAACATCTTTTTAAAGTCAACAGGTTGTGACATGGTTAATGAAATTATTTATAATTTCCCTCAGTCATCCGATGATTTCTGACATATATGCTCTGGACAACTCCAAGAAGAACAAAAGTTATCACGGTTGAAGTACCTCCGGCTGACATAAATGGCAAGGGGATTCCTGTAACAGGTGCTAAACCAATATTCATCCCAATATTAATGCAAGATTGCCCTAGAATCATGGTTGCAAAACCAATAGTGATAAAACGTCCATATAATTCCTTCGTCCGATAAGCAATATAATACATTCGGCCACTCAATGTGAGCAAGATTACTATTAGAGTAATGGACCCGATAAATCCAGTTGCTTCAGACCAGCCGGCAAAAATAAAATCAGTGTGCGATACTGGCAAAAAATTGAGCTGGCTCTGAGGTCCGTTACCAAGTCCTCGACCGTCAATACCGCCTGAGCCAACGGCAATTTCTGATTGAATAACATTATAGCCCTCGCCATAAGGATCACGGCTGGGATTTATAAAAGTGTATATCCTCTCTTTTTGATAATCGTGTAAAAAAAGCCAACCGATAGGCAGACAGATTATTAATAAACCCACAACAGCCGCTTTAACCGCCTTGGGAATAGGCCAAGCCATAAACATCCCCAGGACAATTATTACTATCGCAATGGCAGTCCCGAGATCGGGCTGTAAATATATTAAAACGAGAGGAACTGCGATGACGATTATAGTTGATAATAATTTTTTCAGCCATTGGCCGTTCGTTTTAGCCATTATTCCAGCTAATACAATTATGGCCGTGAATTTAAATATTTCCGACGGCTGTATCTGAGTAAATCCAATATCAATCCAGCGCGTAGCCCCATAGGTAGTTTTTCCCATAATCAAGACCATCACGAGCAAGATTATAGAGATAAGATAAAATATCCAGGCCCAACTCTGAAAATTTCGATAGTCAATAATCGTCATCATCGTAGCCGCCAGTATACCAATACACACAAACACCAACTGGTCTATGGCCATTCCTGAATTGTTAGTACCAAGGGTCGTAGAATAAATTGTAGCTATACTAGCGCCTGCCAACATTAATGGCAACAGCCATAATGACCAATCTATTAATAGAAATGAACGCCGCTTCATATTATTAAATGAACATCAATAATCCCAGTCGATAGTTTTGCTTCCTTACTCTTCCCGCTTGTCTCGATTTTTTCTTGAGACGTAACATTAGAATATGTTAAAAGACCGATTTTTTCCCATTCAAAGTCCCGGTCGCCAGATAGGCCGACAATAACGATTATTGCCGTTTGTTTAGGCATCAAACCACTCTCTTTTCTTAGTGATTGAATAGTTCTGATAATTTCTCTTTCGTCACCGGCCTGGATTAATTCTTCTGTTAATTCCGTATCAATTGCAATCATTACTTCTCCGGCTTGCTTGGTTTGCCAATTACCATCCTCGCCACCTGATACAACATCGATAATATTCAGTTCCTTTAGAAGTAATCCCTCAATCCCCTTATCTAGTCCTTTATCTCTACCAAGACTATATCGAAGGCGACTTAATGGTTGACGAACTTTTAGGTTAAACTCAGCTCTTAACGAATGCCCCATCTCAACCAAATTACGGGCATATGCCATATCGGAAATCAGGTGGTCGTCGATTTTTTTCATTTCTGGCCAATCTTCCATATGGACACTGGCTTTATCGTGAGCTGGTATCGTTTGATAAATTACTTCGGCAATAAAAGGCATAAACGGAGCAATCAGTATCGATATTTGTCCAAGAAGTGTCTCGAGAGTAGCTTTAAACTGCTTATCCTTACGTTTTCGCGATAAACGCAAATACCATAGGGATAAATCACCAATCAATTCGCGCAATTCTCTCGATGCCTTGGTTAAATCATAATCATCTAAATATTTCGTCACCTTCTCCAAGGTTTGGTTGAATCTACTCATAATCCACTCATCAAGTATTTTACCGGATTCATCGGGCTGGTCATCGGTTAGATCGACAAGATATGTTTTATAAAACAATAGTGTATTCCACAGTGGGGCTATTGTTTTACGTTCCTCTTCTTGGACTAATCGTTTTGAAAAACGATAATCCTCACCAATTTGAGTTGCGCTGTACAAATACTGTCTCAAGGCATCAGCGCCAATTTCGTCAAAAACCTCACTTGGCTGCGGATAATTCTGTAAACGTTTCGATAATTTTTGACCGTTTTCAGCCAATATTAAACCATTTACGACCACGTTTTTATAAGCCGGCTTATTGAATATCGCTGTCGCCAGAACGTGTAAAGTATAAAACCAACCACGAGTTTGATCCAAGCCTTCGGATATAAAATCCGCAGGGAAATCATCCATAAACTCTTCATTATGCTCAAACGGATAATGCCATTGGGCATATGGCATACTGCCTGACTCGAACCAACAATCAAAAACATCCGGTACTCGATGCATTGTGCCGCCACAGTCGCATTTAAAAGTCACTTCGTCGATATACGGACGATGAGGGTCAAAATCCTTGTCTTTGCCTAGATCCTTAATCGAACTGACAATTTTCGCCTGTCCACAACCGGAACACTCCCATACTGGTATCGGAGCTCCCCAAAAACGCTTACGACCAATATTCCAATCACGAGCCCCCTCCAACCATTTGCCAAACCGACCATCACGAATATGGGCTGGTTGCCACTTAGTTGTTTTATTAAGCTCCACCAACTGTTCGCGGATGGCACTCACTTTCACAAACCAAGAGCTTGTCGCCATATATATAAGCGGAGTGTCGCAACGCCAACAGAACGGATAGGTATGTTTAACAATTCCCTCTCGCCAAAGCAAGCCACGCGATTTCAAATCGGCGCAAATTATCGGATCGGCGTCTTTTATAAACATACCGGCCGCAATATCGGTTATCATCTTTCCTGTGTAATCGGTACTAAATACTAACGGTAATTGCTTTACCTTACCTAGTACCATATCGGCTTCACCATAGGCCGGCGCTACATGGACAATTCCAGTACCATCTTCAAGCGTCACAAAATCAGCACTAAGTACCTGATATGCGTTGGCAATATTTTCCAGCTGATTTAGCGGTGATCGAGTTATTTCGAATAGCGGTTGATATCTAGTACCCACTAGCTCCGAACCGCTTTTTTCCATCACCAACTTAGTTTCCGCACCGAATATTTTCTCGGCCAATTCTTTTGCAACCCAAATCTTCTCACCCTCAACCTCATATAAACCATAAGTAAATGATTCATCGATTGCTAATGCTAAATTTGCCGGCAATGTCCAGGGAGTAGTTGTCCATGCCAAAAAATATTCATCCTTACGATCAATGATTGCAAATTTAACAAACACCGATGGATCTGGCGTATTGTCCTTATAACCCTGATTAGTCTCAAAATTTGATAATGAAGTCTCGCAACGAGGACAATAGGGCAAGCTAGTAAAATCTTTATATATCAAACCCTTGTTCCACAGTTCTGAAAATACCCACCAGACCGATTCAATATATGACTGATCCAGCGTGGCATAATTTTTATCGAAATCTACCCAGCGTCCCACCCGACGAATTGTTCCCGTCCAGGTATCAACATATTTATAAACCGATTTACAAGCTTTTTCGTTAAATTTATCAATACCATACTCTTCAATTTCTTTCTTTCCGGAAATTCCTAGCTCTTTCTCAATTTGAAATTCAACTGGTAAGCCGTGACAATCCCAACCATTGCGTCGAGGCACATAATAACCGCGCATTGTTTTATAGCGAACCATTAAGTCTTTTAGTGCCTGGGCTAAAATATGGCCATAATGAGGCAAACCATTGGCAAAAGGAGGCCCGTCATAAAAGGTAAACTTTGGCGATCCCTTACGGTTTTCTACCGATTGCTCAAATATTTTATTTTTATCCCAATATGCCAGCACCTCTTCCTCGAGTGTCGGCATTGACGTACCCGCCTGAACTTTAAATTCCTCTTTATTATTTGACATATTGATGCTCATCCAATGATTTATTAACCAAGCTATCCGCGATTTTATTTTTAATTCGCGGAATATGATCAAAGCTAATTATTTGAAAATTTTGCTTTAAGTCTTGTACTATGCCATATAGCGGTTGGAGTTTAGAGTCTTTCACGCGATACTGACCATTCACCTGCCTAACCACTAGTTCGCTATCAAGATAAACGGCCACTTCTTCTGTGATCTGACGTCGCGATAGTTCTTCCAGCCCGGCAATTAAGGCACGATATTCAGCAATGTTATTTGTTGTTTCACCGATATATTCCGTGATTTCAAAAATAGTTTCTTTATCTCGATAACATACTACACCAATAGCAGCCGGGCCTGGGTTCCCACGAGCTCCGCCATCGCAATAAAGTTCAAATTTTGTATTTGAGACCATAATCAAATACTACCTCATTGAAGGTCCAGCTTCAATAATCCGGTATTATAATTATTGGCACACCGTATTACCCGATTGTACACATAGCGTGTCACCGGCATAAATTACAAAGTCAAATATATCCAATAATCGACCCGAAGCATTGTCAATATCAGCGGCTACGGCTCGCTTCGATTCATTAAATCTACCAGTTGATTTAATAGCTGCAAAACCCTGATCAATATATTGAGATCCATGGTAATTAAGATGCAATTCCACTTCACAATTAGCTGACAATACTGACGAAGTCGAACCCTCGAGCTGGGCAGCGTTTCTCGGCATTGTCCGTTGCAAGACTATCGGTCTTATCCTGATAAAATCACCCCCCAAACTTGGAATATATTGCAAATTACTCCACATGCCCCTAATATCATTTGCATTGGAATTATTTAATACTTTTTCTTGGGCTGGACTATCATCATATGACTGATTATTACCACGCTTATACTCTTTTATTTCCAAGTAGTAGTAGAGTTGATTAGCGTTAGCACAATTCGCTGGATTTAATATTACGTCTTCTATCGTCCAATATTGCGTACTAGCATTAACTAGATTAATCTCTTTCGATTCATCTTTATTAACAACTACCTCAACTCCTTGAGACGTACTTTGAACTGTCCTCGTCAAATCCACCGTGTAAGACGGACTATCCTGGCTTGTGGTTCCAATTGTAATTTCCGGTAATGGTATTGGATCGGTAATACTGCTGAAGTCGCCCTCAATAATAGCAAAATCCGGATCGCTTTTAATTTTGGCCAGAGCCCATTCCATACCAGATTCTGCAGCGTATTTGGCAGCGAGTTCATCTTGATAGCGAGTTGCTACCCTAGTCTCCCTGATTACCAAGTGACTAATCATCAAAATACTAACTGACATAAAAGTCAAAAGTAATAATGAGATGATTAAAGCAGATCCAGACTTTTTTTTCATACTATGGATTGGTCATAATTTCTTGTCTTCGACTGACTAATTGGGTGATATATGCCATTTCACTTTCCGTTGGCTCACCGGCATTAACAATAATTCCAATATTAACATCTAAATAACCGGTCGTATTAGCATTATTTATGCTAGAAACCCATGTTAAAGTCGGAGTATTTACCGTCGAGACACTTGAAGGCAGCAAATTTGCACCAACAACACCAGACTCACCCATGCACACACCCGCCCTGCCATCCAAACAAGTTCCAATTTGAATATCAATTTGAGAGTTGTCATATTCGGTGAATGTACATTTATTCGCCGAACAACTAACATGGGTTGCTTCAGCTACAGTCTGACCAATCTTATTGTTTAGTATCCGAATAGCATCATTATTAGCTTTGGCGGCAACCGACGATGACACAATCTTTATACATGACGAAGCCAAGGCCGTAACAAACACCATCGTTATCGCAAAGATTGTCGCGGCTACTAAAATTTCTATTAATGTAAAACCCTTTTTTATCATTGCCAATCAGTTAATAATTCTGTCGCTTGATAAGTTTGCTCTCCTAGCTGCGGATTATTCCATTTTATCGTAGCAATCACCGTACAATAATTACCGATGCCGGTATTTAAATTTCCGCTACTATCATAAACACAATCATCAACCACAATATCCCTTGAATAAGCATAGTTATTTACCGATACCGAGGCCTGGGATATCGTATCTAATTTGGCCTGAAAGACGTCATTATCCCTCAGTACTATTGGTGATCGGTCTCTAATTCCTCTAGCTTGTTCTAACAGACCTTGAGCTAAATTTGCCGCAATTGTTTGATCCTGTGTCATCACCACGGTTTTAGCAGCGTTACGCGAAACCGCAAACAAGGCCCCACCAACCGTAACGGTGATGGCAACCGCAACCATAACTTCAATTATACCGAATCCCCTTTTATTCCACATTTACTACCCCTTCGGTATTAACCCTTACAGTTTTTGAAAAGCCGTTTAATCCGGTTCTTGCTACAGTAATTGATATTGGAGTCCTTGGATACATCTCCCCAATTCCTCCACCAACATTATTTTCATAACGATGAGTTAAAAATGTGCGCCAATTATCTCCGTTAAGTGTAATATTCATATTACTCGGTATTGTGCCTGTTGAAATATTTGTTCCGCTACAACCATTTGATATTACCGGCTCATTCTCACTTCGATATTCCGATATTGTCCATGTCCTTGACGCGCTACTGATTTGAAAACAGTAGTATTGGACAATATTTGTTGAATTAATCGGCGCCATTGAATATTGTCTTGTTTCATCAATAGCGTTTTTTATCTGTAACGCCACGCTCTCAACCTGCCTTTCCCGAGTTGCCCGCATATAGCCCGGAAATCCGACCGCTAAAAGTAGCGCCAATACCATCATTGTCACTAACACTTCGGCCAGTGTCATACCTTTGAACTTATTTTGTACCAATTTAACCTCCGACCTGGTACACACACCTCGTAGAATTGATGACGCGATAGCCGGTTGTAAAATTACTTGTAGCTAGACCGGTACCGCTGCAGGGACTATCATCTTCTAAGTCGGTTTGAACTTGAAATTGTGACCGATTAGTTTGGTATATATACTGGTCAGATCCCGTCGTCAGGCCTTGTTTTGGCGAAGTCGGTTTGCTTGTTAAATATTTATTAGTAAAATCCGTGAGTGTGGTATATACATTATTGGCCGCAGTTGAAGAGCTATCCAAAATAAATGTTTCCAATGAAGTATTATTTGATGTCTTGGGATATTGCCGATTAGCTGAATAATAAAGTGTCAGGGCTTGAGCAATACTTTCGACATCCGCAATTCTGCGCTTATCTCTTGATTTCTCTCGAGCTTTGCTGAGGTTAATAGTGATTAAACCCGCCAACAATCCAATAATTGCCACAACAACTAAAATTTCAATTAAAGTCATTCCCCGCTGTGTCTTCATTTTCAGATTCATATTCCCTCCTTAAAACTTTAATTCAAAAAACTTAAATTCATATACCAATTAACAATTTGACCGCCGTAGAAAAAGGCAGTTAATGCCCCAATGACAAGAAAGGGACCAAATGGTACAGCATCTTTTAAACTTTTTCCTTTTATTGCCACGAGAATCAAGCCATATATTGATCCTGATACAAAAGCAATAAAATATGCAACAAAAATACTTGGATATCCCGCTAGGACACCGATTAAAGTGCCAAGCAAGATATCACCATCCCCCATCCACTGCCCACGACTAATAACCACTAATATCAAAGGCAACGCGATGCCAACAGCTGCACCCCATCCCACAACAGGCAGTAATTCCGGCCAGGCCGAAAGCTGGCTAAGCGTAGCCAGTCTCCAAACTAACACGGTTACAATACCTATCCACATTAATAATCCCGATATTTGCATGTGAATTGCATCATATCCAAATGTCACCATCAAAACCGAGACAACCAATAACAGTAACAGTGATTGCCATACAAAGCCAAAGTGAAAATATATTAAAAATACCGCTATCCCAGTGATGAATTCAATTACCGGATACATGCTGGAAATTTTATGTTCGCACTTACGACATTTTCCTCGCAGTATGCCGTAGCTAATTAATGGGATTAAGTCATACCATTCTAAAGTATATCCACAGTGGGGACATTTTGATCGGCCTTGTGCGATGGTCTTAAAGTCGTCAAAACGCCAAATAACTACGTTCAAAAACGATCCCCAAACTAAACCGAAGATAAAAACTAATATATCGAAGTAGATCATGCTTACATAATATTAGATAATGAATATAGCGGTATAAATACGGCAAAAACGATAAATGCCACACCTGCACCTAAAACGATGATTAGTATTGGCTCAATTAACGCCGACAAACCTTTAATTGTATCGTTGGTTTGACTCTGATAATAATCCGCAATTGACAATAATGTTTCATCAACCTTACCAGTCTGCTCTCCAACCATAACCATTTGTCCAACAAATGGTGGAAATATCGGATTATCATTAATCGGTTTGCTCATCGGCAATCCTCTTTCAAGTGATTCTCTGATGATTACTAATGAATTGGCGTACAATACATTGTTCATCGAGGCGCCAACTAGATTAACGGTATCAAGGATTGGCACCCCTGAACGAATCAACATGCTGGTTGTACGGGCAAATCTTGTAACGTAGACTCCGGTAATTAAATTTTTTATTATTGGTAACCTCATTTGCAAGCGGGCAAAAAATATCTTGCCCTCATAAGTTCTCGCCCAATATCGGATACCAATAATTGCAACAACTAAAACGATAATTATAATATACCAGTAGCTCGAGAGAAAATTTACCGTTGAAATTAACATTTTTGTCACTAACGGCAATTCGGTTTCGTTTTCCTCAAAAAGAGTTGCGATCTGCGGAATTACTTTCATCACCAGATAAAACCCTAGCACCAACATTGCCGATACAATTAACGCTGGATACATTAAGGCACTGGTAATTCCACTTCTAAATTTTACTTCTTCTTGTTGTTGAACAGCCAGTTCCTGTAATACCGAACTTAATTTTCCGGTTGCCTCACCAGATCTTGTAACTGCAATATATAGCTGTGGGAAAACCGTTGGGTAGTTAGCCATTGCTTCACTTAACTGGTAACCCTCCTGCAATCGACTATATATTTCCGTAATGATTTGTCTGAAGTACTCATTTTTAGTTTGATCCGCAAGCATACTAATCCCGCGTAATAGAGGTATACCAGCATCCAGTATCACAGATAATTGCTGGATAAAGAAAGCCTTTTCATTGAGTTTAACTCGTTTGAAAAACGACAGTTGCATTGATTAATACACCATTGTTTTAAAATTTTGCTGGTCTTTCACGAATGGTAGGGCATCATCGAGTGAAACGTTACCCTTGCTAACTAGGTCAGCCAATACTTTATCCAAGCTCACCATCCCCTCAGCCGCACTTGTCTCAAGAACACTATTTAACTGATGCGTTTTACCTTCACGAATCAAATTTTTCACAGCCGTATTGGCAATTAAAACCTCAATAGCCGCTACTCGACCACCGTTAATTTTTGGTAGTAATCTCTGTGAGATAATTGCAGAAAGTGAATTAGCCAATTGTAATCTCACCTGTTGTTGTTTATGCTCCGGAAAGACATCAATAATTCTATCGGGAGTCTGTGCGGCATCGTTGGTATGTAATGTTGAAAAGACTAAGTGTCCGGTCTCGGCCAGCGTTAACGCCGCTTCGATTGTTTCAAGATCACGCATTTCTCCAACCAGTATGACATTGGGATCTTCGCGTAGAGCTGCTCTTAGCGCATTGGGGAAGCTGTTGGTGTCGACTCCTAATTCTCGTTGTGAAATAATACTTTGCTTGTGTTTAAATAAATACTCTATCGGATCTTCAATAGTCAGGATATGTTCTTTTCGCGATGCATTAATTTGATCAATCATACTGGCTAAAGTCGTACTTTTCCCGTGCCCGGTCGGACCAGTGACCACCACAAAACCCTGCTTTAAAACCGTGAAGCGTTGCAATATCGGTGGTAAACCAAGTTGTTGAATAGATGGTATCTCGCTGGGAATTATTCTGAACGCTGCCGCCAAATTACCCGATTCGTAATAGGCATTGGCCCGAATCCGCATATCATTAAAGCTAAACGAATAGTCAACTTCTTTAGATTGAACCAGGCGTTTACCGATATCTTCACGCAACGTTGTTTTTACCAAATCGACAACATCTTTATTTTCCAGAATTTTTTCGCCAGGATCATCTTTAAGATCACCATCAACTCTAACTTGCGGCGGGCGACCAACGATTAAGTGCAAATCACTAGCATTATGAGTAATAGTGTCCTGAAGCAACTTCTTCATATACTCAATACTGGTGGTATCGGTCATTTGCCTCCTTATTAGAATTATACCTGTTTTTATTATACACTAACATTCTACCAAATTTATAAAACTGTAGCCTGTAGAACCTCGTTAACTGTGGTCACTCCCTGAACCGCTTTAATAAAACCATCCGCTCTCATCGTTTGCATACCCTTTCTCAAACTAGCTTCCATAATCTGCCCGGCAGTAGCGTTAGCGATAATTAAATCCTCAATCTCATTGTCAACTTCCAATACCTCATAAATTCCTACCCTTCCCTTATATCCCGTATCATGACACTCGGCGCATTTCCCTGGTTGATAAAATTTTATTTCACCCGTATAGCCGGCTTTATCTAAAACCGCCTTAACTTCATTAGCCTCTTTCTCCGGTAATTCAACTTCCTGTCGACATTTTTCGCAAAGTCGTCGCACCAGACGCTGAGCAATTACGGCATTGATAGCCGAAGCAATTAAAAAAGGTTCCACTCCCATGTTAACTAAACGCGGGATAGCACCAGAGGAATCATTGGTGTGCAGTGTCGTTAAAACCAAATGACCCGTTAAAGCAGCATGAGTCACCAGATTGGCAGTTTCAGCGTCACGTACCTCCCCTACCATAATAATGTTAGGGTCCTGCCTTAACACGGCTCGTAATCCCTCGGCAAAAGTAAATCCTATCTGGGGTTTAACTTGAACTTGATTAATACCGCTAATTTCATACTCAACCGGATCTTCAAGTGTAACGATATTCGTTTCAGGTTTATTTAAACGATTGAGTGCAGCATACAAGCTCGTCGATTTCCCGGCACCAGTCGGCCCTGTCGACATTACAATTCCAAACGGCTTATCGATAGCTTTAATAATTCGGTCATAATTTATCCCGACTATTCCTAAACTGTCTAGATCAAATAATCCCGCGTCTTTATCTAGTAGTCTTAAGACAATCTTTTCACCAAAAACCGTCGGCATAGTCGATACTCTTAAATCGATTTCATGTCCACCGACTATTACCCCATAACGTCCATCTTGGGGTATCCTAGTCTCGTCAATTTTCAACTTCGATAGTATTTTAATTTTTGCGTTGAGAGCAGCACGTAATTCCGGAGGAACTACTGCGACATCTTCCAATTTACCGTCAATTCGATACCTAACAATTACATTATCGACACGACTTTCAATATGGATATCACTGGCGCGCATAATACTCGACAATTTTACAATCGATCCAACGATTTTAGGGATATTTCCTGTACCGATAACTTGCTTTAAATCACTTGGTTGTTTTAATTCACCAACGATAAATTGGTCTAAATCGGTTTCATTGGTCGTCGGATCAACCGTAACAACCTTGTTGAATTCTTCAATTTTCTCATCATCGGCTTCCTGAATTTTTTGAGTCGCAGGTGATGGTGGCGTCCATTGTACCGGTTGTTCCGTTGGCTTCGAGTTCGATATTGCCGGAGACTGACCTTTTTCAGGAGATATATTGCCGGCCGGTGGCTGGTCGTTGGGGTTTTCAACGACGACAGCATTGTTAACGGGATTATCGGCTGGTCGTAACGGCTGATTGATTATCTCTGAAGATTCATCCTGTCGATAATATTTTAGTGCCGCTGTAATACCCGCATTATCAGTAAGATATTTTTCTACTGTAATATTGTTATTTTTAGCAATAAAATCAATTAATTCACTGACTTTCTTATCATTATAATCAACCGCCGCAACCTTAACCCCATTATTGTCACCAATATCAAATATCACGACTTTATACGCCCTGGCCATGTCTTCCGGTATTTGATTTATGACATTGTATGGAATCTTTTTTAACGTCAAATCTATCGGGGGGTAATCCCCTTGCTGTTGAGGAGCTTCTTTTTTACGGTTTTTATAATTATCAATCGTGTTTTCAGTTGTATAATCAATATCCACTTTTAAACCAGTTCTTTTTTCAATATCATCGATTACTGCAATATCTCCTTGAACTAATCGTTCCGGATTGGCAACGGCCACCCTTAATATTCGATTCTCAATTTTATATGGTAATATTTTATATTTACTAATGACTCTATCAGGTGTTGTTTGGGTAATTTTGTCGTCAGCATCCGCTAATTCCGTATACCGGACATGATTTAATTCCGCATATGCCTTGGTTAAGACATCGTCAGTTAATAATTTTTTAGCTTTAAAATTCTGTATAACACCCTCGGCCGTTTCATATTTCTTCTGCATTATGGCAATATCGTTTTTGGCTAGAACGCCGGCAGCAACCAAGATACGCAAATACTCATCTCTCTTATCTGAGATTTGCGTCGGCGACAAACTGTTCATACCCATCGTGGCCGGAATATTTCCGGGCTTCATATCTAACGCCACTCGCCCCCTTGATTAGTACTTAACGAACGGATCATCTCGACCCATCTCGTCTGTGTTAACTTTGACCGGCAAATCGCCATGTTTCACCAAACCGTTGGTCAAGCTAGTAACATCAGCTCCGTTACCGGTAAATATTTCCGGTATTGGCTCCATTACCACGGTTGGCTGGACATCAACCGGCTCTTTAATCGCATCATATACGAAATATCCAAACCCGGCAGCAACAATGATAATTCCAATAATAATTCCTAATAATTTATTCATTTTGCCCTCCAGTTGCAGCCGACGTTTCATCAACAACTACAGAATCGGCTGTTACGGCCTCATCTTTCAGGTAGGATAAAACAATTTCATAGCTCCCCTCTAATGTTTCGGTGTCAGTTTCGGTATCTGTCATCATATTAAATCCGACATTAATAACCTTAAGGGGTCGTAAGTTGCTTTCAATATCTACAATACTTTGCCTAACCTGACCATACTCACCAGTAACATCAAGAATAAAATGAATATCACCCCCTTCAGTTACCGACGGCGTTAGGCCAGTAATGGTTAGACCATTGGCATTAACAATATCATTTATCTGTACCAATGCTTCAGGAATGTCAGGTTCCTTTGGCATAGCAATATCTAGCAATTCTATCTGGGGCTTGATTTCAGCTAACTTCCTCGATGCTGACTGAATTTTGGTGATATATTCTTGACCGGTAGTCAGATTTATTTCTGCTAATGCTAAATCGGCCTTCGCTTGTTTCAGCTCGCCAATTAACGGCCAGGTATAGTATATTAGACCAACAATAATTACCAATAGGATTAGTACCGCTATCATCCCCGTCGAATTGTTTTTAATTTTTTGTGCCATTTTAATTCCCCAATGGTGATGATGTTGTCATTTGCTCGGCATCGCTCGTCGTTTCGTCAATAGCTGAAACTGTATTACCACCAGTTAGTGGCTCAATTTCCGGTGTTGTACTACTATTTGAAGAAGATTTTGTTTGCGTTGTTGGCTTTATTGTATCTAAGTTAATTTTACCCCTTAGGGTATACTCAATAGTATCTTCGTCAGTGTTTATATCAACATTGGTTAATTCTAGGTCACTAATTGTTGTCGCACTTCGAAGAGCAGCGACTGCTTTAGCCATATCTAAAAACTCTGACACCGACCCGGTAATTTCAATATCCCCTTCCTCAATCATATTGACTTTCAAGTATCGAGTTTGCTTGTATGTATTAACTTGTATATCGTCTAAAACCTTAGAAAACAGCAGGCGATTAGTTAAAGATTCTTGGAGCAGATCAATTTGCGACCCGACTTCAAGAACTTCTTTTTTTTGAGCTATAAATAATTCATCGTTTAATTTTGTTTCTACCTCGGTTCGGTATTGTTCCTGAGCTTGCTCAGTCGCCATTACAGTCGCGGACTTCGCATACATCAAATAACCCGTTAATGCCACTGCACCAACCAGAGCACCAATAACAAAATATATTGATGAAACCGCACCCTGAGCTACATCAATTTTATGAGTGCCCAACTTCTTCATATTCGGCAAATTTAATTTGCCGTCATTTCCACTTCCAACCTTTGGAGTTTCCGCTGGCTGAGGTGGCTGAGGTGGGTTTGGAACACCAGTCTGTTCTAGCACTGTCCTCCTTAATGCTTAATCACATTTTACAGCATAATAATATTTATCACAAATGAAGCGTAAACCGACTGTGGATAACTATGGAGCAGCTGGTTCAAATGGATACGATGCCTCATCGCTACTATCGCCTGGATTAATCGCTCTTACAATATCTCTAAATCCTGGTGGCGGATCATTGGCAATGTCAGGATCATAATTAATCGTGACTGGCCAATTACCGCCATCTAATTTTCCAAGAGTAATTTTATTAGCCACAATTAAACCAGAAAATACCATATCACTTGACCGAGAGTTAATGGTTACCGTGCCATTTGGTACAAATAACATTACATCTAACCTCGCGACCGTGTCAGCGATGGTAACATTACCGTCTTTGACGATAATCCCGACAGGACCAGCTCCCGATTGTTTGATAAAATCATTGCCGATGGTTAAATTTCCATTTTCCACGACGATTGTTGCCCGAGGTCCCTGGTAATAAACGTCGCTGTTACGACCGATTGTTTGGCCGCCGGTATATTTCCATACTCGATCTGAAACTGTTACACCCGCAGTTGATGCATTGTCGTTACCAAAATTTACACTCCCACCGTTTAATATGCCATTATTTAAATTTTCAGCTCGCAGTAACACCGCATTCATGATTTCAGCCAGAGTTTCATTACGTTCGCTGGTACTACCCCAGTATAAAACTGAATCGTGCTGGATTTGATAATTTTGATAATTATAATATTGAGTATTTATCGTTGTGTCGGTATCGAGCGATGTCCCAACCTGCCCTAAACTCAACTTTCGACAATCACCAGTACAATTTTGAGCGAATATATCACCAAAAATGGAAATTATTGGATTGGATTGTAATGCTATCCGATCAATTGCATATGTCTTCGAACCATCAGCATTAGTTAATTCTGTTCTGAGATTATATGATGTTCCACTATAGCTATACTTAGGCTGGAATCTTGTCCTATCTCTATATAACGTCATAATGCCTTGTGTAACTTCTTCATTAGTTAAATCTGGTATTAAATTTTGAATTGTTTGTTCGAAAGTACTGGTACCACTCACCGAATCAATTTCTTCATTAATAATCGAATTATTTGTTCCGATAGGCATTAGTTCTCCAGCACCATTAACCGTGTCCATATCCGCTTCGTCACCGGTATATGGTCGCCATAGAATCGATTGAGTATAATTACCGGCTGGTTTGTCATTAGATTCTACCGTTGCTTTCAAGTTACAGATTTGATTTTTATTATAATCAGCCGAAGAGTATACGGACTGTTCATTATTGACTTGGTCGGCAACCTCATACCCACACTCAACTCCGCCAGTAATCGCGTCGCCCCATCGAACTACTATCTGAGCCGTGTCATTATTATTCGCCGGATCAAAGGCGCCATAACAAGTAATAGTGAATGTTACATCCTGAGCAGTCGATCTCGTTACTCCTTGTTGTGTAATATTAGAATTAAATGTCCCCACTCCCTGATTGACTGTACAAGCGTTGTTAGTTCTGACGTTATTCGCCGACCATGATAATATGGAAGTATTGTTGATATATAAACTACTCGGATTGGCGGTAAATGACTTAATATCTGCGCGTAGATTAGAATTAATAGTTACTGAATCTTGAGCAACTTCCCCGGCTGAATTGGAGCATGAAATTGTGTATGTCGTTGTTCCTGATGGAGTCCTCGCCGTTGTGCCTGTCGCATCAACCGGCCCAACACCAGTAATCGAGATAGATCCCGCCGTACAATTAGAGGTTTCCCACTTTAATCCCACACTATCGCCAGATAATATATCAACCGGACCATCACTATATGCTCCAATATTACTTCTTCGGGCATTAATATCCACAACTGCTGGCGCCACACTCGCGCTAGCCGATACTTTAATTGAAGATATTCTATCACCCCAGTAATCGATTACCCCATCTCCGTCAAAGTCATCATGTAAACTTGCGATTAACCTTGAACCATTGAATTGCAATGACTCTCCGTTGTATTTCTCATCTTCATAAAAGGTTACGTTGACATTTTTCCCAATCTTGACAGATGAAATCGTATCGTTCGCCATCAACGTCTGACCATAGGCAATATTATCATACAAACAATACGGGTAAGGGATAAATAGGTGACAAGTATTTTGTCCCCAACGTGCATAGTGCGGATAATAATTTACGTTCAATATACGACAGACACCAGCAAAATTGTCATGATCATATATTGCTATTTGATTATCATCCGGCACACAATTGGTATTATATTTATTTACATCCAAGCCTGTCGACGCCTTCATTACCGACATAGAGCTGGCAATCAACACCCCACCGCAGTCCCGAGTGTTTAAATACTCAGTTGGGTTACCGGTCCAGTTAATATTATAATCCGTTGCGTCCTGAATCACTTTTCCGGGAGAATACGTCCGGCAAACAGTTTCAAAATTTGCATCTTGACACAACGTCACAGTTACTTTGCCACCAACGTGAATTGACCTTATAGCATCATTAAATATCGCGGGTACAATATTACCATAAGCATCTTGTGTGGCACTACCAAAATTCCGCTGTTCACCAACGCCATACACCTTGCAAGTTCCAGAGAAATTCGCACCGGTACAGACCTTTACCTGATAATCATTTGGTTCTGTTTGAGCTCTAACAGTATTATCGTGATGGCGAACCGCAAAAATGACTCCGGTACCAACAACACCGCTAATCACAATTAGCCAGAATATAGGAAGTAGGATTTTCTTCATTAATTTATTATTTTTACGGTAAGGTGTAGTGATAATCGTATGTTTTTGAACCACCTGATGGAAGTGTTACATTTGACTGAGTAATCTTGCCATTTGCAGCATCAATTCCTCCTGAACCCGTACCATTATCCCATCCAACTGCTGTCGAGTTCTTCGGTAAATCGTCGGAAAACTTCAAACCCGAGGCACTTCCGCTAGGACTGGTAATAACCACTCTCACATACACCGTTTCCCCGGCATTAAATGTTGCTGTCTCTTGGGTTCTAGCTGAATCGCGATAAGTCCGCTTTTCTACAGATACCGCTCCAATTCCCATATCAAAATTTCCCGTAAAGATCAGGCCATACGGCCAAGAATAAGTCGAATACGAACCGAGCTGATTACTATCCAGGTATATAATTCCGCCACCTCCGGCTCCTGACGGTTGAGCAAACCATCGGCCGGAACCTACCCAGCCAACTCCGTTGCCACCATGAACATCAATATAATTATTGTTAATTGAATCTGCTTTTAAATAAACCGTTCCGCCTGAACCACCGCCCGAATTCGGACACCCTACTTTACGACCAGCCCACCCGGCTACGCCATTATTACCAATTGCCGATATTCTACCCTGAGCTGATCCACTAATCGATGAAATTGTACCACCGGCTTCAATTATAACTATCCCGCCGGCCGCGGAGTCTCTTCGGGTATTTACACCAGTAACACAACCCGATAAACCTCCTCGACCACCACCCTGGGTTAATATATTTTCTGCTGAATTACCTAACCCCAAGTGGTAATTCAATCCAATATTTATTAGCTGCGTCCCTCCCCCACTGGCTAATAATTCCGTAATTAAATTTTTACCGTTTTTACCATCTAAGTCAGTTTCCAGGTCTTCATTAACATCGCCTAAATCTCCACCCGGACTCATAAAGCCACCGCCACCGCCACCGCCAGGAGTTTTATAATAGGCTGTGCCAATAAATGATATCGACGTCCAGCCACCGTCACCACCGTATCCACTTCCCCCGTTGCCACCGCCACCGGCACCTCCAATTCGTGTGTGCGTCTCACCCGTCCATGCTTCCGACCAAGCCACCACACCAGGATTACCGCCATCGCCACCATAACCCCCCTGTGAAGTTGATCCGGCATATGTTGATGATTTAAAGGTCGTAGAAGTGCCGTAGTATCTTGCCCAAGTATAGGCTCCATCAGCTGAAATTCGACCACTGTTGTATACATTGCCACTAACGATGATTTTAACTGTATCAGCTTCATCAATTGACGGCGTATATCCTGATCCTAGATAGGCAAAATTAGTAGCGGCAGCATATATATACGCCCCCGATTCAATAGTTAAGTCACCCGTTACTCTCAGTACTGCATTATTATATAAAACCACTTTCGCTCCGGAGCGAATTGTCAATGATTGATTAAAATTACATGGGCTGGTCGTCGTGCAATAACGGGTACCAGTAATTTCGGCTGCTAATGCCTCTTTAACCCCCGAACGATATTGAGATGTAGTTCCGACTACAACACAAACCAATAACAATAACAAAATCTTAGTTAATTTAAGTCGGTTTTTCATTTAATAATTACTTTAAATTGTATTGGCGGGTCTGGTGTATTGATCACTATATCCCCCGATTCACCGACAACTTTCGGTTCAATTTTAAGCAAATCTACGTGGCTGCCACCCTCGCTAACTATCAGCCACGAATAATCAAAGACACCGTTTGTCTGAGATGAAATATTATTAGTAATGTCATTGGCATCAGGATAAGTAAATTGAATATAGAAATATCCATCACTTAGATTCCATTCTATCGGTAACGTGAAAAAACCAATCGGATCTTCAGTGGTTTCGTCATATATCACCGAACTCCGATTGACGGATAGTACCTTTGACCAATCGATATCCTCCCCGCTGCAATCAGTACACGCTATACCGTCCCCGAAAATTGTGGGGTCACTCTCCCCATCCGAGCTAACCGTATTTGTAGTTTCATAACTGGTAGTTGTACCGGTTCCGGCAGTAGTTCCTAACGTGGCTTTTGACCCCGAGTTTGTAGTTGCAGACGAAGCATTGTCCGATGTTTCGACATCAGCACTACCGCCGCTATTCTTCATCTCAACATTATTGCCGTTAAATATTTTTAGATCGGCCATATCAGCGTTAGCCGTCGTATCTTCATTAGAGGTTTCGTGCAATCGCGCTTGCCAGGCATAATATAGCCATCCGGCAACAACTGCGGCGACACAAACAACCCCGATAATCTCGGCGAGAAATTTCCAATTCGTCTGGCCCCTCACTTGATCCATGGCTTTATTATAGCATATATATTGTTATCATAGTCGCAATAATGACCCACTAATTCCCAGGTAACCACTCGATAAAATTGCCATATTTTGATAGACTTAACTCTACTGTAAAGTAAATTTTATTATGTGGCAAAAAATCCTAGCATTATTTTCAATTAACTTACAAGGTAATCTCATCTACAAGGCCAATGCCTTCCTTTGGATGCTTACCGACGCTGTACCGGCTATTTTTATGCCTTTGGTTTGGCTAGCCAGCTATCAGGGTCGGGCTAACATCGCCGGATTCACTCCGTCGCTAATGGTTACTTATTATTTAGCCGTTTTTATCATTAACAACGTCGTTGGATCGGGAATATTTGATGAAGTCGCTCGCGATGTCCGCGAAGGTCAACTAGCCAAACACCTTATCAGGCCAATTAGTTACCTGTCCACGTGTTACTTTAGTAATATTTCCTGGCGGATAGTCAGACTATTTATGTCGTTACCGTTGATCGTAATTGGTTTCGTTGTCTGGCATAATTATTTATCGCTTGACAATCTTAATCTCGGTATCTGGTTTTGGCTAGCGTTACTATTGGCTCATTTCTTGAATTTTACGATATCATACACCATCGGTTCACTGGCTTTAATACTGGTTGAAACCAGTTCTTTTTTTTCAATTTATTTTTTCTTCAATTTTCTTCTCTCAGGACAAATTGCACCACTGGCCATGTTCCCAAGCGGTTTAATTACATTAGCTACCTACATGCCATTTCGTTATATTCTCTCCTTTCCCCTAGAGATACTTACCGGTCAGCTATCTACGTCAGGAATAATTTCAGGCCTGATTATCGGTATGATTTGGCTTGGTGTCGTTACCTTGGCTTGTAAGCTAGTTTGGAATAAAGGATTAAAATCAGATTTTGCGGTGGGAATATGATTAAAAAATATTGGAATATTTATAAAGTCTTCTGGCGTACCAGTCTGGCCCGCGAGCTGGAATTTCGTGCCAACTTCCTAGCGAAAATCGGCATCAATATTATTTGGATTGGTTTCTATGTTATATCGGTAGCGATTTTGTTTAATAATACAGCTAGCATCGGCACCTGGACCAAAGGCGATGTCTACATCTTGGCCGCCTTTTTCACCTTTGTCGAAGCCATCGCTTATACTATATTTGTTCGTAACACTCAGGAAATTGCCGAAATGATCCGTAACGGCAATTTTGACGGTATCTTATTGCGTCCGGTCAATACTCAGTTTTTAGCCAGTCTGCGTTTCGTCAGCTTTGATGAACTCGGCACCCTTATCGGCTCATTGGCGATGTTTATTTACGGCCTCTCCCAATCTCATGCCAGCATTAATTTTCGACAAATACTACTAGCCTTAGCATTTGTCGGCATCGGTTTAATAATTTTTTATTGCTTTGCAATGACCATTACGATTATGGTTTTTTGGTTTATTAAACTCGACAATATTCGGGTATTGATGACCAGCACCCTCCAACTCGTTCGTTTTCCGGCCGATGTCTTACCAACTGTCATCCGACGAATACTAGTTGTGGTCTTGCCTATTTCATTTATCTCCACCATACCGACTCAGGCTTTATTGGGACGCAATATCGAACCGTGGGCTGGGGTTGGTGTGATAATTAGTTTGTCATTGTTTATCGGTGTAAAATTATTTTGGGATTATGCCTTAAAAGCATATTCCAGCGCATCGAGTTAAAGGAGAATAATGGATACAATTATTAATATTAAAAATTTAACCAAGATCTATCGAACGCGTAAAAAACTGCCCGGTATTGGCGGCGCGCTTAAAGGACTTTTTTCACGGCAATACACCGAGACCAAGGCCGTTGACAATATTTCTCTAACCGTTGAACAAGGCGAGCTTGTCGGCTTTCTGGGCCCCAATGGCGCCGGTAAAACCACAACTTTAAAAATGCTATCCGGTATCCTCTACCCTACAAACGGCGATATTAATGTACTCGGCTTTAATCCAACCAAGCGACCGATTGAGCTTAGGAAGCAGTTCGCTCTGGTTATGGGGAACAAACAACAATTATGGTGGGATCTACCGGCCAGAGAATCGTTTATTTTACTTCAAGCTCTCTATGAAGTGCCCGAGGAAAAATTTAACTCTAGACTTAAAGAAATGGCCAAGTTATTAGACGTGGAAAAACTGCTCGATAAACAAGTTCGCAATCTGTCGCTCGGCGAAAGAATGAAACTTGAATTAATTGCCGCTCTCCTCCATGATCCAAAAGTCATATTTCTCGACGAACCGACCCTTGGTCTCGATGTCGTTGCCCAACAAAAGCTCCGTGAATTCATTAGACACTACAACCAACAATACAAGACGACTATTTTATTGACGAGCCATTATATGGAGGACATTAAAGCCCTCTGCAAGCGAGTAGTTATTATCGATAAAGGTAAAATCGTCTACGACGGTGATATTAATAAATTATCAAGTGAGCAATCAGAAACTAAAACCATCAAAGCCACCTTTGGCCAGACAATCAAACCGATTGCTTTGAAAAAATATGGCAACATCCGTTCTTTGAGTAATCAAGTTTTCGAAATTGATATTCCAAAATCCAAACTCCAATCACGACTTAGTCGTCTATTAAAAGACTTTGACGTGACTGACTTAACTATCACCGAGACCGACATCGCCGATGTCTTGAGACAGCTCTTTACTCATTAAAGCTCTTAATCCTTGACTTTATACCATATTAATGGTATCGTTTTGTGTTCGGCAGTTCCGCTGTTCGCTTTGCGAGACTGACACGGAAGGAGGTGAACAAAATGGTGGAGCTGAACGAAGAGCAGGCCGACCTGTTCGGGCACTGGCTGTCGGATGACGAGATCGCCAGGATGTCGGCCGCTACGCTCGAGCTTGTGTTCTGTGCGACAGAGACGATCTATCCGCACCTGACGGAAGAGACCGTCGCATCAATCCAAGCTCGGGCCGCCGAACTTCTGTCGGAGACCACGAGTCTCCAGGACCTCGGTTATCTGAGGTACTGGATCGACATCTCGAAGCGGTTCGAGGCCTGCCTGAGAACCGAAACTAGATTCGATCGCATCGCGTCCAGCTTGAGCTGGATAGACGACGATGTCGAGGGAGAGGTCTATGCCAGAGTCCGCGAGCTGGCCGAGGCCATGCCGTTCCCGGAACTCGCCGCTGAGTTTGACTGCCTCTGCACCCTCAGCGAATCACGATCGTTGGTGGTCACAACGCTCGGCGAGGTCATGAGAAGTCGGGCCCAGTCGATCGAAGAGCTTCTGGCGGCACTGTACACCACGAGTGACGTCCGTATCACGGCTCCGCTCATCGAACGACTCGAGGGTCTGATCGTCAGCGGGATCGTAGGTGGCGAGATCTCACCGCCTTCCGCCTAGCTCACCCCAAGCACCTGCCGCGCAACCCACCTCGGGAAGCGCGGTCTTTTTTTCTCCTAACTATTGATTCAATTTATCGGGTATGGTAGTATCAACTGTTCGGTTTGTCTGCCTGCCTCGCGGGTATAACTGTCGATTACAAAGGAGGTGAAACAGTGGCTGACCGAACACTAGATCCGCCCGCCCCGGCACCAGAGCTCGCCGCCTCTTTCATCGGTTGGTTGGACGAGGCTCAGATCGCACAACTGGATGCGGCCGGACTCAGAGCGGTTCTGTCCGCTTCCGGTCTGTACTACGACATGCATCTGAGCGACGAGCTTCGGGAAGCGATGTCGCGTCGCGCTCTTGAGCTTCTCCCGACCATCTACACCGTCATCGAGCTACTCGACCTCCTACCACTGCTACCGCCCGATGCTCCGGTCGATCAGAAGGTCAAGCGTCTCCTCAAGTTCGAGCGGAGACCAGAATACCTCTCGCTCATGTACGACATGACGGAAGAGTGGCCGGAGATCCGGCAGTTGGTGATCCAGAGAGTTCACAAGCTCATCTCGAACATGAAGTTCGAGCGCATCCACGAGCAGTTCGAGTGCTTCATCCAGCTCCGTGGCCCCGTCGATATCGATCGGGCCGGCGGGTACTTCTTCTGCTTCGAACTGGCGCGGGAACTTGCCAATCGAGCGATTTCGGTCGTTGAGACCTTGATCGCTCTCGATGCCGCTCGCAAGATCACCAGCCATCCGCATCTCCGTCACTACGCCGAGGCTTGTGTCGTAGGTGCGATCAGAGGCAAGTATGATGGCGAGCCTCTTTCGTGACCCGTCCTCAACACCGCCCCTCACTAGCCGCGCAACCCACCTCGGGATGCGCGGTCTTTTTTATATTTCGGCGAGTAAGTATTGTATAATGAGTTTATGAAATTACCTGACTCTGCATTACTCAATCTTAAAGCCATTTTAATCATCACAGCTATCACTATTGTTGAAATCACCAGTGGTTGGCTAATGGTTTATAGCGCTAAACCTGATGAAAATTCTTCTCCGGTTAACATTGTTAAATCGACTGCCGCTGCTGCGCAGGAAACTGAAAATCTTGATACTAAGGCTCTTGAAAGCCAAGGAATTACCATAGCCAATAAAGCCGACGAAACCGCTCCGGCTCAGACAACTTCAACCGTTCCCGAAACAAAAGAGGAAGCGATTGTCCCCTATATTTCTAATCCAACCAATACCTCGGCTTCAAAATCAACCAAGGTCTCTACGCCACCGCCGGTCCTGCCCTCAGGTAGCACCGAAATAACCGACCCGTCAATATTAAGTTTTGGTATCGTCATTCCCAGTCTAGGCATTAAAGCTCCAATTGTCGCTAACGTAAATGGATTCAATGAAAGTAATGCCCAAGCTGCCTTACAACGAGGCGTAGCTCATTTCGGAGGCACTCCCATTCCCCAAGGCGTCTATTTCGGACACTCCAGCACCGAAACTAACAGTGGCGCCTATGACAGAGTATTTGCCAAACTAGGTAATTTATCGAATGGAGCGGAAATTGATCTTTATTATCAAAATACTAAATATGTCTACAAGATGTCAGGAAGCAAAGTTGTATCGCCAACTGACACTTCTATAGTCCAAACGGGACAGTTTACGCTATTTACCTGCTGGCCAATCGGCACATCTACTTCGCGCCTGGTCATTACGGCTAATCCGGGTTAATTTATTGATAAACATCGTACTATCGACTAATATTTAACTCAACTTGCCAGGTACTTGCTGGTGAGCGTGCTTTGACAACGTTCGCATAGCGGACAACATCGTTGAATAACTAAGGACAAGCGGATATGCCAACTGCCAATCCTCTGCTCGATCGCTACAAGAGCTACTGCCTCGACCGGGTCTCCAACATCGGGTCTCTCGCCGAGGCCCTCGACCTCTACACCGTCCAGCTCTGCGGCTTCGTCAGCGATGAGGAGAACCATCGGACACTCCAGCAGGCTATCGATTATGTCCGCTCGTTCGACGATGCCATCGCCGTGTTAGATGCCATCAACCGTCAATCCGAAGCCTTCCCCTCGAGGAACAGGCAACGGCATTCCGCGAATCGATGTGCCATCGAACAGGCCACAACGCTTTCGGACTGGGTTCGGCTCTATCGACACGGCCAGTTCTACTGCTTCGACGATGCAGATATCGCTGCCAAGGCTAGCACCAAGGCCGGCGCCCTCATCCAGGCTACGACCGCCTGGGAAGAACTTTGGGGCTTCTACCTCGCAGTTCCGGAACACATCTCTATCAGATCGATCGCCTGGAAACGCATCCAGGCGATTACCACCTCGTTCGACCAAGCCTTGAGGATATGGAATAAGAGCCAGCCGCCGTCAAGAGATGTTGGTGGATGGGCCTGGAACAAGATGGGCGAGCTCGCCCAAGCCATGCCAACGTTCGAAGAGCTCGCAGCTGCCCTCGAGCTAATCTCGGGCGGACAGCCGGATCGATTCCTGCCGGCTATCATCGAACAGATGTCGATCAAGGCCAGGACACTCGGCGAGTTGCTCTTCACCTTCGATCGGGCTCGTGATCAGCAATTCGGCACACTCGATCGGATCGTGACCCGACTCCGCCAACTCGTCGTTCACATCGATGACTTCGATACTGCGGTTAACACCCGAACACAGATCGAGGCCATCAAAACGACCTACCCCTTCGACACCGTTCGTCAGGCCGCGATGGAGCGTTGCGTCGAGCTGGCACCCGACCTGGCCAGTCTGCGAAAGAGCCTTACCCCTGCCCTGGCTTGCGACCGAATCATCGCACTCTACAGGCAGCGCTTGAACGAGTTGGCGACCAGTACCGCGGAGGTTATAGCCGCTTTCAACGACTACACTCACGCCGGATCTATCCATGCCAGCAGACAGGCCTCGCCGCCATACATCGCACGCGCTATTGAGTTGGCGCGGACTCCTGACGACTGGGCTCTGCTTACTAGTCACTACTTGCTCCGCCAATGCTTCACCGCAGAGCAACAGAACCAGATCACGACTGGCCTCGACGCCGCCCTGACCGCCGTCGGCTACCCACCGGCTGAAGCCTCCGTCCCTACTAGCTGACCGTCGCTACCGTTCCTCACCGCGTTGCCTCTACGGCGCGCGGTTTTTTTATTTGTCTTATCGTTCGAGCTTTAAGCGAGAACTATAAAATCTATCCATAAACTGCGACATTAGTTCTCAGGCTCCGCCAAACGTCGGAGCCCTCGAACGAAAACACTATTAACCTTGACACTGACGATCATTTATGGTATAAATACTGGTTCTGGAAATTCCGCCCCCAGGGGCTTAGGGAGTGAATTAGATGAAGTACCTGCCAATACAGCATTACCGGGAGATAAGGTGGGTCACCGAGTTCTGGCTGATTGTTATGGCCATTGGCGGACTCATCATCTCCCATCTCCAGACCGATGCCAGTGGCTGCGCCATCGTCTTCGGCGTGACGTCATTCGGGCTTCTTCTCGTCGCCCGATCGTTCGTTGGTGGGAACGACGGCAGTCTTGCGCGTCGTATGTTTTCGGTCACGGTCGGGAGCCTACTCACGATCGGGACGGCCATCTGCTACTACGACCCGGTAGTTGTCCTCGGATCAATGACCATCATGGTCATCGCGGCAGTACTCGCCGCAATGATCTACATCCCAGCCGAGTGCCTGAGACAACGACGCTGGGCCCGAGCTTCCGCCAACGCCAGACACTAGTCCTCACGTTCGTCGCCAAGCCGCTGCACCCCGCAGCGGCTTTGCTATATCCCCGCTATTGCGCTCATGGCCTTTAATCTTTTACGTTCGTTTTTATAATTAGGACAGTAGTGCTCAACCTCAGTCCAAAAACTTGATTGATGATGACGATGGTTAAGATGCACCAGCTCGTGAATTACAACATAATCTATCACTGATTCCGGCATCATTATTAAACGCCAGCTAAAACAAATCACATCCTGGCCGGTACACGAACCCCAACGCGAACTGGCCGAAGTAATTTTCATATCACGATACTTTAACTTCATTATTTCCGACCAATAGGCCAATTTTTTAGATAAATATTCTTCAGCGTTATGACGGAACCACTTAATAATTGTTTTACGGATTAAGTCTTTGCTGGTGTGATTAACGATTAGATTATCGTTAGCAATCGCTATCGTAACCTTAGCCATTTCATCAATTTTCAACGTAAAAGCTTGACCTAAATAATAAAACTTATCGTCATTTGAAAAATGATGTTTTTGATTCAGTCCCGTCTGATTAATTTTCACAACGGTCTTTTCCAGCCAATCCTGGTGTTCAACAACAAATCGATCGATCATCCATTGTCTAGTTCTTAGTGGTACTCGCAATTCGACTTCGCCATTAACCTTAACAACCAAGGCCATAGTCCGGCGTCGGCGATAAATTATTTTGAGTTCAATATTATTATTTAGCAACATCTATATCAAGCAATATCGGACAATGGTCCGACCCCATCACTTCATTAAGTATTTCTGCTGATTTTACTTTTTCGACCAGATTATCACTCACAAAGAAATAATCAATCCGCCAGCCAACATTACGCTCACGGGCTCTAGTCTTCATATCCCACCAACTATATCTAATAATGCTCGGGTGTAGCTTGCGGAAAATATCGATATATCCCCTCTTTTCGAATTCGTCTAACCATTGCCTTTCTTCCGGTAAAAAACCCGAGACCTTTGAATTCTCCTTTGGCCGAGCTAAGTCAATTTCGTTATGAGCGGTGTTAACATCACCGCAGAATATCACACTTTTACCCTCCGCCCGGTATTTATCCATTTCCCGTAGAAAGACATCATAGAATTTCAATTTATAATCGATTCGTTCTCGACCTTGCTTGCCGTTTGGAAAATAGGCATTAGCTACCACATACGTTTCGTATTCATTGATAATCAACCTACCCTCAGTCTCCAGCCGGTCAACTGAAAATTCCGTTTTAATAGTATGCGGTTCATCGAGACAGTAATTAACCACTCCGCTATATCCCGCCCGCTCGGAAAACGACCAATAAGATTTATAGCCGTTGATTGTCCGGAGATCGGGAGTCAGCTTCTCGTCAGAAATTTTTGTCTCTTGAAAACAAGCAATATCTGCCTTCATATCCCGAAGAATATCAGCCAAACCCTTTTTAGCGACTGCCCTTAAACCATTTACATTCCAACTGACAATTTTCATAATTCGATTTTTTTATGCTCCGCCCATAGGTCAACAAAAGTCGCGAAATTGGCTGCGATCATTTCGGCAGCTTGATCACGATTAAAGACAAAATCCAAATACTTCTTTAAAGGATTCGCAAATATCGTACGACCAACCGCAAAACCAACAATGCGATCAAACTTAGAACCATCCACTAACCATTGTTTAACTTTTTCGCGATCTGCACCACGACCAAGAACAATTATGCCCGCATCATCATTACAGGCCCCGATCACTTCCGGCCATTGCTCAGCAGTAAAGCCCTCTAATTTCCATATCGCCACCTCTATTTCCTCTTTAATTTCCCGAATAGCTGCAGTCGTCCGTTTTGCCCGCAATTCATTATCGTAAGCTTCCTCACTACCAGCCTCCTTCAAATCAGCATCTGTCGGTGGCACCAGTAATTCAAATAATAACTTTTTATTGTGCATGCCGCAGTAATCACTAAGTTGCTTTAAATTGTGAATCTGTTGTTTATTGTCTTCAATATTGCCCGGGTTGTATCGAACTAAAGCTTTAACAAAATCGGGACTGACCTTGCTGATATGTTCACCAAATTGTTCACCATACTCAAAGTCAAATATTTTTTGACCACTCTTTTCAACTGGTACCGCGACTTTAACCCCATAATCTTTAGCATTCATAATGACCGGTAGGCCGTATTCTTCATCAACTAAAATTCCAAAATAGTCTTTATGCTTATAGCTATCAACGGCTCGTCTAAACCCTTCAAAAACAATTTCCTTAAGTTCACTCACTTTGCGTTTTTGAGTCTCATCCAGCTCCCCTTTATAACCCAATAAGTCCTTGGCAAATGAGCTCCGGTGATCAAACGGTAGTATTAAGAGCGGCTCCATAAACGTCTCCTTTTTTTATTACTATCTCGTCATATCATAAAATTATCCGAGGTTTAGTGCAAATTAGTTCAGCTCCCCATCTTCACAATTAATTGCATTGAGATCTCGATCAAGATTCACAATGGCCGGAATATGATCGCCTTGATAAATGGTTTGCCCATGGATATATGCAATCATACTACCCCGTGACTTGCGATTTAAAGGCTCAACTCCATTACGAGTCTGTTCAAGTAAATCGGTAATAAAATATGCGATTTTTTTCGGAGATGGTATATCTTTGAGCGGAAAAGACGTATTATCGGCACTTGTTCTAATAATGATGTCACCATAGTTAAATTGCAATTGCCAAATATTTTTAGCCGATGTATCGATATCCTGGATCGCTTCAAAGCTTATTTCACTAATATTTCTGGAAAATAAACGGTGCTGGTTAATGGAGACAATTCTTCGATCGGTTACTATATATAAATCGTAATAGAAGCCAATCCCCGAAACCATAAATACAAACGAAACAATTAGCCAATACAGACCGAATAATAACGCTCCGATATTTTTCCATTCCGGATTTAAAATAATATCATTAGTGGACATAAAAACCATTGCAATTAAAGGAGCAAGATAGAACATTACATTCATGACGGCATATGGTAAAAATTTTATTGCATGACGACGAGTATAGACGAATATTTGTTCGTCTTCTCTTTGCCCTGGAAATGCGTTACACCGCCGTGTCGGCTTCATCATATTAAATAGTATTAAAAAGGATAACAACAATTGTTGTCGTTATTATTCCAATATAAGTCATTCGGAACGCGTGAATTAAAACGTCTGACTTATCGCCATAAACCCTTAACCTATATATATGGCTTGAGACGACATAATAAGAGAACCCCACAAACACTAATATTGTTATTATCAGCGCTATATACAACCCAACCATCTCGCCATTCCGATATTTAGTATAGTGCGAAAATCATAAAGCATTTTTACAGATATGTCAATAGATTTGGGGCTTATCGCAAGTAATATTAATCCACTATGCATCGGGGTAGATGGCCGGTCTCAGCTGTCCTTTATTTCTCTATATCGTTGATATAAAGCCTAATATATGGTATATTCCATGATGTAAACACTATATTAATTGTTTACATCGAATCGATGTAATCATCGTGAGATGCCGAGATAGCCCAGCGGCTTGTCCTGCCGAAGCTCGAAGAGCGAAGGTGGACCCGCCCTACCGTAGCCCCAACAGGGGCGTAGGTGGGTAGAGCAGCTCCCGTAGCCTTAGTAATCATAGCGAGCAGATATTTTATGCCGAGATAGCTCAGCGGTAGAGCAGCTGTTTTGTAAACAGCAGGTCGGAGGTTCGAATCCTCTTCTCGGCTCCAGCCTACGCCAAGGCTTCGGCTGGCAAGCTATACTTCTCCTTGGAGCTACGAAGCACAAACTCGATAGTTATTATTTCGATGTTAGCAGATTGCACATTTCACAAGTATCATGTAAATTGAATTAGTTGCTGGGATAGCGAAGTGGTCAAACGCAGCTGACTGTAAATCAGCTGGCCTTGCGCCTTCGGGGGTTCGAGTCCCTCTCCCAGCACCACGTACCATACGGCACATGGCGAAGCCATGTATAAATACAAGTTTACATCGAATAATGTAATCATTATGAGATGCCGATGTAGCTCAGTTGGTAGAGCAACTCCATGGTAAGGAGTAGGTCAGCGGTTCAAATCCGCTCATCGGCTCCAGCCTACGCCAAGGCTTCGGCTGGCAAGCCATACTTCTCCTCGGGACTACGAATGGCAAGCCATGCTGCTAAACTACAGGCTGGACATTATATGTGTAATCGCATATACTTTAACCTAATATTGACCAAACGTTATAAAGGACCATATGGCTAAGAAAAAAAAGAATAACGAAGCTCCGCTCAGATGTTCTGAATGCAACAATCAGAATTATTGGACGCACAAAAAATCAACCAAGACCAATCCAAACCCCGGCAAGGTTGAGGAAAATAAATACTGCAAGACTTGCCGCAAACACACCGAGCATAAAGAAGCGAAAGTTAAGAAGGGTTAAATTTAGCGAAAATCAAAGGGCTATGGTGCTAAAGGTAGCATGCCGGTCTCCAAAACCGGAGGTAGGGGTTCGATTCCTCTTAGCCCTGCCAAGATTTTCACGGTAAATATCAGTCGCAAGACGACTGATTTTTTGTGTTTTGTTTTATTGACTGTATTGAAAGAATCTTCTAATCATATATAATGCGGGCGGGATGCTTCCCATAAGGAGAGAGTGATGTTGTCGCTGCTACATCAGTACTTCGAACCGTCCGTGATCATCATGCTCGTACTGATAGCTGTCTTGCTGACTTGGCGCCAAACCCGACGCTACGAGTACAGTACTCAGCTCGTCGGCAGCAGCGTACTCTGCCGCAGTCTCAATGAGTTCCATGGCAAAGGCTGGGAACTGGTCGCCATGACTCCGCGTGCGTTCTGCCTCAAAGAAGGTTCCTACCAGGCTATCGACATCTTCGTCACAATCCGCCGCCGCATCTAGCCTCCCCGGAGTACGATCACGCTTCGTGCTCCACCCACTACACATTAGTGTACTGATGAGTCGTTGCAAATTACGACGAATGGGTAAAAATGACGGCAATATTTGGATTATGGTTTGGAATTTTTTATATTTTCGTCGTAATTTACGAAGTGCTATACTGGCGCTATGAAACAATTTATTTTGATATTGGTTGTTTTTGGCCTCGTCGGTTATGTGGCTTGGGCTTTCTACAATACTGATAAAAAAATTGATGATTTCGCTAAAAGCTCTACCACTACCGAGGCAACAGTGACTGAGCCACAACAAACCAACTCAGAAAAGGACACTACAACGCTAGGTAGTATTGTTATTCTTGGTAACCTGATACTTGATGGTGCGGAATATTCGGTCCCTTCGGCTGGCTTTAATAATCAATTAACTGAATATCTAAAATCGGCTAATTGTCGCCTTGCGCCTTTGCAATCGCCATTAAAAGGTCAACATATAAATACATCGAGAAGTAATTACCAAGAAGCTTCGGAAAAAGCCTATAATCTACTTAATCAGCTCGATATTAGTATGGTTGGCATCGGACAAGGTCATTTTATTGATCAGGGTAATGACGGGGTCAATAATTCTAAATCATGGTTGGATAACCAATCCATAGCCTATTCTGGCGCTTCCAACCAAGATAGCGATCCATATCATGCAGCAACTATTAATTGTGGTCAACTAAGAGTCGGGATCATATCCAGTACCGAGGACGACAATAGCTCTGGCAATGGTGTAAAACTGGCACTTAACGAAAAATTAACCGCATCAGTTAAATCGTTAAAAGCCCAGACCGACTTTGTTATTGTAATGACCGATTGGGCCGAAGATGCGTCAAAATTTGTTTCCCCCTATCAGAAAGGCATAGCCCATAGTTTGATCGATAGCGGTGCCGATTTGGTTGTTGGCAACCATCCGCAGTTCATACAGACTATGGAAAATTATAATAATCGATTAATTTTTTATAGTCTAGGAAATTTTTTAGTGCCAAGTAAATACAATGAAAATAAGTCCGAAGGAATGACAGTGAAGCTGACTATCAGCGAAGACTCGGTTAGTGCCGATATCGTTCCACTTTCCAATACTAAAAGCGATCCGACTATAGTCACGGACAATCTACCAGAAACCTACTTACAAACCCTTGGTCTTGAAAGCTGGTCTGCCAACTTCAAACGCTAACTATTCTCCGTCTTCGATTTTACGTTTCAGTTCTAAATAATTTTGCCGTTTAGGCGATAATTCCAAGGCTCGATCAATAGCCGCCCTCGCTTTTTCAATATCATTGTTCAGATAATATGCCATGGCTAAATTATAGTATCGGCTAGCGACTTGTGGGTTTATCTTGATTGATTTTCGAATCGCCACTATCCCGTCGTGATAACGCTTTTGGGTTACGGCGATAACGCCTAACCGCGCCCAGACTTTATCGTCATTAGGATTTTCGCGGGCAGCATCGGTATACCATTTCTCCGCCGCAAAATATTTATTTTCTGCAAATAATTTCTCAGCCCGCTCAATAGGAGTTTCAGTCTGAGATGGAATCGGCGGTTTAACGACAATTGGAGTTTCGGTATCGGCATCCCCAACCGGTACTGCCTCAATATTTTTTATTGTCGAAAAATACCGTCTGAGAACCAAGATCAGAATGGCAAGCACAGCTACGACAAAAATTATTGGATACCACGACATATTTTTAATTAACCTGATATTGATCTTACTTGTCAACAGCTAAACGATTCATTTTTATTAGGTAATTTTCGATTAACAATCGTTTATTCGCTGTGGAGCTAGTTATTGTATCAACAAGATCAGCAGTGAGCTGCGCCTCTCGCCAACGATTGGAGCATTTAAAGGCCATTACCCAAGATGATAATTGTTTAGCAATGTCCTCGTCTTCAGCCGCCTCTTTGGCCCAACGCCAACGATCCAACTCTGATCGATTTAAAATTTCACTCGGATCAATTGGCCTGGCTGGATCCGTATTATGATATACCCGCATTGTCCTTGATAATATCGTTGGTAAAATTTTAAAAGGATTATTGGTTAGTAAATGAATTGATAAGTAAACCGGCGGTTCTTCAATCACCTTTAATAGTGTATCAGCCACTGGTACGGACATTAATTGTGCATCAACTATTACCCAGCGCCAATTTTCCTGATGTAAAGGACGACGGGCGACACGTCCAATCATATCCCGAGCTGACTTAACATCAAAAGATTTTCCATCAACAATCTCCGAATCCCCTGTCCAATTCATCTCGCGAGCCAAATCAGAAACCATCGATAGTTCAAGGTTTTGAACGTTATAAATATGTAGAAATGATTGTAATGCCATATATTTATATAAACAGCTTTTTTCCGGAATGTTAATGTTGCAATTCAGGGTTGAAACAAAGATAATATAGTTATGCCATATTTCGATAAAGAAATAATATGTAAGGATTGCGGTTCGTCGTTTGTTTGGAGTGCCAGCGAGCAGGAGTTTTTTGCACAAAAAGGCCTGGTCAATACTCCCGGTCGGTGTCCTATTTGCCGTAAGAAGACCGACATCAAACATGAGTACCAAACCTTAAACGATATTAAATGTAAAGAATGCGGCAAGACAGCTCAATCGCCAATAAAACCAGACGATCCAAGTGAGGTTCTCTGTCAGGAGTGTTTTGATGCCATGACCGGACAAACAAAAGAAGCCGACGATACACCGGAACAGGCAGTTAACAATCCTGATGATGAGCCGACTTCTACTTCGTCTTCTGAATCCGCTTGATAGTTCGCAGACAACGGGTGCAGACATAAATCCCGTTAACAAGTTGTAAGTTTGGTTTGACGGTGCGTTTGGTCTTATGCAAAGAATGAGGACGGTTATAAGCACTGGTTGCCGTTTTACCGCACATCATACAAGCACGCATCAAAGCCGGTTGTGATAAGTGTTTGACTCTCATAATAATTCCTATTAACATAGTTAAGTTACCAAAACCACCCTAATAAATCAAGTATATGCTATCACTGTTATCTAGTGACCCCCTGATATTTATTATTCTAGTATCCGGTTTAATTATTGCCTTAAGCTTTCACGAGGCCGCCCATGCTTATGTCGCACATTGGCTCGGCGATGATACGCCCAAGCACGAAGGTCGCTTAACTCTTAATCCCCTAGCTCACCTCGACCCCATCGGTACGATTGCTTTAATTGTTTTTCGCTTTGGTTGGGGTAAGCCGGTCCATGTTAACCCGAGGAATTTTAAAAATCCCGTTTGGGGTAATTTGGCGACTGCTTTGGCCGGCCCGATGACGAATTTTATTTTAGCAATCATATTTGCCCTTATTGGTCGTATTATTCCAGCCGATTCAATCATGGCAAGTGCCATGACCGTCTTTGTTTCAATTAATATTCTGTTAGCGTTTTTCAACTTACTGCCGATTCCTCCATTGGATGGTTCAAAACTGTTAGGAATTATCGTTGGCGAGGAAGCTTATTACGAAATAGAACGTTTTGGTCCCATTATTTTATTAGCTTTTATTTTTTTCGTTTCAACATATTCGCCGTTTTATAACACTTTTTTTGAGGCCGTACAGAATACTGCTATTTGGTTGATGGGCTATTAGCTCCCTTGTTATTCGTTCCGCTTGCGGTAATTTAAAGTTGGCATAACGTTCCTAGTTGAAGGAGGTGCTTGACTTGGAGTTGGCGCGGTTTGCCGGTTGCTTCGCTGACCGATGTTTCGACGCACGAATGACGCGCGGTCGTAGACACAGGAGAAGCGACGACATAGCCGGTCTGAGTTTCCTCGATCCATATCTACTCGACGAAGGTGCCATCAACGAGTCCAAGGCCTTAGTGCGTCTGGGCAGTAAGACTCAGGTCTTCACAGCCACCGACCAAGCCCACGTTCGGACCAGGATGAGACACACACTCGAAGTTGCTTCACTGGCAGCCCGGATAGCAGCCATCATGGGACTGAACGTTAACCTCTGCCGTGCTATTGCCCTCGGACACGATCTCGGACATGCACCATTCGGCCACCTCGGAGAGTCAATGATCTCCGAGCTATCCGGCCAGCCGTTTAGTCACGAGGTCTTCAGTGTAGTTGTGGCGCAACGCATCGAACGCAGAGGACATGGACTTAACCTGAGCTTCGAGACCCTGGAGGGAATCTTCTGCCACTCGAGCAATGCTCACGCCATCACCGTCAACAGCGACCTGCCGTATGAATATGCGGTAGTCAAGCTGGCCGATAAGATCGCCTACATCTTCGCCGACATCAACGACATTTGTCGCTACAAGCTGTTCACCGACACAACACTGGAGCAGAATCTTGAAATGCAAGATATGGCGAACTGGTTCGGCCCCATGCAACGAGCCCGTGTCTTGCGTTGTGTCGAGGCCATGGTTGCCGAATCAGCCGAACTTGGGCAAATCTCCTTCTTTGAGTCGGAGACGGCCCATAAGTTCAACGCTCTTCGCGACTGGATGTACACCAATGCCTACCTCCCAATGGTTCGGCCCTTTCACCGCGCGCTGATCACACAAGCGTTCGGCGAACTGGCTAGAATCTTTCGGGAGTTCGACGTCAACCCCGCCTTGCCACTGGCCCTTCTCACCGATACCGAGGTTATGGGCATCGCCCATTGTCTTCTCGTCGGTGACATGCGTGTTCCGCCCTACGTCGTCAACCGTCTTGGTGCCACCGAGATACTCCACGACCTAAGATATGCCGACACTCTCGTGGCTGCCAATGACATCTCCAATCCCGATCTTAACCCCGCCGACTTCTCGGTACAACGCTAGGCCGCTCCCGCGGCCTATTCATATATAAAATACTTCATCAATATTAATACTTTTATAAATTAACCTGTTATGTTAAAATAATTACGTTCGTCGGGTTGTAGTCCGATCGTAGTATCGGAATTGGTAGTTAAGTTTAAATAATATATCGGGATGTAGCACAGTTGGTAGTGCGCCGGGCTGGGGGTCCGGAGGTCGTGAGTTCAAGTCTCGCCATCCCGACCAAATATATCACTTGCCCCTCGTAGCTCCGCCAGCCGGTGGAGGCGAAGTGGGGCCATCCCGACCAAACGATATCTATACTATGCCAAAAATGATTCCCAGGGTAATACAGTATTTAAAATCAATACTATTTTTGATTCTTTTGCTTTTAGCGCCATCGCTGTCATTAGCACAGCCTTCGGTTTCGGATAATAGTGGCAGTAATCTTGAAATCAAAGAGCAGTATTTTAAGGCAAAAGTGACTGCCGTTTTAGATGAGCAAACAGCCTCCGATTATTCCGGTGTCGAAACTGTATTACAGAAACTAGAATTAGTCGGAATAGACAAAGATTTTCAGGAAAAGATTATCTATGACGGCATTACCACCGCATCGACCACAAAACATCAGTATACCGTAGGAGATAAAGTAATTGTAATGATTACCAGCTCCGACCAAGGTGAAACTATTCAAATTACCGACTCAATCCGGACCACTCCGTTAATAATTTATACTCTAATATTTGTAATATTGGTTATTATCGTAGCCCGAGTTAAAGGTCTTAAATCGCTTTTATCACTCGGGCTCTCAATTGCAATAGTAATAGGAGTAATTATTCCCTTAATCATTAAGGGCTATAATCCGCTATGGATTACTGTATTGTTCGCGTTGCCGATATTGGCCCTAACGATATACTTAACTCACGGTATTAACCGACAATCTCATATTGCATTAGCAGGCACTTTCTTCGGTGTGTTGGCTGTAGCATTGATATCATTAATTTTTGCTTCGATAGGAAAATTAACCGGTTATGCCGATGATGAAGTAATATACATTACCAGCCTCTTATCATATAATCTTAATCCTTATAATTTGTTGCTTGCCGGGTTTATTATTGGAGCACTGGGAATAGTTGATGACGTCGCCCTGACTCAGGTAGCTGTTGTTACAGAAATCAAAAAGGCCAATACAAAATTAACCAACCTTGAAGTTTACAATCAGAGCATAAAAGTCGGGGTCAGTCATATTGCTTCAATTATCAATACTTTGTTTATGGCATATGCCGGCGCCAGTTTTTCGCTTTTACTGCTTTTTAGCTATAGACAACCACCTTTCCAAAACATTTTTATGGTTTTCAATAATGAAATTGTTGCTACCGAAATTGTCCGCACTATTGTCGGTAGTATCGGCATAATATTAGTTATTCCGCTAACCACTGTTTTAGCGACCAAGTTTATTCACGCTAGCAACTATAATAAATAAATGCTTACCGGCTTAATCTTAAGTTAAATATTATTATTAAAAATCCCCCGCTCATAATGACGCAGGGGGAGATGCAAGGTCCGTGACATTACCGAACGACGACCTGATTGCGCTCCGGACCGACACCGATGTGACTGAACTTGATGCCGATCTCACCTTCGATGTACTCGACGTAACGTCGCGCCGGATCGGGCAGATCGTCCCACGTGCGCGCGTCCGAGATGTCTTCGCCCCAGCCCGGCATCGACCGCATGACTGGCTGATACTCGGCGTACTGCCGAGTATCCGATGGCACCAGATTGCAGCCATAGCCATCAGCATCCCTGTAGTAGGCGATAACCGGTATCTCATCACAATGGCTGAGGACATCCAGCTTGGTCAGGACCCCTTTAGTCGGACGATTGATCACGACCGATGTCCGAGCTAGCGGGATATCGAACCACGCGCAGCGGCGATCCCGACCGGTAGTAGTCCCGTACTCCGCGCCCCAGCAACGGAGATCATTGCCCTCTTGGCCAGTGAGTTCACCGATGAACGGCCCAGATCCAACGCGAGTCGTGTAGGCCTTGAGGATCAGCGTGACATCGCTGATATCGGTGATTCCTACCCCAGTCCCGAGTAGCGCCCCACCAGCCGTGGTATGAGAGCTACTAACGAACGGGTAGGTACCGTAGTCGATGTCGATGAACGTTCCCTGCGCCCCTTCGAGTAGGACAACTTCGCCCCTTCGAAGAGTTGCCGGAATGTGGTCGAGAATCTCGACCGCTCGAGCGTAGAGGGCTCGGCCTACGTCCCAGACTGTCTCTATGACTTCATCGGGGCTCGGCATCGGCTGATCCAGATGCCTTAGCAGTGGGTTGATCGTTGCGAGGTCGGTGACAATCGCTCCCGCAAGACGATCCCTGGAAGCGAAGTCCCATACCCGAACGCCGTCACGCCTGGCCTTGGCAGCATAGGTCGGTCCGATTCCGCGACCGGTTGTGCCGATCTTGCCACCATTGGCTACTTCTGCCGCACAGTCGAGTACTCGATCATAGGGCAGAATGACATGAGCCGCCCCACTAACTCGTAGCCGCCCGATGTCGATGCCACGTGCCTCTAGCCCAGTAAGCTCCTGAGCCAAAGCAAGGGGATCGATTACCACTCCACTGCCGAGATAGCAGTTCCGGCCCATCACGATGCCGCTCGGCACTAGATGAAGTTTGTAGACCTCCTCTCCGATCGTGACTGTATGGCCGGCGTTGTGGCCACCATTGTAGCGTACGACGTCATTAGCCTCTTCTGCTTGTCGATCAGTCTCCGTTCCCTTGCCTTCATCGCCGTACTGCCCCCCAATAACAACTTTGGCCGGCATAAGCCTCTCCCTTCCGGTAGCCATACCAATCAAATATATACCATAACATATATAACCAGACAAGCGATACTAATCATTGTTGATAGATTTTTTAAACAAATAAACAGAATATAATTAACAAAATGCGCGAGGGGGAGACTCGCGCGAGAGCTGTTCGGGAGAACTACGGGTCGGTTGCCAGCTCAGCTGTCCACGTCACGATCTCGAGTGAAGGCCGGCAAGCAGCGCCGGTTCGATAGCTACCGCTTGCGGATGTCGAACTCGTGAAGTGGCCGGAGATACAGAAGGCATCGGTTGGGCAGTGCGTTCCGTTGATCTGTCCCCACTCGCCGTAGAAGGCACCGTCCACGATTGGACACATGTGGGAGGTGTAGCCGTCACGAGAGAAACGGACATAGAGACCGCCCCCTCGATCCACTACGTGAACAGCCGTCGGCAGATCGGGACTGACATACGATCCGATCTGCGGTTCCACGCCCGTCTTCTCGTAGTGCGGGACGTCCCAGCCAGGTTCAGTCGTCGTACAGGCGACCATACCCGACACACATAACGCCACGCCAACTCCGAGGAAGATGGTCGAGCAAATGCGTGTCATCACATTGCTCCCTCCTGGGCTATCGTATCGCTCTGAAACACCATCAGACTACACTGTTATCCTATATAAGTCAATGGTAATCTAGCCTACCACAGACAAACTACTTGCATTATATTTATTTAGTTGCTAAACTATTTAGGCTATAAACTTTATAAAATATTATGGACAAAGCTCAAATAGACACAATCGCCCGACAACTAGAAGATGTTTTCGAACGAATGCGACAACTGCATCTGGAAAAACACGCTAAACACCGACTTAAACCGTCCGAGCGAAATTTTATTTACCTATTAACTCTCTTTGAAAAAAATCAAACCATCGCTCCTACCGATTTGGCTGCAAAGTCCGGTGTTACTCTCGGTGCCATTACCCACCATCTCAATAAATTAGAAGCTGACGGCTATGTTAAGCGTGGAATATTAGCCGATGATAGACGCAGCGTGACGGTCGTATTAACGGCCAAGGGCCAACAAGCCGCCGATTCCATTAAAATTGAAAAAATGCAGCGGTTGCGCGGCTTGATTGAATACCTCGGACCGGTTGATAGTCAAAATCTCGCTCGGCTGGCTGAAAAATTATCAAATTATATTAAAACAAAATCAGAGGAAAAGAATCATGCTTAGATTGATAAGGTATTTAAAGGCTTATATCTGGCAATTAATTTTACTTGTCGGTTTGGTCTACATACAAGTTTGGACGGATCTTCAATTGCCTGATTATATGGCGACCATTGTTAATACCGGCATCGTCAATAAGGACAATACAGTTATCTGGCAAAATGGTTGGCAAATGCTATTAGTAGCTCTATTAGGAGCCTGCTGTACTATTACCGTCGGTTATTTAGCATCAAAGATAGCTACTGGTTTCTCAAAAAAAATTCGTGAAGATGTATTTACTAAAGTTGAAAGTTTCTCGATGCAAGAGTTTGACCATTTCTCAACCGCATCCCTTATAACTCGCTCAACCAATGATATACAACAGATTCAGATGGTTTTAGTAATGATTCTTCGCCTAGTATTGATGGCGCCAATTATGGGCGTTGGCGCAATTGTCAAGGCCTATCAAAAGGCCCCGTCAATGTCATGGTTAATTGCTCTGGCTGTAGCTGTGGTTATCGCGGTAATCGTGACCGTATTTATTATCGCCTTTCCAAAATTCAAGATTCTGCAAAAACTAGTTGACCGCCTTAATTTAGTTACAAGAGAAAATCTAACCGGGCTAAAAGTAATTCGGGCATTTAACAACCAGCATCGCGAGGAAAATAAATTCGATAAAGCTAATACCGATCTAACTCGAGTTAATCTTTTCGTTAACCGCATCGGTGTAATTATGCAACCGATAATGATGTTGGTTATGAATGTTACGTCGTTAGCAGTTGTCTGGGTTGGTGCCAATCTAATAGAAAGTGGCAATCTTCAGATCGGAGATATGATGGCCTTTATGCAGTATGCAATGCAGGTGATTATTGCATTTTTACTGATCTCGATGGTATTCATTATGATTCCCCGAGGCTCAGTATCTGGTCAAAGAATTGCTGAAGTCCTAGCAACTAAACCGGCAATCATCGATCCACGTAAACCAAAAAAGTTTCCTCTTGGAAGTAAAGGCAGCGTCGAGTTTAAAAATGTTACTTTTACCTATCCTAACGCTGATATTCCGGTTCTTAAAAATATTTCATTTCGAGCCGAACCAGGACAGAAGACAGCTTTTATAGGTAGTACTGGTAGTGGAAAATCGACTCTAGTTAATCTAATACCCAGATTTTACGATGTAACCGAAGGCCAAGTTTTAGTCAATGATCGAGATGTTCGGACCGTGAAACAAAAAGAGCTATGTGCTAAAATCGGCTACGTTCCCCAAAAAGGCATACTATTCTCAGGTACGATTAAATCAAATGTAGCCTACGGCGTGAATGATGCATCGCCGCTTACAATCAAAAAGGCGATAAATATTGCTCAGGCTACTGATTTTGTAATGAAGTCAGAAAAAAAATTACTGGCGCCAATTTCTCAAAGTGGCTCAAATGTCTCCGGCGGACAAAAACAAAGACTGTCGATTGCCCGCGCTATAGCTAAAAATCCTCAAATATATATTTTTGATGATACATTTTCAGCCTTAGATTTTAAAACTGATGCTAAGCTCCGAGCCGCCTTACCCAAGGCAACGGGAAATGCAACAGTGTTAATTGTTGCTCAAAGGGTTAGCACAATAATGCAGGCCGATAAAATTATTGTTCTTGATGATGGTATGATTGTTGGCCAGGGTACACATTCCGAGCTACTTAAATCGAATTCAGTCTATAGAGAAATTGCCTCTTCGCAATTATCCGAATCAGAATTATCCCAATCCAATTCCAGCCTAATGCGTCCACTGGCAACGAAGGAGATAGCATGAGTAATAAAGACTATAAAATATCCAATCAACCAGTTGCCAAGGGACCAATCGGAGGAGGCAGCCATACGATGGGTACCGGTGAAAAATCCAAAGACTTTAAAGGCACTATATCCAAACTGGTAAATTATATTCGCGCTTATTGGCTACGGGTTATTGTAGTAATTATATTCGCAATCTTGAGTACGGTTTTCACTATTGTCAGTCCGAAAATTCTCGGTAAAATGACTAATCAGATAGTTGCCGATTATATCGATATCACCGCCTATAATCAGATTATCAAACAATTACCTGACGGAACGATACTTCCGGCCGGTACGACCGGAGCTCAACTATTGAGTTCAATGCCGACATCGGCAGTTGAAAAAATTCCTGCTACAGTATTAGATCGGGTGAAAAATTTAGATTTAACTCAAAAGCCGACGTTTGATTATGGCTATTTAGGCTATATCGCCCTCTGGTTATTGGCACTTTACCTACTCAGCTCTTTATTCAGCTATATTCAAGGGTGGATAATGACCGATATTACTCAGAAAATCGCTTATCAATTACGCAAAGATATATCAGTAAAAATTAATCGCTTGCCCCAAAAATACTTCGACACTAAACCGTTCGGCGACGTATTAAGCCGTGTCACCAACGATGTCGAAACTATCAGCCAAACACTAAACCAAAGTCTATCTCAATTAGTAACCGCTATTACAACGATTATCGGCATCGCAATAATGATGTTTACAATTAGCTGGCAGATGACCTTGGTTGCCTTCTTAGTTTTACCATTAAGTTTTTTCATCATTGCCATAGTGGTCAAGAAGTCACAAAAATTCTTCGCATCTCAACAAAAATCGCTTGGTGAAATTAACGGCCATGTTGAAGAAATGTTTTCGGGTCATAAAATAGTCAAAGTCTTTAACGGTGAGGCGAAGTCTATTAGCCGATTTAATAGTATTAATGACGACCTCTACAATAGCGCTTGGAAATCCCAGTTCTTATCCGGTTTAATGATGCCTATTATGTTATTCGTCGGTAATCTTGGATATGTCGGCGTGGCAGTTACGGGCGGTTGGTTGGCAGTTAAAGGAACGGTCAACATCGGTGATATTCAAGCCTTTATTCAATATGTTCGTCAATTCAATCAGCCAATCGGCCAGACAGCTACAATCGCCAACGTCCTACAATCGACGGCAGCAGCAGCTGAACGCGTTTTTGAGTTCCTCGGCGAGGAGGAAGAGATCGCCGAAACCTCTCAACCAATATCACTTAAAAAAATTAAAGGACGAGTTGACTTTAAGGACGTAGTCTTTGGATATAATCCTGATAAAACAGTGATCCATAATTTTTCAGCCACAATCAATCCTGGTCAAAGAGTCGCCATTGTTGGACCGACTGGTGCCGGAAAAACTACGCTCGTAAATTTATTAATGCGTTTTTATGATATTAATAAAGGCCAAATCACTATTGATGGAATCGATATTAGAGAGTTTAAACGTTCTGAACTCCGACGAGCCTTTGGAATGGTTCTACAGGATACCTGGCTATTCAATGGAACCATCAGAGATAATATTGCTTACGGTAAACCCGATGCAACTAAAAAAGAGATTACGGAGGCGGCCAAAGCAGCCCATGCCGATCATTTTATCCACGCCTTACCTAATGGCTATGATCTTGAAATCAATGAGGAAGCCGATAATATTTCCCAAGGTGAAAAGCAACTCTTGACTATTGCCAGGGCATTATTGGCTGATGCGCCGATTATGATACTCGATGAAGCAACTAGCTCAGTCGATACCCGTACCGAAGTATTGATTCAGAAAGCTATGGATAATCTAATGAAAAACCGAACTAGTTTTATTATTGCCCATCGACTTTCTACCATTCGCGACGCCGACCTAATCCTCGTTATCAAAGACGGAAACATCATCGAACAAGGCAAACACTTAGAATTGCTTGACAACAAAGGTTTCTACGCCTCGCTCTACAACAGTCAGTTCGCCAACCAGGCCTAAGCCATGTTTTATTGTTCGAGGCCTGTACCGGACGGTACGGGCCGAGAACAATGGAACCTAATAACTCTTGATTTAAGAGTTATTTTTGCGTATAATTACACCATTCCGATTCTGGAGGTGAAGCCGTGAACGTCGCTACAATCGTCAACGCCCTTAAGGAGGCTGTGCCTGATATCTCAGCCGAGGAGTTCGAGGACCTTCTCTATCATCCTGACACCGAAGTCCTCGATGAAGATGATGAGCAGTCCGCACAAGGCTACGCCGTCAGCCGGCTGGAGCGGGCCGGGATCGCAGACCCAATCGCCTACCTTGTTGAGCACGACATCATCGTCGATTAGCCCAGACCGTCTGTCCACCTCGGATAGGCGGTTTTTTATTCAATCTATTGCCTAACTAAATATTAATGAATATGATATGGCTGTTTCCCATACCGGAAGGAGCTGGTAGCGTGTATCGATGCGAAGGCTGCAGGATTGTAGTCGGGCCGGGCATCAAATGCCACGTCCTACCTATCCAGATGTACCCGAACGGAAGCATCGCCAAGGAGGGCAAGTTCTGCCCCGATTGTGCACCGGCCGTCACACCGGTAGTAGTCTCTCACCAAGGTTTTCGTTCTCGCGATGACGCCTTCCGCGCAGCCGCCAGCCAGTATCGTCCGCCAAGCGGATCACGATTAGGCTTCCGGTAGTAGTTGTCTCCTCCTCTTCCGCTTCAGACGTGCTATGGCACGTCTTTTTTTCAACAGCCCTAATACCTGATAACTTTTAGAAGAACGCAGATTAGCATATAATATATTATGTAGCCATTACCGGTGATTATTGTATGACCAATTGTTTTGGAATATAACGAGCTCGACTCTATGTCGTCACCTATTGTATTATATACGCGCCTTACTCATGCCGATAAACTACCGGACCGGTTTTTGGCGAGCCAAGTCTATCGGCCTGCCGACCCCGAAAGCCGATTAAAAGGGGTTATCTTTGGTCAGATCGAGATTCTAAACCCTTGGTTTCCAGCAAACCAAATCGGTCAGACAATTATTAACACATTAATTCGCGAATATTACCGTGCCACTTATGAAACTGAGTTAGATAACTTCGAAGCGGCATTAAAAAAAGTGAATGAAACTCTCTCAGAAATCTCTAAAGCTGGGGAAACCGGCTGGGTTGGTCATCTTAATGGTGTTTTAATGTTAATCAACAACCAAGATATCCATATCTCACAAACCGGGGATATTAAAGCTCATATTTTCCGCGATAGTGAGATTAACCATCTTACCGAAGGATTAATTAATGATGACGATCCCCACCCACTTCGTACTTTCAGTAATATTACTTCTGGAACATTGAAATTGAAAGATAAAATCGTAATCGCTAATCCTGATTTTTATGACAATATTTCAATGAAAGAAATCGCCGAAGTAATCAGCGAAAATGTACCAGCTGTAGCGGTACTCGACTTTGTTCAAACCCTAAAACATAAAAAATCACTTTCTGCCGGTGCGTTAGTCATCGAGCTAACCACTCAAGATGCCGCTGATGCCCTACCGCTCGAGTATAAAACCGATACAATATATATCGATCAAGGCGCCAATTCGGCCTGGCTAAATCTTAAGCACTCGTTTAACAAAGTCGGTAAACCAGCTCTCGGAGCAATGAAGTCTAATTTTCAAAAATCATTAAAAAAGGCCGATTATCAATTTGATACGTATATTATCCCTCCAGTCAAAAAAGCTTCAAAAAAATCTTACGATTTTGCCAAACAGAGTGCTAATAAAATCAAAGAACGATTCCGAAAACGAAAAACTTTAAATGAATCCGTTGGTATACCAACGGATATGCGTTCTGCAATCTCAACTCACAGACCCAAGCTTAATATTAAGTTGCCACCAAAAGTTTCCCAGGCTAGCGACAAGCTTAAACCTGTTGTCGCTAAGCCAGTCGATTGGACTAAATCGAAATTAGGCTTAAGTGGCATCGAAACCCCAGAAGGACGAGCCAAGAGAGTTATCTCTTGGGGAATAGCATTGCTGGTAATTTTAGTAATATTAATTATCCTTGGTCGACAGGAACCGACAACGGATGTCGCATATTCTCCCGCCATTCAGGAAACGGCAACAGATCTTAATGAAAAATTTGCTCACGTAAAATTAACTGCGGCTTACAACGACAAAAGCGCCGCATTAACCGAGTTAGCTGAAATATTTGACACTTTAAATGAATTATCACAAAAAGGCGAACTGCCACCTTCCTTGCAAGAACTCGAGAAGCAAGCAACTGAAGAGTTGAAAAAACTGACTGACACTAAACTGGCCAGTGATGTGGTTGCTCTCGCAGATTCAAATAATAATAAGTTGGTTGTGAATTATGAGAATAGTCAGTACTTCATTAGCGACAATCAGATTGTCTGTGCTAGTGATAACAGTACGATCGATATTAGCCAGGTCGGATCAGTATATGGAGCCGTTGCCGATATTGAAACTAAACAAATTGTCCTTTCCACTCAAAACGGCTTATACCGATTTAAACCGGCTGATAAGCAAATAACATCCATTACGGTCCAAGATAATAACTGGACAAATACATCCTTAATCAGTACTTTTAGCGGTAATATTTATGGCATTGATTTAAGTCAGGCTAAAATTATTAAGCTAACGCCTTCGGGTGATGAATATTCTAATGCTGGTGATTTTGGTAGTCCATCTGGAGATGAATTGAAGAACGCCGAATCTATTGCCATCAACAGTAGCATATTAACCCTAATGAACGACGGTCAAATTATTGCTTATTCTCGCACAGCTCGTGAAGCCATGACTCTTACGGGAATGCCTGTTGATTCGTTTGTTAAAGAACCAATCGCAATATTCTCGAATTATGAGAATATTGAGGTCGCAATTGTGCATAAAGATATTTGGCTAAAGAATCGCTACCGTTTAACAAATTTTAATAAAAACGGCGAGTTTATGACCAGCTATCTTCTACCGCAAGAAATCGGCAGTATTAAAGCGACCGAATATGATCTTTCAACCAAAACTCTATATATCATCACCGACTCAAAGATTTACTCCACTCAAGCGACGGAGTAATATAAGCTATTCGTTCTTAAGTGCTATTTTAATATTCGAACGTACTGGCGTTTTCCGTATTGAATGATTGTATTACTATTAATTGTTATTGGTCCGAGAATGTCTTCTTTTGAGAGAGGTTTGCCATCCGCTTTAATACTCCCCTGTTCTACTAGACGCTGTACCTGCGATCCAGAGGCAATCAGGTTATTCTTAACCAAAACGTCTTTAAGACTATTATCCTCAGTGCCAATTGTGACTTCGGGAATATTCTCTGGTACCTCCCCCTTGCTGACTACTTTTTCAAAATACTCCGCAGCATTATTGCCTTCTCCGGGATGAAATAGTTCGACGATACTATATGCCAAGGCCTTTTTTAAATCCATGGGGTGATCGGATTTGGTTTCGGCTTTTAATTCATCTATAGGCTTTTCTAAAACCAGTCGACAATAACTTTCGACTGTCTGATCCGGTATCGACATCGTTTTACCATATTTATCTTCAGGAGTATCGATTAAATCTATTGTATTGCCAATACTTTTACTCATTTTTTTTACCCCATCAGTCCCTACTAACAATTCCATAATCAGTACGAATTGGGGTGGTTGTCCTAATTTTTTTTGCAATTCTCGGCCAGCCAGCAGATTAAAACGTTGATCGCTGCCACCAACTTCAATATTCGCTTCCAGAGCTACTGAATCGTATGCTTGTAAGGCCGGGTACATCAGTTCATGTAAGCCAACTGTTGCTTCCTCTTTTAAACGCTGGTGAAAATCATCGCGTTCAATCATTGCATTAACAGAAAAATTACTCAGTAGCTTAATCCACTCTGATAAGCTAATTCCATTAAGCCACTCACTATTATATCTAACCTCGATCCGACTGGTATCAAGAACCATTCCGACTTGATCGAAATAGGTTTGAGCATTAATTTTGACCTGCTCTTCATTAAGCGGTAAGCGGGCTTTATTACGGCCGGTCGGATCACCTATCATACCGGTAAAATCGCCAATCACGAATACTATTTTATGGCCTAAATCCATAAAATATTTCAGCTGACGCAGGGTAATATAATGCCCGATATGTAAATTCGGCGAGCTAGGGTCAAAACCTAACTTTATTGTTAATTGTTGATCTTTGAGTGCTTTTTCTAAATTTGTCTTTGAGTCAATGATATCGACTACCGCTTCGTGAAATATTTTTGTCATAGATCTTTTCTTACTTGTATATACATGTACAATTTTATCTGATTTTATGGTATGCTACAAGCATGAAAAAAGATTTTCTCGGCTTTCGTGCCGGTGGGTTGGTAACCTATAAAAAAACTCGGTCTAATCGCAAGAACAAACTTAAAGACGGGCTAAGTGGCGGAAAGAAATTTAACCGCAAATGGGTTCTGCGAGGTCTACTCTATACATTTATCGGCATTGTATTATTTATCGGTTTACTTTTTGCGTGGTATGCCAAAGACTTGCCAACCCCCGAAAAAATCGCCGCTTTAAAAGCAACTGAAAGTACCAAGATTTTTGATCGCGACGGCAATTTATTATATTCTACCGGCGAGCAACGACGAACAATCATTGAATCATCAGCTATACCCGAAGTAGTTAAACAAGCAACCGTTGCCGTTGAAGATAAAACATTTTATCAGCATCATGGCTTAAATTTCAGGGGAATAATCAGATCTGTTTTTAAAAACATAACTAGCAGTTCTGTAACCGGCGGATCAACGATTACACAACAATATGTTAAAAACGCCCTACTTACAACTAATAAAACCTTTGATCGCAAAATCAAGGAAGCTATATTATCAATTGAGCTTGAACAAACTCGATCCAAAGACGAAATTCTGACCTTGTATTTAAATGAAATACCATACGGCGGTAATATTTATGGGGTAGAAGAAGCCGCCAAAGCCTTCTTTGGCAAGGGTGCTTCGGAGCTAACTTTATCCGAAGCAGCTACCATCGCCGCCATCCCACAACGACCAACTTACTATTCTCCGTGGGGATCGCATACCGATGAGTTATTCGCCCGTAAAGATTATGTTTTAGACCAAATGGTTACTACTGGTTCAATAACCGTAGAAGAGGCTGAAACCGCTAAAGCTGAAGCACCCAATGCCGACAACCCGACTTTTGCACAACGCAAAGAAAGCATTAAAGCCCCTCATTTCGTAATGTATGTTCGCGATAAGTTAGTCGAACTTTACGGTGAAACATTGGTTAATGAAGGCGGCCTCCAAGTAACGACTACTCTTGATAGCGATCTGCAAGCTTTGGCCGAGGAAACAGTTACCAATGGGGCATCAAATTTATCGAGATACGGCGCAAGTAACGCTGCCATGGTATCTCTTGACCCGCAAACCGGTCAGGTGTTATCGATGGTTGGAAGTGTTGATTACTACGATATGGAAAATGATGGTAATGTAAACGTTACACTATCTAATCGACAACCGGGCTCCTCTTTCAAGCCAATTGCTTATGCGACTGCATTTAAAAAAGAATATAGCCCCGGTTATACCATTTTTGACCTAACAACTGATTTTGGCGGTGGATATACCCCATCAAACTACAATGGTTCAACTCGTGGACCGGTAACTATGCGTTTCGCACTTGGAAATTCCTTAAATATCCCGGCCGTTAAAACCTTAGCTCTTGCCGGTATTGAAAATACGATCGCGACCGCCGAAGACATGGGGGTAACAACCCTAACTGACCCCGATCGCTACGGCCTAGCGTTAGTCTTGGGTGGTGGCGAGGTCAAGCCACTTGAGTTGGCAGGAGTATATGGCACTTTCGGTAATGGTGGGAAATATGCCACTACTACTCCTTTTATGAAAATAACCGATAGTCAAGGTAAGGTCTTATATGAATATCAAGACGGCAGTAATGTTAAAGAGGTTCTTGACCCGCAAATCGCTTATGAAATTGTCGACATCTTGACCGATTCAAATAACCGCCGACCTACATTCGGAAATTCGCTTGAAGTTTCCGGAGGCTATAAGATTGCGATTAAAACAGGAACAACCAATAGCTTTCGTGACGCCTGGACAGCTGGTACTACACCCAACCTCGCAACGGTCGTATGGGTAGGCAATAACGACAATACCGAGATGAAATCGGGAGCCGATGGCTCGATAGTTGCCGCTCCATTTTTCCGTACATTTATGAGTAAAGCCTTGCCCATGCTGGAAAAACGCGATGAGTTTGTTAGGCCTGATGAAATTAAAGAAGCTACTATTGAACGATATTCCAATAAACTTCCGACTGATTATTCTCAAGAGTTGGTCACCGATATATTTGCTTCATGGCAGATTCCAACAGAAAAAGACGATGTCAACGTGGTAGTTAAAGTAAATCGGATTAATGGAAAATTGGCTTCAGAGACAACACCACAAGAGTTAATTGAAGAAAGGGTCTATCGCAACCTTCATTCTGAAATGCCTGATAATCCAAATTGGGAAGCACCAGTTTTATCATGGGGTGCTTCGCATGGTTTCGTCGGCACTCCGCCCACCGATACCGATAGTACTTACAGTACCGGTTCCAGACCAAGTGTGAGTATTACCAGTCCGAGCAATGGCAGTACTGTATCTGGCAGTACCTTACATGCGGTAGCCAGCGCCAGCGCCAGTTATGGAATCAATAAAGTGACATTTAGTATCTCGGGGATATCAAAATCAACTACCGTTGGAACTCCCTATGAAGTAGACTTGGATATATCGAGTTTGTCAGGTGGAAATTATATTCTGACAGCCATTGCCGAGGATGGTAACGGTATCACTTCATCAGCCGAGATATCAGTCACAATTGGGGGGCATACTCAATCAAATATCAGTACTAGTGGTATTACATCCAACAAGGCCGTTATCAATGTTACAACTTCGGTCAATACTACTGCTCAAGTCTATTACGGAACAAACTCGAGTAATCTGAACGATTCGGCCACCGATGGCGTCACCACCAACTCACATTCGATTATCATCAATGGCTTATCATCAGGAACAAAGTATTACTTCATTATTAAAACTACTAACGGCAGTACCGTAACCTCGAGTGTTTATAATTTTACAACCCTTTAGTTAGCTGAGTACTTCGATTATCGCCTCTTGAAGAGTGCGGCTTTGAACGGTCAAAATGTAACCAAGATTTTTTGCCGCCTTCTGTCTTTCCAGAGCGTCTTTAGGTTTTTTAATTTCTCCCAACAATCCGACTTCACCAAAAATGCACCACTTTTTTGTGATCGGCTTATTTTTAAATGCGCTAGCTAATCCAATTGCTATTGCTAAATCGGCGGATGCTTCATGGGCAGTTAATCCGGCGGTTGCTTTTACGTATAGATCATAATTCCTGAGAGTAACTTTCGCTTTCCTCTCTAAAACGGCTAAAATCATCTCGAGACGCTGCTGACTAACTCCGACCGCTACTCGTCGTGGATATCCAAAAACAGTTGGAACGGCTAGGATTTGGATTTCAGTGAGTATAACTCGCGTCCCTTCACTAATCGCCGTTACTACCGATCCCGGCTCATCAACTGATTGATCTTCTAAAAATATCCCCTCGGGATTCATAATTTCCGTAAACCCAGTTTGGCTCATTTCTAATACTGCCACTTCTCTCGTCGAGCCAAAACGATTTTTACTTGAAGATAAAACTCGGATAGTATCACTTTCACGATCAAGCCGAATCACACAGTCAACAATATGTTCCAGTAATTTCGGGCCAGCAATATCACCACCCTTGGTAATGTGACCAACTAGTAAAATTGCAATATTGCGCTCTTTAGCAATTCTTTGAAAATATTGAGCAGCTTCACGGACCTGGGTAATAGAACCTGAAGCTCCACTCACCGATTCTTCATAGACGGTTTGAATTGAATCAATTATCGCGATTTCAGCTCCGGTTGAATTGATTGCTCCGTCAATTTCACCAACATTATTTTCCGATAAAAACAATATCTGGTCATTGGTTTTTAAACCGATTCGTTCAGCTCGTTGCTTAATTTGCGACAGGGTCTCTTCGGCACTCACATATAGAACCTTTTTGTTCAAACCGTTTAAAAGGGCTAATAGCAAAGTTGATTTTCCGACACCGGGAGCTCCACCAACTAGTGTGATTGAACCTTGCATTAACCCACCACCTAAGACCCGATTTACACCCACTAGCGGAAGATTTGTTCTATTGGCATCGTCATTAAGTATCTCACCTAAATATAATGGCTTAGTCGTTTTTTTTGCTTGATAACCAGAGGTTCCTTTATGGTTAATTTTTATTTCTCGACATGAATTCCACGAGCGACAACTCGGGCACTGTCCAAACCACTTTATAGCCTCATGTCCGCACTCACCGCAAACAAAGGCGCTTTTATCTTTGCTCATAAGTACACCTTATCACAATCTTTTTTTACTTGAGATAGGCCTTGCCAATCACCCTAACATCAGCATATTCTTTAATGTCGGCCCGATTATTAGCATAAACTAATTTTATAGCATCAAACTGTAAATCAAGCGGCTGAGTAATGTCAAACAGGATTTTAACGTTTTGGTTAGTAATGACTCCGACGGAATACATCGATTCACCAATGTGGATTTCGGTTATCATTTCGCCGTTAATGAGAGCTGGTAATTCATCTAAAATGCGCTGTACATCTCTTACGAATTCGCTAGATAAAATTTTTTGTCCCAATTCGACCGGAACATTGTTGTCATCAATAATCACCAGACTATTCTGAATTTGATCAACACCAACCGATTCAAAAATTACTCCGCTACCATCAAGACGATAGTATTTTTCTCCTGATTTCCAAAACAAAGCACCGGTTCGCTCAATAATATCGACTCTTAATATATCCGGCAAACCGCGATAAAGATTAACTGATTTCAAGGCTGGATTATCGTGCTGCAGCTTTTCAGTCATATCACTAAGCCGCATAATTAAAATATTCTGACCGATTAACTTGTCAATAACAATTTTTAACTGCGGGCTCGGATCTCGACTATAATCAATAGTATGGACCTGGAAATATGTTGACATAAATAGCCACCAACAAAAATAACCAAGACAAATAATCGAGATCGTAATACCGAGAGTCCGATATTGAACACGAACACCATGCCTTCGTTCCTCTTGGGGAGTGTCCATTACCTGCAAAGACCGTCTTTTCGACGAACGGAATTTGGTTTGAGGACCTTTATCAGTATAATAATACTCTATTGCCATGTGCCAATTAATTCAATTTCTTCCTGTAAATCGATATCATATTGTTTTTTTGCTTCAGCTTTAAGCTTATCAATTATCGCTTTAACATCTTCCGACTTAGCTCCGCCCATATTTCTTATCCAATTGGAGTGCATCTTTGTAATCTCGGCCTTACCAACCCGTGTTTTCTTTGCTCCTATTTGATCTAAAATCCATCCGGCCGATAATTCCTTTGGTCCAGCTGAAGAACCGGATGGATTGCGAAACACGCTACCGGTTGTTTTTTCCGAAAGTGGCTGATGCTCAGCTCGCCAGGTTCGATATTTATTGATATCACGCTGAATATCATCAGACTTCCGCGGTAAAAATTTAAAACGCCCAACTAGAATTGAATATTGCAACCCAAGATTTTCTCGCTTTAGCTTTGTCTCTCGATATGCCGGTTCCAACCAGGATGATGATCGAGTTGCTAATTTTCCTCCCGGAGTAACAACCGTAATTGACTGTAAGAAATCTTTTATCTCGACTCCGTGGGCCCCAGCATTGCCATAAATTGCACCGCCTACAGTACCGGGAATTCCATATAGTGCTTCCATACCGCCTAGGTTCTGGCTAGCTGCAAATACAATCAATCTAACCAATGGGACACCGCTATCACAAATAACTTGATTCGTTTCGGGATCAAGGGCAATCCGATTGGTTTTATTAGCAATTATTAGTCCATCATAACCCTTATCACTAACCAGAATATTACTTCCACCGCCAATTATTTGATACTGAATTTTTAAGGATCTCGCCACTAATATTTGATAAATCAGATCGTCAACTTCCCGAGCCTCAATATAATATTTTGCCGGACCGCCTATCCCTATTGTGGCATGGCCAGACATAGACTCATTCAATTTGAGCTGATCCTTAAATTTCGCCTTTAATTGCCTGGTAATATCCTGTGTCATTGTTTTAAATCCTCAGCAACTTGATAAATATCCGTTGCTCCCATAGTAATAATAATATCTCTATCGCTAACGATCTCGCGTACTTTTTGAGTAATTCCAGTATAAGGCAAGGGTAAATAAATTGCTCGATTCTTACCATATTTACTATTGATGGCTGAAACTATATCAGTGCTCGTAATTTCTTTTGTCTGTTCCCTGCCGGCAACTTCATATATGTCAGTAATAATCAATTGATCGGCCATGGCTAAAGTGGAAACAAAATCTTTAAATAATATCTTTGTGCGACTATATTGATGAGGTTGAAACACCAATACCAACCGTCGGCCAGGAAAACGTTCGCGAAAAGACTTAATTACAGCAGCAATTTCAGTCGGATGATGACCGTAATCGTCGAAAATCATTGCCTTTCCAACTTGCCCAATATATTCCATGCGACGTTTAGCGCCAGGAAATTCTTCCAAATAGGACCAGGCGTCACTTTCTTTAATATTCAACTGTTGCGCCGCTTCTACCGCCAAGGCTGCATCCAGCATAATATGCTGGCCAAAGAAATGGTATTTATTACCCGCTGAATTTTTTGGCGCATCAATCAATGTCATACTAATATCAGGACGTTCTTTCTCAATAACCCCTATTACCCGCCGTAAAGATGAATTTGGGGCCTTGGGTAAAATCAGACGAGCTGCCGGTCTGGCTAATTTAATAAAATCGCTAAATGTCCGCTCAATTTCCGGTAAACCACCGGAGAAATAATCCAAATGCTCCGGTTCAATGTTAGTTACAATAATAGTATCAGCATGAAAGTCATAGAATGAACGATCGTACTCACACGCTTCAATCACTGCAATATTGCCTTCACGGTTATATTCAGCCGATCCAATTAAACGATTAGAAGTATCTTCGGGTACACCGATAAAATACGAGGGCTTTAATTTAGCCTTTTTCAGAATATGAGCGAGCATACTTGAGGTCGTCGATTTACCATGCATACCACTAATAGCTACGATCGTCTTTAAATTCACCAAATCGGAAATAAATTGCGATCGTTTAACAACCGGTATTGACTTACTCTTGGCCGCATCTATCTCAACTTTACCTTGGGCATTAGGTGACAATGCTGCCGATGTACATACTACCGCATCGATATTGTTTTTAATATTTTCAGGATTATGCCCGGCTAGATTGAGATCAGAACCGCTGACAATATGATGGTTCAATCTTAAAACCCTGGCAATTCCGGACATTGATACACCCTTAATCCCAATAATGTGAAAGTTACGTTTAACTTTAAAATAATTCTCCGTCAAACCATCTGATAAGATCTCACCAATATTCTCGAGGGCACTTTCCGGCATCAGCAACTGATCGCGGATTAGTTTTATTTTCGGCTTAGTGACGATATGCTTAACCATAGATACCAGCCTATTAGTCGACATCTGCTTTTCTTCCAGGGTTTGTATAAAACCAGGGAATTCTTGACTCAACCACAAGGCATTAAGTCGTTGATGGTCTGAAGCCGCCTCCGGTAAAGGCACGGCAATTGTTGGCACTTGCGCCGATATTAATTCCCACAAACTAGTCGATCCGGCTCGGCTGATAGCCACGTTGGCTCGACCGATAATTGCCGGTAAATTGTCAGTATCTGAAAGAATATGGATTTTCCCTTTCAATTCCGGATTCAATGCTGCCCATTGTTGTTTTATAAAACTATAATCAGTCTGGCCAGTGATATGAATAATATGACCATACTGAACCAGGCCCGACCATGCCTGCATTACCGCTCGATTCAGCCTAACTGCACCCTGACTACCACCAAAAACCAGAATGTACTTACCATTAATTTTTTCAAGCTCACTCTCGCCTAATGTTTTTGGCATTTGACGGTATTTATCGCTACCAGATAGCTGCTTGTAAAAACCCGGATGAATAGGCATACCAACGTAGCGAACAAATGGTATTTGATTCGAAGTAAATTCGTACTGATTAACCGGAAAAGCGGATAGTAAAATATTATTTTGATCCAAAACAAAAACACTCGACCGACCAATCACAATATCGGAATCGTGACTTACTACCCTTATCCCGATCCTCTTGGCTGCCATTACGGTCGGTAGCATTCCAAAACCACCCTTGCCAAAAACCAAGGCCGGTCTGACAAAACTGAGCCAGATATAAGCTTTTACCAAACCATAACCAAGTTTAATATAGTCAAATAAATTTTTAATCGATCGATAATTCCGCCTCTTACCACTTGGTATTTTTACTGCATCAAAACCATTGTCGATAATTGCTTTTTGCTCCAAGCTTCCAATCGGACCAAAATAGACCGGCCTAACACCGAGTTTATCGCGGGCATACATCATAATACTGACCAAAGGCCATATATGACCGCCAGTACCACCACCGGTGAAGACAATGGTTCGATTTGTAATATTAAGTCGATCTTTCACTTTTTGAGAATTTAGATACATTTAATATAATTCCAACCGCAACCAACAATGCTGACAGTGACGAATTTCCGTATGAGATAAAAGGCAGAGGTACGCCAGTCAAGGGTATTAAACCGGTTAGAGCCGCAATATTAATAAATGATTGAATACCTATCCAAGCGGTAATTCCCACGGCAATATAGCGGCCAAAATCGTCAGGGGCATATTTGGCAATTTTAAATCCTCGCCATACCAATAGTCCAAAGACAATAATAATGATACTTGAACGTAAAAACCCTAGCTCTTCAGCAATAATGGCAAATATCGAATCTGTTTGTGGTTCGGGTAGATATAAATATTTCTGAATTGACTTCCCGAATCCCAGCCCTAACAATCCACCTGATCCTACGGCATAAAGTGCCTGGTTGATATGATAGCCCGAACCCAACGTCTCGGCTTGAGGATTTAAAAAAGTTGTTAACCGTTCCATACGATATGGCGAGGATTTAATGAAAATCCAAAACGCTGCCGCCAAAGCGCCGATACTCCCGAATATCTGTACCATTGAAGCGCCAGCCGCGATAAACATAGCCGCAGCAATTCCCACAAACACCGATAATGTACCCATGTCCGGTTGGGTAATGATCAAGGCAGCGACAGCACCGATAATAGCTATAAAAGGAATGATTGGAATTTTACCAGAACGATTCTCGAACCAGGATGATAAATATAGAATTAAAGTTATCTTAGCCAGTTCAGAGGTTTGATAAGTAAAACCACCAATATGCAACCATCTTTTAGCGCCATTGATTTCTCGCGCTAATCCGGGAATTTTTACCGCAATAAGGAGTGCGAATGTGGCAAGTAAAAAATATAATGCATACTTACGATATTTATGATAATCAATTAGAGAAAAAATATATGTGCCGATTAAGCCAATAGCCAAAGTTAAAGCCTGTTTGCCGACATAATAATAATCGTGCTGGCCATCGAATTCCTGGTTTGCCACTATCGCCGAAGCCGAACCAATCATAATCAATCCAAACAAGGCTAGAACTAAAACTAAAACTAATAGCCAAATATCTATTTTTTTACGGTATTGTTTAAAATTTTCGACGGCAGTATTCATGCACTAAATGATTAAATTTCTTGCCACGTTCAACTGAATTATTAAATTCATCAAAGCTAGCGGCGGCCGGTGATAACAATATAGTATCTCCAGGTTGGACAGTACTCACCGCTATCTGCATAGCCCCAAAGAAACCGGTCACTATCTCGTACTCTCGGTAATTTTTTTTTCGCAACATCTCCCCTATTTCCGGGCCGCATTCACCATAGCAGATAACATGCTTAAGATGTTTTGCTCTTAACATTTCATCAACCAACAATGCATAATTCAATCCTTTATTTCTGCCACCGATAAGCATTACTACCGGACCAGTAATGGCTTTTAATGCCGCTGCGGCAGTAACTGGATTCGTCGAAGCGGAATCGTTGATAAACTTTACTCCATGACAAGTCGCGATATGCTCAAGGCGCTGCGGCAAACCCTTAAAATCGGCTACACCCCGGCAAATAGACTTTATTTCAATTCCAAGGCAAATCGCTGCTGCAGCAGCCGCTGCAATATTTATTTTATTATGGATACCGACTATAGTCACGTCTTTGTCTGACAGTATCGTTAATACATGGGTACCTTTGCGATACATCAACTTGTCATCAAGCCACCAGACGCCAGTTGAAACGGCACTTTTAGCCTGACCAACCAGCATCATTTGACCTTGAACCGATTTTTTAATTAATGCCAGCCTCGGGTTGGAAGCGGTTATAATTGCCCAATCGGATTGTTGTTGATGTTTGATAATTTCCAATTTTGCATTTACATACTCATCAAGATCGCGATGATAATCTAGATGGTCGGCAGTAATATCCAAAACCACCGCAATCCCCGGACTAGAGCCAAGCTTCATTAATTGGAAACTGGACATTTCCATGATCGCGATCGCATTATTATCAAATTCATTAATTGTCAGTAAGTCAACATATCCGATATTTCCAACTAAAAGGACTTTGTATCCGGATGCCCGACATATCGACTCAATCAGTGATGAGGTCGTACCCTTGCCTTTTGTCCCCGTGACACCGACTAATTTCCCAGGCCATAAACTTATAAACAATTCAGTTAGCGACGTCATTTGGCCACTAACTTTTGAAAACACATTATTATTAGGTGATAAACCGGGACTGCGGAAGATTAAATCGTAGCTACTCAAATCCGAGGCGTTATGCGGACCAATAATTGTCCGGCCCAATACTTCGGCGTTAGTAAAAGCCGATTCGTTTTGATCGAAATAATCTGCTTTGATATGGTTGGCATAAAAATAGGCCGCCAAAGCCTGACCTTCTCGGCCAAAGCCAACCACCGCAATTTTTTTATTCTTAATCTCGAGCATAATTTATATCTTGCCAAATAGTGCAATTGAGAGCCCAATTGCCGCTGAAATTGCCGATACGATCCAGAATCGCATCGTCACTTTTGTCTCGGGCCAGCCCAGAGCTTCTAAATGATGATGGATAGGAGCTGAGATAAAAACTTTCCGACCAAAAAACTTTTTCGATAAAATCTGAATAATTGCCGACAGAGCTTCTACAACAAATACGAAACCAATAATAAACAACACTACCACAGTATTAGTTAAAAAAGCCAAAACTCCAAGTGTCATTCCCAGCGCCATTGCCCCCGTGTCTCCCATAAAAAACCTGGCCGGGTAGATATTAAACCAGAGAAATGATAGTAAGGCCCCCAGGACAGTAGCACAAAAAACCGCCAGTTCAGCCTTACCCTGACTTAAGGAAATAATTGCGTATGCTCCAAAACTAATAGCTAACACTCCTCCGGCTAATCCATCAAGACCATCAGTTTCATTAACGGCAAATGAGAAAAATACTAGAACAATAATAAAGATAGGTATATACCACCAACCGATTTCGAGATTGCCAAAACCGGGAATATGAATCATACTCCAGCCTAATTTATAAAAGAACCACCAAGCTCCAATAGCTGCGACAATAGCATAAAGAACCAGCTTATATCTAAAACGCAAACCGCCTCTATTTGGTCCAATCCCTCTGACATTTAAAATATCATCAAAAGCCCCGATTAAGCCATTGCCAACTAGGGCAAATAACGGCAGCCAAGTACCGGCCCGAGATAAATTAAAAATCAAGGTGATGATCGCAGCCGGTATCCAGATAATCAATCCGCCCATCGTAGGGGTATTTTCCTTGCCTTTATGCATTCTTTGAAAGACCGGTGCCTTTGCGCCGGCATAATCGGTATGACGAATTCGTTTCCCTATACGATTACGATATAAAAAATCCGTAAACAGCGGTGTCAGTAAGATGCAAATCATAAAACTGAAGGCCGAAAATAAAAATATTCTAGTGAGTGTACTAATCTCCCATAAATCAATCATTTCTTTTCCCCTATACCTCTTTAAATGGTTTCTTTAGCCAACTCTCCGTTTGACGTGGTAATAATTTATTTGCCTTAGACGTTTCCAGCATAATTGCCTTAGCCACTATTTCCATCCGCATTCCTTGCGAACCCTTGATTAATACCACCATACCCGGAGTAAGCTTCTCTTTGACTTTTTCAATCGCTGCATCCGGGTTACAAAATCGGAAATGCGACATATTTAGGATCCCCATCCGTTTTCCGACAGTAATAATGATATCAGCAACCTCGCCGGCCCGAGTTAGAATCTTGCGATGTTCAGCTTCGCTTTCCGGTCCGAGTTCAAGCATATCACCTAATACCGTCATCTTTGGCTTACCCGGCATTGCAGCTAGAACGTCAAGAGCCGCTAAGGTCGCAATCGGACTGGCGTTATATGTATCATTAATTATTACCGTGTCTTTTTGTCCGAATATGATGTTACCACGGCCCGGTTGTGGCTCGTAATTGGCAATCGCTTTAGCGATAGACTCCTTACCAGCTTTCCAAAAAAATCCCAATGCGACAGCTGGGGCAACCGCTAATACATGCTGTCGACCTAAGGCTTTAATTTCCAATTCCAGCCTTTGACCCTTAAATGAAGCCGTAAAAGCCGTTGAATTCGATCTAATGTCAATCCTACTAAGAGATAAATCATTATCCTTTCCGTAGCCGAAGGATAATGTATTTGCATGCGGTAACTTACTAATATTTTCAGTTAAAATTTTATCGTCTCCATTGTAAACAATCAGCCCATCTTTCGATATATATTTGGCCAATAACATCTTTTCATCAATTAGTTCCTGATGAGACTGAAAATTTTCGAGGTGAACATTTCCAATATTCGTATAAACAATAATCGTAGGTTTGATAATCGAAGCCAAATGAGTCATATCACCAGGACCATCAACGCCATATTCAAGAACATACGCTGATGGTAACAACATCATAGTCGCTTTCCACCAGCCTTGAATAATTACTAACGGATATAGAAGGGGATTAGGTGATTTCTTAAAACCAACCAGAGACAACGGCAAGCCAATATCATTATTAAGATTCCCGGCGCTAACCATCGCGTGGTTATTAAAAACCACTTGAGCCATCAAGCCTATCGCCTCTTTGGTGCTTGTTTTGCCAGCACTGCCGGTAATGGCTACAACCGGTCCATTCCCATCGAAACGTTTAGCGATCTTACGTCCGATTGGGGCCAGACATTTAGCTAATAGTATATTTTTCATTATTACTACACATCGCCAGGCAAATTATAATATTGAGTTAGAAGCCATTTAGCGATTTCTCCAAAGGTGGGAGCGGCACTTGATTCTGCCCATTCAACCGCTGATGGCCGGTCCAGTTTGACTAACATCACAAACTTCGGATCATCGGCCGGCGCAAAACCAATGAAGGAACCAATATGAGCATCCTCTTCGTAGCCACTGCCATCGGTCTTGGCTATCTGGGCAGTACCGGTTTTACCAGCAACCTTAAAGCCGCTGACAGCTGCTTTTTTACCATGTCCGTTTACAACCACACTTACCAACATATCTCGAATCTTCGGAACTGTTTCGGCCTTTAATACCTGTCTTATTTCAGTCGACTCAATCTCCTTAGTTTCTCCTGTCGACGATATTATCATATCTAATAAATGAGGTTTGACCAGGGTACCTCCGTTAGCAATCGCACAATATGCCGCTACCATTTGGATCGCCGTGGTAGATATCCCCTGCCCGAAGGATATTGTCGCTCGGTTAACATTTCTCCAAGTCTCACTGTCTGCCAATTGACCCGATGATTCAGCTTCAACATCAATCCCTGTCTTTGACCCAAACCCAAAATTCTCAAGATATTGACCCATTGTCTCATTGCCCAGTTTATTAGCAATCCAAATCATTCCGACATTGTCAGAATTTTCAAGAACTTGAGTCATTGTTTCATAACCATATGACTTGTCCTGAGAATTATGAATATCATACCCATCAACCGTTACGTAGTTTTGAAACGGAATTTCCGGCTTTGTTTCAGGTTCAATTAAACCGGCATCAAGAGCCGCCGCAACAATAATCGGTTTAAAAATTGATCCCGGCTCCCATACATTTGTTACCGATGGATTAACAAACTTCCACTGCTCCGTCTCAGGCACTTCATTGTATGTGTTCGGATCGTAACTTGGGGAACTGGCCATGGCAATAATCCGTCCCGAATCTGGTTCAGCAACAATGATGGAGCCACCAGTAGCTCCGTATTTCTCAATCGCTTCCTTTAACTCCTGCTCAACAATATATTGCGCCGAGCTATCAATTGTTAATACCAAATCAATTCCGTCCTGTGGCGTTGACTGATCCTCGATAGATATCATTTTACCGGTTGTGTCAGTAGTACCGGAGATCACACCGGGAACACCGGTCAGTTCTGAATTATAATATCTTTCAATGCCATAAGCTCCGATATTGTCACTATTAGTAAAGCCGATAATTTGAGCTGCCGATTCCCCTTCTGGGTAGTTTCTAACCCAAACCGGCATCGTCAGAACGCCGGTAATATTTAAATCACTAATTTTTTGCGCTAATTCCTTGTCAACTTTTTTTGCAATCGGTGGAATATAGAGCTTATCGTTATTAATTCCTTCTAACAGAATTTTATAATCTATCCCTAATAATTCTGATAATTTTTTTGCACAATTCTCCTTATCGGAAACGTTTTTTGGCACCACCATAACATCATAGCGTTCAACATTAATCGCCACCGGATGAAATTCCTTTTCCGTGTCAATAGTTTCAACACCATAATTGCCGGCCATTTTGTCATGAACATATATCCTTCCTCGCTGAGCTTGGTCGGTAATCTGTGATGTTTGTTGTTTTTTGGCTAGCGCCGAATAATAACCGTAATTAATTACCTGTTTGTTGTATAGTTGAAATATTAACCCCAAAAACAGAAGTACACCAAGGCCGCTTAAGAAACTGATGCGTGGTAATGGATTGTATAATAATTGAGCTGGCTTTGTATGATGAAACTGGGGAATGTCATTATTCGGGCTCAAGACCCATCTCCTCTGCTTTTGTTTTAATGGTCTGCAGCGAATTTAATCGAACTGCTTCCAATTGTAAATCATCCTTGGCTGCTTGGATTTCTTGTTTTTTAGTTTCCAAATCCTGAACAGTATAATTTCGAGTTGCTCCTTGAGTCGTTTGAGCCAGGTAAAATAATGCTACCATAGCCAATAATATCACACCGATAATCTTCGCCGCCGACGGCCCCAGACTGATTACCCTACCGATTGAATGACGACGTGTTCCCATACCGATAGTACTTTCTGTCACCAACATACATCTCCTTATTATTCTGCTTTCATTGCCACTCGTAATTTTGCGCTGCGGCTTCGAGGATTATTATTTATCTCGACCTGTGTCGGAATAAGTGGTTTTTTATTAACTTGTTTCCACCCTGATTTTTTAAAAGCTTGCTTAACGATCCTATCTTCTCCACTATGAAATGATATTACCGCTAACCGACCTAATGGCTTGAGACAGTCTGGTGCCGCCTCAAGCATTGTCTCCAATTGTCCGAATTCATCATTGACTAATATCCGTAAAGCCTGAAAAGTCTTTGTGGCCGGATGAATTTTCCCTGAGTAACCGATAATATTCTCGATTACCCTAGCCAGATCGCCCGTTGTCCGAATCACACTCAGATGGCTCTTAATGGCTTCTGCAATCCGACGGGACGAACGTTCATCGGCATAGCCGTATAAGATATTTGCCAATTCGTCTCTAGAAAGCTGGCGAAGATAATCGTAAGCAGTTTTGGTTGCGTTCAAATCCAGTCTCATATCCAATGGTTCATTACCCTGAAAACTCAATCCATACTCTCTCGTATCAAGCTGATAAGATGAAATACCAAGATCGAGTAATATACCATCAACCGCTTTAATATTTAAATCTTCTAAAATCGGCTTAATTGATCCGAAACGGTTATTAATCAATGTGATCTGAGGCCAAGCTTTTAACTCTGCCTCAACAATTTTTAGGGTACGTTGGTCTTGTTCGATCGCAATTAAGCGACCAGACTTACCAATTGCTTGGGCCAAAGCCAGTCCATGTCCGCCAAAACCAAATGTTCCATCAACGATGATTTGTCCCGGCTTGGGCGCAAGCATTGATATGACTTCTTTAAGAAGAACGGGTTGGTGCACTTGATTCATATTTTTCCTTTACGCTGGCCGGTAGTGCGGCCAACCCCCTCCTAGCATTTTTGTTTTTAAAAGGTGCAAAATATGTAAACTCAACCCATGCAATTATTTTCCGTCTCTACTCAGGGCTTTCCATTTTCGTAGTAAGCTTATCTTTGAGTAATGCTATCACTGATATTTTGAGAAGCTAACCGCGTTATGGAAATTGGTATTTGTTTTACTCTGACTTTTTGTTTCTGCTCTACCCGCCACAGGCGAAATAGAGAGGGCCATCACTACCGTCCAGTTTCAAATTGTTAATGCCTATACACCCAAGTCGGTCAATTCATTAGCGATATTCACTGCTTCACTTTCTGTTTTCTTACAATAGGCTTGCCAGTCTTTCTCGTTCCAAATTTCAATCCGATTATATAACCCAGCTAAAATAACTGGTCCAGAAAGATTGGCAAACTTACGTAAATACTGTGGAATAACAATACGGCCGGAACGATCGATATCAACTGCCATCGCCCCTGCCAACATTAATCGTGTATAAGCCCTAGCATTTTGATTGGTGGCGGGAAGATCAGCCAAGCGAGCTGCAATATTGCCCCATTGGTCAGCGCTATATACTGTCAAACAATTATCAACTCCCCGAGTAACAACAGCTCCCCCCTTAAGTGCAGTCCGAAACTTTACGGGAATGGCGACCCGTCCTTTGGCATCTAAATTGTGATTGTATTCGCCGATAAACATGTAAGTTTTTTATCTAATATAAGGGTAATGCCACTCCATGCCACTTTATACCACTTCATACCACTTGAACTCATCATATTGTTATAACAAAACATTGTCAAGCCACTTGATTCTGACTCAACCTATAACCTCTAAAACTCCTGTGGATAAGTAACGAACGAAAACTAAAGACTTAAAAAAAGCTCACTGATTGTGAGCTTTTTTATTTAAAACTTTATTTCCTATATCTCCAATACTTCACGCATCTTCGGCAAAATATCTTCAATGTGAATTCTTTCCTGATCCATCGTATCGCGATCCCTAATAGTCACAGTACCATCAGTCAATGTATCAAAGTCAACCGTAACACAGTATGGTGTACCAATCTCGTCCTGTCGGCGATAACGCCGGCCAACCGATCCGGACTCATCATATTGGACCATCATATATGGCTTTAACGAGTTAATAATTTTATGCGCTATTTCAGGTAGTTTATCTTTTTTAACCAGAGGGAATACGGCAAGTTTAATTGGGGCAATTTTTGGATGCAGCCGCAAGACTACCTCATCCGATTCTATGCCACTCTCCCCTTCTTTAATCAAATCATAGCTATCGAGCAGAAAAGCTAAGGTTGCCCGATCAACGCCCAGGGCCGGTTCGATAACATGGGGCAGGAATTTTGATTTAGTTTCTTCATCATAATATGACAAATCTTTTCCGGAATGTTTCTGATGCGTCGCTAAATCAAAATCTTGACGATTCGCAATTCCCTCTAACTCTCCCCAGCCGCCAAACGGAAAATTATACTCAATATCAGTTGCCGCCATGGCATAATGAGCTAATTCCTCTTGTTCGTGGGGACGTGTTCTTAGATTTGAATCTTTCATACCCAAATTCTTATACCAATCCAATCGTGTTTCCACCCAATAACCATAATACTTTTCTGCTTCAGCCGGACTGACAAAGTATTCCATTTCCATTTGTTCAAATTCACGGGTTCGAAAAATAAAATTTCCCGGAGTAATTTCATTACGAAAGCTTTTCCCGATCTGTGCAACACCAAAAGGAATCTTTACTCTTGATGTTTCGGCAACATTTTTAAAATTTACAAAAATTCCTTGTGCTGTTTCGGGACGCAGATAGGCTAAATTTTTTTCGTTGTCCACCGGACCAATATAAGTCTTGAACATCAGGTTAAATGCTCTCGGATCCGTCAAATTTTCTTTGATTTCTTTATCTTTATGATTTTTGGCAAAATGATCAGCGATAATATCTTCATGGTCGGCACGAAAACGTTCGTGACAAAGCTTGCATTCAACCAGCGGATCGGTAAAACCGCTTTCATGACCCGAAGCTTGTAGGACTTCTCGTTTAGTTAAAATTGCCGAATCCAAGCCGACTACGTCTTCACGCATCTGCACCATGGCTTTCCACCATTCGTGTTTGACGTTATTTTTTAGAAGGACACCCAATGGCCCAAAATCCCAAACCGAACCTGTCCCACCGTATATTTCAGCTGATGGATATACAAAACCGCGACGCTTTGATAACGATACAATTTTTTCCATTAAGTCTTTGGCCATGTTGTCCTTTCTTCGATTAATTATCATTATGACAGATTCGCCGCTCAATGTTAGTAGCTATTCCTGATACGATTTCGTGCGGATTGGTCCCCGCCCATCGAGCTAAGTCGTGTGCAGTAACCAATTCATGACCACTCTGACCGATTAAAACGACTTCATCATTGATCTTGGCATTAACTCCAGTAATGTCTAAAATCGTTTGATTCATACATATTCTACCAATCACCGGCACCCTTTTCCCATTGATTAAAACTTGAGCAACATTGGAAAGACAACGCATATAACCATTGGCATAACCGACGGGAATAACTCCGATAGTTGAGATACGCTTAGTTTCATATGTTAAACCATAGCCAACTTTCTGTTCGGCACCCACTAATTTCGTATGGACTAGTTTAGTCGACCAACTTAAAACCGGTCTTAATTCTTGAATTTCCTGGATTAGACCATATAGCGCAATACCCGAACGTACCATGTCAAAATGGCTTTCCGGGTATTGGAATATTGCCCTTGAATTAGCCATATGTATTTCCGGCAGCTCGAATCCCGATTGCTGAAGAGCAAACAATGCTCCTTGCATCGTATGAAGTTGTTCTTTACTATATCCGGGATCGGTTGCTTCCGCGAAATGAGAATATAAAGCTTCAAGGATAATATATGGCTCCTTTTGAAGATCACGGACAAAATCAACAATCTGCGATTGGCTGATTCCGAGACGATGCATACCAGTATCAACTTTCAAATGGACTCGGGCTGTTAAATGTAATTCGCGAGTGACTTCGGCCAAGGCCGCTACATCCTCCAGATTGGTAATCGTCAATGCAATATTGTGCTTGATCGCTCGATGATAGTCAATT
>Ga0265297_10000529_pt1 | contig 110531 bp, 98 predicted proteins | sample Munlanlwell13791_FD_192502 | JGI IMG/M metagenome (GOLD analysis project Ga0265297, IMG submission 192502) | Leachate microbial communities from a municipal landfill in Southern Ontario, Canada - Leachate well 137-91 | ecosystem: Engineered > Solid waste > Landfill > Unclassified | place...
AAAAGGCTCGGTCGCGTCATACTAAAATTTCCTCTGTGAAATTTTAGTATTTTAATAGCCTATAGATTATCCCAAATTTTTCCTTTATAAAAATTTGGGGTCACCCGTAAAAATTTCCGCCCGCTCCACCCCTCTATTTCCTCATTGACTCCTCTCTCAACGGTGCTATAATCATCTCTGAGAGGCGCACCATGGCAGTAGATCATTACAGATAAATGATGGTAAGGCATTGGCAACCACCGGTGCCTTTTTTATTGGAGAACTAAAACATTTTAAAAATAGGGGTCAGACCCCTTTTGGGGACAGGTCTGGGATTGGCTGAGGGACAGATCCAGGATGCCCACGAGAACCGTCCCCAAAAACATACAAAGTGCCACCCTATCCGATTCTAGGGTTTCCCCAACTAGGATGGCACCGAAATAGCAGAAACAAAACGATAAGGTAAAACTTCCCGAGGTGCAAGATGATTTGGATAGTCAAGAATATTGATTTGCTTCTCAACATAATAGGCACTTTTTGTATTGCTTTTTCATTTGGCAGAAATCTTGAAGGTGCATATCAGGAAAGAGTAAGGCTGATAAATAAAAAGCCGATAAAAGTTTATCTCGCCTCATTCTTGCACCCATTGTTATTTAAGATAGGTTGTGGGTTTTTAATATTCGGATTCATAATTACCGCTATTAGACGATAATAGATATTAAAAAATAAAACTAAAAGGAGATGGCATTACAGAACTAAATGTTTGGGGACGGTTCGAGAGGCAATCTCAGAAGTGTCCCTCATCTACGATAAAAGGTGCCATCCCACAAAGTGCCACCCTATCCGATTCTAGGGTGTCCCCAACTAGGATGGCACCAAAAGGAATAGGATGCCCACGAGAACCGTCCCCAAAAACACAAAAAGAACAGAAGTCAGTAAATAACTTTTACATTACCCGATGAGAGCACGGACGGCTTAAATTATAGAGGAGATTACATGAAAAAAATAGTTATATTTTTTATTTTGGGCTGTTTGTTATTTACAATAAGCGTTTATAGTGCCGATGAATTATCCCCCGCACAAATTATGGAACAATACGGAAACTCAGTAGTCCTAATAGCAACTGTGAAAGATAATAAAGAAGTAGGGCTAGGAAGTGGCTTCATAGTTAAGAGTGATGGAGTTATAGTAACAAATTATCATGTTATAGAGGGCGCCTACCCCGCAATGGTGAAACTCAAGAACGGTGACGTATTTGATGATATTTCGGTAATAGACTATAACGCTCGACAGGATGTTGCTGTTATTAGGATAAAGGGCTTTGATTTACCTACGGTGAATTTAGGCAATTCGAATAATACTAAAGTTGGCGAAAAGATAGTTGTCATAGGTAACCCCCATGGACTAGAAAATTCAATATCAGATGGTTTATTATCACAAATAAGAGATACGGGGGAGGGGTATAAACTCCATCAAATAAGTGCCCCAATATCTGCTGGAAGTAGCGGTAGTCCTGTATTTAATTTGAGCGGAGAAGTTATTGGTATAGCAACCATGTCAGACACTCTTGGACAGAACTTAAATTTTTCTGTTCCAATTAATTACGCCAGGGGCATGATAAATAGTCCAATTAAGTGCACATTAAAAGAATTTGCAGGCCTTGAAAAAGATAAATCTATGCTATCAGAATTAAAGAAATCTGAACAGGTAGACAATAAGAAGGTATTAGAAAAGACCAACAATGCAATCAGTATGTTATTTGCATCGTGGGAAAATAGCGTTGAAGGTTTAGAAAAAACCGGCGAGCCTCATAAGTATAAATTCAAAAATGACAAATTTGCTATTAATCCCGATATTTATACTGCAAATCAAGTACTCAAAACTGCGTATAAAGACTTGAATGAGATTAGTACATCTGATACAGAATTGCAAAAATTAAAGGAAGGAGTAATTAACTCTATAAGCGAAGCTCTGGAATCCTCGAATAAATTAATAGCAGCGCTTGAAAATAAGTCTCCCAACGCATTCGGTGTATATTTCCCTTCTCCCGATTGGGCTAAAGCGAAATCGGCAAGCGATGAAATGGGAATATGCGTCCGAAGGTTTGACAAAGATTTTGTTACAACATTTATGGAAAAGATCAAGAAAGACAACCCAAAAATAGAGGCATCGGTGCTTCCTCTTTTTATCTTAATATACCAAAATAGAGAAAGAAATCCGGAAGACCTTGCAGACGAAAACAAAAAATTTGGCCATCTTGGATTGATTTTTAGATTTTCAACACGTCGTCCAATTGTTTTGGATGTACAAAAAGGCAAAGCAGCAGATAAGGCCGGCATTGAAAAAAATGATATATTATTAGGGGTAGCTGATGGGGTTGATTTCAAAACTCAAATGGACTACACAGAATTTCAGAAAAAAACAAAGGCAGGAGAAAAATATACATTCAAAATTGAAAGAAAGGGCGAAGTTTTGACAAAAACAGTCAAGCTATTCTAATCAGTAAGGAAAATAGGAACGGCGACCGTTTTTGAGGCAGAAGAGATGGTAGCTGTCCCTATTTTCCTATTCTTAAAAAATAGGAACACGGCCGATTTATTTAGAAGATAGGGATGTGTCCTTATTTTCTAAAGAACGGACCGATTAGTATGAACAAAATTGGAAAGGATAAATGGATACGCATACTCTTTTAATCAGTTTGCTCGTAGCAATAACAACGGCATTCATAACGGCATTATTAAATAACTATTATTGGAAAAGGCAATTAAAAGATGCGGAAAGGTCAGAGTATCGAAAATTCTATCATAAACGAAAATTAGAAACGTATGAAACGCTTTTATATAAAGCGATGGACACACGAGAAACTGTTCACGAATTTGTATTTGCATTAAACAAGGATATAAAGGCAGTTCAACCAGCTAAGCTATCCGAAAAATTTATAGATATCCTTAACTATCTTTTACAGAGAAGCCTATATATAAGCTCTGACATTTTAAGAATAACTAAGCCATTGTTTAGAAAGACACCTGATAACGTTGCAAAAGACCCCAACGGCTTTTTTGATGAGTACCATGCTGGTATCGCAGCATTAGCAGATGGGATGAGGCAAGAGTTAGGAATCCAGGAATTGCTTCACGGGAAAGAGATGGAGGATATTCTCCATGCTCGTCGTTTATTAAAAACAGAAATCAAACCCCTTTAACAATTCTAACCTGGTTAGAATTGCCAGGTTAGAAATATCATCCACCCTCCCCTAGAAAGAAATCCGTAAAAAGGTGTCTGGCCCCTCTTTGTAAAATTTTTTAGTATGACGCGACCGAGCCTTTTGGAGTATTAGGGCACTACGGCGCCTAGGATCCACGATCTGTCATTGATACGCCTCGAGAGCGTTGAATGCCCTATAGAAACAAAAGGCGAGGGAGCGGCAGCCTGCCCTCCGAAGCAAAAGATCTCTGAATGGCAGAAGCTGCAAAGGAGGGGACCCGTAAAAATTTTACGTCGTTACATTCATACTGCCAGTGCGGTAGCCCTCGAGGTCGAGGGTGACGTATTTGAATCCGAGGGATTTGAGGTCGCGGACGAGACGATGGCGGATATTCGCGCTCAGGACCTTCCTGAAGTCATCCGGATAGAATTCGAGGCGGACTGTCTCTTTATGCAGCCGCGCCCTCACCTGCCTGAAACCGAGCCGCTTCAAGGATGCCTCTGCCCTGTCTATCCTGGCAAGGTCCTGCTTCGAGATGTTCATATTGAACGGCACGCGCGATGCGAGGCATGCGAATGACGGCTTGTCCCATGTGGGAAGCTTCAGACGCTTCGAGAGTCGCCGGATATCGTCCTTGGTCAGTTTCGCCGCGAGGAGCGGACTCTTCACACCGAGCTCTTTGGCGGCCCTCCGCCCGTACCGAACGTCCTTGAGGTCGTCGTAATTCGTCCCATCTATCACGAAGCTCATGCCATATTTGGACTTCAGCGAATCGAGCTTCCTGAAGAGCTCCCTTTTGCAGTAGTAGCAACGGTTGACCGGGTTCTTCCTGAAGTTCTTTATCCCGAGTTCTCTCGTATATATCGTAAGGTGGCGCGCACCGATCTTCTTCACGAGCCGCCTCGCCTCTTTATATTCCGATAGCGGATATGTCTCGGACCGTGCCGTAACGGCGAGCACGTTCCGCTTCCCGAGCGCATCGACCGCAACCTTGAGCAAGAACGTACTATCGAGTCCTCCGGAGTATGCGACGACAACGCTCTTCAGCTTTTTCAATATTCTTTTTAACTGTGGACTGTGGACCGTGGACCGTGGACTCATCCTATATTCCTTCCCTTATCCATCCTCCGCCGAGGACGACGTCGCGCTCGTAGAATACGACCGCCTGGCCCGGCGTCGGCGCCTCCTGCGGTTCGTCGAAATCGACCCTCACCAGGTCCACGCCTATCGGGGTAACGACCGCGGGTGCCTTCTTGTGATTGTACCGTATCTTCGCCTTCACCTTGAGCGGCTTATCTATGCCGCTTATGGCGACCCAATTCAGGCGATGCGCTATCAGGCCGCGCTTCAGGACGTCCTTCTTCGTCCCGACGATGATGCGATTATTCCCTATATCGATCCCCGTGACATACAAGGGTTCACTATACGCTATGCCCATCCCCCTACGCTGGCCTATCGTATAGAACGGTATCCCTTTATGCCGGCCGAGGACCTTGCCGTCTTTATCTACGATATCACCTTCGCCAAACGCGACACCCGTCTTCTTCCTGATGTAGTCGCCGTAATGGGCGTCCTGCACGAAACATATGTCCTGGCTCTCGACGGCATCATATGCCTTCAACCGTAACCTCTTTGCAAGCACGCGCGTCTTATCTTTGGTGAGATCTCCGAGCGGGAAGAGCGCGTGCGCCAGCTGGTCCTGCGAGAGACCGAAGAGTACATACGATTGGTCCTTCGCCTTATCTCTGCCCTCTTTTATCACGAACCTCTTCCGCTTCCTGTCGAACGGCGCCTTGACATAATGGCCCGTCGCTATGAGGTCCGCGCCGAGAGCCCTTGCCTTCTCGCGGAGGAGCGTGAACTTTATCTTATCGTTACAGATGACGCATGGATTCGGCGTCGAACCCCTGAGGTACTCTTCGCAGAAATAGTCGATGACGTCCCTCTTGAACTCCGCGCTTAAGTCGAGGACATAATAAGGTATCTTGAGGTCCCCGGCTACCGCGCGCGCCCTGGTGATCGCCTCGAGGTTACAGCAGGACCGGCCTACGCTCGATCCGCACTCCTCCTTCGGCCACATCTTGAACGTGACGCCGATGACGCCGTACCCGGAGCGCTTGAGGAGCGCCGCGGCGAGCGACGAATCGACGCCGCCGGACATGGCAACGGCTACTTTTTCGGATCGAGGTATCATCTCAGGGCGGCAAGTATCTTATCTATATCGATATACTTCTCGACCATCTTTATTATGATGTCGATCTTGGAGATGTCCTGCGGTTTCAGCTTCACTACGAGGGAATGGACGCGGGAGGCGATCGAATATGTATCTTCTTTCGTGATGAGGACGGGTATGCCGGACCTCTCCAGGGCCTTCATCGAACCGCGGTTGGGAAGTATCCCTCCGCTCAATATGACCCCGGAGACCCTGTACCTCTTCTTGAGCTTGCCGGCATTTATCTCGCAGGCCGCCTTTATCATATCGTCCCTGTCGCCGGGGATTATCATGAGGCAGTTATCCTCCAGGAACTCCAGCGCGTCCTTTACGTTCATGGCGCCGATCAGCACCTTTTCGGCGGGCCTGTCCAGGTCGTGCCCCTTGTACAGGGCCTCGATCTTCAGTTCCTCCATTATCTCGCGCATGGTGGGTATGTCGAGGACCTTCTGGTACGGCAGGACGCCGCAGACGTTGAGGTCTTTCTGCTCCAGCCCCATGCGGACCAGGCGCGAGATCCTCTCATATTTTTCGGGGAGCACCTTATTCACTATGACGCCGGCCAGCTTCACTCCTTCCTTGTCCAGGAGCGCCTTATTGAGGCAGACCTCGTCGATCGGCTTGCCGACGCCGCCGGACGATATCAGAAGGACGCTGGTGTCGAGGAGCTTTGCCACGGTCGCGTTGGAAAGGCCGAAGACCGAACCCACGCCCGCATGGCCGGTCCCTTCTATTATCACAAGGTCGTTATCCTTGGCGACCTGTTCATAGGACGCCTTTATGAGTTTCGCGTAGTCCTCGTCGGCGCCTTTCTGTATATAGCGTTCGGTGAAGCCCTTCTCTATGGCTACGGGCGACATGTCCTTGATGTTGCACTTTATGCCGAAGACCTCCTCGATGAGGACGGAATCCTCGTCGACCTTATAGCCCTGCTCCATGAGATAGCGCTGGCCGATCGGCTTTATGAATCCGATCCGGTCAAAACGTTTCTTGAGGGCCGCGATGAGGCCGAGCGATACGGTCGTCTTGCCGTCATTCTGCATCGTCGCCGCTACGAATATTTTCTTTGCCATTTTACTCCGGATAAAATTTTATATCAGCCGACCATCCCTGAATGCCTTGATGTAGCCGGCGCAGTACTCGTCGGTGCCGAGGAGCGCCTCGGAGGCGCGCAGGACGGAGATCACGTTCCTGTCGAGAGGGTCCATGATCGCCGCGTCAAGGCCGGCGTGGATCGCCATCGCGAGGAATGCCGCGTTTATCAGGCTGCGGTCCGGCAGGCCGAACGAGACGTTCGACAGCCCGCATACCGTCTTCACCCCACCGAGGCCCTTTATCATAGGGATCGACTTAAGGAACTCGGATGCCTGCTTCGGCTCAGTCGCTATGGGCCGTATGAGCGGGTCGAAATAGAGGTCTTCCGGATCCATGCCTTCTTTGACCGCCCGCGCCAGGATATCCTTCGCGATCATCAACCTCTCTTCTGCCGTCTCCGGCATACCCTTATCGTTCATCGTCAACGCGACAAGCTTCGCCTTACGCTTAACGGCAAGAGGCAATATATGCCTGATCCTCTCCTCCTCGCCGCTTATCGAGTTGAGCATGATACGGCCTTTTCCCTTATAAGCCGTCAGGGCTTTATCGATAGCAAGGTGGTTGGGGCTGTCGATACAGATACTCGCGTCCCTGAACCCGCCCTGGATGACGTTCATCACCCAATCCATATCCGCAAGCTCATCGCCGCTCCCCATCGCGCAGTTTATGTCTATGAGGTCGGCCCCCGCGTCAAGCTGCTCCTTCGCCGCTTTCAGGATGGCGGGCGCGTCATGCGAGGTGATGAGAGCCTGGACGCTCCTCCGCGTGGAATTTATCCTCTCGCCTATTATCAGCATCGGCCCCTCTTCAGCTATTTAGTGACGGATTTTTCGTAACTGGCTTCCAGCGACTTCACTATATTCGTCAGCGTATCGTTCACCGGCGTCTGTATCCCGAGCGCCTTCCCCTGCCTGACGATCGCGCCGTTTATAAAATCGATCTCCGTCCGCTTTTTATTCAGGACGTCCTGGAGCATGCTCGATATATTGTTCGCCGTCGCCTTGCAGACCGACTCGACCTTCTGGATGGGGTCGTCGTAGGCCAGTTTTATCCTCTTGCGTTTGACTATCCTCATCGCCTCCTGGACCGATGCGCGCAGGAGCTCGCGCGTCTCTTCATGCTCGACCAGCTGCCCGTTATGAAGACGCGTTATGGCGGTGAGCGCGTTTATGCCGACGTTCACTATGAGCTTGCCCCATATGACGGAATCTATATCTTTCGATACCCTCGTCTCGAAGCCGGCCTTTGCCAGGAGATTAGCTATGTCTCTCAACGGGCCCGAGAGCCGCCCGTCGGGTCTGCCTATCACCGTCTCCCCTTTTCCGGCATGCCGCACATTCCCCACATCGAGGAGCGTTGCGCCATGGTTGGTTATGCCCGCGATCACCCGTTCCGGCCCGAATTGGTCGTTCAGTATCTGCACGTTGCCTATGCCGTTCTGCAGGCTCAGGACATGCGTGGAGTCCGACACGAGCTCCTTTATCCCCTTGCATGCCTCCTCGGTGGAGTAACTCTTCACCGATATGATGACGAGGTCGCACGGCCCGACGTCTTTCGGGTCTGCCGTAGCGTTCAACTTCACCGCGGGAGAGCCGGCGGCGCCTTCTATCCTGATCCCGCCGTCGCTTATCCTCTTGGCCCGCTCCCTGGAATAGTCGATAAGCCAGACATCCTCTTTGGTCCGGTGTTTGATGAACCCCGCAACGAGACACCCCAGCGCTCCCGGTCCGACGATCGCGATCTTCATCTTTTCTTCCCCAGCATCTTCAGCTCTTCCTCTTTTATGACGAAACTGTGCGCTTCGTCCGGGAACTTCCCGCCCTCCACCTCTTCCTTATATTGTTTCACGCCGTCCCCTATGAGAGACGACAGCTTGACGTACTGTTTGACGAACTTCGGCACGAACCTGTCGAAGAGGCCCACCATGTCGTTCGTGACGAGGACCTGGCCGTCGCAGTACGGCCCCGCGCCGATGCCTATGGTCGCTATGCGCAGCTCTTTCGTTATCAGGCGGGCGACCTTGTCCGGCACGCATTCGAGGACTATGCCGAAACACCCCGCCTTCTCCAGCTTCAGCGCCTGGTCGAGGATCTTCTTCGCCGACTCGGCCGACTTGCCCTGCACCCTGTAGCCGCCCAGCTTCGAGATGCTCTGCGGGGTCAACCCGAGATGGCCCAGGACCGGGATACCCGCGTCGACTATCGCCGCCGTCGCCTCGAAGACCTCGTCCCCGCCTTCGAGCTTCACGGCGTCGCAGCCCGCCTCTTTCATGAACCGCCCGGCGTTGCGTACCGCCTCCTCTTTGGATACCTGGTACGACATGAAGGGCATGTCGCCTATAAGGAACGCGTATTTGGTCCCCCTGCGCACCGCCTTCGCGTGATGTATCATCTCGTCCATAGTCACGGGCACAGTCGATTCGTATCCGAGCACCACCATGCCGAGGGAATCACCCACCAGTATCGAGTCGATCCCCGCGCCGTCCACTATCCGCGCCATGGGATAGTCATAAGCGGTGAGCATGGTGATCTTTCTGCCCGAACGCTTCTTCTCATAAAAGTCCGTTATCATGAATTTCTTCCGTTCCATCATTTCCTCCAGTTCATTTTTTCCTGTATGCGTCCAGGAACGAATCGCAATATATGTTCTTGTTCAGCACCAGTTCCGCCGATATCATGGCGTCCATAAGGTCCCTGTCGAGCGGGTCCAGGATCGCCGAGGTGAGGCCGTTCGCGACCGCCATCACCAGAAATGTCCTGTTTATCAGCGAGCGCGCCTTCGTCCCCTGCGAGACGTTCGAGAGCCCCACCACCGTCTGAGGCGCCGGATCGCTCAAGAGCCGGAACTCCCGGATCGACTCAAGCACCTCTTTCCCCTGGGTCTGCGCGACATTGACCGGCAGGACTATCGGGTCGAGGAATAGGTCTTCGGCGGCTATCCCGCACTCCATCGCCTTTGCGACGATCTTCACGGCAAGCTCCAGCCGTTTATCCTTGTTATTAGGCACGCCGCCCTTATCCATGGTGAGGCCTATGACCTGCGCGTTATACTTTGCGGCGAGGCCGAAGACCCTGTCCATCTTATCATCGTCCGCGCTCGTCGAGTTTATTATAGCGCGGCGCCCGGCCAGCTTAAGCCCCTCCTCCACCACATCCGCCTTTGTCGAATCTATCGAAAGGGCCGCATCGGTGACTGCCCGGATCGAATCGATCAGCCACTTCATGTCGTCCTTCGGATTTTTCGAATACGGTCCGGTATTGACGTCGAGGACGCTCGCGCCCGCCTTCACCTGGTCGGCGGCAAGGTGCTGTATGACGTCCACCTCCCGGTTCGCCACCGCCTTCCCGACATCCTTATACATGCCGTTTATGAGCTCACCTATCACTATCATAAAAACTCCTTCTTGGCTATCAGCTTTCAGCTGTCAGCTATCAGCAAAAGATCAAAAGCTGAAAGCTTTATTTCCGCATTGCACGATCTATATACTTGATCACCGACTTTGCCGCCGCCGGATGGCGCATCACTATGATCTCCCCTCCTGCCTGGAGCATGGCCACAGAAGTGGCGATCTCCCAGTTCACGCCCTGTCCCTCACCGGACTCTTTCGCCTCCTTGGTCCGCCATACCTCCTGCCCGGCAAAGAGTATGAACGGCATCGAAAGCATCGCATCCCCCATGAAAGCGGCGAGGCGAGCCCGCTCCATTATCGAGTATACATACTCCATACCGTAACCGAGGGAGGCCGTAGTCGGGTGCATCACTATCCTCCCGGGGTCGAAACCCATATCGCTTATCAGGATATTCACCTGCTTGGCTATATTCACGTCGATCGGCGATTCCGCTATTATGGAATGGCCGTCCGCCAGGCACGTGGCGGCCAGCGTCTTATAATTGTTCTGCGTGGCGATCCCAAGGAGAGAGTTCCCGCCCTTGAGCGCCTGGCTTATCTTCGGCATCGTCTCGCTGTCCTTTGATTCATCCCCCGAGCCGACCACTATCAGCGGGACCTTCACTTCCTTCGCTATCCTCCCGATAAGCGCCCCGGCAGAGTCGGGTGACTTTCCGCCGTAATCGGGATGCGTGCCCTGAAGACGCACGCAGAGCGCCTTCGCGCCGGTTTCGGAGAGCATAAAACGCGCCCACTCCACCGGGTCCCCGGATACGCCCTTGACGGCCCCGGCCAGGTGGTCAGGCCAGTCCGCCGGTTCGCAGTCGAGTATCTCCGGCACGACGACCGGCGCATTCGGCATCCCGCCTTCGGAAAAAAGGAACGGGAGCGTAGTTTCGCCGCCTACCTGCAACCTGGCCGCTGCGCCGATCTCTACCGTATTGATCGACCCGGCTATCTTCTCTTTCGCGATCTCTATTCCCATGAGTCACTCCGTATTATTTTAATACCTCTCTCACTATATCCTCCACGGCGCTTTTGACCTTTTTGTCCTCAAGACACGACACGGCCCGCCCCTCAAGGCTCAAGCGTTTCAGCTCGCCGCTGTACGGGACCGTGCCTGCAAGCGCCAGGGCCGTCTTCTTCACTTCGGCATCGACCTTCTCCGCCGCATCGGCGACCTTATTCAGGACGAGAAAAGACCCGCCTATCTTTATATCCAGTTCACGCGCAAGGCCGTGGATCCTGCCGGCGGAACGGACGCCGACGACGGAATGGTCGCTCACAAGGACGAGCTTGTCTATCGTCCGTGTCGTGCGCCGCGAGATATGCTCCATGCCGGCCGCGTTATCTATTACGACGAAATCGTAATTTTTGGTTATTCTGCCTATCATCTCCCGGAGGAGATTGTTCACGTAACAATAGCACCCCGGCCCTTCCGGCCTGCCCATGACGAGGAGATCGTAACCCTTCTCCTCACCAAGCGCCTCCTGGACCTTCATCTCTATGAACCGTTCCTTGGTCACGCCCTGTGGGATGCTCTCCATATTTTTGGCGATCTCTTCGACCACCCCGACTATCGTCTCGGGGTCCTCCACTCCCAGCGCCTCGTGGAGGGTCGAGTTAGGGTCCGCGTCGACCGCCAGCACGCTCCCCGCCTTTTTACCCGCCAGATGCCCTATGATCAGGGCGGACAACGTCGTCTTCCCGGTCCCGCCTTTTCCGTTAAGCGCTATTATCGTGCCGATGGGAACCTCCGGATATCCGTGTGCGGAAAGAAGAGCGCCGCTATGTACTCGTCCATGTAACCGGGCTCGGAACTGAGGTCGAGGTAGGTGATACCCCCGGATATCTCTTTCGTCCTGGAAAAGGCCTCCTGCGACAGGAGCGACATGCGCGCGCCGGCAAGCGACGAATTTCCGATGAACTCGTATCTCTTACGGTCGATGTCGGGAAGGAGCCCTATGGAGACGGCGCAGTCTATCCCTATATAATTCCCGAACCCGCCCGCTATATATATCTTCTCGATATCCGCCAGCGTCTTACCGACTTTGTTAAGGAGGGTCACTATGGCGCTGTAGATCGCTCCCTTGGCCCGCTTCAGGTTCTCGATATCGTCCTCATTGACGACTATATCGCCTGCGGCGCGGTCCTCGCCCTTCGCCCTGATGAGGAACTCGCTGCCGGCCTTCCCTTCTCTTACCGCTTTCGGGGCGGCGTCTTTATTAAGCTTGCCGTCCTTGCCCATGATCCCGCTCTTCAGCATCTGGTCGAGAAGGTCGATGTAGCCGGAACCGCATATCCCCCTGGCCGCTCCGCCGCCGACGGTCTCGATCTCAATGCCGAGGTCCTTGCCTATCTTCACCTTTTCGACGGCCCCCTTCACCGCCTTCATCCCGCAGGTCAGGCCGCTCCCCTCAAAGGCAGGGCCGGCGCTCGCCGCGCAGGCCATCATCCATTCGTCGTTGCCCAGCACTATCTCTCCGTTCGTGCCTATATCGACGAGGAGCGTAAGGGCCTTCGCCTCAAAGAGCCCGGACGAAAGGACCCCCGCGACCGTATCGCCGCCGATATAGGTGCTCACCCCCGGCAAAGAGAATATGTTCCCTTTGGGGTTTATCTCGACACCCGCCTCGGATGAGCTCATCACCGGGAACGATGTCATCGTCGGGACATAAGGTTCTTTGCGTATATTGGCCGGGTCCACCTTGAAGAGGAGATGCATCATAGTCGTATTGCCCGCGAATACCGCCGCATATATGTCCGTCAGGCGGATAGAGCACGCCTCGGCCAGCTCTTCCACTATCTCGTTTATGTTATCGAGGACCGCCTCATTAAGCTCCTCAAGCCCCTTCGGCTCGGAGCCGTAGATTATCCTCGTTATGACGTCGCCCCCGAACCGCGCCTGCCTGTTATATGAGATGCGGGTCCCTCGTACTTCTCCCGTATTCAGGTCTATGAGCTGTCCCGTGACCGTAGTCGTCCCTATATCGAACGCGAAGGCAAAACCGGCCGCCGTCGTGTCCCCCGGTTCTATCGCCAGTATCTCGGTGGCGCCTTCCCTGTGGCTGACGGCTACCGTCACCCTGAAGTCGCTGTCCCGCAGGAGGTCGCTCAGATGCTTTACGTTGGCGAGCTTCGTCATCACAAAAGGCCCCGCCGACCTCGCTTCCACCGCGCGGTATATCCTGTCCAGGTCGCTAAGGTTGTCGTCAATAGTCGGTTTCGGTATCTCGGTATATATCTTACGAACGAGCGGCAGCCGGGCGTAAACATTTTCCCTCTTCGTTATGACGCCTTTGGGGAACTCCTCCGCCTTTTCGCGCCTCTTTTCGAACCTCTCCTGCATATCGAGCGACCCTGCAGGAACCATGACCTCCGCGTCGCTCTCGACTATCGATTCACAGGCAAGGACCATACCCTTCTTACGGTCGGCCTCGCTTATAAGCCGCGAAGAGGAGCTCTTCACCGTGCCCTTCTTTACAATGATCTTGCATTTGCCGCACAGTCCCTCTCCCCCGCAGCTGGAGTTGAGTATGACGCCCGCCCTGAAAGCGGCCGTCAGGAGGTCCGTCCCGCCCGCCACGCGGACCGTCTTATCTCCCGGTTTGAACTTTACGGTGAATTCGCTCATCTTCAGCTTTCGGCTACCTGGTTATCTTAAGTATCTTATATTTCAGAATGCCTGCCGGGACCTTTATCTCGACGATCTCCTTTACCTTATGGCCCATCAGGGCCGCCCCCACCGGTGAGGTGATCGATATCTTGTTCTCGGCGATGTCGGCCTCCTCCTCAGATACGAGGTAATAGGACATCTCCTCGCCCGAATCCATATCTTTCAATGTGAGCGTAGCGCCTATATTCGCCTCATCCACGCTCATCTCCGTATTCTCTATGATCGTGGCATTGGCCAGCGTCGTCTCTAGCTCCGCTATCCGCTTCTCTATGTGCCCCTGCTCTTCCTTGGCGGCGTGGTATTCCGCGTTCTCGCTCAGGTCGCCCAGTTCGCGCGCCTTTCCTATGGCCTTCGACACGTCGCGCCTCTTCGTCTTCTTGAGGTGCTCAAGCTCCTTCGTCAGGTCCTGATACCCCTTCTGCGTAAGATATACCTTTTTCATCGTACCCTCATTTCCATCCTTTTAAGAATGCCGGTATCCCGGAGGCCTCCCGCGGACCCACCTGGACATTCCATCCCGAAAGCTCTTCCAGCTTCGAGCTCAATACGGCGACATACCCCGGCAGGACGATCCTTTTATGCGAAACCATCTGCCCGATGCCGGACTTTGCGATAGTATCGGTGATCCTCTCCGCGGTGAACTTCTCCGCCGCCCATGCGGTCAGGACGGACATCCCCTCGGCGTCACAGCAGATGACATACGACGGGACCTTGCTCGACTCCACCTCGCCGGCCACCGTGAAGTAAGTGATCGAGAAGTTGGTCGTGACCAGGACCGGCGAATGCGTTGAGACCTTGCCTATTTCATATATGCGCGGCTCCACCTGCACGGGCTTCTGCGGATCGGTGTAAATATCCTGCCGCGCCACCAGAAGCGGGAAGACGAACTCTTTCTCTATATTCTTCACTATGACGATGCCTGCATACTTGAGAATGTACGATACCGCCTCGGCCAGTTCCTGGTCCTGTCCGGAAGAACCGGTGAATGCCATGACCGGGTAACCGAGCGGACGGAAATTTTTCTTCAGCGCGGTCCTCCGGATCAGCGTAAAGTCCTGTATCGTATCCGAGAGCCCCTTGCCCTTTATATTGATCACTATCTCGTCTACACCGCTCTTCCTGACCCTGTCGGTGAGAGCCGCCGCCTCTTCGACGCTTCCGGCGCTTATGGCAAGGGCCGCCCTGTAGTTCTTGGCTATAGTCGCCGCCTTCTCGAGGGTCGCGTCATCGTCCCATATCACGAGCGGACGGATGGGCCCACACAGCTTCAAGGCCTCCTCAAGCACGACCGCATCGTCCGTATATAACGCTATGGCAAGACGTGAGGCGGACATGGCCTTCTTCAGCAGGCCGAGGAACGGGTCTCTCTTACCGGATGAATTTTTAAGGCAGATGATCTCCGGCTTCAATACCTGGCCTACGCGTTCGAACCTTAGGCCCTCTATCTTCCCGAGACGTTCGTCTATAGCAGTGGCGGGAAGGGTATCTTCCATAAGGAAGCCGACCGCGCCCGGATGATAGAACTTCTGCTCGTGACGATACATCACCGTCTCGTTCCCTATCTCTGTCTTCGCCTCTCCCGCCCCGATCGTGACCAGCTTCACCGGCGGCTGGCTGGCCGACTCAAGCGCCTCCCTGGCCTGGGCGGTCACATGCGGACACTTGTCGAGCGAGACCTTCTTCTGCGCAAGCGCCATCGCGAACGCAAGGCACGTAGCGAACCCGCACTCCTTGCAGTTCGTCTTAGGCAGCAATTTGTAGATATCGAGTCCTGATAACGCCATGTATTCTCCTCGTGAGTTATACCAAAGGCGGCATGCCCAATGCCGGGTGTTTTACCTTCTCCAGGTATTCCACAAGCGCAGCCGCGTCGGTGGCCACCGTCTCGTCGGCGATCTTGCCGAAAAGGTCCGGCTCGCCTATCTCGGCGCACCGCTTCTTCAGCTTATCCGAAAGCGCCTCCTTGAGCTCCTTCGGCATCCAGACGACCCGCTTAAGCCCGCCTTCGGCAGATATGAACTTTTTGCTCGTTATATATAGACGCCCTACACCCAGGAAACCGGGCGTCTGCGCGCCGCCGCCGACGGAACTTGCCAGCGTCGTGAACTTCATCCCGGCCGGCGTCTCGCCCGCGTATTCCCTGTTCACCACCATGACACCGTTCGCCTCCGGCACTATCGCCACTATGCACTCGAAGCAGCCGCATGAAGTCATAGGCGAATCCATGATCGAGTATATCGACATCACGGACGTCTTCTGGTGCGACTTATCCTTAACAAAATCGTTCACGCCGTGCCAGACGCCTTTTGGCGCGTCGAGCACCTTCCCCTTCTTGATCGGCTGGTTGCCGCCGGTGGGCGTTATCTCGTGCGCCGCCCTTGCGTCAAGCCATGAATATGCCCCGCACAGGCCCAGGCGCTCGGGGCTCACGACGCAGACATGGTCGGGGGCGAAACTCTGGCACAGCGTACAGCTGTAGAACGTGTCGACCGATTCGTCCGTCATGCCGGACAGCCGCTCATCGCGTGAGGCGAACGCCTTCCGCGCCTCGGGCAGCATCCTGTCGACGTCTTTCTTATCCGTATAGAGCGTCACCTGCACCTTGTCCACTATCGCGCCGTATTCATCGTGGAGCTTTGCGACCAGGATATCGCCGAAATGGCGTATATTGAATCCCGCCTTCCTGGCGTCTTTGGATATCCTCACCCAGTTCATGTCCCTCTGCCCCATATGGAATATCCCCATCGCGTAATTCAGGAATTTGTGTATCTGCCGTTCCAGTATCGGCTCAAAGTCCATGTTCATCTTCCGTCCGGCGACCTCCACGAATATCCCGAGCGGGTAACTGCCGCCCTCCGTCATCGCATCCGCCTCCGGGCCGACGACCTTTATCGCCCCGTCTTCGATCTCGTCCATCTTCTTCATCTTAAGATATTCGAAGGCGGCCGAATATTTCCCGCCGAACTGGACATACATATTCTCTTTCCGCACCCGCTCGCCCTCGAATGCCGCGGAGAACGGGACCGGTATGGGGACCTTGGCCACCTTTATCTTTATCCCGCGCGCCTCGATCGCCTTCTGGACTATCTTCGAATGGTCCGGCTCTTTGACGAGGCATTCTTCGTGGGCGCATACCCCGGGGACCTTTATCTCGGGCAGGTCGAGGTCCGTTATGATGGGCACGCCCGCCGCGAGCGCCCCGCCGCCTGTCGCCGCCTTCACCTCATCCACGCCGCCCAGAAGCAGGACGAACGCCGGCACCCTCTCCCTTATATAATCGACGCACGCCCTGGTATTGCCGGCCTTTATCCCGCCGAACGTGAGCGCCGCCCTTATGGCAAAATTCAGGACGAATACTACGGAGATCGTATCCCGGCCGAACGGCACGACATACGACTCAAGCCCCATATGGAGCCCGCCCTCCTTGAGCTGCTCTATTATGCTGGTCCCGTCCACGTTACCGCCTACGAGCGTCAGGATGTTCCTCTTCTGCAGGTCGCGCACGATGCTGACCGCCGTTTTGGCGTCAGGCGCCTTGCCGAGCACCACGGCTATACCGGCTATCCTGCCGTCGACGAGCTGTATGCCGAGAGACCTCAGTAGGGTATCGGAAAAAAATCCGGGACAGTCCTTCTGGGGTTCTTCGCCGTAAAGATACCTGAGGACGCAGATGATCTCCTCAGTCAATATGGCCGCGACGCCTGCATTGAGCGCGTCCTTCAGGAACGTATCCCACTTATCTTCGGCGGGGACCTTCGGCAGGAGCGTCTTGGCCGTGCCCAGCACCTTCCTGACATCCGCCAGAACCTTCACCTCCGCGCCCAGGAGCCCGTTGGCCAGCGGAAGATAAAATGCCGTTTCCGGGAACGCCACCGCCTGGCCTTCGCCCTTCTCTTTGATGGCCCTGGCCAGGAACTCTTCACCCTCTTTGACTATCTTCTCCGCGCCCTTCACTATGAGACCGGCTACAACTTTTGACATCGCTCCTCCTTGTTAGCTATCAGCTTTCAGCTGTCAGCTATCAGCAAAAGATCAAAAGCTGATAGCTGCTGAAAGCTGAAGACTGATAGCTGAAAGCTATTTAGATCCCCGCCGCGTCCAATACGAGCGGCACTTTCTTATCCCACCCTATCGGCATTATATGTATGCCCTGACAGAGCGGCTTCAGTTCCTTTATGAGGCGGACGGCTATATCTATGGACGTCGCCGCCTTATCTTTCGTCGTCTCCATCTCCCTGATAAGAGCATCGGGCACGGATACGCCCGCTACGTTCTTATTCATATATTTTGCCATCCCGGCCGATTTCAGAAGGACGATGCCGGCAAATATGGCCGTCTTCAGGTGTTTCGCGCCCTCCAGGAATCTTTTGAACAGCTCCACATCGTATACCGCCTGCGTCTGGAAGAAGAGGGCGCCTGAGGCGATCTTCTTCTCCATCTTTATGATCTCGGGTTCCAGGGGGTCCGCGCCGGGGTTCACGACGGCGCCGGCGCAGAATTTAGGCGTCCCCTTAAGGGGGTTCCCCTTCATGTCCTTCCCCGACTGGAGGGTCCTTATGACCTCCAGGAGCTGTACGGAACCGAGGTCAAAGACCGGCTTCGCTTCGGGATGGTCCCCGAGCGTAGGATAATCCCCTGTGAGGGCCAGGACATTTTCAATGCCCAGGACGGATGCCGATAGGAGGTCCGACTGCAAGGCAAGCCGGTTCCTGTCCCTGCACGTCACCTGGAATATGGGCTCATGGCCGCGTTGTTTCAAGAGATGGCATACGGCCAGGGACCCCAGGCGCATCACCGAGCTCTGGAGGTCGGTGACGTTTATCGCGTCGACCCTCCCCTTTATGAGGTCGGCATCGTCGAGCATCTCTTTGATGTCGATGCCCTTGGGCGGCCCTATTTCGCTCGTTACGATAAATTTCCCGGCCTTTACCTTGTCGCAGAAGGTCATTTTTGCCTCGCCCCGGCCTGGCTCTTGTACAGCTCGACCGTATTGCGCATCAGGATCGTGGTCGTTAAAGGGCCGACGCCGCCCGGGACAGGCGTTATGGACCCCGCCCTTTGCGACGCGGCTTCGAACTCTACGTCCCCGACTATCTTATCGCCCACGCGGTTTATACCAACGTCCACTACGACAGCGCCCTCTTTCACCCATTCGCCCTTTATCAGGCCCGCCTTCCCTACCGCCACTACGAGTATCTCGCCGCGCTTCACGTGGTCGGCCAGGACACCGCGCTCGCCCGTTGCTATATGGCACACGGTGGTGGTGACAAATTTGTTCAGGAGCATCAGAGAGAGGGGTTTGCCTACTATCTCCGAATGGCCCACTATGACCGCCTCTTTGCCGTAAAGCTTCATCCCGGTCGACTCCAGCAGTTCCATGACAGCCATAGCCGTGCATGGCCCGACCTTATAATTCCCGAGGGTTATCCTCCCCAGGTTCTCGGGATGCATCCCCTCCGCGTCCTTCTCCGGTGAAATGAGGTTGACCAACCCCTTGGCGTCTATCCCCTTCGGGACGGGGAGCTGGAGTATGACGGCGGTGACCGTTTCGTCCCTGTTAAGGTCCCCTATCAGCCGTTCGGCCTCGGGTCCCGTTACCATGCCGGGTATCACTTTCAACTCGTACTCTATTCCGAGCCCTTCCGCGACCTTCTTCTGCGCCTTTACATATACCGCGGAAGACGCATTCTCGCCTATCTGGACCGCGACCAGCTTCGGGCCCCGGCCGTACTTTGCCTTGAGTTCGGCGACCTCTTTCGCCAGCGATCCTTTTATCTTCTCAGCTATAGGCTTCCCTTCTAAAAGCGTCGACATCTCATTCTCCTTATTTCGATATTACGTCCTCGCACCTTTCCAGTATCTCCTCTTTCAGACGCTTCATCTCTCCCTCCAGAGGCGACAGAGACCTGTGGACCGTGCCTATGTAGGCCGTATCCTTCATGTATTTGAGGTTGATATAGACATTGAACTTTGCGGAGAGGAACGCCCCCTCAAGCATTATTGCCGCGATCGCCGTGTCTGTGACGAGGTTCTTGTTCCCGCTCTCCGCAAGCACCCCGCACAGCCTGAGGCATTCCGATGCTATCTTACATATCTCGAACGGGACGGCCGCCGCCTCTTTATAGGCCTTCTCCAGTTCCGGCGAATTTTTCTGGAGCGTCTTCATCGCGTTCGACAGCTTTCCGTACGCCTCGACATCCCGGTCCACCAGCTCTTCGAGCTCGTCCCGAAAATTCCCTGCCTTTACCAGGAGGTCCGCTATCTTCTTCTCGGCATCCTTATATTTCGGGTTCCCAACGGTATAGTTGGCGACCATAGAGATGAGCGCGACACCCGTTGCCGCGCTCAACGCCGCGGCACTCCCGCCCCCGGGAGCCGGTTTCCGCGCCGCGAGGTCATCGAGATACGTCTTTATCGATCTTTCGATGTACATATCATATCCCCTTTATATTTCCTTTGGAGTCGATGCCCACCTTCTCGCCCAGCGGCCGGGACGGTAAACTCGGCATCGTCATTATATTCCCGCACAGAGGCGAGATGAACCCCGCACCCGCAAAGAGGCGCGCGCCCCGGACGGGCAGGTCAAAATGGCGGGGCCGTCCTTTGAGGGAAGGGTCGTGCGAAAGGGAGAGGTGCGTCTTGGCCATGCATACGGGGAATCTTCCAAAGCCCAGCCCTTCCCAGAGCGCGATATCCGATTCGGCAACGGCTCCGTACTGGACGCTCCTGGCCCCGTACATCTTCTTTGCTATCGTCTCTATCTTATCCTTTATCGGGAGGCCGGCAGGATATAAAAATCTGAAATTCCGCCTGGCGCCGCTCGCCCTGACGACCGCCTCCGCCAGCTCGATCCCGCCCCCGGAACCATGACGGTAAAGCTCGCTCACCGCGCAGGCGAAAGCGCCGGCGGCGCCGGAACGCCTCTTCACGGTCTCGATCTCCCGTTTCGTATCGCTCCCGAACCTGTTTATGGCCACAACGCACGGTATGCCGAACGTCTTTACATTCTCTATCTGCTTTTCCAGGTTTGCGCATCCTTCTTCAAGGGCACCTATATCCTCTTTCAGGAGACCCTTATCGAGAGGCCTGCCGGGCGAGACCTTGAAACGGCCCGAATGCGCCTTCAGTGCCCTTACGGAGGAGACGAGAACGGCTACATCCGGGACGAGGCGTCCGTATCTGCACTTTATATCGAAGAACTTCTCGGCCCCGCAATCTACCCCGAAACCGGATTCTGTAACGACAAAATCGGCCGTCTTGAGCGCTATCTTATCGGCGATAACGGAACTGTTCCCGTGCAGTATATTCGCGAACGGGCCCGCGTGTATTAGGCACGGTGTATGCTCAAGCGTCTGTACGAGCGTCGGCTTTATGGCGTCCTTCAGGAGGGCCGTCATAGCGCCGGCCACCTTGAGGTCGGCGCAGGTCACGGGCTCCCCATCTTCTGTAAGGGCCACCACTATCTTGGAGATACGCCTGTAAAGCTCCGGCAATGAATCGGCGAGCGCAAGTATGGCCATGATCTCGCTCGCCGCCGTAATGTCGAACCTGGAGGAGCGCTCGATGCCCGATTCGCCTCCGCCAACGCCCACCCTGACATGTCTCAGTGACCGGTCGCTTACGTCGACCACCCTGTCCCAGAATATACGCTCCCTGTCTATGCCGAGTTTGTTGCCCCTGTAAATATGGTTATCGAGGAACGCGGCCAGCAGGTTGTGGGCCGCCGTCACGGCATGGAAATCGCCGGTCAGGTGCAGGCTTATGTCGTCCCTCGGGACGACCTGGGAGAGCCCGCCGCCGGTCCCGCCGCCCTTTATGCCGAATAGAGGCCCGAGCGACGACTGCCTTATCGTAGAGACGGACCTCCTGCCCAGACGGTTCAGGGCCATCGAGAGGCCTATGGTGGTAACGGTCTTACCTTCGCCGAGAGGCGTCGGGGTGATCCCCGTCACCACTACGTAGGTGCCCGTTTTACGGGAAGCGGTCTTATCCAGGATCTCAAGCGAGACCTTGGCTTTATATCTGCCGCAGGGCTCGAGATATCTCTTCCCTATGCCTGATGCGGAGGCGATCGACTCTATAGGTTTCAATACGGCTCTTCGCGCGATCTCGTGATCTTTCATATGATATTATATTAAGGTAATCATTTTATTATAAAGTCACAGATGGGTCAACAGAATTTACTTGGCTAGACAATCCCTGACAGGCCTGAATGAGCGGCGGTGGATCGGTGAGGGGCCGTGTGCCTTAAGGCTCTCTTTGTGGGCGCGGGTGGGATACCCTTTATGTCTCGAAAAACCGTACTGCGGGTATACCCTGTCGTATTCGACCATTAGACGGTCTCTTGTGACCTTGGCGACTATTGAGGCGGCGGCTATTGATAAACTCTTGGAATCGCCCGAGACGATGCATCGGGAACCGCAGCGGGACCTTATCTTCATGTTGCCGTCAACGAGGATGTAATCCGGAGGGACTGACAGATTGGCCAGGGCGATCTCCATCGCCTTCATGGTGGCCCGGTAGATATTTATGTCATCGATCGTCTTCTCGTCCACTATCCCGACGCCGACAACGGATTTTTCCAGGATCTCCCGGTAGGCCCTCTCCCGCTGTGCGGAAGAGAGTTTTTTTGAATCATTCACCGTCGTCCTGAGGTCGAAGTCCTTCAGGATGACTGCGCCTGCGACGACAGGCCCGGCCAGCGGGCCGCGGCCGGCTTCGTCGATACCGGCTATCGACTTATAGCCTGCCCTATTTAGACGCTTCTCCTGCAGGAGCAGTCGGTGTCTCAGGAGACGCCGGCGCGCCTGACTCCGCGTGCTCGATCTTCTCTTCAACTCTGGTCGCCTTCCCGATCTTCTTTTTAAGGTAGTACAGCTTCGCCCTTCTGACATCGCCCTTTTTGGCAAGACGGATGCTATCGATCGAAGGCGAATGTAACGGGAGGACAAGCTCCACCCCTTCTCCGTAGGATATCTTCCTGACGGTTATCGTCTCGTTCAGGCCTGAGCCCTGGCGCCCGATCAGTATCCCCTCGAACGTCTGGATCCTGGACTTCCCTTCCTCGACGATCTTAAGCTGGACGTCTAAAGTGTCGCCGATGTTGAAAGCGCCAATATCTTTCTTCATATATTTCGCTTCCATCAATTTGATGAGTTTATGCATGTTTTTCATCCTTTCTATTACTTGCCTCTTGACCCTTTATCCTCAGTAGATCGGGTCTTCGCTCTCTGGTACGTTCAGTCGCTTCTCTCTTCCGCCATTCCGCTATCTTCTTATGGTCGCCGCTTATCAATATATCGGGGACCTTCATACCCTTGAACTCCGCAGGACGCGTATACTGCGGATATTCCAACAGTCCGCTCTCGAACGACTCGTCCTTGACCGACTCATTATGCCCGAGGACTCCCGGGATGAGCCGCACTATAGAATCTATAAGGACGAGCGCCGGCAGCTCTCCGCATGTCAATATATAATCGCCTATCGATATCTCCTCGTCGGCAAACCCGCGTATCCGCTCGTCAAAACCTTCGTAGTGCCCGCAGACGAGGATGATCCGTTTGTATCGCGCGAGCCGCTTCACCGCCTTCTGTTCCAGCTTCTTCCCCTGCGGCGTCAACAATACTACCCGACACCCTATACCCGATACCCTATACCCTTTCTTCAGTTCTCTCAGCGCCCGATACACCGGCTCGACCTTCATCACCATGCCTGCGCCGCCGCCGAACGGCTTATCGTCAGCCGTCCTGTGCGCGTCATCCGTCCAGTCGCGCAGGTTATGGACCTTTATCGCAACGAGCCGTTTCGCCTGGGCCCTCTTCAGCATCGATTCGCCCAGGATATTCGGGAACATGGCCGGGAAGAGCGTCAGGACGTCTATCCGCATCATGGGATACGCCTTACTTTTTCGCCGCCGGCTTCTTGATCCCCTGCTTCTTCAAAAGCGTCGCCACTATAGGCGTCGGCACGGCGCCCACACCGAGCCAGTATTCCGCGCGCTCTTTATCCACCCTCACCGTTGCCGGGTCGGTCTTCGGATCGTAGGAGCCGAGTATCTCTATCGATTTGCTGTCCCTGGCCCTGCGCTTGTCCATGACGACGATCTTGTGGGCCGGCTTCTTCTTCGCCCCGATCCTCTTAAGTCGTATTACTGCTGGCATTTTTCCTCCTCGTTATAAACTAGTGGTCTATAGTCCATGGTCCATAGTCCACGGTAAAAATTAACTGTGGACCGTTGACGGTGGACTATTTATCTTTTTCCCTCCACACCTTCGCGCCTAAACTCGTCAGCTTCTCCTCAAGCTTCTCGTATCCCCTGTCAAGGTGGTATATCCTCTGGACTTCGGTCCTGCCCTTCGCTACGAGCCCCGCCAGTACGAGAGCGGCGGAGGCCCTCAGGTCGGAGGCCATTACCGGCGCACCGCTCAGGTTCCTGACGCCCTTCACGATGGCGGTCGGCCCTTCAAGTATTATGTCGGCCCCCATCCTGCCCAGTTCGCTTATATGTATGAACCTGTCCGGATATATCTTCTCCGTGATGACGCTTATCCCGTCCGTCACAGCCATCAAACTCATGACCTGCGCCTGCATGTCCGTGGGAAATCCCGGGAACGGGAGCGTCGTCACGTCCACCGGCTTCAGCTTCCTCACGTACCGCGCGCGGAAACCGTTAGGCACCTTCTTTATATCGAGCCCCGCCTCGGTCAGTTTGTCGACAAGCGCCATCAGGTGCTCAAGCTTCGCGTTCTTGAGCGTTATATCCCCTTTTGTGATGGCCGCCGCCACCATATAAGTGCCGGCCTCTATCCTGTCCGATATGACGTCGTGCTCGGCGCCGTGCAGCCGTTTGACCCCTTCGATGATGATCCTGTGCGTGCCGTAACCCTTTATCTTCGCACCCATCCTGACAAGGAATGTGGCAAGGTCCACCACCTCCGGCTCGCACGCCGCGTTCTCTATGACAGTGATGCCCTTCGTGAGCGTAGCGGCGGTCATTATATTATCCGTCGCGAGGACGCTCGAACCGAAGTGGCCGCCAAGGTATACGGTCGTCCCCCGCATCCTGCTGCCGTCGGCTATGATGTAACCCGCCTCGACCTTTATCTTCGCGCCCAGGGCCTTGAGCCCCTTGAGATGCAGGTCTATCGGCCTCGGGCCTATGACACAGCCGCCCGGGAAAGAGACCTCCGCATACTTCTGTTTCGCGAGCAGCGGTCCCAGGACGCAGATCGACGCTCGCATCGTGCTCACGAGCTCGTAAGGCGCGCGGCTCTTCCTGTATCCTGCCGGCTCGACCGCTATCCTGTCGCGGTCCTGCTGGACCCTGACATCGAAGTTCTTCAGGATCTTCAGCATCGTCGACATATCCCGGAGCGCCGGTATATTCCTCACCACCGACTTATCATCCGTGAGGAGCGTCGCCGCCAGGATAGGCAGGCACGCGTTCTTTGCCCCGCTTATAGTTACCGTGCCTTCAAGCCGCCTGCCGCCTTCTACTAACAGCTTATCCATTTAAGAGTGAGCACCCTCTCTATCCCGTTATGGTCTTTTACGATATCCACCGGCTCATACCGGCCGCGCTCTTTTGCGATACCCAGTATCCCGTCGAGTTGGCCGTAGCCTATCTCGAAGACGATGAGACCGTCCCGTTTAAGATGGCGCGGGCCGTCCCTCAATATTTTGCGATAAAAATCGAGGCCGTCCTCCCCGCCGTCTATGGCTATGCGCGGCTCCTGCAACACCTCTCTCTGGAGACCGTCAAACTCGCGGCGCGCGACATATGGCGGATTTGAGACCACGATGTCGAACTCGCCTTCTATATCGTCAAAGAGGTCGCTCTTTACGAACTCTATCTTCTCCCTTACGCCGAAGCGTCCGGCATTGAGCTGGGCCACAGCCAGCGCCTCTTCCGATATGTCGGAAGCGATTATTTTACATTGAGTTACGCTTTTTGTCAAAGCAATTGCTATGTTCCCGGATCCTGTGCAGAGGTCGAGCAACCGTGGACTGTGGACTATGGACTGTGGACCTTTCAATATATCTATCACCCGCCCTACAACAAGCTCCGTCTCCGGCCTCGGAATGAGCACGCGTTCATCCACGACAAGATCGAGACCGCAGAACTCGGTCCTCCCTATTATATACTGGATAGGCGTAAAAGGTTTTACCGTAGCTATCATCTCGAGGCCGCCAGTCTCATCTTCTTCTCTTCCGCCTTCAGGGCATCTATGATATCGTCCAATCCCCCCTCGAGCACCTCTTCGAGGTTATGGACGGTCAACCCGATCCTGTGGTCGGTCACGCGCCTGTCCGGGAAGTTGAACGTCCTTATCTTCTCCGACCTGTCGCCGGAACCCACCTGGGCCTTCCGTGAGGCCGATATCTTCTTATCGTGCTCTTCTCTCTTCATGTCGAAGAGCCGGGCTCTCAGCACACGCATCGCCTTCGCCTTATTCTTGAGTTGGGACCTCTCGTCCTGGCACGTGACGACCATCCCCGTGGGGAGATATGTAATGCGCACGGCCGAATCTGTCCTGTTGACGCCCTGGCCGCCCTTGCCGCCTGCCCTGAAGACGTCGATCCTGATATCTTCGGGACGTATCTCCATCTCTACATCCTCCGCCTCCGGCAGGACGCAGACGGTCGCGGCAGACGTATGTATCCTCCCGCTCGCTTCCGTCTCCGGGACCCGCTGCACCCTGTGGGTGCCGCTCTCGAACTTAAGCCGTCCGTATGCCATCTTCCCGGATATCGAAAATATTACTTCCTTGTAGCCGCCCTTTTCCGTGGTGCTCGCGTCGATCGGTTCCACCTTCCATCCCTTTTTGGCGGCATACTTCGAGTACATGCGCAGGAGGTCCGCCGCGAAGAGGCTCGCCTCCAGCCCCCCGGTGCCGGCGCGTATCTCCATTATGATATTCCTGTCGCCGTCCGATTCTCCCTCGAGCATCATATCCTCTATCCTGGCGGCCGACTCCTTCAATTTTTTCTCCAGATGGTGCCTCTCCTCTTCGGCCAGCACAAGGTACTCCTTATCGTGCGTCTTCTCGTGCAGCACCTTGACCAGGTCCCTGAGGTCATGGGAGATCTTCAGATATTCCCTGTACTCCTCCACGACGGGAGTTATACCGGAAAGCTCTTTCGCATACCTCTGATACTCAGCCGTATTCCCTATGACCTTCGGATCGGCCACAAGACGGTGGAGCTCTTCGTAGCGCCTGCTCTTGTCTTCCAGCACCTTCTCGAACATGATCTATTGGCCCTTGGCCCCTTCCGCTCCGGGTGATGCCGGTTCCGCGGGTGCCGGCGGTTCTGCCGGCGCCTGGGCCTCCGGTGCCGCCGCTTCGGCGGCCTTCCCCTTCGCCTTCTTCGACTTCACCTTGCCGGCGTACCTCTTGGCGAACTTCTCGACCCTCCCGGCCGAATCTATCAGCTTCTGCTTGCCCGTGAAGAACGGGTGGCACTCGGAACATATATCCACGTGGATATTCTGTTTCGTCGAGCGGGTATGTATCGTCGCGCCGCATACGCACGTTATAGTCGTCTCTTTATATTGCGGGTGTATCTTCTCTTTCACGTCTTCCTCCTTGTTTCGCTCTCTTTACTTATTCATGCTCATCAGGAACTCGGCGTTCGTCTTCGACTTCGACAACTTCTCTATCAGAAGCTGCATCGCCTCGTCTGTATTAAGCTCATTCAGGACCTTCCTCATGAGCCATATCCTTTTCAATTCGTCTTCGTGGACCAGTAGCTCTTCCTTCCTGGTGTTGGAACGTTTTATGTCTATGGCCGGGTATATCCTCTTCTGGAAGAGGTTCCTGTCGAGCTGCAACTCCATGTTGCCCGTCCCTTTGAACTCTTCGAATATGACCTCGTCCATCCTAGAACCGGTGTCCACAAGCGCCGTCGCTATGATCGTCAGGCTCCCGCCCTCCTCGATGTTCCTGGCGGCTCCCAGGAACCTCTTCGGTTTCTGGAGCGCGTTGGAATCGACTCCGCCGGAGAGTATCTTGCCCGAATGCGGGACGCAGGCATTGTATGCGCGCGCAAGGCGGGTGATGGAATCGAGCAGTATCACGACGTCCTTCTTGCACTCCACAAGGCGCTTCGCCTTCTCGAGGACTATCTCGGCGACCTGTATATGGCGCTCGGCCGGCTCGTCGAACGTCGAGCTTATGACCTCGCCTTTGACCGACCTCTGCATGTCCGTCACTTCCTCCGGCCGCTCGTCGATGAGCAGCACTATAAGGACCGCTTCGGGATAGTTGGTGGTGACGGCGTTCGCGAACTTCTGCAGCAGGACCGTCTTCCCGCTGTACGGCGGGGCCACGATCATGCCGCGCTGCCCTTTGCCGACCGGTGTCAGGAGGTCCATGATGCGCATGGAGACCTCCTGGGGTTTCGTCTCGAGCAGGAACCGTTCGTTCGGATAGAGCGGCGTCAGGTTGTCGAAGAGCGTCTTCTCCTTCGCCTCATCGGGGTTCTCGAAATTGACCGCCTCGACCTTGAGCATCGCGAAGTAGCGCTCTCCCTCTTTCGGCGGCCGTATCTGGCCGCTGACGGTGTCTCCGGTCTGCAGGCCGAACTTGCGGATCTGGGACGGCGATATGTATATATCGTCCGGCCCGGGCAGATAGTTATAGTCCGGGCTCCTCAGGAACCCGAACCCGTCGGGGAGTATCTCCAGGACGCCCTTCCCGAATATGAGCCCCTCCTTTTCGGTCTTCGCCTGCAGGAGCTTGAATATCAGGTCCTGCTTCTTGAGGCCGCTTATACCGTTTACGTTCAACTCCTTGGCAAGCTTGGTCAATTCCGCAATGCTCATCGCCTTAAGATCTGCTATCTCCATACCTTCCTCACTTTCCTCCATAGTTTCATTATCTGCTTCCTCGTTTCGGATCTCGTACCGCTGTTATCTATCACGAGATCCGCCATCTCTATCTTCCTCTGAAGCGGCATCTGGCTCCGTATCCGCTTCGTTATTTCCGTTTCCGTCATGCCGAACTTCTTCGCGCACCGCTCTATCTGCGCCTTCCTCGATGCCTTAACCACGATGAGCATATCGACAAGCCCTGTAAGGCGCGCCTCGATAAGGAGCGGCGCGTCGATCACCTTTATCCTTTTCCCGGCGGAGATCCTCTCCTTTATCCGGCTCGTGACGACCGGATGCACTATCCTGTTGAGCAGGGCCAGCTTACCCGGGTTACCGAAAACGATACCGGCCAATCTCTTCCTGTCGATATCCCCGTTCCGGCCCAGTATCTCTTTCCCGAAAAGGCGCACGGTCTTTTTATAGGCCGGCGACCCTTTCTTAAGCGCCCTGTGCGCTATCCTGTCGGCATCTATGACATCCGCGCCGAGACGCCTGAATACGGAGGCGGCGAACGTCTTCCCGGTGCCGAAGCTTCCCGTAAGGCCTATCGTCTTCATTTCGCCTTCATGCCGGTGTAAAGGTCCGCGTAAGTCCTGGCCGAGCTGGCCCATGAGAAATCGAGCGCCATAGCCCGCTGCACAAGCTCCGCCCACAGCTCCTTGTCCCTGTAAACGGTCAGCGCCTTCTTTATGGCGTCGAAGAAGTCCTCGTGCTTATAGTTGGTGAACGTGAACCCGTTGCCGCTGCCGGACCTCGGGCTGAACTCCTCTACGCTGTCCTTCAACCCGCCCGTCTGCCGGACTATAGGTATCGTGCCGTACCTGAAGCTGATCATCTGGCTCAGGCCGCACGGTTCATACTTCGACGGCATCAGGAAGAGGTCGCTCGCGGCATATATCTTCTGGGCGAGCGTCGCGTCGAAGCGCAGATTTATCGAAGCGTTCCTCGCGTGTTTCCTTGCCATCTTCTGGAAAAGGACATGATACTTCTGCTCTCCGGTCCCCAGCAGGACGAACTGGACCTTCATCGACAGCAGCTGGTCGATGATCTTAGCCAGGAGGTCCAGCCCTTTCTGGTCCGCAAGGCGCGTGATCAGGCCGATCATCGGGATGTTCCTGTCTATCCTGAGGCCGAGCTCCTTCTGGAGCCCCTCCTTATTGGCGTACTTATCCGATATCTCCCCGGCCGAATATTTTTTGAATATCTTCGTATCGGTCGCCGGGTTCCACGCATCGTAATCGATGCCGTTCAGTATTCCGCATAACGAACTCTCCCGGTTCTTCAGGACCCCCTCAAGGCCGTACCCGAACTCTCTGGTGAGTATCTCCCTGGCGTATGTTGGGCTCACCGTCGAGATCCGGTCCGAGTAGACCATGCCTGCCTTCATCAGGTTGACCTTGTCGTAGAATTCGAAATAGTTTATATGGAAAAGGACCCAGTCGAGGCCTATCTTAGGGTACTCCTCTTTCGGGAAGATCCCCTGGTATGCAAGATTGTGTATGGTGAAGAGCGTCTTCGTTCCGGCAAAGAACGGGTCGTACTTATATAACGTATTGAGGTAGACGGGGACGAGCGCCGTCTGCCAGTCATTGCAATGTATGATGTCCGGCCTGAACCCCTCGCGCAGGGACCGTTCCAGCACCTCCCGGGAGAAGAAGGCGAACCGGTCCAGGTTATCGCCGTAGTCGCCGAACTTATCACCGTACAGCTCAGGCCTTTTATAATAGTCGTCGTTACGGACGAAGTACACCTTCACGGACTTGCCTATGGTCGTCTCATCGCCCTTCACCTTTATCGAAGCGTACCCGGGCATTATGACCCTGACGTCTACACCGAGCGCTTCCAGCGCGAGCGGCAGGCTCCCCGCGACATCCGCCAGGCCTCCCGTCTTCGCGAACGGCGCCACTTCACTGGACGCCAGCAGAACTTTCAACTTCTCCATTATACCCCCTCCATATCCAGCCAGTTTTTACCGGCCTCGACATGCGCCTCGACCGGGACATCCAATTTTATGACATTCTCCATCCCATCCCTTATGACAGGAAGGACATCATCGAGCTCTCTCTTCGGGACGTCGAAGACGAGCTCATCGTGCACCTGCATGACCATGGCGCTAGACGGGTTCTTCTTCTCCAGCCGCTCGTGTATCGCTATCATGGCTACCTTTATTATATCGGCGGCGGAACCCTGGATCGGCGTATTTATGGCGGTCCTCTCTGCGAACTGCCTGAGGCGCATATCGCGGCTATTGATCTCGGGTATGTACCTGCGCCTGCCGAGTATCGTGGTCACGAAGCCGTTCTCCCGCGCGTACCCTATCAAACCTTCGAGGTATTCCCGAACGTCCGGGTAGCGCTCGAAATACGCGTCTATGAACTCCTTTGCCTTCTCCACCTCTATGCCGAGCCCCTGTGACAGGCCGTAAGGGCTCATGCCGTATATGATACCGAAATTTACCGTCTTGGCCATATTGCGCATCTCTGTCGTCACTTCGCCCTCCTCCACGCCGAACACAAGATGGGCGGTGAAGGCATGGATGTCTCTCCCCTCCCTGAAAGCGGCCCTCAGGTGCTTATCGCCCGATAGATGGGCCAGCACCCTGAGCTCTATCTGTGAATAGTCGGCCGATATCAGGACCCGGTCCTTGCCGGATGTGATAAAAGCCCGCCGTATCTTCTTCCCTTCGTCCGTCTTTATCGGTATATTCTGCAGGTTCGGCCCGCTCGACGAAAGGCGCCCCGTAGCCGTGACGGTCTGGTTGAATGACGTATGGACCTTTCCCGTAGCCGGGTTTATCAGCTCCGGCAGCGAGTCGACATATGTCGATTTCAGTTTCGCCAGCTCCCTGTACTCCAGGAGGATCTTCGGCAACGCATGTTTTGATGCAAGTTTTGTCAGCACCTCTTCGTCGGTCGATATCCCCGTCTTGGTCCTCTTCACTACGGGGAGCTTCAACTTTTCAAAGAGGACCACGGAGAGCTGCTTCGGCGAATTGACGTTGAACTCCCCTTCGGCAAGCTCATATATCTTTTTTGTCAGCTTCTCCAGTTTCTTATCCATCTCGGCCGAGAGGGTGCCCAGGTACTCCCTGTCGATCGAAACACCGTTCATCTCCATGGTGGCCAGGACCTCTATGAGCGGCACCTCCACATCGTGGAAGAGGCCCGCAAGGTCCTTCTTCGATATCTCCTTCTCCAGCACCTCTTTAAGCCGCAGGGTGACGTCGCTGTCCTCGCAGCAGTAAGCCGAGACCTTATCGACATCCACCTGATCCATCGTGATCGCCTTCTTGCCCTTGCCGATCAGCTCCTCTATGGGCGTCGTCATCCTGTGGTTGAGATATTCGAGCGAGATGTCCTCCAGGTTATGGTTAAGTTTCGACGGGTTCAGGAGGTATGACGCCACCATCGTATCGAACGATATCCCCGCCAGGCGTATCCCGCAGTTCGCGAGGACTATGTATTCATACTTTATATTCTGCCCGATCTTCTTTATCTTCCCGTCTTCGAATAAAGGCTTCAGCTCACCCAGGATATATTCCGGCTCGAGGTCCTTATTGAAAGGGACATAATAGGCCTTGCCCACCTTCCAGGAGAACGATATCCCGACGAGCCGGGCGAGCACCGGGTCCTCGCTCGTCGTTTCGGAATCGAACGCGAACTCTTTCGCGCCCTTCAACTCGGAGACCAGCCTTTCGAACCGTTTCCGGTCATCGACCGTCTCGTAATCCGAATCGAGTTTCTCTTTGGGGGTCGCATCTTTCAGGAGCGACTTGAATTCCAGCTCCCTGAAGAGCTCTACCAGGTTCGGCTGGTCGGGCGCCTTAATTTCCATATCCTTGAAATCTATCTTCAGCGGGACCTCGGTATCGAGCACCGCGAGCTCTTTGCTGAGGCGGGCCATATCTATGTTATCCTTTATCATCTTCCGCTTGGCCTCGCTCTTGACCTTATCGATATTCTTGATGAGCGACTCGAAGTCCCCGAACTCCCTTATCAGCTCTATGGCCCCCTTCTCGCCTATTCCCTTGACGCCGGGGATGTTATCCGTAGGGTCGCCCATGAGGGCCATGATGTCCGTTATACCTTTGGGGCCGACGCCGAAATCTTCTTCGACCTTCCGGGCATCGTAGACAAAACCGTCCTTGTGGGTGCTCAGGACCTTTATGTGCGGGCCCACCATCTGCAGCGCGTCTTTGTCACCGGTCACAATGAACGTATCTATGCCGTGCCCTTCCGCCTTTTTGGCCAGGGTGGCCAGGACATCGTCCGCCTCATATCCCTCTATTTCGTAGATAGGTATATTATAAGCGCGCACCAGCTTCTTTATGTAAGGTATCTGGCTCGCCAGGTCGTCCGGCATCGGTTTGCGGTGTATCTTATACTCGTCAAACCGTTTGTGCCTGAACGTCGGCCCCTTAAGGTCGAATGCGACGGCCAGCATATCGGGCTTATGGTCTTTCACGATCTTGTTGAGCATCGTGATAAAACCGTATATGGCATTCGTAGGCTGGCCTTTGGAATTGGAAAGGGTCCGTATCGCGTAGAACGCCCGGTAACAGAACGAGTTCCCGTCTATCAGGTATAGTTGTTGTTTAGACATCAGCTGGCGAGTTTTCTAGGGATATTGCTTTCGATTGTGTTGAATCAACTTAACGGATATATACGGATATGTTTATCTAGAGGGTTTCCGGTTTGTTTGATATAAGTATACATTAACATATATATTTGTCAAGATAAAAAAGCACTGCATTGGAAAAACTAAATATTTTATTCCTTAACGGGGCCATGGGCCATTCCTCCGTCGGAGAGAGCCGCTATTTCTCACGATCATCCCTTCCGCGCCGCCGCTATTGTCACTATCGACAAGATATGCTATACTAAACAGGTGATACAATGAAAGAGCGTAGAAGGTTCCCCAGATACGACCACGCTATAGAAGTGAGATATTCCACCCCGGGAATAGCTGCAATAGAGGGCTACACAGTAAGTAAAAACATTTCGAGAGTCGGCCTTCGCATGCCCATAACGAGGATAGTGAAAGAGGGGGACGTGATAAACCTCGACATAGAGCCGAAGCACAAGGAAGGGCCTGTATCCGCTACCGGCAAAGTGGTCTGGACGAGGCCGATAAACCGCCTGGCCCGGCTGGAAATGGACGCAGGCGTAGAGTTCATAAAGATCGACCACAGCCGCGCAAACCGCCTCTTCGAGTCAGTTTATTAGTCGGCCTTCCCGCCTTTTTTCTTCAGATGATCCGATAAGTAGTTCCCCGTAAGATCATCGATATGCGATGTGAGCTCCTGCAGGCGCAGTTCCTTTTCGAAGCGCGCCTTCAACTCCTTCGGCGGCGCCGTGATCAGCTCGAACTGCACGCGCTTCCGCTCGTAGTAAGCGCGCCTCAGGTCGTCCAGTATGTCGTTCCTCAGCTGCACCATGAGGCGGGACCTGACGTCTATATTCGTCTGGTCGTCACTCCATATGAGATCCCCCAGTTCCCATGATACCGAGAGGTCCCATCCGCTCGATATCTCATCCGGTCCGGCGAAGACGTAGTCCCTGGTGGCGCTGGTATATATCTCGTAATTCGTCGAACTGTCATTATCCATCCCCGCGGAGACCTTCGGCAGGACCGCCCTCAGCCGCGACTCCCTTTTCCAGTCCTCTATCTTATCCGGGCTCACGTCCGCGAACCTGATCGCCGCCGCCTGCAGTTCCCTGAACGCCGGCTCCTCATCGAACCTCACCTCAAGCGTCTTGATGCTCTTCTCGACATCCGGGTAGTGGTCGGCCAGATAGTCGCCGCGCTCCATGCGGTACACCCCTTTGTCGGTCACCGCCCACAGGGACCGCGGGCTGACGATATCGAAGAGCACCTGCTTCGCGTCGATGCGGCCGTCGATCCCCTTATACAGCTCGCGCCATGCGCCGGTCGAAGGCGTGAATTCAAATACGCCCTTCGAGGTGGCGCAGTAGAGCTCCTCACCCTTCCCGGCGGGCAGTATATGATTTACGGCCCCGGAAAGTCCGGCCTCCGGGAAACCGGTCCATGTCGCGCCGTTGTCGCCGGAATAGAGTATCCGCCTGTCGAACCCGGCGTAGATCTTGCCGCCGGAGGAACTGATGCAATTGACGGATCCGTAGCGCGGCTCCTCTTCACGGCCGGCTGGGTCGATCGCGTCGCTCTCCCCGCCGCCTTCCTCCGGAACGCTCCGGACCAGGATACGGTTCCATCCGTCTTCCCCCTCCCCTCTTACGTACAACCCGCCTTCACACCCCGCATAGAGCATGCCCCTGTGGTAGGCAAGGCATCTTGCCGGAATGCCCTTTAGGTTGTAGCTCGTGTCACGCCAGCGCGTGCCGCCGTCTTCGGAGACGAATATGCCGTGTGACGTCCCGACGGCCACCTTCTCTCCCCCGGCGCCCGATGTCCCTATAGAAAGGACGTCGCTCCGGGAGGGCATGAACGACGAAAAGACCTTATCCCACGCCTTACCGCCGTCGGCGGACCTGAAGAGCCCCCTCTTCGTCCCCACAAATACGCTCTTCCCGCCGCCTGAAATACACCTTATCTCGTTCTCTCCCGACGGCACAAAGAATACAGGTTCCCACTTCTCCTTCATGTCGTATGCCACATATACTTCGTTCCTGGTGGCCAGGTAGAGACGCCGGTCGTCCATGACCATCCCCCTGGCGTCGGCGTTCCTTATCCAGCCGTCCTTCCCCGCCCATACCTCCTGCGCGGCCGCGGATCCGCCCTGAAAGGCGACGCATAAAAAACCCAAAGATAGTGTTATGACCGATCTCCTCATCTTAAGGCCCTCCTCATGGCAGAGGCGATGATATAACACTTTTCGTGATTTGTCAATATTAATTTTGCTATTTATCAAATAGAACGGACCCGTGGGAGGGGTGCGGTGGCGGGCTCTTTTCTACTTTATATCTTTCAATTCAAGCTGGATCGATTGGACGCCCTGCCAGTTATTGATCGAGGGCGTATATGCCAGGTCTACGCTGTCCCCTGCCTTCGGGATGGAGAGGTTGTTCCTGCCGAACGAGACGGCTTCGCAGGTGATCGTATTGTCCGTCACCCATATCTTGAAACCGTTCTTACCTATGCTCCTGGGCGGGTCTTTGACGATCAGGCGGCGGGACGCAAGCACGGGCCTGGGGTTCTCTTCCCCGAACGGCGACAGGCTTTCAAATTCATCTATGACCGCTTCCCCGATCGCGTTCAGCGGGACGTCCATCTCTATATCGAGCTTGGGGCTGAAGGTCTCTTCCGGGGCGTTCGAGGCGGCCTCTTCGTTTATCCTGCCGGTGAACTCTTCTATCCTGTCCTTCTCTATGGTGAGGCCGCATGCCGATTCATGCCCCCCGAACCCGACCAGGAGGTCCTTGCAGCGCAGCATGTAGTCGAATAGGTGAAAATCGGATATGCTGCGCCCCGACCCTTTCCCATACTTACCGTCGAGAGATATCATTATGGCCGGCCGGTAGAACCTGTCCGCGATCCTGGAGGCAACTATACCTATGACCCCGGGATGCCACCCTTCGCTGGCGAGGACTATGACGCGGTGCCGGGCGAAGTTGATCTCGCGTTCGACCTTGGCCATCGCCTCTTCGAGTATCTTGCCCTCTATCTTCTGGCGGGCCCTGTTCTCGGTATCGAGCATCTTCGCCAGACGCATGGCTTCCGACTCGTCATCGGTGAGGAGCATCTCCAGCGCCTTGAGCGGTGAACCGACCCTGCCCATGGCATTGATCCTCGGGCCGAGTATGAACCCTATATGGCCGCTCGATATATCCTTACCGCTCAGGCCGCCGACCTCCATAAGGGCGTTCAACCCCGCCCTCTTCCTCCTGTTCAACTCCCCGAGGCCGTGTTTTGTCAGGGTGCGGTTCTCCCCGATAAGCGGCGCGACATCGGCCACCGTCCCCAGGCTGACCAGGTCTAGAAAGTCCTCCGCGAAATGGCTCGTGCCGTCGAAGAGCGCCTTTGCCAGCTTATACGCGATGCCCACCCCGGCCAGGTGCTTGAACGGGTATCTGCAGCCCTCCTGCAGCGGATTTATGATCGCGCAGGCGTCGGGGACCCTTCCGGCCGGTATCTCGTGGTGATCGGTGACTATGACATCTATGCCGGAGGCCTTTGCATGGCGTATCTCATTGAAAGAACCTATGCCGCAATCCACGGTGACGATCAGCGTGATACCGTTCTTGTGCGCCTTCTTTATGGCGGAGAGGTTGAGGCCGTACCCCTCCTCCAGGCGGTTAGGTATGTAGCACTCCGCGACGGCTCCCAGCATCTTCAGGGCGGAGCTTACCAGGGCGACGGACGTTATGCCGTCGACGTCGTAATCGCCGTATACTAGTATCCGCTCTTTTTTCCTTATCGCCTCCCTGATACGCGCCACGGCCTTATCCATGTCCTTTAAGAGGAACGGGTCGTGGCAGGAGGATATGGAGGAGGTCAGGAATTCGCTCGCCTTGGCGGGATCGTCAACGCCGCGGTTCGCCAGGAGTTGTGCGGTGACCTTCGATATCCTGAGCTCGGACGCAAGCCGCTCCTGTACCGCGGGATTTGAATCTTTTATTCTCCAGATCTTTCTCATATTTGCACTATATCACTTTATGAAGGGCTCAACGTGGATGAAGACTTCCCTGGCGTTGGATATCTTCGCCATTATATCTCCCCGTATAGCGTCCGTGATCAGGTGGCCCTTCTCGACCTTCATATCCTTGTCCACCTCGATCGTCATATCTATCATGAGCTCAAGCCCCATCTTCCTCACCTTTATATCCTTTATCGCCTTCACGCTATTATTGGTCATTGCGATGACGCGTATGCCGGCTATGACGGATTCCGGCGGGGCGCCGTCCATAAGCTCATCGTACGCCCGGTGGAAACCCAGGACCCCTGTCCGTATGACCAGGAGCGACAGCAGGAATGCCGCCAGGGGGTCGAGCATGGGAAAACCGTGCCGCGCGCCCGCGATGCCTATGAGGGCAACGAGCGACGAGAAGGCATCCGAGGCGATATTCCAGGAATAGACGGTCATCGCGGTGCTCGATATCTTCTTCCCGAGCACATTCGTATACTGGAAGAGGCCGAGCTTTACCGCTATCGAGACGATCGCGGCGACGAGGGCTATCTTTCCGGGGACATACGTCTGGTGCGAAACGACTATGACGTGGATGGAATTATAACCTACCTTGACTCCGAGGGCTATTAAAAATATGGCGAGCAGCTTAGCTATGATCGACTCTGCCTTGCCGTGGCCGTAAGGATGGTCGCGGTCTGCCGGCTTCTTCGCTATCTTGAACCCTATGAGCATGCCGGCGCTCGTCATGGCGTCGCCCAGCGTGTCGAGCGCGTCGGCGATCATCGCGTTGGAATGGCCTACTACGCCGGCGAATATCTTAAAGAGGAACAGGACGCCGTTGACCGCGATGCTGACCACGGACCCCTTCTCCGCATCCCTGTACGCGCCTCCGTTCTCCGACACCGCGCGCTCCTTATCTTCTTACGACCGGTTTCTTCTGCCAGGAGAGTATCAGCGGGCTCGCTATGTAGACGGTGGAGTAGACGCCCGACAGGAAACCGACACAAAGGCAGAACGAAAAACCGTTCAGGACCTCCCCGCCCCACGCCAATAAGGCGATGACGACGAGCATCGTAACGCCCGTGGTAAGGATCGTCCGGGACAGGGTCTGATTCAGGCTGAGGTTCAGGATCTCCGCGAAGCTGCCCTTCTTGACGAGCCGCATATTCTCCCGGATCCTGTCAAAGATGACTATGGTGTCGTTTATCGAATAACCGGCGATGGTGAGAAGCGCCGCAACGACGGTAAGGTCCAACTGTCTCTGCGTGAGGGCAAGGGCGCCCACCGCGACGAATATATCATGGAATAGCGCCACCACACCGGCTATCCCGTACTTCAGGTTGAACCTGATCATTACATATATCAGGATGCCGGCTATGGCGAGCAGGAGAGATGCGCTGGCATTCTGCCGCAGGTTTTTGCCTACAGCGGGGCCTACCGTCTCCACCCGCAGCAGCTCGAACGAATTATCCTTGAATTGCTCCCTGAAGAGCTCTTTCAGCTTCTTGGTGATATCCTGCTGGGTCCTGATGATCACTTCCCTTGGGTTCCCGTATTGCTGTATCGAGGCGTTGCCGTATCCTATGCTCTTCAACGCCCCTCTCATGTCGTCGACCCTCACCTCTTTCTCGAAAAGGAATTGCTGGAGTGTGCCTCCTGAGAAATCTACCCCCAGGTTCTTCTCTCCCCGCATGGCGAATATGGAGATACCGGCGATTATGACCACGGCCGATATGACGTAGCATATCTTGCGCTTGCCTATAAAATCTATCTTGGTTGCCGGGAATAACTGCATGAACCTGAGTTTTGCCAGCCCGAACTGATCGCACATAAGTTCAAATACCACCCTGGTACAGACCACTGACGTAAAGAGGTTGGCTACAAGACCTATGGTAAGGGTCACCGCGAAACCCCTTATCGGACCGGTGCCGAATTTGAATATCAGCGCGGCCGCCACGATCGTCGTAACGTTCGAGTCCATTATAGCCGAGAAGGCCCTGTTGTAACCGGCCGCTATGGCCGCCCTCAGTGACTTGCCGAGCGCAAGCTCTTCACGCATCCTCTCATATATAAGGACGTTCGCGTCGACAGCCATACCTATGGTCAGGATCAAACCCGCTATGCCGGGGAGCGTAAGTGTGCCCTTGAACATCGCAAGACACGCCAGTATTATCAATATGTTGAGGACCAGCGCAAAGTTCGCGATCAGGCCGGCCAAACGGTAATATATCAACATCACTATGAAGACAAGCAGCCCTCCCAGGAGCGTTGCGCGTATACCGCTCCTTATCGAATCGGCCCCCAGAAGCGGCCCTACCGTCCTCTCCTCCTCCACTATCACCGGCGCCGGCAGCGCGCCCGCCCTTAGTACTACGGAAAGATCGTTGGCCTCATCGACCGAAAAGCTGCCCGTTATCTGCGCCTGGCCGGACGGGATCGCCTCGCGTATCACCGGGGCCGACTGGACCTTGCCGTCTAGCACTATGGCAAGCCGTTTGCCTACATTGGCGGCCGTTACCTTCGCGAATATTTCGGCGCCTTTTCCGTTAAAGGTGATCGAGACGTACGGCTCGCCGAAACCGCTCGAGCTGAACTCCGTCTTCGCGTTCACCAAGAGGTCTCCGGTGAGCGCGGCTTCCTTTGAGACGAGTATCGGCTCGCGGCCGGTGCCCTCTTTCTCTACGTATAAGACCTCGTACCCTTCGACGGGTTCGTTATTCAGCGCCTTCTTCACGTCGTCGGTATTATCGGATACGATCCTGAATTCGAGGTGGGCGGTCTGCCCTATGATCTCCAGGGCCCTGTCCCTGTCCGTCACGCCCGGAAGCTGGACTATTATATTCTCTTTACCCTGCTTCTGGATCGCCATCTCTCCCACGCCGAACTGGTCTATCCTGTTCCTTATTATCTCGATCGCCCTGTCGAGGGCGTCTTTACGGGTGTCGGCGGGGACCTTCGACGTATCTACCTTAAGGACTACGTGCATGCCGCCCTGCAGATCGAGCCCGAGGTTGATCTTTCCCTTCTGCACCACCTTGCCGTCCTTGTCCCTGACAGTGAACGGCGGCAGTATCATCCAGATACAGGCGACCGCTATCGCGATGATGCCCACCAGCTTCCATTGTAACGATTTATTCATTATGCCTATCCTCCAGATTTTATTATTCCGTCGTCTTCCGTTTCATCACGGAGATCGAGCTCTTCTGCACCTCTATCTTGACATTGTCGTCCACCTTGAGCACGACGCTGTGGTCCTTGACGTTCACTATCGTGCCGTGGATGCCGCCTGACGTTATGACCTCGTCGTTCTTCTTCAGAGACGCCACCATCTTCTTGTGGTCATCCTGCGCCTTCTTTTGCGGCCTTATCAGGAGAAAATAGAAGATGATGAATATCAATATTATGGGTAACATGTTAAATAACGGGCTCTGCGCTGCGTTCATTTGCCTTTCTCCTTTTTGTAACTGCTCATGAATCCCTCTCTGAATGCGTCGAAACGGTCATCCCTGATCGCCTCTCTGGCATAATGTATAAGTTTAACATAAAATTGTATATTATGCAATGAGACAAGCCGTAAACCCAGGAGCTCCTCGGTGTTGAAGAGGTGCCTTATGTAGGCGCGGGTGTGGTTCCTGCAGGCGAAACAACCGCAGGTCCCGTCTATGGGCCGGAAGTCCTCCTTATACAGGGCGTTGCGGAGCTGGAGGTCACCGTTCCATGTGAAGGCCTGGCCGTTCCTGCCGTTACGCGTCGGGACGACACAGTCGAACATGTCGAGACCGCGGCCTATCGCCTCCAGCAGGTCAGGCGGGGTGCCCAGGCCCATCAGATACCTCGGCTTATCCTCCGGCAGGAGGTCCGCCGTATATCCGGCCACCTCGTAGATCAGGTCTTCCGGCTCCCCTACGCTCACTCCTCCGACCGCGTATCCGTCGAAGCCGATCGCGAGCAGGTCGTCCACCGCCTTCTTGCGAAGGTCGCGGTATGTGCTTCCCTGCACGATGCCGAAGAGAAGTTTGGAGTTGGGAGTTGGGAGTTGGGAGAAATGGTCTTTAGAGCGACGGGCCCAGGCGGTCGTCAGGTCGAGTGACTGCTCGACGTAGTCGCGGGCCGCAGGGTAATGGACACATTCATCGAGCATCATCATTATATCGCTCCCGAGGCCGTCCTGGATATCGATCACCTTCTCCGGGGTAAGGAAGTGTTTGGAACCGTCGATGTGAGAAGAGAATTCAACCCCTTCCCTGCTCAGCTTCCGCAGTACCGCCAGACTGAATACCTGATAACCGCCGCTATCCGTCAATATCGGCCCCTGCCAGCCCATAAATTTGTGGAGGCCTCCGGCCTTTCTGATCAGCTCTATCCCCGGCCTCAGATAGAGATGATAGGCGTTCCCGAGTATGATCTCGGCCCCGCATCCTTTCAACTCGTCGTTCGAGATCGCCTTGACTGTGCCCTGTGTGCCGACAGGCATGAATACGGGCGTATCGACCTCTCCGTGCGCCGTCACGAGCTTCCCCAACCTTGCCTTACTCGTCTTGTCTTTGTGAATGAGTTGAAACATTAAGTGTCACCACGTCACCAGGTCACCACGTCACCAGGTCACCGCTAAAATCTTTTACGGGTGACTTTGTGACCTTGTGACTTGGTGACTCTTTCATAATATCAGCATCGCGTCACCGTAGCTGAAGAAACGGTAACGCTCCTCTATCGCCTTCCGGTACGCCTCGAAAATGAACTCCTTCCCCGCAAACGCCGAAACGAGCAGTAAGAGCGTCGATTTAGGCAGGTGGAAGTTTGTGATCAGGTGATCAGCGACTTTGAACTTAAACCCTGGATATATAAATAAGTCGGTATACCCTGATTGGCTTTGGGCTTTGGGCTTTGGGCCGTGGACTGTGGACCGTGGACTATGGACCGTTCCAGCACAATGCTCGAGGACGCGCGTAGATGTCGTACCTACCGCAAAGACCTTGCCGCCGCGATCCTTAGTCCGGGCTACCGCTTCCGCCGTCTCCACGGGAAGCTCAAAATACTCCTTGTGCATCTTATGCCCTTCAACCTCATCGCTCTTTATCGGCGCGAACGTCCCGTAATTTGTATGCAACGTCACATATGATACCCTGACCCCTATACCCGATACCCTATCGAGCAGTTCTTCCGTAAAATGGAGCCCTGCCGTAGGGCTCGCTGTCGCGCCTTCGCGCGCGCTGTAAACGGTCTGATACCCGGACCTGTCGGATTCCTCGTCTTGCCTGTCTATGTATGGCGGCAGCGGGACATGGCCGGCCTCCTCTAATACCTCCCCGACCGGCCTCCCGAATCTTACGAACCTGCCGGCCTCGCCCCTGCCGAGGAGTTCGACCTCATCACCGGACTCGAGGGTTATCCTTTCGCCTTCTTTCAGCCGGCCGGAAGGCCTTATGAGCGCCTCACAGACCGGGTCCTTCTTTTCGAGGAGGAAGAGCTCTACTTTTCCGCCCGTCTTCCTCCTGCCGAACAGGCGCGCGGGGATCACCCTGGTATCATTAAGGACAAGGCAGTCGCCTTCATTGAAATACCCAGTTAAATCCTCGAATGTCTTATGCTCGATAGAATGGTTCGCGCGGTCCAGCACCATCAACCGGCACTTCTCCCGTTCCTTCGCCGGATGCTGGGCTATAAGTTCCTTCGGCAATGTGTAGTCAAAATCGGAGAGGCGCATCAGCGTAACTTGTCTGTCGTCGTGATCTCGGCGCCGGGGTAGTAATATGAGAGTATCTCTTCGACCTTCTTCCCCTTCCGTGACATGCCGAACGCGCCCCACTGGCACATACCGACACCATGGCCCCACCCGGAACCCTTGAATACGAGCGTGCCCCATTTTAACGAGAGATCGAACTTCGTGCTGCGCAGTTCGTTCGGACCGAGCATCTGCCTGAAGTCCTTCCCCTTCAACATCACCGAGGTATCCGCTTCGTCTTTTATCTCTACCTGCTCGACCCTGCCGGAACCGTTCTTCGAGAGCACCTTCACGGAGGATATCTCGCCTATATTATATCCGCCTGCGCTTAATCTGTTCTTCAGTTCCCACAACGGGATATCGGTCGTCCATTCGTAATGGGGCGAATTCCGGCAGTAGAGGCAAGGCCCGCCCTTGAGAGGAGGAAGGTCTATATTCCACAGGACGGAGGCATCTTCCGTATATCCGGCGCATGTTGCGTGATAGTATGCCGGGAATATCTTACCCTTATATGCCAGGACCTTGTCCTTCGTCAGGTCAACGGCCCTGGTGGTCGCCCATTTTTCGGATGCGCGGCCCCCGTAGACCTGGGAGTATATGTCATTACGGAGGTCGTACGGCTGAAGCCTGTTCTGCGACTTCTGATACAACGCGAACGTACGTGCCGCGATCGCCTGCGCCTTCAGGACTTCCATGGGCCATTTATGGGACACCTCATGGTACAGGACCCCGTAAAGATAGTCCTCTACGCCTATTTCGTTTATGACCATGATGCTCAGATCGTCCTTAAGCGCTATATGGACATTCCCCCTGAAGCGCTTTCCGTCGACGTAGATGTCGGCATCCTTGTATGCCTTCACCTTAACGGCCGGGAGCATTATCTCTTTAGCGCCTATTAATATATTGCCCCTGGACCCTGTCACCCCGGCCCTGAGGCGAGGCCCTTCCATTACGACCCTCTCTGAATTCGGCGCATATACCTTATACGGCCCTTTTATGACCAGGGAGATCCTGGGCCTGTTGTCAATTACCAGCACCCTCAATACGGACTGGCCGGTGTCAGGAATGGCCTGGGGCGCTCGGCCGGCGTATAATACCGATAAGAGGACGCATGTGATAACGGCGGCTCTTCTCATCTTCGCCTTAGGAACATCATAATTACGGAGATCAGGACAGAGATGATTATGGAGGTGGTTATGGGAAAGAAGAATGTAAAATTCTTTTTCTGTATATACAGGTCGCCGGGCAGCCGTCCGAACCAGGAGAACTTCCCTCCGAACGTGAATATGGCGCCGAGGACGATCAGCGCCGCTCCGAATATGATCAACGTCTTTCCTATCGAATTCATATATCCTGATTGTCCATGGTCCACAGTCCATAGTCCACGGTTATGCTCTCTTCTGTGGACCGTCGACCGTAGACCGCCGACCTTTCTTCGCTTTACGCGCCTCCGCCCGCTCTACTTCCGAAAAGAGGCATCCGCAGTAATTCTGGCAATAGATACCCTTTTTCCTGGCCGTCTCATGGGCCTCCCTGAAACCGGTCCTGAAATCCTTGTAGTAAAATTTCAGGCCGGCCCCGGCCGCAACCGACTCGCCCAGCTCTTTTATGACACCCTGGTCCTGGTAAGGGCTCCCCAGGAGAGTGGTCGTGAACGCCTCGAAACCGTTCTCCAAAGCCCATTTGGCCGTCTTCTCCAGCCGGAGCCACCAGCATACGGGACACCTGCTCTGGAGCGCCTCATTATATACGATATGCTGGAAATAGTTCTCTATATCGTAATCGCCATACAGGACATTGATGCCGGCATCGCCGGCGTAACGCTCGACCTCCTGCTTCCTCTTAAGATATTCCGAGTAGGGGTGTATGTTGGGGTTGTAGAAGAATCCCGCCAGCTTATGCCCGTCTCTCTTCAGGTCTTCTACGGGAAATATGGCGCACGGCGCACAGCAGATATGGAGCAGGATATTCATGGCGCTACTTGAACATCTCTTTCTGGCTCTCTTTCGACTTCAGGAACCCCATATGCTCGTACGCCGATCTTGTGAGCTCCCGCCCCCGCGGCGTCCTCTTCAGAAAACCGATCTTCAGCAGGAACGGCTCCACTATATCCACTATGGTGTCGGGCTCTTCGTTAAGCGTCGCGGCGAGCGATTCTATGCCTACGGGACCCCCGCCGAACGATTCGTACATAGCGCTCACCACCTTGCGGTCGACGCTGTCGAGACCCATGGAATCGACACCGTGGCTCTTCAGCGCCTCGAAAGTCGCTTCGAGCGTTATCCTGCCGTCCAGCTTCACCTCGGCCCAGTCCCTGACCCGGCGCAACAGACGGTTGGCGACCCTGGGGGACCCGCGCGCGCGTCTTGCGATCTCTTCCGCGGCGCTCTTCTCTATGGAGACATTCATGATCCTGGCCGAACGCGTCAGTATCCTGACCAGGTCTTCCGTCTCGTAGAAATCGAGATGGTAAAATAGGCCGAACCTGGACCTGAGCGGGGACGTGAGGAGACCGGCGCGCGTCGTCGCGCCTATAAGGGTGAAATGCTTGAGGTTGAATTTATACGTCTTGGCATATGGCCCCTTGTCCATGATGACGTCTATCTCGAAGTTCTCCATGGCCGGATATATGTACTCTTCGACGGAACTCGAAAGCCGGTGTATCTCGTCTATGAAGAGGATGTCGCCCTCTTCCAGGTTGGTCAGAAGCCCCACGAGGTCCCCGGGCCTGGTGATGGAAGGTCCGCTCGTGACCGTTATCCTGGTGCCCATCTCATGAGCGACTATGTGCGCGAGCGACGTCTTGCCGAGCCCCGGCGGACCCGAAAGGAGGATATGCTCAAGCGGCTCCTTCCGTTTCTTCGCCGCCTCCAGAGACACCTTGAGGTTCTCGACGATCTCCGTCTGACCCACGAAGTCTTTAAGCTTTGTCGGGCGGAGCGAGATATTGAGTATTATATCCTCTTCCGTCTCCTGGGGGGCGATGATCTTCTCCCTGCCGCCCTCCGCGATCTTCACCTTCTTATTATCGTGCTTGGCCATTTTCAGCTTTCAGCTTTCAGCTTTCAGCTTTCAGCAACTATCAGCTTTTGTTTTAGCTGATAGCTGTGAGCTGACAGCTGATAGCTATTTCCGTTTACTCCCCTTATACACCTCGTTCAATATCTCTTCACACGTCGATAGCTTTGAATTGCGCGCTACGGCCCTCTCCACCATCTCTTTGGCCTCCTGCTTCTTGTATTGCAGTTGGAGCAGGACGTTAACCGCCTCCGCCTTGATATCCTCCGCGGCCACCGGTCTAGGCTCGCCGTCATTGAATTTATCCTTTATAAGTCCGAACTTGCCTACCTTACCCTGAAGTTTTGCTATTATCTCGCGCGCCTTCTGCTCTCCTATGCCGGGCAGCGTCTTTAAAAGCGGCATATCGCCCCTGTCGATGGCATCCGCTATGACGGAGAACGACATGCTCAGCGCCTTGCACGCCGCCTTAGGCCCCACGCCCGAGACCTTTATGAACTGCTCGAAGAACTCCCTCTCTATCTCGTTCAGGAAGCCGACGAGCACAGGTATGGCCCTCGACGGGTCCATCTGGTAGTAGTGGTAGGTTATGAGCTCTATGGTGCCGTCGTCCCCCATGCCGTCCTCGATCGCGCGCATGACCGCCGGAGGGATGAGCACCTCATAAGAGATGCCGTTCACGTCTATTATGACGCTCGTCTCCTTCCTCTCCTTCACCTTTCCCGATATACGCGATATCATATTTTTCCTGGCAACCGGTAACTGGCAACTGGAACCTTTTCTATATAGCAATAGCTTATCGCCATGGCGAGCGCATCGCTCACATCTACCGGCTCCGGAGGTTTCCTCAGTTTGAGTATATTCTGGACCATGCGCTGGACCTGCACCTTAGAGGCCTGGCCGTTCCCGGTGACGACCTTCTTTATCCTCGTGGATGGATAATTGACAAGTTTTATATTGGACCTGCCGCACACAAGACAGGCCATCGCCCGCGCGTGGCCCATCAGTATCGCTGTAGTGGGATGCTGGTAGTGGGAATATATCTTTTCGAGCACCAGGACACCGGGCGCATATTCATCTATGATACCGGAGATGCCGTCGAATATCTTCGTGACCCTTTCCTGTATGGGGGTGTTCTTTTTGGTCCGTATCACACCGGCCTCGACGACCTTCATGGTACCGGCATCTATGAGGCCGTAACCGGTGGTATTCAGCCCGGGGTCTATGCCTAATATCCTCATTCTTCCTTCAATAATTCATCCGGTATGTCAAAATTGCCGTAGACGTTCTGGACGTCATCGTTCCCCTCGAGCTCATCCACAAGGTCCAGTATCCTCTTTGCGTCGTCGCCTACTACCTTGATGGTCGATTTGGGGATGAGCGTTATCTCCGCCGACTCCGTCTTTATCTTATTGTCCTCTATCGCCTTCTTCACCTTGTAGAAATCCTGCGGAGATGTCTTTACCCCGTAACTCTCGTCTTCGACCACCATATCTTCGGCGCCTGCGTCGAGGACGATCCCCATCAGCTTATCCTCGTCGATAGCCTCTTTATTCACGACGATATATCCTTTCTTCTCGAATATCCAGCCCACGGAACCGGCGCCCGCCATATTCCCGCCCTTCTTCGAAAAGATGGTCCTCACCTCGCTGGCGGTCCTGTTCTTGTTGTCGGTCAACGCCTCGATATAGATCGCCACGCCGCCCGGGCCGTATCCCTCGAGCGTCACATCCTCGTAATTCACGCCCTCGAGCTCGCCGGTGCCTTTTTTGACCGCGCGGTCGATGTTATCGGCCGGCATGCTCGCGTCCTTCGCCCTGTCTATGGCGACCCTCAGGCGCGGGTTCGTATCCGGGTTGCCGCCGCTCCTGGCCGCAACCGTTATCTCTTTGATCAGCTTCGTGAAGAGCTGGCCGCGCTTCGCGTCTGTAGCCGCCTTCTTGTGTTTGATCGTCGCCCACTTCGAATGTCCGCTCATGTTTCTCCTCTCGGTTTACACGTTACGCTTATTCTTCCGTCTCTTCCTTCTTCCCCTGTTTTGCCTTTTCGACGATCGTCGCCGTCAGGTTTGAAGGCACCACCTCATAATGAGAGAACGTCATCGTATATGTGCCGCGCCCGCCTGTTATGGACTTCAGTTCGTTCACGTACTTGTACATCTCTTCGAGCGGCACCTTCGCCTTTATCGTCTGGACGCCGTCTCCCGGCTCCATCCCCATGACCCTGCCCCGGCGCGAGTTCAGGCTGCCCGTTATGTCACCCATGAACTCCTCCGGCACCACGATGTCGACGTCCATGATAGGCTCAAGTATCACCGGCCTCGCCTTCTGCATCGACTCTTTGAAGGCCTGGCGCGACGCGATCTGGAACGCTATATCTTTGGAATCGACGGGGTGCGTCTTGCCGTCATAAACGATGGCCCTGACATCTACGACCGGGAAACCGGCCAGGACGCCCCCGTTCAGGGCCGACCTTATGCCCTTTTCGCAGCTCACCACGAAAGGCCTTGGGATCGCGCCGCCCACCACCTCATCGACGAATTCAAACCCGGTCCCGCGCGGGAGCGGCTCTATCTTCATCCATACCTCGGCAAACTGGCCGGCGCCGCCGGTCTGCTTCTTATGCCGGTATTGGGAATCCCCTTTACCTGTGATCGTCTCCTTGTACGCGACCTTGGGCGTGCCGAGGTCGACCTGTACGCCCGAACGGACCTTCATCCTGTTTATCATCATGCCTATATGCATGTCGCCCATGCCGTGGGCTATCATCTCCTTGGTCTGCTCGTCCCTGGTGACCTTGAACGTCGGGTCTTCCGCGGTCAGTTTGTGAAGGGCGTTCGATATCTTATCTTCATCGGAACGCGTCTTCGGCTTGAGCGAGAAGGATATGGCCGGCTCCGGGAACTGGATATCGTCTAACTTCAGAGGGTTCTTCTCGTCCCCTATGGAATCGCCGGTCCCGGTCTCCTTCAATTTTGACACGCACCCTATATCTCCCGCCTGCACCGAGTCCATCGATGCCTGCGACTTCCCGGATAGGGAAAATATCTGCCCTATCTTCTCCCTGGTGCCCTTCGTCACATTGTAGAAACCGGAGTTCGTCTGCAGCGTGCCGGAGAAGACCTTGAATATCGATATCTGGCCCAGGAACGGGTCCGAGAGCGTCTTGAAGACGAGCGCGGAGAACGGCCCTTTAGGGTTCATATCCACCTCGATCTTCTCGGAACTGTCCGGCCTGGTCGCGGTAACCCTGGGCCTGTCGGCAGGCGACGGCAGATAGTTCACTATAAGGTCCAGGGACTCCTTTATGCCTATCGCGCCTGTAGCCGAACCGCAAAGTATCGGAAAGACCTTGCCTTCGGAGATGCCCTTTTTGAGCGCGCCCTTCAGTTCGTCGGGCGCAAGCTCACCCTTCTCCAGGTACTTCTCGAGCAGGGCGTCATCGGTCTCCGCTACCGCCTCTGCCAGGCTGTCGGAGGCCGTCCTGGCCCCGGCCTTGGCATCTTCGGAGAGGCCTTCCATCCCCTGCCGCGTCACCAGGTTGGCTACCCCTTTGAAGGACGACTCCGTACCTATCGGGTATGTCACAAGGACACAGGCCTTGCCGAACTTTTTCTTTATGCCATCCACGCACTTTTCAAAGTCGGCATGCTCCTTATCGAGGCGGCTTATGAAGAATGCGCAGGGGATGCCTCTCTCGCGGGACAACTTGAATCCGCGTTCGGTCCCTATCTCTATGCCGCCGGTCGCGTTCACGACTATGACGCTCGTGTCCGCGGCCCTTAAGGCGCCCACCATCTCGCCGGCAAGATCGGTGTAGCCGGGGGTATCTATTATATTTATCTTCTTAGAGTTATAGACAAATGACATGAGCGACGACCCGAGAGAGCACTTGCGTTCCTTTTCGTCCTCATTGTAATCGGAAACGGTGTTCCCTTCAGCTATGCTCCCCATCTTGGGTATAGCGCCGGCGCCGTAAAGGACCGCCTCCACAAGCGACGTCTTCCCGCTCCCGGAATGTCCCAAAAATACCAGGTTCCTGATATCCTTCGCCTCAAATACCGCCATTGTCCGCTCTCCCTTTCTTTTTGCCTTTCAATGGAAATAGATGATAATAGTAATATTATATGGGCACCTCCGGAAAAGTCAAGGCAATAAGAAAGCCCCGGGAGATACAGCCTCCCGGGGCCTGGAATAGATGGCGCGGGTTACGCCGCCACCGCGAATTTAATGAACGCTCTGCGGAGCGTTTCGAGCTCTTCGGGCCTGGTGATATTGCAGACCTGGCCGAGCGCCCTTATTATATTCTCTACCGTGATGTCAAATATCCCGGCAACGTTCACATCCGGCATGGACTTTTCGTCTGCCACCCTGAAGTAATAGTAACGCGCTATACCCGTCACCTTTGCCATGATATCCGATACGGAGCTGCCGTATACTATCTTCTGGTTCTCGGGACGTCCCGAATTGAGCCTATCGATGAGAGCGGCCTGGGCGGCGGTTGCGGCTATGACGGCGACGCGGACGCCTGACTGCGTAAGCCGCGGAAGCGCTATACCGAGCCCCGGCTCGTACTCCTCTTTCCCTTCGACACGGCGGCCGAAAGTCGCCCTTTCCGAAAAGACGAGCATGGAGCGATCATCGACTCTTATATCTTGTCCCATCGTACACTCGTTCTTCCGCAGCGCCATGCCGAATTCCTCCGGCGTCCATCCGTTCTGGCTGTACCAGGCAGGGACGGCATCTTGTGCCTTCCCGAGCAGCGCTGAGGCTGTCTCAGACAATGGCATGACGCTATTCGCTCCGGCTATAACTGTTACGAGACCATAGTCCCCTCTCAAAGATACGACTACCCGTTCGGGCAGATTCCTGAATGCCGCTGAGGTAAGGAAGCCATTCCTCTTATTACTCGAATTGATCGTACGGCACATGCCGCGGAGTTTTTCTTTCTCTTCGCTCTGCTTTTCGTCTGTGAGGCCGGATAGCGACTCTACGGCATCACTCATCGAGATAGCTATCATAGCAAACCTGCCGTTCTCCAGCAATTCCCATGTCTCACGCTCCACCTCGGTAAAATTGGCCGGGAATTCATCTGACCTGACAAACTGGCCGATGCCCTTCGCGGGTTCGGGATTCGAGGTCCCCTCAACTCCGGGGTTTGCTTTCTTTGCTGCAGCTGCCGCGGCTTCGGCCGGTCCGAGCCCGTGCGTCCCCGACAGATACCTCCTCACGAACTCAGGCAGTTCCGTGAACGCCCTGGAGATCAGGAATACGTCCTTATTTGTACTGAAATTTATCACGCGGACCATCTCTCTCAACCTCGCCATCTCTATCTTCTGTTCATCCAGTCTTAATTCTGTATAATGCTCTACGATATGACGCAATATCCCTGCGACTTTATCAAACCTCCATATCCGCAATAGCCCTTCTATGGCCGAGCTATCTCTCGCACTGTACGATACCAGTATATCCGCGATAGCATCCATGCCTTTTTCCGTGACGGAATAACCATCTACCGCTCCTATCGGGCGCTTAACAAGATGACCTTCCGCTGCCAATGCGTCTAGGTCCCGCCGGGTCTGCGAATCATTCTTCATATCTTCAGGCAGACCGGGCATCCCAAGCCTGGGAAAACGGCTCTTCACCTCATTATATTCCGACCTGAACGCAGCAAGAGTAAAATCTCTCTTATCTATTGACAGGGAAGTGCCTTTCAGCGTCATCGACAGCGCGATGACCGTGAGCGCGCCCCGGGCATCCCTGAACGGCTTCTTACCGAACTGCCCGTTCGCGTCGCGCGGCTGTTCGTCCGGAGACATCTGCGGAACGAGGAATGCCACAAGCTCCTCGACCGGCTCGAAGCTTGCACCCATTACGTAATTCGGCCTGAGGTCAAGCAGACGCTGGAAGTTGCTCGCGTTGTCGCGTGAGCGTATCACGATGACGACGCTCCCGAGCTCCACGCCCGCCTTTATCTCGACCTTCCCGTCCCCGACCACCAGGAACTCGTTATCGGCAAGATTACCCGTCTCTTTTATATTCTTGGTGACATCGTACTTCGATGCGATCGCCTTATCGACGTCATACCCGGTCACCGTCACCCAATCGCCGAGGCCGAGGAGGTTCACTTCCTCCTGGACACCTTTTTTATCTGAACCGGTTATGATATTTATAACCACGCCGCGCGCGGCCAGCATCCTGACGAATTCAACGCCTCCGGGGACGAGGAACGCTCCCGGCTGGACAGCCCCGCTATCGACGAGCCCGAGGCGGTAGTTCCTGACCGCGAAGAGCTTCTCCAGGTACATCTTGCAGAAATAACGTCCCGGCTCCGACTCGACCATGGGCCTGCCTTCCGCCGCCTCTTTTGCGCGGCAGTAGTCGAACGCCCATTGGAAGATCGCCCCTTTGCCTCTCTTTATCGCCTCGTCGCATGCCCGGCCGAACTGAGTCGGCGTCGGCTCTCCCTTCGTCTCCTCTATCATACCGCGTGCCCAGATCATCGCTTCGCGCGAGATCTTGCCCTGATCGACGAGACGCCGCATGGCCGGAGTCATGATATCGCTATCGAATCGTATATCATCTATATCCTTAACGCTGTCTATAAGGTCATTGAACTCCTCTTCCGTCAGTTCCTTACCCTCGATGATCGCGGCGACTATGGGCGTCATTATCCCTTCCCACCCTTCGCGTATACGCGATATTGTACCGTCCCAGTCGAGCGCCGCGACCTTTATGTTGATACCTTCCATGGGACGAAGCGCTTCGAGCTGCCGCGGCGATCCGCCGGCGGCTGCCGCTTTCTGCGGGACCATGTCAGCCGCCGCCGCGGCTATTATCGCCGCGCCTACGCCGGAGCCATCCTCGGTCATCACTATCTCGATATTATCGGAGACGTTCTCGCCGGCCCCGGAGTCGAGCAGCTCCCTCAGGGCCGCCCTTATCCTCTCCTTGAAATAAGGATAATTTTTGTAAAGAGATCCGTCGACTGCCGCAACATGCTTCCGCGAGATGGCCGGATCCATCTTCCTTATTACCGCGACTATCGCCGCGGCGGTGACACGGGCGGCCTTTGTCGAAACGAGCTCGCATACCGACTTTACAAGGCGGCGGTCTTCCACCGTGGAATTATTGACCCCAAACTCCGCGAGGAGTGATCCCACGCCTTCCAGGTCTTTCGAATCATCGGACTCGATGGCGGACATATGCTCCGTCAGAAAACCGTCTTTGCCCATTTCGGCCGGCACCGTGTTGAAAATAGGCGAGGAAACACCTCCAAAGAGAAGGTTGTTGGATATGAGGCGGGCCATTATAATGCGCGCGATCTCGCCCAGATACATGCCGGAGACCATCTTCTCCAATAACTGCCTTCCGCTATTATTCGATTCCAGGTCCAGGACAAAGTCCCAGGGGGTGCGCGGGACAGAGTCAAAGTTGCCCCATTCCATGTTTATCATCATATTCTGTCTGGAGAGTCCGTCATCTACCCACTTGGCGATCTGGCCTATAGGAAGCCAGAAGGCCGCGTTCGTACCGGTGCCGAGGATGATCCCCATGTCGCAGTCAGGGTCCTGGTACCTGGCGGTGGCGAGCGTACCTACCGTATCGTTACAGAGCGCCGCTACCTTTACGCTGCCGGGCGCTTTGCGGTCAAGCCCTGCCTCAAGAAGTTTCACAACATCATTTCCGACCACACCGCTCGTGGTCCAGCCTTTTGTCCATTCTTTGTGTATACCGGAAGCTGCCCCGGTCTGCTCTACGGGGAAAGACCATGTAAGACCCAGTTTTATCTCCCTGTCGAGCGGCATACCCTGCGCCGCCATGAACGATCCTATCGACCCGGCGATAAAATCGAAGAGTTCTTCGGCTGTGCCATGCATGTGCCTCTCTTCGAATTTGAATTTGCCGATATCACCGACGATCGAGAACCTGCCGTTGCCTTCAAGCCGGACCCTCAGTACGCGGAGGTTCGTCCCGCCCACATCGACCCCCAGGTACTCTCCGGTCTCCCGGCCTGTAGGCACGCCTACGAAGGCGGGTAGCATCTTGAGAGAGCTCGGCCTGGCGGCGAGACCTGAATCCATCTGATCCATCATGCCTGACTGTACGCGCTCCATATCCTCAGGAGAAACGGTCATCTGTCTGGTAAGATATGAGCGCGCTTCAGCGGCACCTTCCGGCAATTGCGAATGAACATCCAGGATCTCTCTGTATAATATACGCCCGGACCGGGATGAGACGGCTCCGGCCGGCTTATCTTTAAATCTGTTCAACGTCTCGAAGCCAAGGGCGCCTACGGAGGCGAAGAAGCCGAAGCGCTCCCTGTCGTCAGGTATGGTCCTGATCGCGTTCTCGTTGTAATATCCGAAGCCGAAACGGCGTTCCATGAACTCGTGCCCTACGAGGAAGTCGCCGCCCTGCCTGAACTGCGGGTACTGCGCTACGCGCGCCCTCTCCTCGATGAACGGCATCGTATCCTTATTGATGTCGACGCCGCTGAAGACCTTCAGCCCGAACTCCTCGGCTAGCGCCACTACGCCCTTTATCTCTTCATCCGTATTCCTGTGCGGCATTATGGCTATACCCAGTACGCCTATCGACTTCAGGTACGGGAAGAGCTCCCGCAGGATATTCTCTTCGTCCGTGCCGTTGCGCTTGGAATCGCCGAGGTACGGATAGACGGGTACACCGCCGGCCGCTATTATGGAATCTACAACGTACTCCATCGACGGGCACTCTTCAGGGTCCGGGGCGATAAAGCATGAAACCGGGGATCCCGGCTTCAGGAGGCCCCCCCTCAGGATCTCCATGTCGCTCTCTTCATTGTCGATATTTTCCTCTTCTCCGGCGCTCAGTTTACGGCCCAATACGGCCTCGTAAGCGTTCTTGCGCGCCTCGCCCCTTCCGTACCGGTCGTTGATCACTATGGCAAGCCCCATCATGAGATGGCGGTCTGTGCAATTTCCGTTTTCCGCCAGGGCGGAGACATCCTCTTCATAAGGCACCATGACATCGAGGCCTGCGGCCCCCATCCTCTTGTTTACCTTCTCTATCATGGCGCGGTTCCTTCTCTCCTTGGATGCCCGTACCTTTTCGAGCATCTCCAGGATGGCCGGGTGCCTTCCGTCGGGCAGGGCATGGCACAGGAAATATGCCATATTCGCTATCCCGGGCGCATTGATGACATGCTTCGCGAATCGTTCCGGCATGCTCACGCGCATCTCGAAACCGGAAGTCACCTGCTGGCCCAGGAGTCCGGCCGCCGCTAGGAATGAAGGGATGCCGTCCGTCGTATCGTGATCGATGATACCAACGTTCCTTAAACCGCCGCGTTTTGCCCAGTAGGCGATCGCTTCAGGGTAATAAGGGCTGAATGAGAACTTGCTGTGGACGTGTACGTTATTCTCCTCCGTCTCCGGGGCACAGATGATCTCTCCCCTCCTTATCATGCCGTTCAACTGTTTGAGAGCGCGGACCCTCTTGTCGGCGTCGCGCGAATAGAGCAGCGCCTCGAGCCGTGCCTGCTCGTCCGAAGCGATCGCCAGCGCGAACGGCATCATATCCTTTTTCTTCAACAGGCTGGCGCGCAACTCTTCACGGTAGAGCGGCGGACTATTCGTCAGGATATAAGGCAGGTGCCTCTCCTTGAATATCCGTTCCGCCCTCTGGACATCACCCATCTCGGCCACACCTTCTCTCAAAGCCAGTGCGCATGCCGCGTAATCTTTCGCCTTGATATGGTTGTAGAAACTCTTTACCGATATATCGCTTCCGAAGCCATAATTCTCAAGATCCTCCAATTGCGCTTCGAACACAAGCATTTTTTTATTGAACGCGCGAAGCGGCTCTTCGCCTATACTCCCGCCGCCTATTCTCTCACAGGTAAGCGCGCCGCAGACGGTGGCGCCTTTCGCCGCCTCCTTGGGAGTCATACCTTTGGCGAAACCATAAGCCATATAAGCACTGTAGCTGTCGCCTGCGCCTGTGGTATCGGCGATCTTCACGCCCCGTACCGCAGGCATATGAAATCTCTGCGCGGCTCCGGACACACCTTTCCCGGATATCGCTACTTCGCTCCCGCCCTCTCCGAGCTTAAGGAAGACGGCCGGGATACCGAGCGTTTCGCCAAAGAATTGAATGATATCCCCAGTCTCCTCTTTGCCGGATATTTTACGGGCTTCTTTTATGCTGGGTGTGAGATAATCCAACTTAGACATGGCCTCCCGGGCCTTGGGCGATCCCTCCAGGCCGTACAGGTCCACAACCGTGTCCCATCCTACCTTGGCGCCCATCCTCTTTGCCCTGTCTATCAAGCTGCCTATCCGGGGCATAAGCTGTTTATTCAACGCGATGCCGCCGAAGTGCAATACCGAACATCTCAGCGCCTCATCCGGTATATCGGCTTCGGTCAGATATTCATTTGCGCTGCCTAAAGATAGATTATATGCTGTCTCGCCGGTATCCTGGTTTGAGAAGATCAGGTTCGTCGAGGTGGAGACATCTTTGACTACCCTGATGCCGGTTGTATCCATCCCCTTGTCCCGCATCAACTTGATCAGGCCGTGCCCGAGCTCATCGTCTCCTACGGCGCCTATCAACTTAACGCGCGCGCCGAGCTCATTAAGGACCATCGCGGACGCAAAGCCGGGGCCCCCATACGTCACCTTCAACCGACCTCTCAACTCAGACGTAAGACCGTTCAGATAACCGTCCGTAGCCTCTGACGGAGGGGTGACAAATACCTTGTCGCCCTTCCAGGCAAGCCGCGGGTCTGAAGGCAGCGGATACTGGCTATCCTTCCCCAGAGGCACGATTATGTCAGCCACAATGCTCCCCACTACCGTTATGACAGGCGCATCAGGCGGGTAAGTGCGCATGACGGCAGGAAGCGGCGCCGATAACGGTTCCCGGGCAAACTCCTTCATCATCTCTATGACTTCCTGAGGATCTTTTGCCGGGGCCGTCTTCTCTGCCGGGACACCTATGATATTGGCCATCTCCCGAGATGCCGGGGCCACCGTCGCAATAACCCCTCTTATTCTCGCGATAAGCGAAGCTTCCCCCTCACCTCTCTCTATACCATTTAGCACCGCCGGGGCCATGCCAAGAAGACCCGTAAGAGCCGACTTTCTGACGTAAGCTATCTCTCCTCGTTTTATTGAATAAGCGAATTCACGGTCGTAGGCACCTTTATCATCCAAGACCTTAAGCGCCCTGAGGGACTCTTCCTCGACATCGGACACTATAGCACCGGCCCTCCCTGCGATATCACGCAGCAGATCTCCCAGAGGCAAAGACGCCTCCTGAGGATCGTATGAGATCCCGGCATCGGCCGCCGCCTTGAGCGCAACCTGCCGCAGAAGATTCTCCACTCTCTCTCTGCCGTTCTCGGACCGGAGGATCGCCATCTCTCGGACCGCGGTATCCCTGCCCGACTCGGCCGCCGTTATCTCTTCTATCTCTTTCCATCCCGCGATCGTTACTGCGTACTTTCCCCTGTTCGGCATCCTTAAAAATCCTGCCCTTACCAGCTTGTTGAGATCGTCTCTTGCGGTCGTCTCTGATGGGCGGCCGAACCCTAACCCCGGATGCGCCGCGCGCACCTCGTCATGGCCTTCCCTGTACTGCTGGGTAGTGACAAAACCCACATTATTCAGCAGCGTCTGCAGTCCCTGAGAGAGCGCGAAGACCTTTTTGGCGTCCTCCGGGCTCTTGCCCGGTTCTGTCGGCCTTCCGACCCTTCCCGTGCCGTCTGACGAGCCGCGGCCGGTCCGAGGTATACCGCCCTCTGTAACGTAGCTTGTACCGTGCTCGGTCGCGATCTTGCGGCTCGTTTCATATTCATCCCGTCTGGCAGTCCTTATGCTCTCGTCGTCAAAACTGTATACAGCGCTCTTGAGCGGGACCGCAAGCTTGAAATCTGAAAGAGGGTTCTCCTTTAGATATTCAGGAAAACCGGGAAACCCCAACGCCGCTCCCTCGGTTAATCTATATGAGGCCATTCCATTTGTATTATGCTTAATTAGATATAGCACCGCCCTGATGCCTTCCTTCGTGATCCTGTAATGGCCGGGCCTGATCATCTTGATATAATCGGCTTCTATAAGCGCCTTCCTGTCCCTCTGCCGCGTACGTTCGCTCACCTCAAATCCGGCAATATGCCCTATTTGCAGCTGGTCAAAGTCGGTAAATCCGACTGCAACGAAGAAACGATCCGGATCCTCACCAAACATCATGAGCATGTCAACGGGGCTCCCGCCCGGCTTCTGCTGGCCGGCCCTATATATTTTTGCGGTCTCCGGCGTCTCGCTCTTTGCTTCCCCAACGCCGGTCATCGCGGTGACTCCCGGACCTTGCGGCTGCACTACAGCGGGGCGAAGCATCCGGATCTGTTTAACCACCTCGGGAGCCATATTTCTATTGACGTCACATATCCTGTAGAGAGCGTTAGCGGCACTTTCGAGGACGTCCGGCGCCATTTCGCCATTGAACAACAGTATCCTCATAAGAACCCCTATGCGCCTCGGGTCCGCCGTATTGATGCCCTGTTCCCTGGCAATTTTTTCAAGTTTTTCCCTCATATCCTGCGGGATGTCTGCAACGGCTGCTGCTGCCGCAGCTTCCGGTTTCGCGAGCAGGCGCATGCGGAAGAGTTCCGCATATACGGTTTTGGCCTTATCCGGCGCTACGCCTACCTGTTCCAGTTGTCTTACGCCTATGTCCATGCTGGACACTTCGCCCTTGCTTATCGCCTCAAGGACTCTCACCCTGGCCGCATCTTTGGGATCGATGCCGCACTCTACGGCGATCTGGGCTATCGATCTTGCCGCCGGCGCAGCTTGCGCAATCGGACCACTTGCACCCTCTGGGCCTTTGCTCTGTTTTTGGCCCCGGGCCGCCGCAGCCGGTTTGGGCTCCACCGCGGGTTTGACGGCCTCTCCTGTCCGCAGGTCATACATGACCGGGGCGCGATTCTGCCCCGCCACCCTCAAATATTTTGAATCGTTGCTGAAGATCGCCCCATTTGAGGCATCGATATCTTTCAGGATCGCTCTTCCGTCCTTCAGATCGATCACCATCGTACGGGATGTCCCGGAATTGGTGATCGCGGCATATGCGCCGTCGGGACTGACGATGCCTGTTTCGCCTCTATCCTCAAGGCCGTAGATCCTTTCAAATGAATCGCTGCCCTTTGTCCTGACGAACTTTGAGTCCCCGGTGAAGACGGCCCCGCTCCATGCATTGACATTCTCAATGAGAGGCCTGCCGGCCATGATGTCAAATACGGTTGCCCGCGATTCAAGATCTATCAAGAGGAGATACCTGCCGTTCGGACTGACGAAGTAACCGTTCTGCGCATCCTTGGCTTTTATTACGATATTACCCTGTGGGTCAAGGACGGATATTATTCTTGACGTGGGCACCAGGACCGTATACCCGGATACGGTCTGGAATATGGCCCTAATACCATCCTGTCTTATATTCAGCTCCCTGATCACGCGCACAGGCACGTTGACCCCGCCCATATTGACAACCGGTTCCGCTCTCTTCCCGTGGCCGAAGATCCCGGCGTAGTCGCGGGTCTTGAGGTTGGCATCGAGGTCCGCAACGGCGTATTCTCTCATATTGAGCGTATGCGGTTCGCCGCCCGCCCTCAGCGCTTCCTGTATACGCAGACCTTCTCTATACCTGTCGTCTATCTCGTTGACCGGGCTCTCACCGTCAAACCGCAGCACGGGGCATCCCAGCATGACACCTATCTCGTGAGCGAGGAGACGTTTTATCTTATTCACCGTCTCCCGCCTTTTAAACTCCGCCGCAGGTGATCTCTCTCCGCTCATCAGTGCCGCAACCTCGCGCTCCTCCAGGAATATGTGGACAGCTCCGTTACTTGCATGGGAATGGGCGATCACCTTCTTCTCCTCCCCGTTCCGCGCGACCACCGTTACTTTATTATTGTCAAGCATATCCCTGACATCACCGGTCATTGGGATAATGTAAAGCGGCCGCCCTTCGACCGACGCGCTGCCTTTTATTATCAAACCGGCAATTGCGCTTATCTCCTTTACGTAACCCCGGGCCGACTCTGCAACAGGAAGAGCCAGACGGCTCTTGTGGGCAAAATCTATTACGATGTCGTAACGCTCGTGTTGCATATAATTACTGATGGCGGCGGTGTTAGTGCCGACGCGGACTGGCAGGGAATCGCGGAGCACTATGGCTCCTCTTAATCCATCCAGCTGTTCATCTGTAAGGAACTCTACGGGGAACGGATCACCCGCGTTACGGACAGTTGAGAAGACCAGCTGATAGTTATAGGTCTTGCCGCCCTTATTCACAGAGACGGGGACCCTGAATATGTGCCCGCCTACCGGTTCGACCTGGTTGAAGAATGTCCGTATCTTTGCCGGTTGCAAGATCGTCTTCTCCGGGATCTCATGGACAGCCTCAAAGCGTTCGAATGCCTTCCTTATCACGCCGATATCGGTGGCCCTGTCGATCTCCGTCAGTTTGTCCAGCTCCACGAGGTCCATCTGGAGGGCAATGCGGGCAAGGGCGATATTCTTGTAGTGAGGGGAATCATCGCCGAGGTCGTCAAGCACAAGCGCCGGCGCGAGGTTTATGCCGCCGCCCGAGCCGCTCATAGCGAACGCGTCTGTGCCGAGGCCGACGCTCGAAAATAAGAATGACAATGCCGTAACCAGCGATATCAATTTCTTCATCATTTTACTTCTCCCTGTTTTGAGGTTTATTTAACTTTCTGTTCGACTTATTAAAATCACTTACTAAATTAAAAAACTGCCTGGCATGTTCGCCAAGCAGTTTTTGGTTAGTCAAAGTGCAGTTAAAAAATTATGTTACAAATATACATTATGATATCGAAATCGTCAAGCACCTATTTTATATCTTAACGATATTGCCAAAATCTCGTCGCGAGAATGAGAGGTTGACAAATCCATGGCTTAATCTATAATAGCGGAATGGTGAAGATAGGGTCGGTGAATATCGATACGAACATTTTTCTCGCGCCGCTTGCGGGCTGCACGGACCTGGCATTCCGGCTGATCGCCCGCGAACACGGCGCGCGCTTCTGCTTCTTCGAGATGGTCGACGCCAATACCTTCTTCCACGGCACGTACAGGAAGACGCTCATGACGCTCAAGACAACATCCGAAGACACGCCCGTCGCCGCCCAGCTGCTCGGCTCGGACGCCGGTATGATGGTCGTCGCGGCGAAGCGGCTCCTCGATGTCGTAAATGTGCCTTTCATAGACGTGAATGCCGCCTGCCCCGCGAGGAAAGTGATCAGGAAAAAGTCGGGCGCATATCTCCTGCAGGACCCGGCGGCGCTCGGAAAGATAGTGAAGGAGATGGCCTCCTCCCTCCCCGTCCCGGTGACGGTAAAGATGCGGTTGGGCCACACGAGTAAAGATACGCCCCATATCGTAAAGGTCGCCGAAAGATGCGAAACGAGCGGCGCATCCGCGTTATTCGTCCATGGGAGGACCGGCGCAGACGGCTACAAGGGCGACATCGACTACGCGGCAATACGCAGGATAAAGGATGCGGTGAAGGTCCCCGTATTCGGGGTCGGGAATATCTGGACGCCGGAGATGGCAAAGAGGATGTTCGACGAGACGGGATGCGACGGCATATGTGTAGCCAGGGGCGCGCTGGGGAATCCCTGGCTCTTCAAAAGGATAGAGCGCTATCTTGAAACGGGCGATATCATCCCGGAGCCGGGTGTCGAGACGGTCAAAAAGATACTCAAAAGACACCTTGCATACATCAACGACCTTAAGACGGTCCCGGGACGTTCCATGGTAGGATACATGCGGAAGGTCGTCATGTGGTATATACGCGGTTTCCCGAATGCAAGGCGGATCCGCGAAAAGGTGTGCTCCGTCAAGACATACGACGGTATGCTCGCCCTTGTAGATACGGCCTAAAAATTCTCCGCCAGCACCTCGTAGAACGACTGGGGGTGCTTGCACGCCGGACATTCCTTCGGCGGCTCATTCCCCTCCATGACGTAGCCGCAGTTCGTGCAATGCCACTTCACGGCCGTCTTCTTCCTGAAGACCTCTTTATTCGCGACATTGGCGATCAGCCGCCTGTACCTCGATTCGTGGAACCTCTCAACCTTTGCTATCTGCTCGAACGACTGCGATACTTCAGGAAAACCCTCTTCCTTCGCGATACGGCCAAAATCCGAATAGAGCGTCGTCCATTCAAGCTTCTCCCCTGCCGCCGCAGATTCCAGGTTCGACTTCGTATCCCTTATGGCGCCGGCAGGATATACGGCCGTGATCTCGACATCGCCGCCCTCGAGATGCTTGAAGAAGACCTTCGCGTGCTCCTTCTCGTTCTCCGCCGTTTCGGTAAAGATATTGGCTATCTGCTCATACCCTTCCTTCCGGGCGGCGCTCGCAAAGTAGGTATAGCGGTTACGCGCCTGCGACTCGCCTGCGAACGCCTTCAACAGATTTTGCTCCGTCTTCGAGCCTTTGATCGATTTCCCCATCTTTTATGCCCCCTTTTTTAACCTTCTATCTTCTCCATCTCTTTGCCGCAGCAGACGAGCGTCCCGCCGCCCACCTCGGTCACCACCACCTCATTGCCGCATACGTTGCACCTGTACTTCTCACCCGTCTTCTCCACTGCCATAGAGCACCTCGCATTTAGTTTAAATATCTACCCCTTACATACTCCGCCCAGCGGCGCCCGAACTCCTTCTCGGACATGAGAAATTCATCGTCTATGGCGTTGGCTATATGCTGCCCCGTTGCCATCCTGTCAAGGAGGGCCCTCAAGCCGCCTATGCCCCAATTATCGATGACATATCTTACCACAGTATACGATAAAATGTAACAGGCGCGCATGTCCGCATCTTTGGCGCCGTCTTTGAAGGCCCTGTCAAGCGCGTCGATGGAAAGATACGGGAGGATATCACCGGACAGGGACCCCTTTGCCTCATCTTCGCGCCCCTTGAGGCCTTCCCATGTCGCTATCCCTTCGCTGAACCATACCGGGCAGTTGCCTTTGGTCTTTGCCGATACTACGGCGTGCGTATATTCATGGTACAGGTACCTGCCGAGCTCTTCATCGTCCGCGGTGTCCCGGTAGAATGGCATCCTTATATTTCCGTCGTAAAAGGCGCGCACGGCCCCCGGCACTTTGAATATCTCCCTGAAATCGTCTTCGGAATAGAAGAATACGGTCGTCTTTGCCGAAGGGAAATAAGCCAGGTCCTTGCCTATATCCATATATGCGCCGGAGAGTATGCGGCTGACGCGCCCGATCTCCACCGAGAGGCCCCTGCCGTATACGATATTGAAATTGGGCAGCTCGATCTTCTCTTTTGAAGCCGCCAGCCCCGCCTCTTTCGCGGCCTTTTCCAGGTCTTCCGCAAGGGTCTTGTCGGCGGGGTCCATGGCAAGTCCGCGGGCCCAGTAAAAAGCGGCGGTTTCAGGCTCATTGCGCCTGTAATAGATGTCGCCGATGAACCGCAGGATGCGCGCGTCGGGATATGCGAGTTCGGCCCCTTTCAATAAGAATATCGCTATCTTCTCCCGCCCTTCCTTATATTCGCCGAAGGCATCGTTAAAGAGCGATATGCCGAGGTTACGCGAAGCTGCCGCCGAACCTTCGGTAAGCGTCCTGGCTTCCCGCAGGTCCGTTATGGCCCCCGCCCAGTCGCCTGAGCGGGCCCTCTTGAGCGAACGGCGGGCCAACATGAGCGCCAGGTTCTGGCCCGTGTGCGCGTTGGGCAGGACTTCGCGGGCCTTTGCGAGATATTCGACGGCGCGGTCATGGTCGTCCTTTTCGGCGAAGCTTGCCGCATATTTTGAATAGGCATATATGAGGCCGAGTTTTATCTCCCTGTTATCCGGAGACGCCTCGTACGCTTTTTCGAATGAGCCGACCGCTTCTCTATACTTCCCCTTATCGAGAAGGTCGTCGCCCTTTCGCACGTATTCGAATGACCCGGGTGTGCTGCGGAGGAAGGCGCGGCTGCCGGACCTGTATACCAACACCAGGGCGGCAAAGAGTAGAACGGCTGTTACTACAGGCACTTTTTTAAATAGCATATGAGCGGGCGCGGAAAAACAAGTTTATTGGGTCTGCGTCTGCGGCTGGAGATCGCCTGCGGTGCCGATATTCCTGACTTCGAGCTTCGGGTCGATCTTCTTCAGGAGCCCTTTAAGGACCTGACCGGGCCCTATCTCGAGGAAGGTCTTTATGCCGCTTGCGGCAACGGCCCTTATCGATCTTTCCCAGAGCGTCATCGAATTGACCTGTTTTATAAGATTATCTTTTATCTTCACGGGGTCGGCCTGGACCGCGGCGTCTACGTTACTTATGAACGAGCACTTCGGCGGGAGTATCTGGACTTTGTCGATGAAATTCTGCAGCTTGTCGCGGGCGCCGGTCATGAGCGAGGAATGGAACGGCCCGCTCACCTCAAGCATCAACACCCTCCTGGCCCCCTTCTCTTTGGCTAAACTCGCCAGGAGCTCTATATTGGTCGTCTTGCCGGATACGACCACCTGGCCCGGGCAGTTGAGGTTCGCGACCTCGCAGCCGATCCCTTTACATAGGCCTTCGACGGCCTGAAGCTCCATGCCTATGACGCATGCCATCTTGCCAGGCGTCTTCCGCGAAGCGTCCTCCATCAGCTCCCCCCTCTTCCTGACCAGGAGGAGGGCATCCTCGAACGAAATGCTGCCGGCCGCTACGAGCGCCGTATATTCCCCCAGTGAAAGGCCCAGGCAGAACTTAGGAGAGAATTCTGCCGCGAGGCCTGACGCCTCATATGCCCTTAGGGCCGCGATACTCGTCGTCAATATCGCCGGCTGGCTGTTCTCGGTCGTTGCGAGTTCCTCCTGCGGTCCATCAAAACATAACTTCTTCAGGTCAAATTTAAGGAGGGTGTTCGCCTTATCGAATATGTCCCGGGCCGCAGGGAATGATCCATACAGGTCCTTGCCCATCCCCACGTATTGCGCCCCCTGCCCCGGAAATATATATGCCGCGTCTACCATTCTATTACTATCGCTCCCCATGTCAGCCCGCCGCCGAAGGCGTCGAGCAGTATCTTGTCGCCTTTTTTGATGCGCCCTTCTTTGACCGCTTCGACGAGCGCCACCGCGCTCGAGGCCGCGGACATATTCCCGTACTTCTCTATATTAAGGTATATCTTCTCTTTGCTAAGCCCCATCCGTTTCGCGACCGCTTCGAGTATCCTTATATTCGCCTGGTGAGGTATGACAAGGCTTATATCTTCCGCCTTGAGGTTGAGGGGCCTTGTAGCGTTGAGGGCGGCGTCCGCCATGACCCTCACTGCGTGCTTGAAGAGCTCGGCGCCGTTCATCTTGATGAAATGGAGCCTGTCTTCGATCGTCTTCTTCGTAGCGGGTATCCTCGAACCGCCGGCCGGAAGTTTTATCAGGTCGCCCGCCTTGCCGTTCGCGCCCAGGTGCACGGAGAGTATCCCGCCCCGTTCCACGGGGCCCAGGACCGCCGCGCCCGCGCCGTCGCCGAATAGGACGCACGTGGAACGGTCGCTCCAGTCGGTCACCGAGGAAAGCTTTTCGGCGGCCACCACCAGGGCGTGCTTGTAGGCGCCTGAGCTTATGAACTGATTGGCGATAGCGAGGCCGTAGATGAATCCGGAGCAGGCTACGCTTATGTCAAAGGCCGGGACCTGGCGCGCGCCGAGCTTCTCCTGCACGAGGCAGGCCGTAGCCGGGAAGAACATGTCAGGGGTGATCGTAGCTACGATGATGAGGTCTATGTCTTCGGGTTTCAACTTTGCGTCGCTCAGGGCGCGCCTCGCCGCCTCGGCGGCCATATCGCTCGTCGCCTCATCCTTCCGGGCGATCCTGCGCTCCTTGATGCCTGTCCTCGTCGTGATCCACTCGTCGGTAGTGTCGACCATGCGCTCCAGTTCCGCATTGGTCAGAACCTTCTCCGGCAGATACGCACCCAGCCCTATGATCCCGACTTTTTTCGTCTCACACATATCTCAATAGCTCTCCAATTCCTCGACTATATGCTTATTCACATCCTGCCGCACGAACTCTGCGGCGACCCGTATCGCGTTCTTTATCGCCTTGGGCGACGATGACCCGTGGCTTATGATACAGCTGCCGTCGACTCCGAGAAGCGGAGCGCCGCCGTATTCTGAGTAGTCCATCTTCTTCTTCAGTTCGTTGAAGGCCGAGCTCGACAGGACCGCCCCCACCGTTGCTATGATGCTCGACTTTATCTCTTTCTTCAGGAGCTGCATGATCGTGTCCACGACGCTCTCCGAGACCTTCAGGATCACGTTGCCGACGAACCCGTCGCATAATACTATGTCCGCCTTCCCGGAATAGATATCGCGGCCTTCCATGTTGCCTATGAAATTCAGCTTCGACTCGCTCAAGAGCGTGTGCGCCTCTTTTATGAACTCCGTCCCCTTCGTCTCCTCCTCGCCGACATTGAGAAGACCGACGGTCGGATCATCCTTATGCAGTATATACCGCGAATAGGCGTCCGACATGATGCCGTACTGCAGCAGATGTATCGGCTTCGGATTTATGTTGGCTCCTACGTCGATGATGAGCGAGGTCCCGGTCAGGGCCGGGATCACGATCGCGATGCCGGCCCGCTCTATGCCGGGCAAGAGCCTCAGTGAGAGCGTCGACGCGCAAACCACCGCGCCCGTATTGCCGGCGCTCACGAATGAGTCCGCCTCGCCGTGTTTCAGGAGCTCCAGACCTACGACTATCGAGGAATGCCTCTTACGCCGTACCGATATGGCCGCCGGTTCGCTCATCTCGATCACTTCGGGCGCGTGAAGTATGGAGACCTTATCGGGTTTGCCTCCGTGTTTGGCCAGTTCCTCATTGATGCGCTTCTCGTCGCCGACCAGCACGATGTCGTGCCCGAACTCCTGCATCGCCTGGATCGCGCCTTCGACCTCTACCGCCGGGGCGTTATCGCCGCCCATTGCATCAAGGACTATCTTCATGCCTTAGCCTCTTCGTTAAATATACCTTGTCCTACTTCTTCTTCTCCACCTTCTCTTCGATCACGACCACCGGCTTCCCCTTGTAAAAACCGCAATGGGGACAGACCCTGTGCGGGAGGCGCGGCTTTTTGCAGTTCGGGCAGACGGAAAGGTTCTGCATATAGACCTTACTGTTCGCGCTGCGCCGCTTATCGCGCCTCGACTTCGAATGTTTACGTTTAGGCAGTGCCATCTCAGACTCCTTTTTTTATTATCTCGTACGTGTCCCTCGCGATAAGCAACTCCTCATTCGTCGGGATCGTCAGAAATTTTGTCTTCCCGGAAACGACGTTCGCGAGGTCCTTAGCTATTCTCTTCCTGATCCAGGGGTTGTTCTCTCCTATGCCCGCCGTAAATATGACGGCGTCCAGGCCGCCCATGGCCGCCTGGTATGCGCCTATATATTTCTCGATCCTGTAGATAAAGATCTCGATCGCCAGCTTAGCGAGCCTGGAGCCTGGGGCCTGGAGCTTGGAGGACTTCAACAGATCCCGCATGTCGTTACTGATGCCCGAGATGCCGAGAAGACCGCTCTCCTTATTGAGTATATCGTTGATACGGTGCGGCGAAAGGCGCTCCTTCTCCATTAGATAAAATACTATCGCCGGATCGAGGTCGCCTGAACGCGTCCCCATTATGAGCCCCTCAAGAGGGGTGAAGCCCATCGTAGTATCTACGGAGACCCCCCTGTCGACCGCAGCCATACTGCAGCCGTTGCCGAGATGGCAGGTGACCAGCTTGAGGGCCTTCGGCGGCCGCTTCAGTTCCCGGGCCGCCTCTTCGGCCACGAACCTGTGGCTAGTGCCGTGAAAACCGTACCGCCGGATACCGTATTTTTTATAATACCTGAAGGGAAGGCCGTAAAGGAACGCCTTCTCCGGCATCGTCTGGTGGAACGAGGTATCGAATACGGCTACCTGGGGTATGCCCGCGAGGATCTTCGCGCAGGCCTTTATGCCGAAAAGGGACGGAGGGTTATGGAGCGGCGCCAGATCGCTGTACTTCTCCACCGACCGTATCACCTTCCCGGTGATGAGGGTCGACGACTTAAACTCCTCGCCGCCGTGGACGACCCTGTGGCCTATGCCGCTTATCTCGCTCTTTGACTTTATGACGCCGTGCCTGGGGTCCGTCAGGACGTCGACGATCATCTCGATGGCGACATGGTGATCTTTACAATCGACCATCCGGTCCACGCCGCCGTGCCCGTCGCGCTGGTGGTGCAGCCGCGGGTCCTTCTGCCCTATACGTTCGACGACGCCCTTTGCAAGGGAGCGGTACCTCCTGATATCGAATAACTGGTATTTCGCCGAGGAGCTTCCGCAGTTGATTACAAGGATTAACATTTAATTTATGGCCCTCAGCGCGGTTATCGCGACCGCATCTATTATATCGTCCGCGTCACACCCGCGCGAAAGGTCGCTGCATGGTCTGGTGAAGCCCAGGAGCAGCGGGCCGACCGCCCTGGCGTTCGCAAGCCGCTGGACCAGTTTATAGGAGATGTTTCCGGCGTCGAGGGTCGGGAATATGAGGACGTTGGCGCTCCCGGCGACGTCGCTCTTGGCGCACTTTATCTTTGCCACTTCCGGCACGATAGCGCTGTCGACCTGGAATTCGCCGTCTACGAGCAGGCCCGGCGCGATCTCCCTGGCCTTCTCCACCGCTTCGCGGACCTTATTCACCGCATCGCCTTCCGCGCTCCCCTTGCTCGAATAGCTGAGGAACGCCACCTTCGGCGCCGTCCCTGCTAGCCGCTTGAATAGGTCTGCGGATGATACCGCGATGCCGGCAAGCTGCCTCGCGTTCGGCGTGGGGTTCACCCCGCAATCCGAAAATATGAAGACGCCTTTATCGCCGTACGGCGAGGCCGGCACCTCCATCAAAAATGCGCCCGAGACGACCGCTATCGACCTGTCGATCGAGAGGCACCTGAGCGCGGCCCTGATGACATCCGGGGTCGTATGGTTAGCGCCTGCAACAAAACCGTCGGCCAGGCCCTTCCTCACGAGCATCGCGCCGAAGGTGAGGTAATCTTTTCTCATCGCCTCAGCCGCCTGTTCCGGCGTCATGCCTTTCGTCTTCCTCAGCTCATAATATTCGTTCGCAAAACCCGCCGTCTCCCTGAACTTCTCCGGGTCGATCAACTCCAGGTTCTTCTGGTCCTTCGCCTTTATCAGCTTCCTGACTTCATCCTTGCCCACGAGTAAAAGTTTAGCTATGCCCTTCTCCAGGATATAATTCGCTGCATCTATAGTGCGCGTGTCATCTGTTTCGGGAAGGACAATCTTCTTTAAATTTTTAGCCGCCTTAATCCTGATTTCCTCTAAAAGAGTCAAGACCTACCTGCCTTTCTTATATTTTAATTTTTCCTTTAACAGGGCGCTCGCCTTCTTCGGCAAGAAATTTTTGAGATCGGCGCCGAGGCCCGCGGCCTCTTTGATAAGTTTGCTAGAAATGTAGGAATACGACTCGTGCGGCATCATGAATATCGTCTCTATCCCCGGATCTAGTTTGCGGTTGGTAAGGGCCATCTGGAATTCATATTCGAAGTCGGAGAGCATCCTGAGGCCCCTCAGAACTACATTGGCGCCCCTCTTCCTGACGTAATCTACGGCAAGGCCGTCGAATTCATCGACGACTACATTGCGCATATCCCGGACGGCGTCCTTCAACATCGCCACTCTCTCCTCGACGCTGAAGAGGACCGACTTATGCGGTTTTCGCACGACCGCGACTATCACCCTGTCAAATATATTTGACGCGCGCTTTATAAGGTCTATGTGACCGTATGTGACCGGGTCAAACGTCCCCGGGTAGACCGCTACTTTCGCTCGGCTCATATTCTTTCTTCCGGAATACGGTTATTACGATATCGCCGTATTTACGTTCCTTGTCCAGGATCAGGCGCTTCAGGACCGCGTCAAGGGCGTCTTTTTTGAAATGTTCGGCTATTACCAGACTAATGGGCGATAATATATCATAATCATCTATATTTATCAAGCATTTTTTGGCCATCCCCTTATGATAAGGTGGGTCGAGGAAGACGATGTCATACTTCTCCTCCTCTTTACCGAGCCGCGGCAGGACGCTCAGGGCATTTGTTCTCATAACCTCGTACCTGGAGCCGTCGACACCGAGGGAGTCGAGGTTTGCCTTTATGGTCTGGACGCACCTGAAGTTGTTATCGACGAAAGTCACGTATCCGGCGCCTCTGGAAAGCGCCTCCATGCCGAAGGCACCGGTCCCGGCAAAGAGCTCAAGGACCCTCTTTCCCGAAATATCACCCAGGATATTGAATATCGCCTGCCTGACCTTGTCCTGTGTCGGCCTTATCTCGACGCCCTTAGGCATCGCTATGAGCCGGCTCCTGTATTCGCCCCCTATTATCCGCATAGAACCACCATAGACCCCCGGGGTCTAGTTTTATCCTACTTTCGCCAGTTCGAACTTCCCTTTGAACCGTTCCGCCAGGTTCGCGGCGAGCGCCCTGTGGTGCTCTTCCCTGAAACCGGGGTCGCGTGCCACGAGCGCGAACGCCTCTTTACGCGCAAGCTCCATGATATCGAAGTCCTTAATGATATTCCCGAACCGTATCTCGGGAAGGCCGTGCTGTTTCGTCCCGAAAAATTCTCCGGGGCCGCGTATGTCGAGGTCCGCTTCTGCGATCTCGAACCCGTCGAGCGTCCCCTCGACGGCCTTGAGCCGCTGGGCCGCCCGCTCCGTCTTCGGGTCCGCGAGGAGGATGCAGTACGACTCGTGCTCGCCCCTGCCGACCCTGCCGCGCAGCTGGTGGAGCTGGGCCAGCCCGAACCGCTCGGCGTTCTCCACGAGCATCACGGTCGCGTTCGGGACATCTATACCGACCTCGATGACTATCGTCGAGACGAGGAGGGCTGTCTTCCCTTTCTTGAAATCCTTCATCACCGCGTCTTTTTCTTTCGTCGACATCTTCCCGTGAAGCAGCCCCACCTTGAAATCTGTGAAGATCTCGTTCTTCAATTTGTCAAACGTTTCCTCCAGGCTCCTGGCTCCCAGCTCCAAGCTCCTGGCCGTCTTCTCGATCAGCGGGCAGACCACATACGCCTGGCGCCCCTTCGCCAGTTCCTCCTTAACAAATGAGTAGACGCTGCCCCGTTTCGCCTCTTCGACCCAGTAAGTCACTATCGGCTTACGACCCTTCGGCATCTCCCGTATCACGGATATGTCGAGGTCGCCGTATACCGTAAGGGCGAGCGTCCGCGGTATCGGGGTCGCCGTCATCACCAGGACATGCGGGTTATACCCTTTCTCCCTCAAGACGGCGCGCTGCGTGACGCCGAACTTGTGCTGTTCGTCTATGACTACGAGCCCCAGCCGTTTGAACCTGACGTCCTCCTGTATCACGGCATGCGTGCCGACGACGACATTCATCCTGCCCTCTTCTATCTCTGTATATATCCGCGACTTCGCCCCGCCCTCTATGCCGCTCACCAGGAGGACGACGTTTATCCCGAGCGGCATCAGGAGCTCGCTCAGGACGATGAAGTGCTGGCGCGCCAGTACCTCCGTCGGCGCCATTATTGCCCCCTGGAAGCCGTTCTGGACGGTCAGGACTAGCGCATGCGCGGCCACCACCGTCTTGCCGCTCCCAACATCCCCTTCGAGGAGACGGTTCATCGGTTTCGTTGACGACATGTCGCGCTCTATATCGGCGATCGCCTTATTCTGCCCTGCGGTAAGTTCGAACGGGAGAGAATCCCTGAAAGTGTCTATAAGCTCTCCGCGCACATTGTGGGCTATACCCGCCACGGCCTCCTTTATCCCCTTCTTCTTCAATGCGAGCGCCAGCTGGAGCAGGAAGAACTCCTCGAAGACGATCCTGCGGTACGCCTTGTCGAGGGCGTCGGGCGTTGTCGGAAAATGTATATTCCGTATGGCGAACTTCACGTCCACAAGGCGGCCGCGGGCGATGATATATGTCGGCAGCTTCTCGGCGAGGGCCTTCCCGTAATCGGAGAGGGCCGCGTGTGTAAGGGAACGCATATACCGCTGTGTGATCTCCGCTGTGAGCGGATATATCGGGACGATCCGGCCGACGTTTATCGAATCTTTCTCCCCCTCTTCGGCTATCTCGTACTCCGGCTGGACGATCTGCAGCTTATCGTAACGCTCGACCCTGCCGTACAGGACCACCTTCTGCCCGCGTTTGAAATGATCTTTGAGATACGGCTGGTTGAACCATATGGCGTGGATGAACCCCGTGCCGTCCGTGACGGCTATCTGGAAGAACGGCATGCCGCTCTTCGTTGTGCGCGATGAGAGGGTTATCACCTCGCCCTGCACGGTGGCCGGCGCGCCTTCCTTCAGGTCGCGTATGGCCGCTATGCTTGAGCGGTCTTCGTACTTCGCGGGCAGGTAGTAGAGCAGGTCGAGCGCCGTCTCTATGCCGAGTTTCGCCAGGTACGCGCTCTTCTTCGGCCCTACCCCCTTGAAATACCTCACCGGTGTCTTTAAATTAATATTTTTCTCTTGCATCATCTATTGAGCTATGTTAGTATACTGCCCAAACGAGAGGTATAAAAAATGTCAAAAATATGCGAGATCTGCGGCAAGAAACCGGTAGCCGGCAGGACCATCGTCCGTCGCGGCCTGGCCAAGAAGAAAGGCGGCGTCGGCCAGAAGATAACCGGAATCACGGCGCGCAGGTTTCTTCCCAACCTTAAGACGGTCAGGGCGCTCGTCAACGGCGCCTCGAAGAGGATCACCGTCTGCGTAAAGTGCCTCAAGGCCGGCAAAGTCACAAAAGCCGTTTAATTCTAACACACCGTCCCCGATATTTCAATCATATCTACGATAATCTGTGTGACCGGGCCCATTCCTCCCGTCTGTGATCATCTGTGTACTTTCTGAATAATCAACAAATCTTGACAAAAACTAAAATCGTGATATACTTTGGTTAGGAAGGAAAAAATATGAATATCGGAGAAATCATACATAAGTTACGGAAGGACAAGAAGATGACGCTCGCGGAGCTCTCCGCGGCATCGGGCGTCGCCCTCGCCACGCTGAGCCGGATGGAGAACGGCAAGATGACCGGCACCCTCGATTCACACATTAGCATAGCGAAAGCGCTCGAGATCTCCCTGCCTGACCTATATAGTAGCCTTGCCCTGAGCAAAAGAGAGGTCGAAAGGCGTACAAAAGAGACCAAGACAGATGTGCTCCGCCACACCAAGAGCTCATCCGTAGAGATGCTCGTCTCCAAAACAGCCAACAAGAAGATGATGCCTCTATTGGTAAAGATACATAAAGGCGGGACAACACAAAAAGAAGAGACAAAGACAGGAGTTGAAAAATTTATTTACGTCCTGGAAGGCAACCTTGAGGCGACTATAGGAGAGGAACGATACAACCTGGCCAGAGGCGACACGCTCTATTTCGAATCTGCCATACCTCACTACTTCACCAACACCGGAAGGGGTGACGCCCGTATCATCTGCGTCGCCTGCCCTCCGCTTCTCTAAGGCCAAAACCGGGAGATTACCCCTCACTTTTTTATTTCATAAGATCCCAGTTCGCGGTTTCGCCGGATAGGATCAGGTCGACTTTCAGTCCCGACACTTCGTGGTGCAGGACCTCTCTCTCCAACCTACCCCTTGAAAAGGCCGTGGCCATGGCCTGAGAATGCCTTTTTCTCCTTACGAGATCCTTCACTTCTTCAGCGATCTCTTTCGTGTGAAGAGTGACGAGGAACCTCTGTTTCGGGCTTTGCTCTATCACTATCAGCACCCTCATCTCATTCTCACCTTCCCCTCTGCCAAGCGACCGCCATTCAAAATTTGCCAAGCGGAATGAGATCATTTTGTCCTAAACCAAGTAAGTATAACACAGGAATTAGAATAATCAATAGCAAGCAAAAATCGTGCCGATATTTGTTAAATCTTAATAGACATAACACATTTATTGTAAATTGGTTATGCTAAAAAGGTGGATAACAAAATAGGTGGAAATTTATGACAGGACCGCGTCCTCTCTATCCTCTATCTCCTCAAACTTCACGCCGTAGCGCTTCCGTTCTATCTTTGAAAATAGACTGTATACACACGGCACTACGAAGAGAGTGAATAGCGTGGAGACGATGACACCGCCGATGATGGTGATGGCCATCGGTATGCGGGTCTCGGCGCCGGGCCCCATGGCAAGGGCCGGCGGGATCGCTGCGGATATTGTGGCTATAGAAGTCATGAGTATCGGGCGTAACCTTATAGGACACGCCTTCAGCAGGGCTGACCTGACATCGAGCCCCTGGTCTCGCTGCTGGTTCGTAAAATCGACCAGGAGGATAGAATTCTTCTTAACTATGCCCATCAGGAGTATTATGCCGATGATGCTGTATATATTCATCGATTGGCCGCCCAATAAGAGCGTTATGAACGCTCCGGATATGCTGAATGGCAGGGCAACCAGCACAGAGAGCGGATGGAGATAGCTGTTGAACTGTGACGCGAGGACCATATAGGCGACGATGATACCGAGCCAGAACGCCAGGACGAGCGTCGCGAACGATTCCTTGAAGGTCTGGGTGCTTCCGCCGAAGACTACCCGGTATCCGGCAGGGAGAACCTCTTTTGCTATCCGGTCCACCTGCGCAATAGCGTCCGTCTGTGATTTGCCGGGCGCGACGTTAGCGAAGAGAGATATGGCCCTCTCCCTGTTGCGCCTGGTGATGGTGAGCGGCGTCAGCTTTTGGGTGATATTGACCACATCCTTAAGCTGGACGAGCTCGTTCCTGTTATTCCAGACCCATAACTTTTCGATGTCCTCCCTCTCCGTACGCTGGGAAGGCACCAGCTGTATCCTCACATCGTAACGCCGGCCGTCCTTCGTATATTTGGCTATCCTCTGCCCTCCGATCAGCGCGTTAACGGCATCCCCTATGCTGTCGACGCTCACACCGCGCTCATCCGCCTTGCTCCGGTCAGGCTCGACCCTTATCTCGGGTATCTTCTCCAGGAAGTCGGTATCGACGTCGGTCATGAGATCGCTCTTACTCATACGCTGGCGTATCTCTTCGGAATAGTCACCCAATTTCTCCCAGTCGGGTCCCCTTACGGAGAGCTCTATAGGCATGCCGCGCTGCGCGGAAAACCCGGAGAGCGACAGGTCCTGGACCGTCACCTTCAGGTCGGGGATCCTGTTCAGTTCCGCGCGGAAGAGGTCCATAAGCTCCCTCTGGGACAGAGGGTGCCTGGCCGGCGGGACGACAGGCCGTTTTTTGGGCTCCTTGAAGGTTATGAACATAACGCCGGAGTTCGCTTCGCTGCCTGAGAAACCTCCGACCAGCGAGAAGTACCCGAGCAATTCGGGCCTCGACATGATGAACTTCTCCGCCACCTTGAATTTCTCGTCGGTGAATGTGATCGCGGAACCGACCGGTGTCTGGAGCCGCAGCATGAACATGCTCATGTCCTGTGACGGCAAAAATTCTTTGCGGATCAGCTTAATGATGAAGATCGAGGATATAAAAAAGAGTACGGCGGCTATTATCACCATGGCCCGCTTATTCAGGGCCATCCCGAGCAGGGTATGGTATTTGGCGGCGAGCCATTTAAAACTCCTGTCGATACCCTTGCCTATCGCGGTGTGCCTTGAGCCCACTTCCAGGAATTGCGCGCATCTCATCGGCGCCAGCGTCAGCGCCTCCAGAAGCGAGAGCGCCACCGCCACCGAGATCGTGACGCCGAACTGGAAGAAGAACTTTCCTATGATACCGCTCATGAAAGCGACGGGCAGGAATATGGCGATCAGGGCTATGGTCGCGGCGAGCGCGGCAAATGTGATCTGCCGGGCGCCCCGCCTGGCGGCTTCTACTTTTTCGACACCCCTCTCCCTGTACCTGACGATATTCTCCAGTACCATGATGGCGTCGTCAACTACGATACCTATCGCAAGCGAGAGCCCCAGCACCGTGAACGTGTTCAGCGTAAAACCGAGAAAATTTATTACCATGAACGCGCCCAGTATCGACGTCGGTATGGCAAGCAATATGTTGAACGTGGCGCTCCATGAGCCCAGGAAGAGCCAGCATATGAGAGAAGTGACTATGGCCGAAAGGACCAGGGTGAAGACAAGCTCGTTTATGGAGTCCTCGCTGAACTTGGTGCGGTTGAACCTGACGCTCACGTTCAGCTCTTTCGGGATATATCTCTTGATCTCCTCCAGCCGTTTTAGGACCTTATGCGCCACCTCCACTTCGTTGGCGCCGCGCTGTTTCCGTATGCCCAGGGCGACCGTCGGCTCGCCGTCCGAGCGGGCTATGCGCCGGATGTCGGCCAGCCCGTCCTCGATCGTCGCCACCTCTTTCAGGTACAGAGGTTTGAACACCGGCTGGCCCGACCTTTTGGGCAGGAGGAGGTTCTCGAACTCCGTCGTGGTCCGCGCCTCGCCCATGACCCTCACGTTATATTCCTTGACGGCGGTCTCTATGCGTCCGGCCGGCAGCTCCTCGTGCTCCGCCTGGACGGCGTCTATGATATCCTTCACCGTGAACTGATAGGCATCGAGCTTATCGGCATCCACCCATATCCTCAGGTTCCTGTCGACGAAACCGCCCAGGAATATATCGCCGACGCCGCTCAACATGGCGAACTGGTTCTTCAGGTGGTCCTGCACGTACGACATTATGTCGCGAAGCGGCATCGTCTTCGAAGATACCGCAAGCATTATTATGGGGTGGTCTTCCGAATTGACCTTCGTCACTATGGGCGGGTCGAGGTCTTTCGGGAGCTGCCTCTGGGCCTGGTCTATCTTCGTCTGGACATCCTGGACAGCGGCGTCTATATCGCGCCCCAGCTCGAATTCTATCGAGATGCTCGCCGAGCCCTGCTGTATGGATGATGATATCTCGCGCACCCCCTGGATGCTCATCATGGCGTCTTCCGCTATATCTACGACGTCCGTCTCCATTACCTCGGGAGCCGCGCCTTCCCACGTCATGCTCACGGATACGACCGGGAAATCGACATCGGGCAGCTGGCTGACCCCGAGGCGCGTGTAACTGATGAAACCGAATATCATGAGGGCAGCCATGAGCATCCACGCGAATACGGGGTTCTTGATGGACAGGTCAGAAAGTGTCATGCGGTCCTTCCTTTATGTTTTCTCCGGCGGCGACGAGGAGCTGCCAGTAGAGGCGCTTCGCCTCATAGAGCGCGTGGATGTAGTTCCTCTGCGCGTCCTCAAGCGTCTGTATCGCGGTCAATACATCGAGGTTATTCACCAGACTCCGCTCGTAGTCCTTCCTCTGCAGGTAATAGTTAAGCTTTGCTGTGGCGAAGGCCTTCCTCAGGGTATCGTGCACCGTCATGGCTGTCTTCAGCTTCACGTACGCGTCCTTTATGTCGTACGGCGTCTTGCGCTTTAACCTCGCGAATTCCAGCGAACTTTCGTGCGCTTTCAGCGCGGCCTCCTTGGACCGGCCGAGGACCTCGGTCCCTTCGAATATCGGGACGTCCAGCGTAAGCATCACATCCCAGTCCGTCCCTTTATTGAACGCGGTCCTCTGCGTATAGTAATTCCCCTCCACGCTTACGGTCGGCAGGAAATCGCTGTCCACGACATCGGCCGCCTTTTCGGCGTACTGCCACGCGTACCTGGCCGCCTCGACGTCCGGCCGGACTATATACCTGGCCACATAATACTCCTCCGGCATCAGGGAAGACGGTATATCGTATGGATCGGCCACCCTCCCGACGGACCTTCCGACCAAAAATTCGAGCAGCTGGCGCGCGACTATCTCCTGGCTCTTGACGACATCGATGGTGGCATCTACGCTGTACAGCTGTGTCTTGGCGTTTACGACTTCGCTCGGCCTCGACCTGCCGAGGTCTTCCCTCTTCCTGAGCTCTATTATGCGGTTTATGAGCGCCTTCTTTATATTCAGGAGGGCCTTGATATCTTCCCTCTCCTCCATCAGGAGATAGAACGCGTTCGCGACGTCCACCATAAGCAGCTGCTCGGCGCGCTCTTTCTCCTTCGTCCGCTGTTCCTTCTCATAGCCGCTCCCTTTCATGGCGGCGAAGGCCTTGAATCCGCTGAAGAGCGTCTCGGTGACATTTAATCTCCTGGAGGAACTCTTAGTGGGCTTCAGGGTCGAGAATGTCGTGCCCTTATCTTCCGGCTCCTGCTCCTGGCTATCGGTCGATATGAATGAGACGTGCGGGAGCATGATGGAGAGCGCCTGCAGGAAATGCGCCTCTGTCTCTTTGATGAGGTCCGCGTTTATCGCTATAAGCTCGCTCTGCTTCAATGCCAGGTCGTAGCATTCGGAAAGGGTCAGGGGCTCGGCGCGCAGATCCTCCTGCGCCGCGTATCCCGCGCCGCAACCTAATATAAGGAAAGAGACCGCCAGGGCCTTTATTATACGATTCATTTCAGGTGTTCCCGTATATGCATAAGTATCTTAAGATACTGCTCGCGCTCTTCCTGCGTTATCCTCCCGAAGATGTCTATGAGCATCCTGTGCTGGTGCTGGTGTATGCTGTCGACGACCCTTGTCCCTTTAGGCGTCATCTTTATCCTCACTATGCGCCGGTCCTTCGGGTCGCTCATCCTTACGGCGTACCTCTCTCTCACCAGGCGGTCGATGATGCCGGTCACCGCGGCCGTGGTGACGTTCAGGAAGCGGGCTATCTCGGTCATCGTCAACTCGCCCTCCCTCTTCAGGAAATTGAGTATGACGAACTGCGGCATAGTTACCTTTACCTTGTAGAACGTGCTCGACTGCTGGCGCATGAACTCCCGGGATATGATGCTCATGATCTCGGTCATCCTGTCCGCGAACTCCGCAAGCGATATATTTGACATGCTTAATCTCCTTAATAGTTAAGTATGTTAACTATCAATTCTGTGAAGTATAGCATCTGCGGCCGGCCATGTCAAGTTTTTTTGATCATTTTTTAACGGCGGGAATTTATCCTGAAGCCGATCAGTTTTATGATCTCGCGGGCACGGGCGTTGTCTCCGTCCTCCGACAGGGCCTTCTCCGCATATTGGAGCGCCCTATCGACGTCGCCTTCTTTAAGGTATGCCATGCACATATCGTTCATGAGGTCGGCCCGGTCTATCTCCCTCTCCCCGGCTTCGCCGGCGGAACGCGCGGACGACTCGGCCTTCGCGAAATATTCTATGGCCCTCCCGTATTCCGCACCCTTGAAGAAGACCTTCCCTGCGATATGATAAAAGCGCGCCGGCCTTCCTCCTGAAAGCTCGATGCACCTTGCGAGGCCCGCCACCGCCTCATCGGCCGCCTCCGGCGTCAGGAACGAGCGCATGACGAGATACCTCTCCAGCTGCAGCTTGGCGTAGAAGTCGAGGTTATCGAAGCTCTTGTCCGCCTCTACAACGTCTGCCATGGTATCCACGGCATCTTCGAGCGAGGCCCTATTATGGGAAGCGTAAGCGATACTCCCTTCTATGTCGTCCGGATATTCTTCGTGCCATTTTGCCGCGAGGGCAGGCAGTATATCTGTATTATAACGAGCGTTCTCCTGGGATATAAATTCATATAGGTTTGCGTATTCGCCCTGCCCCAGCGGGCGTTCTCCGAGATAGCCCTTAAGCAGGAGGCCGCCCTTCTTTAAAGGCAGCCGCCTTTCATCGATATTCTTCAGGAAGTCGATTATCGTGGAGTCGGTATAGAGGCCGAGGGGCGCCCGGTACTCGAGCACGGGAAAGTAGTCGCTGTTCACCGGCCCCGCCCTCTCTATCACGCCGCGCTCCATTATACCCGAGGAGAGCTGGAGGGCGAAGAACGTCGACGGGCTCTCTATCTTTATCCTCTCCAGGTCCTTCCGCACCCCTTCCAGGAGCATCCTCTTCTCCGATCCGGACAGGTCCGCCGCATGCTTCTCCTTTGACCCGACGAGTATGACATCATTCACACCCGTGCTCCATATGGCCACTTCGGGAAATACGGACGAGAAGGTCCTGAGTATCATCTCGAACGTCTCATCGTCCATCTCGTATGCCTGCACCCATTGGACCATCAGGCCGCCATCGTTGAGGCGCCTGTAGCAGTCGGTGAAGAACTCCGTCGAGAATAACCCGCTTATGCCCCCCATCCACGGGTTCGAGGGCTCGTTTATTATGATGTCATACCTGTCGTCTATCCGCTGGAGAAAGGTCTTGGCATCCTCCACGTAAAGGCGGAGCCGCGCGTCATCCAGAGGATCGTGGTTGAATTCCGAAAAGTACCGGCTCGCCTTCACCACGGAAGGCGATATCTCCACTACGTCGAGGCGTCCGATCGGATGTACGAGCGCCGAACCGCAGGTGACACCGCTCCCGAGCCCGACCAGGAGGATGTCCCTCGCCTCCGGCTTCAGGATGAGCGGGATGTGCGCCGCGAGTATCTGGGTCGCCATGTCACGGTCGGTCGAGGCGTCAGCTTTACCGTTAACGAAGAGGAATAGCTTTCCTTCCGGCTTTATCACCGAGACGGTATCGTTCAGCCCATCCTCATAAAAGAGTATATCCTTTTTATCGAACCTCTTCACAAAGTCATTGAACTGCCTCGGGCTCATGTTGCGCCTGAATATCTGTGCGCTGAAATTGCCCTTGTTCCAGTCCGCGGCGGTGAGCTCATACGCGATGAAAATAGCACCGCACGCCAGGACGGTGAAGAACCTCTTTCTCACGGCCATAGTCGCATCCTTGAAGACCATGACGGCGCCGAGCGCCAGGTTGGTCACTATCCCGAGCTCCAGCGCGTGCCTCAGGCCGAGAAGCGGCACGAGCACCAGCCCCGCGGCCAGTGCGCCCGATATATTCCCGGCCGTATTCGATGCGATGACCCCGCCCACCTTCTTGCCGAGGAATTCGTACGCGCGCGACCCTATCTTGCACGCCAGGGGAAGCGACATCCCCAGGAATATGGTCGGCGGCAACATCACCAGGAACGAGAATAGGAACTGCGACATCCTGTATAATACGAAGGTCTCCGCGTTCCTCGAAAATATCCAGGAGAGGTGCACGAAAAGAAGCGGCAGTTTTTCGTAGAACGGCAGCGTTAGGACGAGGGAAAGCCCTATAGCCAGCTCGCACAGGCCGAAATAGAGGAACGTCCTGCCGGGCCTCGGCATCTTCTTCGATATGATGAAAGAGCCGATCGTTATACCTGAGATGAACGCCGCCAGCATCAGCGAGAACGAGTACGTCGAGGAGCCGAGTATCATGGAGAGGAGGCGTATCCAGACGATCTCGTACAGCATCGAGACGAAACCGGAGATGAATATGGCAATGACCGCTATGGTCACTATATCTTTCCCGTAATAGTCCTTCTCCTCGAATGTGTCCGCGGCCGGGACGGCGCGGGCCTCCGCCTCATACCTCTTGCTGAGCAGGAACGCGGTGAAACCTACGGCGAAATTGACGAGGGCGGCTATGGTCACCGAGAAGGCAAGCCCGAAATGGTATATCAGGTAGAACCCGGCAAGGAATGTGCCGACGACTGCGCCGAAAGAGTTTATATAGTAGAGGCGCGCCACCACCTTGCCCCGCTCGGATATTGCCTGGACGAAAAATTTGCTCAAGATGGGGAGCGTCCCTCCCATCAGTATGGTCGGCGGGAGCATTATGAGGGCGCCTATCAGGAACTTCAGGGCCACCATACCCAGCGGCGGGACTAGGAGCCCCTTCGCCGCCTCCACATAGATATTCTTTGAGAAGACGAGGAGGTTTGGGGTGATGATACAGAATGCGGCTATTGCCATCTCCACCCATGCGTACAGCGCGAGCTTATTGCCGACCCTGTCCACGAACTTCCCGAAGAAGAAGCTGCCCAGGGCCAATCCTCCCATGAAGGTGGCCAGGACGAGCGTATTGGCGTAGGTCGTATTGCCGAATATAAGCGAAAGATACCGGCTCCACAGGACCTCATATATGAGCCCTGCTATCCCCGATAGGAAGAATAGTAAATATAAGACCGATCTTACCCTGCCGGCACCGCTCGTATTCATCTCTTCTCCTTGATTAATTGATCGCGTCTCCATCCATAAGTCGTCAGATGGGACGGATATCCCGTCTCGACATCATACCCATATCCTTTGAGCATCCTCTCCAGTTCATGATATGTCTGTTGCCCGCCGACTCCATGGTATGATGCTATGGCGAGATGTACGTTATTCTTCCCCAGTATCTCTCCGGCGCCTTTAAGCGCCTCTATCTCTGCGCCCTCTATGTCCATCTTTATGAAATCTACCTTTGTCACGCCGTGTTTCCGCAACTCCCCATCAAGCGTCGTGACATCCACATCCTGCAGGGCTTTGTTATCAGCCAGCCTCTCCGAAAAGAGATTCGCGCCCTGTGTCCCTCCCGCAAATCTTATCTTATCCTCTCTCGACCATACGCCTTTCTCGACCAACAGCATATTCTTCGATCTGTTCAAACTGAGATTTTCCGCTATCTTTTTGCATGCGTATGGATCCGGCTCAAACGCTATGACCATGCCGTCATCCCCGACCGCCTTAGCGGCATATAGAGCGAATTCGCCCGTATAAGCGCCGCAATCGATGACCGTATCGCCTTTCTTTAATCCGTATCTGGCCAGGTATCCGGGCAGGGTCCTCTTCAGCTCATCAGAGATATCGGTATGGCATTTGAAGACAACGCCATTATCGAACGAGAACTTATAGTGCCCCCTCTCATAGTACATGCGAAAACCGTTATCTTTCGCATGTCTCAGATTGTAGTAGGATCGATAGTAGACGCTTCTCAGGATATCTTTGACGGGCCCCGGCGGTACGAGGCGCGATAATACTCTGTTGAATTTTGCCATCTTATGATTTACCTTAACTATTCCTTCAGGCCTTCCTTCAGTGCGGCGGATAACGTATCAGCGATCATCTTATGACCTGCCTGATTAAAATGGCACTCGTCGAGAAATATATCGTCGTTCAAGCCGTCGAATATACCGGTCCCGTCTATGTAAGGGACGCTGTTCGCTTCCGCGGTCTTCCGCATGGCTTCGCGCGCCATATTGCACATCTCCACAACGCTCAGGACATATTTTTTATCAAGACGACCGATAATGGCCCTTTCGTTCTCCGTAAGAGGCGTCTTGTAATATAATAGCGGTTGAAATACGAGCACGGCATCTATGCCGTATGACTTCGCCAGGTGGCATATGAGATCGAGGTTCCTTCCATAGAAAGATATCTGTTCCGGGTTCACCGTAAAATCTTCCGATAGCTTTGCCTTGCGCCTTTCAAGCCAACGGAAGATACGTTTCGTCGGCCGGTATCTCTTTAATTTCATTTCGACGAAAAGCTTCGGCATCGATGTATAGTACACCGTCTCTATCTCGGCAAACCAGCGCGGGTAATTCGGCCTCTTGTCCCTCTTTAAACTTGTAAAGACGTCATTGAAGCCGTCGAAGACGATGACGAGATCGGGCTTTAATCCTATGATCTTGTCTTCGAACAATACCAGCTCCTGCATCGACACGTACGCCGGCAGGCCTGCGTTTATCACCTCCACATCCCTGCCTGTCGCGCTCTTCAGGTCGCTCTCAAGCAGCTTACAAAATGTCAGGTTATCATTCGTCGTCTCCGCGCCGAATACCGCCGAGCCCCCGAGGACGGCTATCCTGTACGCCCCTGCCTTCTTCTCTCCTACCTCAGGCCCCCTCAATCCTATAGAATTCAAATTAACCGTGTCGGAATGGTAGTTCGCCGGGAGGCCGAAGACCGTATAGGGGTATAAACAGAATTTCTGGGCATCTTCATACTCAGCCATCTCTTTACCGGTCAATAGTGTGCCCGGCCTGCCCTTTCGCGCATTAGCAGGCCTTTGTGACTCTTCACAAAATTTCATTATCCTGTCGGCCAATATCAAAAGGAATAGCGCCAGCGCTATTCCGTATATGATCTTTTTCATTTCTATGATCCCGTGCCTGAATTTCTTATTTTATCATCAACCAAGTTAATTGGGTTTTTGCCAGGAGGTTGCTACTCGTGGTTACCGTTATTGCCGTTGTAGAGGTACCTGTCCTTCTTGCCGTTCACTATGATATTGCCCTTCTCGAAGGCGAGGAGGAAGGCGCTTACGATGACGGGGTCGAACTGGGTGCCGGATACACGTTTCAGCTCCTGGAGGGCCTCCTCTATCTCCTTTTTGCGGCGATAGGGGCGGTTCGAGGTCATGGCGTCGAAGGCGTCGGCCACGGCGATGATGCGGGCGATGAGCGGGATGTCGCTGCCCTTGAGGCCGTCGGGGTATCCGGAGCCGTCGTAACATTCCTGGTGGGCACGGACCTCCCTGACCACATCTCCTAACTCCTTGATGGGGTTGAGGATGGTGGCACCGATAATGGAGTGTTTCTTCACCTCTTCGAACTCTTCCGGCGTCAGTTTCGAGCTCTTGTTCAATATATAGTCCGGGATACCGATCTTACCTACATCATGCAGAAGGGCCGCTATCTGGAGCGTCTCGCGGAAGTTCTTGTAGCGCCCCATCTCCGGCACGCCGTCGAGCTCCTTGGCGATGGCGAGGCAGTAGTTCGTCACCCGCTCGGTGTGGCCGTGCGTGTACGGGTCACGGGCATCGATGGCGGCGGCAAGCGCAATGGCGGTATGTATGAATATCCTGTGCTCGCGCATGTAGAGGTCCTTTATCTCCTCTATCTTCTGCTGGAGGTTTTCGATGAGCTGGGCGTTCGCTATGGCCATGGCGGCGTCATTGGCAAGTGTGACGAAGAACCCCATCTCCTCCCTGGTGAAGTCCTCTCCCGACATCTTCTCGCCCAATATAAGTATGCCGAGGAGGTCCCGCTTAAAGTAGCACGGCACGCAGAAAGAGGCCTTCAGGAGGTCCATCTGCTTCTTTATGGCAAGGAGGCTGTCGTAGAGGTCGGGCTGTTTCTCCAGTATCTCCCTGTTCCTTAGGCCGGTCACTATATCGACGTAGCTGACCGTGCCCGTCTCCGAGATGAGGTAATTGTTCTTTTCGCTGAATATCTGGATCAGGGGGTTGGTCAGGTCGAGCCGTATGTAACCGACCGGTATCTTGAGCCCTTCCGCGCCCTTGGAGTCGATGAGGACGTAAGACTGCTTATCCTCTTTATATAGCAGTACGGCAGTATGGGTCACGCCCAGCCGCTCGTCTATGGTGCGGACTATCATCTTGATGAGGTGCTCGGGCTTCTTGAACCGTATCATCGTCCTCGAGGCCTTCTCCAGGAACGACTGGTAGTTGAGCTTCTCAGGCGGTATCGGCCTGCCAAATCCATTTATCACTTTCGGGGCCTCCCCTCCGTGCTCCGGCACCGCGTCGTGGTGAGACGAAACCTTCTCCACGAACCAGTGGTGCAGTTTGTCCCAGCTTGGTGTCTTGTTGTCTGTGCTCATTTTAATATCTTCTCTACCGTCTGTTCCAGATGGTCCAGGATGAGCGGCTTGGTGATGTACTCGCACGCCCCGAGGCGGCACGCCTCGTTCATCTTGTCCTGGTCTTCCATCGCCGTAACCATGATCACCTTTATATTCCGGTCGATCGCCTTAAGGTGCTTCAATGTGGCGATCCCGTCCATCCCGTTCATCTTTATATCGAGGAGGACTATCTCCGGTTTCTCCTTCTTCACGAGCGCGAGCGCCTCATCGCCGTTCAGCGCCGTAAAGACCTGAAAACCCCTCTCCCCGAAGAAGTTCTTCACGAAGTCGCATATGTCATGCTCATCGTCGACCACCAATAGCTTACGCATACCGCACCTCTAGTTATTGCGTTGCCCGGTTAATCGTCTCCTCTAAGTCCCTAAGCGACGGTAAGGGCTTATCCATGCATGCGAATGCCCCCAGCTTCAAAAGCCGCGCCTTCGTCTTTCCCCCGTCGTCGTACGCAGTCACGAATATCACCCTGGGCGACGGCACAAGCGACTTCAGGAGCCGCAGCACCTCGTCGCCGTCTATCCCGGGCATCTTTAAGTCCATCACGACGACGTCCGGCTTCTTCTCTTTCACGAGCTCTATCCCCTTTGCCCCGCGTATCGCCACCGAGATCTCGTATCCCCTCGGCTCGAAGTACTTCTGGAGCATGTCGATGAATTCCGCCTCGTCGTCTATCGCCACTATCCTTGGTTTTGCCATTTTATACCTTTACCTTCTCTGCGGTGGCCATAGGGAACTCGATGGTGAACGTCGTACCCTCGCCGACCTTGCTGCTCTTGAGATATATCTTGCCGCCGTTCTTCTCGACCACCTGCCGGACGATGAAGAGCCCAAGCCCTGTCCCCTTGCCCGGCTCCTTCGTGGTGAAGAAAGGGTTAAATAACATCTTAAGCTTATCCTCGGGGATACCGGAGCCGGTATCCTGAATGTCGATGAATACCCTGCCCTTCTCCTTATATCCCGTTACGGTCACCTTGCCCTTCTCGCCTATCGCCTGGCCCGCGTTCCGTATGAGGTTGAAGAGGACCTCCTGGAACTGCTTCCTGTCTACCATGATATTGGGAAGGTTATCCTGGAGGTTCTTCACTATCTCTATCTTCTCCAGTTTCAACTCGTAGCCGACGAGCCCTATGACGTCGTCTATCTCCTTCTCGATCGTAACGAGCTCCGACTCGCCCTTTGCCGGCTTAGCGAACGTCGATAACTTCTTGGTGATGGCGGTAGCCCGGTCGGTCTCCTTTATGACTTTTCTCATTATCTCCTTCGCCTTTTCGAGCAGGTCATCGGTCTTTATCTCTTTATATAAGCCGTCCTTGATATTAAGGAGGAATGCCTCGCACTGCCCCCGCGCGATACCGAGCGGGTTACAGATCTCGTGGTTGATACCTGCCGAGAGCGTCCCGATGACCGCCATCTTCTCCTTCTGGGCGGCCTCGGCCTGCGTCTTGCCAAGCTCCACGAAGAGTTTCGCGTTGGAGATGGCTATGGCGAGCGTCTTGGCAAGCGGTAGTAGTATGTCAAGGTCGTCCTGGGTGTAGCTTTCGTCAGATTTCTTCTTGCCGAGTGAGAGTACCCCCATCACTTCTTCATGCAGGACCATAGGTATGATCAGCTCAGCATTGAGTTTTGCAATGATCTCCTGGATAGAGTCAGGTATCAATACCTTCTTCTCCGCAAGGTCTGACCTCAATAAGTAGCCGTGCGTCTGCTCCAGGAATGTAACTATGCCATCCGGGCGTACCAGTGTGACGGTCGGGTCCTTGATACCTTGCGATGCCATCACGTTGAATTGCTGTTTATCCTCATCCAATAGTAGCACAGCGCATGAAGTGAGTTTTACTATATCCGAGAGTTTATTCACGGTGAGATTGACCAGGCTGTCCATATCCAGGACCGTCAATACCTCTCCAGTGAATGTCCTGAGGAGTTCCTTATAGTTATACTTCTTCTGGAAGAGGTATTTGTCGGTGACGTTTACTAGGAAGGTTTCGATACGACGCATGGTAACTATTATAATGATACCGCTTATGGTAAGGCCTATAAGCCGGGCAGTAGTTCCAGCACCTCTAAGGAGATATTCCTGGATGATAAGGGTAGGGAGTATCAGTATAGCGAAGACCGAGGCAAGAAGACCGGCGAAGACGAGGGTCTTCTTTATAATGACTTCTATATCCATCAACTGATGGGCCACAATGGCATACGCCAAAATTACAACATAGCACGTCATAAAAATATAACCAAAAGGATAAAATTGAATTCCAAACTTTGCTATATAATCTATTGATGCCAGGACGGCAATGGCAAGAGCCCAAAATACATATTTGTTTTGGCCATACTTGCGAGCGTCGTAGTAATTGGCTGGAAAGCGACGCAATAAATACAACAAAAGCAGCAATAATCCTCTTCCATAAAAAAATACGAAAAACGCGAGGAAAGGGATATAAAGAATTTCTGCCTTTGGATAATATCCCCAAAAATAAGAATAGACGTCGTTAAAAAAAAGCGGCGTTCTGCTAATAATTAAAAATAGGAAACCCAATATGTAGCTAACAAAAATTAATTTTTTATTGACGGTGTCGAGGGCATTCAAAAATAGTACCGAAATATGGTGAACTGTGATCGGTATAAAAATTACACCTATATAACTGAAGCGTGCCCAAAATAACGCAAGCTCTTTAGACCTTACCGAGAAAGCTATTGTATAACTTCCGAGCCAAATAAAAATACTGAAGCACATAAGTGCAAAAACTCTATTGAGCGCGGCTTTCTTATTGTGCAAAAAAACAAATACGCCCAGTGCCATTATGGAAAACCCGGCTATAAGTGGTGGATATGAATATGGTGACATGTTTTTAGTTTCTCACGAGCTCTAAATTCTGCTTCTTTTCTAATAACAATATTCTTTTCGCCGCACTGCGTCCTGAAAAAGCAACACCTGTTACACCCCCCTGTCCTAGTCCAGGAGTAACCCAGTGGCCTGCCATATACAGATTTTCAAAAAAAGTTTTTTGTGGAACTATGCCGGCGTCTATTTGGTCAAGGGTGGAAGCCCAGCCGTAAAGAGCGCCGCCGTTATTCAGCGTATATCGTTCTAAGGTAGAAGGCGTAGCCGCTATTTTGATTTTTATCTCATTGAGATTGGGCAACAAGTTTCTTTTGACGCGGCCAATTAATATTTCTGTAACCGTTTCTTTTTCCTTGCTCCAAATAAACTCTTTTGTTTTATTCTCTGACGGAGCTGCAATTATTATGCTCATAGAATCATAACCGCTAGGCGCCAATGTATCATCGTGAAATGAAGGAAATGTGCATATACAATAATCGTCGGCGGGATCAAAAATGCCTTCATATGCCTTAAGGTACACCTTGTCTACGTCATACGTATTAAAAAACCAAACGCTGCTTTTGTGTGAACATGAAATGCTTTTAACTCCAAGATACACAATGAAAGCTGAGATAGATGTCTTCAATGTATTTAACTTCTCTCGTAACCTATTTGGAGCGGTCTCTTTATTTTCAATAATTTCAAACAAACTCTTTGCATCTGAATTGGATACTACATATTTTGAATGTACAATCTCTTCCTTATTAATAACAACTCCTGTAACCTTTTTATTTTTAACCTTCAATGAAGTTGCAGTAGCTGAAAATAAGATAGTCCCGCCGTAACTTTTAAATCTTGACACAAGCGCATTAGGAATGGCTTGCATTGAGCCTGTGGGATAATAACCTCCATCAAACACAAACTGTCTATACATGACTATCGCCGTTATGGCCGCAACTTTTGATGATGGGAGCCCAACATTACCTAATAAAACTTGGAAAAACGATTTTAATTCATCTTTTTTAAAATATCTATCGAGCATTTCTTTAAATGTTTGGTTTCGAAATTCGCTATATATTTTAAGGAAGTTTTTTTCGTTAATCGTTTCGAAGAAAGATACAATGTTGCTTTTTTCTTGTGGAAAAACCTGACATAGCTTATCGGCTGTTTCAAAGCAATCGTTTCTTATTGGTACCTCAAAGTCTGGAAAAATAATTACATCAGAAGGATTTATTCTATTAAACTTTAAACTGTTTGAAAGTTCTAATTCATCAAAAACCTTGCGAAGCATCCTTCCATCACCGCAACTACCCAAATAATGAACTCCCACGTCGAAGGTAAAACCGTCTCTTTTAAACGAAGAACAATACCCCCCTGGAGATGTTTGACGTTCTACTATCAGCACATTCAACCCGTGCTTAGCAAGGTAACATCCGCATACTAGCCCTCCTATACCAGAGCCAATTATGACTACATCAAATTTGTTTTTGCTATTCATTGTACCTAATTATACTTTTGTAGTGCCAAACATGCATTATTCCCACCAAACGCTAAAGAATTGTTTAGCGCTATTCTTACCGCTTGTTTGCGCGCCTTATTCGGGACACAGTCAATATCACACTCGGGATCCGGCGTTTCATAGTTTATGGTTGGCGGGATGACGCTCTCCTTTATTGCTAAACAGCACGCAATTGCCTCTATCGCGCTTGCCGCACCCATGGTGTGTCCGAGCATCGACTTTATGGAGCTTGTAGGGATCTGTTTATACCGGATGCCAAATACCCTTTTTATCGCCTCACACTCTGTCTTGTCGTTTGCCGGCGTCCCCGTACCATGGGCTGATATATAATCCACTTTACTCTTATCGATACCTGAATTTTTTATAGCCCTCTCCATGACATGGACCACTCCATCTACGGATGGCGCCGTCATGTGGTGGGCATCACAGCTCAAGCCGTATCCAAGGACCTCCGCATAAATACGGGCTTTCCTTTCAAGGGCATGTTCCAATAGTTCCAATAAGAGGACTCCGGCGCCCTCACCTATCATCATGCCCTTACGGTTCTTATCGAATGGTTGGCATCTTTCAGGGGCCATGGCGTAGAGACGGTTAAAACCGGTAAAGGTTATACGTGAAAACGGGTCTGCCCCGCCCGCTATCATCATGTCCGCTTTTCCTTCACGCATCAAATCGAACGAATAACCTATGGAATAGTTGCCTGCCGAACAGGCAGTGGGTATAACGTAATTGGGCCCGGCAAATTTGAAAAAATAACCGATATGATCGGCCAAAGAATTACTGGGATATTTTATGATATTGATAGGCCAGACTTCTTTTTCCCCGTCTCTTGTCCAGTATTTATCTATTTGCTCGAGTGATTGTATATCCGCCATCGTTGTCCCCACAATAACACCCGTTCGCCCTTTTTCGACTCTATTATGATCCAGTTTGGCATCCTCAAACGCCAGTTTCGTAGCCGCTACTGCAAATTGCGATGCCTTCGCCATCCCATTTAACTTAGATTTCGGGATAAATCTCTCCGGCTCAAAATTTCCAACCTCCCCTCCCCTGTGAATAGGAAAATCGGAGGTGCCGAAAGTGTCCACTTCTTTTATCCCGGACCTTCCGCCTATCAAATTGGACCAAAACTCATCCTTCCCTATCCCTATGGATGAGATGATACCTATTCCTGTAACCACAACTTTTCTATCTGTCATTATTAATCTTTTTCGACTATCTTTTTTACTATATTGATCGTATCCTGTAAGCTTGTGACTTTTGTAAGATATTCTTCTGGAATTTTTATCTTATATTTTTTTTCGAGAGAAGCGAGTATTTCGAGCGCCATCATAGAGTCCATGCCGAGTTCTCCGACAAAGTTGGCATCTGGAGTAATCTTATCTTCCTCTATCTCGAGTATCTCTGCCACAATAGCACGTATTACTTTATCTATATTATCGGTTATCATAGCACTCATAAGATCACCCCTCTCATATCGCCAGGCCCCCATCTACCTTAACCACCTGGCCTGTTATATATTTGGCGTCGTCACTCGCCAGGAATGAGACCACGTTCGCTACTTCTTCTGGTTTTCCGAACCGGCCAAACGGTATCTTTTTTATAAAGTCATCTTTCTGCTTCAAATCTTTCGTCATATCCGTCTCGATGTAACCGGGGGCGACCGCGTTCACCCTGATGCCATACGGCCCCACCTCTTTAGCGAGCGACTTCGTAAGCCCTATAATGCCCGCCTTGGCACTTGAATAGTTCACCTGCCGAGCGGTCCCTACAACTCCGGCCACGGATGAGATATTTACAATAACGCCTTGCTTCGCCTTCATCATCGTAACGATGGACGCCTTTGACATATTGAAGTATCCGGTGAGGTTCGTATTTATGACCTCTGCCCAATCGGCAGGGTCCATGAGCATGAGCGCCTTATCCTTTACGATACCGGCATTATTAACAAGGATGTCGAGCCGGCCGAATTTTGAGAGCGTCTCCTCTACGACCCTTTTGGCATCATCATATAGCCGCACGTCCGCCTTTATCGCCTCCGCTTCACCCTTAAGTTCTTTTATCTCATCGAGGATTATCCCTGCGGATTCATCGCTCTGCAAATAAGTAAATAATACCTTGGCTCCGTTCTGAACAAGATCAAATACGATGGCACGGCCAATGCCGCGCGTGCCTCCCGTAACCAATGCAACTTTATCCTTTAACAAATTTCCCACTTAAAATTCTCCTTTTGGCATTAGATTTTATCGCCTCTATATCTTCCTCTGAATAGAACCTATACCCGCAGAAAAAATCGGCCAGTTGGAGGCCGTGCTTCTTCGCGATCTTTGCTATCTCGCTTATCTTTTCTTCCGTAATAGCACCTCTGCCTATGGAATAATTTTCGAATTTTCCCTCAAACGCCAGGACCACCCCTTCTGCAAGACAACCGTATATGCTGCCCGCAGGCATTAGCTCGTTAAACGTCCTGTCGGTTATCTCGTGCTGGTACGGCAGTTTGGCCAATCCGCCTTCAAAGACAAAGACATCATCCCGTGTACTCGCGACATCCTTGGCGATATTGGCCGGGATAGCCACATCACAGACGATCGCGCCCGGCTTTATATCCATAGGGCCGATAATCGAGGAGATGGCGGTTGTAACGGTGAGTATTATATCCGCATCCTGTATGGCGTCTTTGGCATATTTGTAAATTTTAACTTCCGCAGTGCAGTTATCCCCCACCTCTTCCGCAAATTTTTCGAGGCGCGCTTCATTTCGCGCCACGAGGTTGAGCCGTCTGACCTTGCCGGACAGAACTTTCGTACAGATAGAGCCGATATCGCCTGTCGCACCGACGACGGCCAGCGTAGAAGCGCCGAGATCCTTCTCCATACAGTAAGCGGCTTTTGTTATTCCGTCTATGGCAAGTGACGCCGTATAGGTATTGCCGTTGGTAACTGCAATATCGACTCTCTTTGAGATCGCCTCGCCTTCATTACCTATAACCGAAGTGAATCCGCCTAGCGTCACGATCTTCGCGCCTAGCCGCCCGGCCCGCCTCACGGCTTGTTCTATCCTGTTAAGGACAAATCCCTCATCCAGCGCCACCATATCTTCCGGGAGCAGCGGGCATATTATTGTATGGCAGTCGATGAGGGAACCCTTGGCCGACCTTATATTACGGACACTGCTCAGCCGGTATGGCGGAACATTTTTCAAAAATTCCTTCACGCGGAACTTCGGCATCTTCCTGGCAATAAGGCCGAATGGCCCGAGCATCTTATAGAGATGTTCAAAATCTATCGGGTGTCCTATGAAACCGAGTCCGTTGATCATGATTGAATAGCCCCTATCACCATGCTCGAATTTACCCCGGTGGGAGTGAAGGCGTTTACAAGCACTTTTTCCGCCTCTGATTCCCGTGAAACATTCGGAACATAATCGAGGTCACAGCGCCTGTCCTTAACTTCATAATTGACCGTCGGGGGGACGAAACCCTTGGTGATCGCGCCCACCGATGCGGCGACGCTCATGGCGCCTGATACGCTGAAGGTGTCACCCGTCATGGATTTGATGGCGCTAACCGGGATATCTTTGGCGCGTGCGCCGAATACCCTGTTTATCGCCGTCGTCTCCATAGCGTCGCAATCGAGCGTCGAATTGGCAGATGCCGCTATATAATCTATATCCTCAGCCGGTACTTTGGCGTCTTCGAGCGCGAGCCCTATCGCAGCCGAGGCGCCCTTCGCCCCGGGGCTATATATATTCCTGCTATCCGGGTCGAAACTGGTGCCGTAACCCAGTATCTCGGCATAGATATTTGCCGATCGCTTAGTGGCATGGCCGAGTTCCTCGAGGATCAGGACGCACGCCCCTTCGCCGAGGACGATACCGTTCCTCCTCTTGTCGAACGGGCAGTTTATCTCCGTCTTCCCTTCCCTTGAACCGGCGAGGTGGCCGATCTTATAAAAGCCCAGGAACGTCTGCAGGCAGAGCTCTTCGACGCCCCCTGCCAGAACGACGTCATAGTCATACAGCCGGATGAAGTTCGCGGCGTAATCGATGGCATCGAGCGAAGAGGCGAATCCTGTCGATATCGTAGAGTTGAACCCTTTAATGTTGAACCGTATCGAGACCTGGCTCGCCGGCGCGTTGATGACGGTATTCGGAAATAGCGCCGGGTTGACCGAGCCCGGCCCTTCCCTCAGGCCCTCTTTATCAAATTCGCTTATGGACCAGACGCTCCCGAGCGTCGAGCCGATGGAGACGCCCGTCCTTAAGGAGACCTCTTCGGGGAGCGGTGTATCGAGGCCGGCATCATCCATAGCCAATTTAGACGCGCATAGCACCAGCTTTGTAGCCCTGTCCAGGTTCCTCAACCCTTTGACCCCCAATATCGTCTCAGGCCAGAAGTCACTTATCTCGCCGGCCGTGCGGCTACGCAGGCCCTCGGTATCGAAAAGTGTCACTCTCTTTATCCCACTCTTCCCATCTTTAAGCGCATTCCAGAATTCGCCCTTCGCGATACCATTAGGGGCAAGGACACCTATACCTGTTATAACAACCCGCTTACGCATATATTCTCTTATGCTGGATCATCCCGAAATAAAAAACCCACCTCCATATAAATGAAGCTGGGTATTATCTCGCGAAACCGTTATTTTCGTTCGCTTCCTGCTCAGCGATCCATCGGTCGATCGTCGACTTCTTGAACCGCCAATTGGCGCCAACCTTGAAAGCCGGAAGCTTGCCCGCCTTCGCGTGTTTATATATGGTGACGGGCTTCATCCTAAGGTAAGTAGCCAACTCCTGAACAGTGAACATGTTCTCTTCTGGCATACTTGAGCCACCTTTTCTATACTTTACGCTGCATTAGTATAGACTGATACGCCCTTACACTAATGCGTATAAGGGCGCGCCGTTTCCTTCGCGGTGATATAAAGTATACCTTAAGATTCTATGTTGTCAATAGTTAGGAACTGGATTTTTGGCAGGATATAATTGTAACTTATTGGTAATAAAAGAGTTAATGCTATATTTTTTTGTTATAGATTATAACTTATATTTATTGAGCGCCTTATCAAGGGCGGTTATCTCCCTGGCAAGCCGTTCTGCCATATCCTTTGCCATAGAAGGATCGGATGGTTTTGACTCCAGGGCCCTCTTCAGGCCGCTCAATTCGACTGATGCCCGCGCCAGTATCGTCCTCTCCTCCCCCACGGCCGATTTCATGCTGTCTATGACCTTATTTATACCGTTTGCGAGCGTTATCAGCTCATCTCCGTTCCTCAGTATGAGGCGGGAAGATAGATTGCCGCCGGCAAAATCGTTCAGGAACTTCTCCATGCGATATATCGGGCCCGCTATCCTGTGCGACAGGAATATGCCTATCATTGCCACAAGCGGCGTCACCAGGAGGACGCTCAGCAGTATCCTGAAGTTGACTATGCGCACGATCGAGACGAGGCGCCCCTGCGGGTAGACGTTCGCAAGCTTTTCACCGAGCAGCAGCATGCTCGTATAGTAGACGACGTAAGAGCAAAGGGCTGCGGTCATGAACATAAGAAGCAATATGAGGCCGACATACTTCAGCTGGAACTTTTTGGCGACGAAGTACTGTTTCCTTACGTAGTCAGGCGCTTTCCTCTCCATCATTGTCCTCCCTCTCTTCTCCATAATATGACCTCTCTCCTGATAGTGACCCTGACGATACCTTTTTTGGAACGTCTCATAAGCTCGATCGCTTTTTTAAGCGGCATGTACCGGGTGGATTCACCGTCTATGGCCACGACAAAATCGCCCTTCCTCAGGCCGTATTTGAAGGACGGGCTCTCTTCCTTCACGTTCGATACCATAAGGCCGTCGAACTCCATGCTCAACGAAGCCCCTCTTTCGGGCATCCGTATATCGACCGCCCTCTCGATCGTGCACTTGACCTCCAGCGACGACCTGTCCGTAAGCGTCCTGAGCACCGCGTTCAGGGGGAGGTACCCCGTCAGGCGGCCCCATACGGCGACGAGGAGGTCCCTCCTGCGCATGCCGGCTTCATGTGCCGGGGAATCCGGGGCGACATAGTCGATCTCCGGGAAGGTGCCGCCCTCTTTAAGTATGATGCCGGCCTCGCGCCGCAGCTTTTCGGAATTCTTTATAAGCTCGTCGGATTCGCTCACGGCCGACTGTATGAATGCGCCGTAACGCTCGATCGCATCGCGCCTGGCTATGTCCGCCTCTTTCCGCGACTCTTCCTTCCTGAGGACGTAACCGTGAGTGAATACCATGCCGTCCCTGGCCGGCTTCGAATTCGGGTTTATCTTTAGCGCCAGTTCGTAGTAAGCGTACGCCCTTGAGTAATCCCCGCGCCCCTGCGCCTGTTCGCCGAGTTTTATGAGGTTCTCTTCTTCCGTATCGAAGAGCAGGTCCGCTATATCGGTCTTCATCACGCTTATCTCGCCGTCCACGGTGGATAGTGTCAGCCGGTCCCTGTAATCTTCGACGACGATGCCCTTTATCTCTTTGCCGTCGCGCGTGTGGATGGTGTCGGCGAATGATGGTCCACGGTCCACGGTCAACAGTCCACAGATAAAAAAAACAATAAAAGGTGCCTGACCCCTCTTTTTAAAAAGTTTTTCTAAGCGCTTCGGCATATACCACCTTTAATGGAACTTTTTTAGCCCGGGCGATACGGATGCAATCCGCATATTCCGGAGATACGGTCCTTATGCCGCCGGGGCCCGTGCTTACCTTTACGCCCACTTTCCCGTATTTTGTCCCTGCCTGTATATCTTCCCGTTCGAGCTTAAACCTTTTCGCTTCATGGTACCGCACGCCTATGGCGGTCGTCTCCCTGAATATGACGGCGCTCAAACCCTCCAGGTCTTTCTCCTTCGCAAGCACCGTCAATTTGAACGCGGGGCGCGACTTCTTCATCTGTATATGCGTCGCGTAAACGTCAAGGGCCCCCTCCTTGAAGAGCCGCTCAAAGATGTATTCGAAGAACTGCGGGCTCATATCATCTATATTCGTCTCTATCACAAAGACGGCGTCATCTTTAAAGGAACTGCCGGTCTCGCCTATTATGACGCGGAGCATATTCGGTATCTCTTTCAGGACCCTGGTCCCCGCGCCGTACCCTACGGCGGATATCTTCATATCCGGCACGGAGCCGAAACCGCCCGCAAGCGCCTTCAATATCCCCGCGCCGGTCGGTGTGACGAGTTCCGCTTCTACCTGTGACATCTTAACGGGCGCGCCCTTAAGGAGCTCGACGCTGGCAGGCCCGGGAAGCGGGATGGCGCCGTGGGCGCCCTTCACGAAACCGCGTCCCAGCGTCACGGGCGACGCGCGGACCTCATCTATACCGAGAGCGTCGAGCGCGAGGGCCGTACCTACGATGTCCACCAGGGAATCGGTCCAGCCGAGCTCATGGAGCCGCACCTCATCGATGCTCCGGACACCGTGTATCTTCGCTTCCGCCCTGCCTATTGCAAGGAATACCGCCCTTGCCGCCTCTTTCACGTCCGGCTTCAACGGGCTTCTCTCGATCAGACGCAGGATATCTTTTAAAGAACGGTGGTCGTGGCCGTCCCGGCCCGTAATGACGCAGTCGAACTTCGTCCCTACAAACTCGCCGCGCCTGGCCTTAGACGCCTTTATCGTATAACCGCCGAGCTTCAATTTCTTAAGCCCGCGCGATAAGACCTTCATGTCGAGCCCGGCGTCCAGAAGAGCGCCGAGAGTCATATCCCCGCTGATACCGGAGAAACAGTCAAAATAGGCGATGCGCATAATTATCTGTTTATCAACGACGCGAAGTAGCCCGCGCCGAAGCCGTTATCGATATTGACGACGCTGACACCCGGAGAGCATGAGTTCATCATCGTAAGGAGCGGCGCTATCCCGCCGAAACTCGCGCCGTAGCCGACGCTCGTCGGAACGGCTATGACCGGCTTAGAGACGAGCCCGCTCACGACGCTCGCGAGCGCCCCCTCCATCCCGGCAACGACTATGATGACGTTCGCCGCCTCCAGCGCCCCCCGTTTATCCAGGATCCGGTGCAGGCCGGCCACCCCGACGTCGCTCAGTATCTCGACCTTATTCCCCATGAGCTCGAGCGTGACCTTCGCCTCACCTGCCACGGGAAGGTCCGCGGTGCCGGCCGTTATAATGAGAACCGTCCCTTTTTTGGGCGCGGGCCGGACCTTGCTGAAATATATCACCCCGGCGTCTTTATCGAATCTCGCCCCGGGACAGGCCTTCTTTAATTTAGCGTAGACCTCTCCGGTCGTCCTGGTGACTAAAAGTATGCCGTCGTGCGCCAGTATCCTCTTCGCGATGCCGACTATCTGCGCGGCGGTCTTCCCTTTACCGAATATGACCTCCGGGAAACCGCGCCTCATCGCCCTGTGGCTGTCGATCTTGGCAAATCCTATATCTTCGTAAGGAAGAGCGCACAACGTCTTCAACGCCTTCTGTACGGAGACCCGCCCGCGTTTCATGTCGCCCAACAATCTCTCCACCCTATCGGATCTCATCTCTATGTCCTGAGTATGAGGTAGAGAAGGGACGCGACGAGCGCGAGCGAGACGATATAAAAATCGTTGAAATAGAAGAAGTCCATCACCCGTTCGCCAATGGTGTAGTCGTACTGCCGGGTGACCGGCTCCTTCTCTTTTATGACCCGCTCCATGTCGGTATACGGGTGAGCTTCCTTTCCCCCTGGGCCGGAGGCCGGCTTCACCTCCGCGGGCTTCTCCTCTTCGAAAGAAGCTATCTCTGCCTTGACCGCGTCAAGCTGCTCCTTCCTGAACCTCAGGAACGTGCCACCTATCTTGTAGGCAGGGACCTCCCCCTCGTCCACAAGGCGCTTCACCTCTTCTTCGGAAACGCCCAGGTACTCCGCCACTTCGCGTATGTTATATAACTTCTCAGGCATAAACTCACCATATTGCTGCTATCAGCTTTCAGCTATCAGCTATCAGCAAAAAAAGCTGAAAACTATTTAATCTTCTCTGTCGCTACCCACTCGTCGACCTTGAGACGGTCGAATCTCCAGGAGTTGCCGTCCTTCATCCCGGGGAGTTTCCCCGAATTTGCCCATTCGAGGATGAGCGCGGCATCGACCTCTAGATACTTGGCCAGCTCTTCCGGCGTAAGGACGTTCTGGCGCGAGGCCGTATCGTGCTTCGATCTCGACAGCATCGAGCAGTTCCCTTCGAAGACTGCCCCTTCCGCCACGCTGAGGAGCGGCGTCCTTATGTCCCCTACCACACATCCCGGCGCTATGAGCTTCAGCTCCTTGACCGCGTTGATATTGCCGTTCACCTTGCCGGCTATCACGACCGTCTCGCCGGATATATCGGCGTTGACGGTGGCGTGCTCGCCGATCATGAGGTTACCCTTCATATTCAGGCTCCCCTCGAACCGGCCGTTTATCCTCAGGTTGACGGCCTCCCTGAAGGTCAGGGTCCCCTGCATCGACGCGTCTACATCCAATATCCTTTCCCCTTCATCCTTCTTCCCTTTTCTTCCCATCATACTCACCTCCGTCGTAATTTTAAAATTATTACAGCTATCAGCTATCAGCTATCAGCAAAAAAGCTGAAAGCTGACGACTGATAGCTGAAAGCTACACTCAATCGACCGCCCACTTAACATGCTTAACGCCTTCGAGACGGCTTATGTCCCGCACAAAACTGTCGTCACAACGGGCGGAATTCAACCTTATGCCAAGCTTGAGGGCCATATCGCCCTCCTCCTTACCCCTCTCCACCTCAAAATCGGTGACCTCTATGCGGTATTCCGAAAGGATCTCGCGTATGCCTTTCAGCTGGTCCACCCCGCCTCTCATCTCTATGTGTATCGTCTTATACCAGTCCTTCCGTATCATAGCGTGTTCCAGCTGGGAGAATAGCATCAGGGTCACCATGACTATGACGGTCGTTACTACAGACGCGAGATAGAACCCGGAACCTACGGCGAGCCCTATGCCTGCAACGACCCATAAGCTCGCCGCCGTAGTGAGGCCTCTTACCGATGCCTTGGAGTGCATGATGGTGCCCGCGCCGAGGAACCCTATACCGGTTATGACACCGGCCGCTATCCTTGCCGGGTCACAGGCGACCCTCGCCGCATATACATCGAAGATATGCATGGAGGTGAGCATTATGAGCGTAGAGCCGACGCAGAGAAGTATATGGGTCCTGAACCCGGCGGCCCTGCCGTGGAATTCCCTTTCAAAACCGATGACGCCGCTCAGGACCGCCGCCATCACAAGCCGGAAGATTATGATCCATTCGCTTAACATCAATTCACCTCCAGATTTGGTTGAGCGGACAGATAGAGGTCCGACCTCTCACCTTTTCGATAGAGCGCCTCGCCCAGCACGCCGACCATCGCGGCATTATCCATGCAGTACTCCGCTTCCGGGAAATAGACGTTCGTGCCTCTCCTGCCGGAAGAGTCCCTGAACTTCTCCCTGAGACGCGAATTTATCGCCACGCCTCCGCCCACTATCATTGTATCGGTCCTCTTCGCTTCACATGCCCTGTTCGCCTTCTCGACCAGCACATCGAGCACCGCCTCCTGGAAAGCGTAGCAGACGTCATCGACGATCGTGGCTTTGAGCTTTGGGCTTTGGGCCCTGAGCTTCTGTATGTAATATAATACCGCAGTTTTCACGCCGCTGAAACTAAAATCTAAAGAATCTTTCCCAAGGTACGAACGCGGGAAGACGACCCTCTTCCTGTCCCCGGCCAGGCGCGCCCTCTTCTCGACCGCCGGGCCGCCCGGATATCCGAGGCCCAGCATCTTGGCGACCTTGTCGTACGCCTCGCCGACCGCGTCGTCCTGCGTCTGCCCGATAAGCTTCTGCCTGCCTATATCCTCACAGTAGAACAGGGCGGTGTGGCCGCCCGAGACCACCAGGCCTACGAACGGGAATTCCGGCCTCCGGCCCTCGTTGAGGAAGGCGCTGTACAGGTGCGCGAGGACGTGGTTCACGCCGACGAGCGGCATCCCAAGGGCATAGCTGAGCGACTTCGCAAGCGATATCCCCGTAAGCAGGCTTCCGACAAGCCCCGGCCCGTTCGTAACGGTCACGAGTTTAATATCTTTGAGCGGGCGGCCCGATACCTTAAGCGCTTCCGACAGGACCTCAAGTATATATTCGACGTGGTACCTCGACGCTATCTCAGGGACGACCCCGCCGTAACGTTTATGCAGGTGGACGCTCGAGGAGACGATGTTGGAGAGGACCTTCCGGCCTTCCGTGACCGAAACGCCCGTCTCGTCGCACGACGTCTCTATCCCCAATGTGAGCATAGCACCCTTCTTAACGCGTTAATTGACCAGCTCCGACAGATATACGAAACGCACGCCGTCGCGGGCAAGGAGCGGCATCATCTCGGCCAGGACCTTTACCGTATTCTTCCGGTCGTGGCAGACCGCTATGGCGCGGCCGTTCTTGAACGCGAACCGCCTCAATTCCAGTACCTGTTTCTTTATGTAATTCGGGTCATCGGCCTTACCCATATCCAGGAAGACATTGCGCCTGGCACACCTAACCCCGGCCTCTTTCGCGACAGACCGGCATACCGACTTATCCGAAGTCACGCTGTCAAAGAAGTACATGTTGCGGGACTTGAGTTCGCCTATGATGAGCGCCATAAGCGGCCTCTCTTCCGTCGCCTTGGACCCCATGTGGTTCGATACCCCTTTTATGCCCGGGAGCCCGTCCAGGTCTTCCCCCAGCTGAGCGAGGACCTCCCGGTCGCTCATAGCGGAGTTTATCGTACCCTTCTCCAGACCCACTCCCTTACCGTGAGGTTCAAGCGGAAGATGCAGTATCGTCTCATAGCCCCTCGCCCGTGCCATCTCTTCGATCTGGCGTGAATGCGGCAGGTTGGGCAGGATCGAGAGCGTTACGGGTTTCTTTATGGCGAAGAACGCTTCGATGTTATTCATGTTATAACCGAAATCGTCCATGACTATGGCTATCTTCGGGTTATTGAACCGCTTCGTTATTTGCGGGAGCGGCTCTCCCTTCTTCGCGACAGCGCGCGGGGCCTCGCGCTTCCCGGGCGCATACCTGATCTTAACGGTGCCGGAGGCGCGGTGCCACAATATCCAGGCCGCGCAAAGCGCCAGGACCACGACAGCCGCCATGATGATCTTCGTCTTCATTGTTTCCTATATATCTTCAACGCCTTCACCAGGTCCACGGCCCTCTTGAGCTGGGAATCGTATACCACCTTGTCCTCCCCGGGGACTGTCTTGCCCGTCTTCGGGCCCTTCTCTGCCTTTTCGAAGATGGCCCCTGCTTCCGTATGCTCCGCTTCATCCCGGGCGTCTTCCCACTCTACCGTCACATCCGGGATCACACCCTGGTTGCGTATCATCCTGCCGCCCGGCGTAAAATAAGACGCCGTTGTGAGCCTGAGGGCCGAGCCGTCCCGCAGAGGTATTACCGTTTGGACTGAACCTTTGCCGAATGTCTTCATCCCCATTATGATCGCGCGCTTATTGTCCTGCAGGGCGCCGCCGACGACTTCGGAGGCGCTTGCCGACCCTTCGTTCACCAGTATTACCACAGGATAATCCGGGTGCAGTAACTTCCCCGAAGACCTAAAGACGGTATTCTGTTCTGCCGCACGCCCTTTTATGGAAACTATCGGGGTATCCTTCGGCAGGAACTTTTCCGATACCTCGACGGCCGTCTCCAGGAGCCCGCCGGGGTTGTTCCGCAGGTCAAGTATGAGCGCGTTCATCCCGCCGGCCTCGAGCTTTTTGAGCGCCGTCTCCAGGTCACGCGGCGTATTCTCCTGGAACTCCGCGATCTTCACATAGCCGATACCGTCTTCCAGGATGACCGCGTTCTTTATGCTGTGTATCTTTATGATATCGCGTTTTATCGCAAGGTCGACGGCCTTTTCGTCCTTCTCCCGCCATATCGTAAGCGCTATCGGCGTGCCCGGCTCCCCGCGCATCGTCTTTACCGACTCGTCCAGCGTCATATCTTTTGTGGATTTACCGTTTATCCGCACTATCCTGTCGCCGGGCTTGATGCCGGCCTCTTCGGCCGGAGTGCCGGCGATGGGAGCGATAACGGTCAGGACGCCGTCGCGCATGCCCACCTCTATCCCTATGCCGCCGAATTCACCCTTGGCCTCCATCTGCATCTCGTTGAATTCGTCCGGCTCCATAAACTCGCTGAAGTCATCCAGCGATCCCAGCATACCCCGGAGCGCGCCGTGGATGAGCTTCTTCGACTCCACTTCATCTACGTAACCGCTGCGGATGACGCTTATCGCGTCGGCGAAGAGCTCCACCTGGGCGTAGAGGTCGTCTTTCGACTTCGCGGTCTCTTTCCGCGGCTGGTCGTAGGCGCCTATGGCGATAGACGAGATGAGGGCCGCGGCGAGCACCGCCAGGAGTATCCTTAGCCGTTTCGTCATTTCTCTCCCCCGAGGAGTTTCTTAAGAAGGCCGTTCACAAGCGCGGGGTTCGCCTTACCCTTCGTCTCCTTCATGACCTGGCCCACCAGGAAAGCGAGCGCCGCGGTCTTCCCGTTCTTATAATCGTTTGCCGTCTTCTCTTCCCGCGCGATCACGGACCTCGCTATCTCCTCGATCTTACCCGCGTCGCTTATCTGCGCCAGCCCTTTCGCCTTCACGATGTCGGCGGCGGATGACTTTGTCTCTATCATCTCCGCAAGGACCGTCTTGGCTATCTTTCCGCTTATCGACCCGTCATCGATCATCTTGAGCAGGCCGGCCAGTCCTTCGGCCGGGACGCCGAGCGCCCCTATGGTCATATTCCTCTCGTTCAACTGCGCCATCATCTCGCCCGTGAGCCAGTTCGTGACCGTCTTCGCATTGCCGTGGATGGCTACGCAGCGCTCGAAATAATCGGCCATCTCCTTTTCCGCCGTGAGCACCCCGGCATCGTACTCCGACAGTCCGAATGTATCACGGAAGCGCTTCGCCTTTGCCTCCGGGAGCTCCGGCACGGTTATATCCTTCGCTATGCCGCTATCGACGAACGGGACGAGGTCCGGTTCCGGGAAATAACGGTAGTCGTGCGCCTCTTCCTTCGTGCGCATCGATACCGTGACCGACTTTTCGGCGTCCCAGAGGCGCGTCTCCTGCGGGATACGCTCGCCTGCGGCGACCGCCTCGACCTGCCGCCTGACTTCGTATTCGAGGCCGCCCTTTACGCCTTTGAACGAGTTCATGTTCTTCAGCTCGACCTTCGAACCGAGCCCGTCCGTGCCCCTGGGCCTTACGGATATGTTCGCATCGCACCTCAGGCTCCCCTTCTCCATATCGCAATCGGATACGTCGAGGTACTTAAGGATGGCCTTCAGGTTCGTGAGATAGCCGTACGCTTCATCCGGGGAATTTATGTCCGGCTCGGTGACGATCTCGAGAAGGGGTATGCCGGCCCTGTTATAATCGACGAGGCTGTAACTGCCGGGCGTGTCGTGTATGAGCTTCCCCGCATCCTCTTCCAGGTGGACCCTGCGGATGCGGATCTTCTTGGTCTTGCCGCCGGAGAGGATCATGACTTCCCCGTTATATGCTATCGGCTTGTCGAACTGCGAGATCTGAAAATTCTTCGGCAGGTCGGGATAGTAATAATTCTTCCTGTCAAATTTTATCGTCTTCTGCACCTCGCATTTGAGCGCCAGCGCGACCTTTACGGCGTAACTGAAGGCCCGGGCGTTAAGCTTGGGGAGGGACCCCGGGAAGCCGAGGCAGACCGGGCACGTCTGGGAGTTCGGCCTCTGGCCGAAACGCGTGGAGCATCCGCAGAACGCCTTCGTCTTCGTCGAAAGCTGGAGGTGCACCTCAAGTCCTATGACAGGTTCGTATTCCATCTATGCCTCACAAGGCCGGGTGTCTCTTATGCCACTCCGTCGCGCGCTCGTATGCGTACGCCGCGCTGAATATCTTCTCTTCGCAGAACGCGTCCGCGAGTATCTGGAGCCCCACCGGCAGACCTTCCTTCGTGAAACCGCACGGTATCGACATCGCCGGTATCCCGGCAAGGTTCGCCGGGATCGTGAATATGTCGGAGAGGTACATGCTGAGCGGGTCTTCCGATTTCTCGCCGATCCCGAACGCGGCGGTCGGCGCGGTCGGGGTGACTATACAGTCGACGGCCGAGAACGCCTTTATAAAATCTTCCCGTATCTTCGTCCTCACCTTCAATGCCTTCAGGTAATACGCGTCATAATAACCGCTCGAAAGCGAGTAAGTCCCGAGAAGTATCCTGCGCTTCGCTTCATCGCCGAACCCCTGCGAGCGCGTCCTTATATACATGTCGATAAGGTCTTTCGAGCCGGCGGCGCGCAGGCCGTATTGGACGCCGTCGAACCGCGCCAAATTCGAACTCGCCTCTGCCGGCGCAACGATGTAGTAGGTGCTTACCGCGTAATCGGTATGCGGAAGCGATATCTCCTTTACGGCGGCGCCCAGCTTTTCGAAAAGCTTTACGGCGTCCTTCACCGCCTTCAGCACTTCGGGGTCTATCCCCTCTATAAAGTATTCGCCCGGTATACCGATCCTCATCCCCTTTATCCCGGCTTTCATGGACAGGCGGTAGTCCGGCACGGCCATATCGGCGGACGTCGAATCCATATCGTCGTATCCGGCTATAACGCTTAAGAGCGACGCGGCGTCCTCTACATCCCTGGTTATGGGCCCGATCTGGTCCAGGCTCGAAGCGAACGCGATGAGCCCGTAACGGGAGACCCTGCCGTATGTCGGCTTCATCCCGACGACACCGCACATCGCCGCCGGCTGGCGTATCGAGCCGCCCGTGTCAGAGCCTATGGCCATGGCGGCAAGACCGGCCGCCACGGCGGCCGCGGAACCGCCGCTCGATCCGCCCGGTATGCGGGATGGGTCCCATGGGTTACGCGTCGGGCCGTAGCATGACGTCTCACAGGACGATCCGAAGGCAAACTCGTCCATATTGGCCTTCCCTATCAGGAGAGCGCCCGCGTCCTTCAGGCGCTTTATGACCGTAGCATCATACGGCGGTTTAAAACCTTTCAGGATCCTGGAGGCGCATGTCGTCTCTTCGCCTTTTACGCAGATATTGTCTTTTATGGCTATGGATATGCCGGCAAGAGGCCTTCCGGGGACGGAGATATCGACTGAGGCCGCCGCCTTGCGCGCACCGGCCTCGTTGAGAGTTATGCAGGCGTTCACTTTCGGGTTGACGCTCTTTATCCGCGCGAACGTCCCGTCCAGAAGCGAGGCCGCGTCCAGCTCCCCCTTTTCCATCTTCGCTCTGAGTTCGTGCGCGGTGAGCTCACAGATCTTTTCCATCGGCGCTATTTCCCCTCTATCACCTTGGGTATCCTGAAGAAATCTTCCTCTCTCTCAGGCGCATTCGCCAGCACATCTTCGACCGGAAGAGACGGCCGGACTTCATCTTTGCGGTCTACGTTCCTGAGATCAGAGAGGACATGACTCGTTGGCGGGGTATCGGCGGTATTCAATTCATCTAATTTCTTTATATATGTTAATATAGCAGCTAATTGTCTCGAATAGAGCTCGAGCTCCTTATCGCTAAGGCGCAGGCGCGAAAGGAGAGCAACGTGCTTCACGGTATCCGTGTCGATCTTCACGTCCCAAAAACCTCGCTTTTGTTATAACTTACCACACGCCGTTCGCTTTGTCAAATGCCAGGTTAATTTGACATTGGACATTAACGAGGCGTCACTCTTACCAACCCGAGAATGCGTCGGAGATGGCGGCGAAGTCGGAGAGGGCCAGGCGCTCGGGCCGTGAATCGGCGGATATGCCGTTCTCCGCGAGCACTTCCTGGAGGCGCTTCTTGGATATATTGAGGACACCCTTCCGGGAGAGCGAGTTCAGGATCACCTTCCGCCTCTGGTTGAATGCGCCCCTGACGATCCTGAAGAATATGGCCTCGTCCGCGACGCTCACCGGCGGTTGTTCGCGGACGTCCAGGCGCATCAGCGCCGAATCTACGCCCGGCACGGGATAGAAAGAGTTGCGCTTTATCGTATGCAGATATGTCGGCGACATGTAATACTGGACAAAACAGCTGATGGCCCCGTAATCATCCTCGCCGGGCGAAGCCATCAGGCGGCCGGCCACTTCCTTCTGGACGGTTACGAGTATCGACTCTATCGATGCGCGGTGTTTTATAAGGTGCTCCAGGACGGGCGTGGTTATGTAATACGGGAGGTTCCCGACGACCTTTATCTTTTTACCGGCGGCGATCTCTCCTATATCGAACGACAGGATGTCGCCGTTAAGTATCTTAAGGTTGGGGTGGTCTCCTCCGGCGAGATCGCGCAGGATCGCGACAGCCTTCTTGTCCTTGTCTACGGCGCAGACCCTCGCCCCTGTCTTGGCCAGGTCTATCGTCAGGGCCCCCAGCCCGGGGCCTATCTCCAGGACCGTGTCGCCGCGTCCTATGCGCGCCTCGGCTATTATCTTGTCCTTTATATTGGTGTCGACAAGGTAATTTTCACCGAGCCGTTTCAGCGGGGTGAAACCGTATCCGGAGAAGACGTCTTTCAGCTGGCTTATCGTGAGCATCGGTCCCGTTTTGCCGCAAGGCGGCATGCCAGGCGTATCGCCTCTTTCATCGATGACGGGTCGGCAATGCCTTTGCCGGCGATATCGAACGCCGTACCGTGGTCCGGGGATGTCCTGATGAAAGGGAGGCCGACCGTCAGGTTCACGCCGTCTTTAAAATGGAGCATCTTGAAAGGTATGAGACCCTGGTCGTGGTAGATCGCGACCACGGCATCATACTTCTTATTGAGCGCGTCGTAGAATACCACGTCCGGCACCGCCGGACCGTATATACCGCCGAATTTTAGAGCGGCGCGCCTGACCGCCGGCAGGATCACCCTCTTCTCTTCGTCACCGAAACGCCCGCCCTCTCCGGCGTGGGGGTTCAGCCCGGATACGCATATCTTAGGATGGCGTATCCCGAAAAAGTATTTCAGGGAAGCGCGCGTGAGCTCTATGGTCCGGTATATCGCATCGGAGGTTATAGCGCCGGGGACATCCTTCAGGGCTATGTGCCTTGTGACAAGGGTTATCTTCAGGTCTTGCGATACGAAGATCATCGCCACGTGCCGGGTGCGCGTCCTGGCGGCGAGGTACTCGGTGTGGCCTTCGAATAGGGTATAGGGTTTAGGGTATAGGGTATCGTGTAAAAATAGATTGATCGACGCTTTGTTGACGGGCCCGGTGACGAGGGCGTCCGCCCTTCCCTTTTTAAGTATCTCCAGCGCGGTATCCAGGTACTCGATCGCCGCCCTGCCGTATTCCGGGCGCGATCGGCCGCACCGGAGATCTTTCCGGCTGACGTTCGCGAGGTCGAGGATATCGAACCCGCATCTTACGCCGGACCTTTTTCCCGCCTTTTCTATTACGGAAAGGTCCCCTATGACCAAAAAATTGGCAAGCCCTGAAATTTCCCGGCTTGCCAGCGCTTTCACCGTGACCTCCGCGCCTATGCCGGCGGGGTCGCCCATGGTGATGATGACGGAGGGTTTATTTGAAGTCGATGTAGGCATTCTTCTTCAGATCCTCAACCCACCCTTCTATCTTTCCCTTTATCTTTTCCCTGAATATCGCCTGTTCTATCTCCCTCTTCACTTCGGAAAGCTCTCTTATCCTGCCCTTCCGCTTCTCCTCGACCTTGAATATGTGATATCCGAGGCTCGTTTCGATCACGCCCGACACTTCCCCTTCCTTCATGCTGAATACGACCGACTCTATCTCGGGCAGGAGGTCGCCCTTCTTGACATACCCCATCAGGCCGCCCTCTTCGGCGTAGGGCCCCTGCGAATACCCCTTGGCGAGCGCATCGAAGTCGCCCCCGTCTTTGATGCGTTTAAGGATCTCGTTCGCCAGGCTTAAGGCCTTACCGGCGCCGTCGGGACCTTCTTCCGGCCTTATAAGTATATTCCTGACCTTGAGGTCCTCGCCCTGCTCGTATTCGTTTATATGCGCTTTGTAATAATCGGATATCTCGCCCGGGGTCACGTTCACTTTCGACCCGACCTTCTGGTCGATCAGCCGTCTCATCATGAGCTGTTCCCTGTAACGCTTCCTCAGGTCTTTGGCCGCAATGCCCTGCTCCAGGAGGGCGCGCTCGAACGCTTCGTTGGAATCAAATTGTTTTTTGGCCTCATCCAGCCTTTCATCCACCTCTTTTTCGTCCACCGTCACATTAAGGCGCTTCGCTTCGCTCAGGATAAGACGGTCTTCTATAAGCTGGTTGAGGACCTTCTGCCTGGCCTCATCCAGCTTCTGTATGAGATCGTCGCCGTAATAGACCGTACGGTACTGCTCATATATGGGTTCAAGTATACGGTCGATCTCGCGCCGCGTTATGAGCTCGCTGTTGACCACCACCTCTATCTTGTCCAGCACCTCGGCGAAGGCGGGCATCGCCTGGACCGCCGCCGCGAAACAGATGAATGCTGTCGTCAATATTTTTTTCATGGTCTTCATTGCGCTGCGGGCTTATCCGCATCTCCCCCGTCCGGCCCTACCGCGTCTTCGTCAACGCGGACGTTGTACCTCTCCTTCAGCCCGGCCATAAAGAGATCGAACTGATCGGCGCGCTTACGCTTCCTGAGCTCTTCTTCTATGGCCCGCCTGACCCTGTCCAACGTCTCCACGCCCGGCTCTTTCCGGTCGGTCAATTTTATTATATGGTATCCGAACTGGGTACGGACTATATCGCTCGTCTCGCCCACTTTCAGTTTAAGGCAGGCGTTCTCGAACTCCGGGACGAGCTGTCCCATCCTGAAATATCCCACATCCCCTCCGCGGCTGGCGGTGGCGTCCGTTGAGCGCGCCCTGGCGAGCTCTTCAAAGCTGGCCCCGCCGGCAAGTTCCGCCTGGACCGCCCTCGCCTCTTCTTCGGTAGCTACAAGTATGTGGGACGCCCTCCACAGTTCCGGCGTCTTAAAATCATCTTTGTGGTCTTCGTAAAACTGCGTCACTTCCCCGTCGCTTATCTGTATCTTGTCATCGACTTCGTTCTTGAGCAGTTTGGTGATCAATATCTTCTTCTTCGCCTCTTCCAGTATATCCTTCACTTCCCGGTCCCTGTCGATGCCCTTCCTGACCGCCTCCTCATAGAATATCGTCTCCATGACGTACTCGTCCAGGAACCGCTTTTTATTCTTGTCCGCGATGTCCCTGTAATAGGCTGGAAGCCGGGCTATCCGGCGCTCGAAGTCCTTCGTGGTTATGGCCTTATTGCTGACGTTCGCAAGCACCTTATCGCCGGTGCCCTTCTTCCCGCAACCCGCCGATATCAGGCCGATGGCAAGGGCCATGGATATGCCGATGCTTATAGTAACAGGTGATAATCTTCTCATAATAGCAATATGATAGCATAAATACGCGCCGTCTTCAAGGCCGTTTTTTTTGCTGGCTAAGCCAGTAGAATCCTACGATTTACCGAGCACAGAAAATTTGAGGGTCCCATCCTAGGTCGCCCTAAAATTTTTCGTCTTCTATCCGGTCCCCTCTCCGGTGGGGTATCTCCCATGGGCAAATTTTTACGGGTCCTGCCGCTCCCTCGCCTTTTGTTCTATAGGGGCTGTGACCGATGAGGCGTAGTGCGATCCGATCGTGGTATAGCACATCGCCGTAGCGCCCCTGTGCGACAAAAGGCTCGGTCGCGTCACCCGTAAAAATTTTATCATTCGCTGCCGCACGAAGGGTACTGTGAACGGCCATTAGAATTTTTTCGGCAATACCTGCTATCCCTTATCGGTGCACAAGGTTCGCCTTCGTGTGAGTTGCTAATCAGGATAGATAACCTTCGGCGAAATCCGCCGAAGCACCCGGCCTATTTAGCATTGAATGCGAAGGCGGAATTTACGTCGAGCGAATGCAGGAACTGACCGAGGCAAGAGATGAAAGGATATATGCACCCGTA